>Ga0315339_1001005_pt1 | contig 27987 bp, 25 predicted proteins | sample ASW17metaG_FD_204514 | JGI IMG/M metagenome (GOLD analysis project Ga0315339, IMG submission 204514) | Ammonia-oxidizing marine archaeal communities from Pacific Ocean, United States - ASW #17 | ecosystem: Environmental > Aquatic > Marine > Oceanic | place: USA: California | collected 2016-12-05 | reverse complement strand
GGGAGTTAGAGGGCAACGTCACGACAATAATGAGAAGACTAGGCTGGTCCAAGGACACCTTCGCGCCGGGTGACCGGGTCATCGCAAAAGCCAACCCTTCGAGGGACTCCACGAGGATGATGGCTTATTTGGAATCGGCCGAGAGAAACGGCATCACATTCGCCGGCCGCTCAGCGCTAATCGATAGAACTGAGGCCTCTCGACCCAGGGCCGACGGCCTATCGGGAATCTGGGACATTCCAGTGACATCGTGGATTCGCCAGTTCAGCGAACCGCTTTCTTGGCCCTTAACGGCCAGCGGCGCCGAAGGCGCTGAGGCCTACGATGATCTGACCATGAATCCACAAATCGAGTGCGCGCCCCGCACGGCGCCCTGGCTCATGATATTTACGGGTGTGCACAAGATCCAGGTCGACGACAGCTCGATTTCGATTCTCACCGAATACAATACCGTCGAGCGAACCGTTCATATGAACCTCACCTCACATGACGGTGCCGCCGTCACCCATCAAGGGCACTCGATCGGCTGGTGGGAAGGTGACGTTCTCGTTGTCGACACGACACACTTCACCGATCACCGCAGCGGTAACGCACGCGGTGTCCGGTCGGGATCACAAAAGCACCTCGTCGAACGATTCGAATTGAATCCTGATCGAACGAACTTAACCTATCGCTTCGAGCTCGACGACCCGGAATACTTGGCTGCTCCCGTCACGGGTGAACTACAGGCAGCGTACCGACCGGACCTCGATTTCGTCCCGGTAACATGCAATCCGGAGGCCGCGCGCCGTTTCACCGGAAATTGACCTAGGGGAACATCATGACAACATGGCTTAAGGCGGCAGTAGATTCAAATACGTTTAATCGAACCATGATTCGGCTGATTAGCCTGATGGGGGCCGCTGCGCTGAGCGTCGGTATCGCCGAAGCTCGGATCATCCGCATCGAAATCATTAGTGTCGAGTCACCGACTTTCGATGGTCGAGCCTTCGGCCATGTGGGGCCATACGAGAAGCTACGCGGTCGGGCTTATGGTGAAGTCGACCCAGCCGATCTCCGCAACGCGGCGATCACCGATATCGAACTGGCGCCGCTAAACGCCAACGGTAGAGTCGAGTACTCGATGGATATCTTCATCCTGAAGCCGGTCGACCTGAGTCGCGGCAACCACAAGCTTTTCCTTGATATGAACAACCGCGGCCAAATGCGCGTTGGCCGGCTCAACGATGTCGCATTGACCAACGACCCCGCAACCGCCACCGATGCAGGCAACGGCTTCGTCATGAACCTGGGCTATACGATTGTCGGTAATGGCTGGGATTTCGGGGCGACGAGTGAGGGTGCGGGGATGACAATCTCCGTGCCAGTGGCAAAAAACCCCGATGGTTCAGAGATTACCGGTCCCTCTTACGAATACATCACGTTCAACAGTGCCGACGGGAAGCGCTACACGTTGACCTACCCGGCGGCCAGCCTGAACAAGGCCGGGGCAGCGCTCACCGTACGCGAGCGTCTGGACGATCGACCAACGACGATCCCGTCGATCGGGTGGGAGTACGTGGATGAAAAAACGATCCGTCTGCTCCCCGCCGGAACCTCATTTCGCCAAGGACATATCTACGAGTTTACCTACACCGCCAAGGATCCAGTGGTTGCTGCACTCGGGCTCGCGGCAACACGCGATTTCGTCTCCTTCCTCAGACACGCGACGGCGGATGATCGCGGCACACTCAACCCGCTGGCTGGTGACGTGCAGCAGACCTACAGCTTCTCCATCTCGCAGCCCTCACGGGCCTTGCACGACTTTCAGACGTTCGGTTTCAACGAAGACGAACAGGGTCGGCGTGTCTTGGATGGTATGCTCAAGTGGACAGGCGCCGGGACCGGCGATCAAATCAACTATCGCTTCGCCCAGACCGCAAGAACTCAACGCAATCGCCAAAACCACCTATATCCGGAAGGTGTCTTCCCGTTCGCGCACCAGGTATTGACCGATCATCTGAGCGGAAAGGTCGACGGGCGCAGCACGCGATGCCAGGAGAGCCGGACTTGCGCCAAGATCTTCGAAGCAAACTCCTCCAACGAGTATTGGGTCAAAACGGGTTCCCTCTTGCACAGCGACACGCACGGGAGGGATCTCGAAGATCCGGACGACGTTCGCTACTACCTCATCTCCGGAACGTCGCACGGCGTCGGTAACCCCTCCAACCGGGGACTCTGCCAGCAATTCCTGAACCCGACCAGTCCGTATCCCGCGCTTCGTGCGCTACTCGTAGCACTTGATCAGTGGGTTACCGACGGCACGGCGCCTCCGACCAGTCGCGTACCACGACAGGCCGACGGCACAGCCGTGATGGCGGAACCTCATCCAGGCTATCTCACCGGCAGTGTCCCGCAAGAGGACTTGGGCTGGCCGGAAATCCCTGGCGTTACCTACACCGGTTTGATCACGATGCGATACCACTTGGATTTCGGGCCGGCATTCGACGAAGAAGCCATTATCTCCAACTACCCGCCCTCGCTTGATGGGCGTGAAACGTATCCCACCTACGTCTCCAGTGTGGATGAGGATGGCAACGAGGTAGCGGGAATCCGCCTTCCTCCCGTCGCGGCGCCTCTAGCGACGACGACCGGATGGGCTCTGCGCCGTGAAGGCTTCGGCCTGAACGAAGGATGCGAAGGGTCGGGCCAACATATCTCCTTCGCAACGACGAGAGCCGAGCGACTGGCGTCCGATGACCCCCGGCTGTCCCTGGAGGAACGGTACGGCACCCACGACGACTACGTCCAAAGGGTAGCAGAAGCCGCTCGCGAGCTGATGCAAGAGCGCCTCTTACTCCAGGACGACGTGCAGCGATATATCGATGAGGCGACAGCTAGCGACATCCTCCAATGACACATTACCGGAAGGCTACCCCACTATTGAACGAGTAATGACTCGGCGAGTTCGCGGTAATCGTCGGACTGCCGAATCCGGATCGCTTGATAGTCGGTGCCATCGAGATACTCGGTGTTCTCTCCGAGCCGGGCCATTAGCTGCTGATAAGCCCCTTCCTGCTGCATCTGCGCAAACGCCTGACGAAGAATCGCCAGCCTATCCTGCGGGATCGCAGCGGGAGCCATCACCACGCGATGCATGAATCCCGTCGTCGGCGGCAAGCCGATCTCGGCGAATGACGGCACACCCTCCAGGATTCTTTCCGGACCGGCCGTCGCCAGGATTCTGACGCGCCCCGCCTCAACATCCGCGGCTACTGTGGCAGGAAATGCCATTGACATGTGCACGTCCCCTGCCATGAGCGCAGCTTTCGCGGGTCCACCACCACGGTAAGGCACCATTCTCATCTGAAGACCCAGATTCTTCATGATCTGCAACGCCGGGACGAAGAGCGCCACCCAAAGTCCGCTGTGAGACATCGTAAGCTCTCCCGGCCTGGCCCTGGCATCCGCCTCGAACTGAGCCCAAGTCTCGTAAGGCCCATCCGTTCGAGCAATGATGCCGATCTCCCCATAGTTCACACGAGCCACGGGGACTAAATCCTGGTTCGTGTCGTATGCTTGGTTTCGGAACGTGTACCGGTGCAGCTGATCGCGGTAGTTATCAGTGAAAAGCAACGTATGCCCGTCCGGCGCCGAGCGCACGGCTTCAAGCGTCCCTTTCTGTCCGGCCTGACCGGGCACTAACTTGATCAGCATCGGCTGACCCAGATAATCATCAATGAAGCTCGTGAATACCCGCGCGTTAAGATCGTTAGACCCGCCTGCGGCGTAAGGCACAATCAGCGTTATCGGCTTTTCGGGATACTGTGCTAGCGAAACCGCGTGGGTGCTGAAAAGCAGCATCACGAACGAGCAACGTTTAGTCATGCGTCGAACCGATGTCATGGCCTCATGCCTGATCCCTTGCCAATGTTCGTTGACGGAAACGATTCATGCGAGCCCCAAGAAGAACACCGATGATGGGCGTTGCTACCACCACTGCGGTCATACCGATCCGCTCCACAAATGCGAAACGCACCCAGTCGTTACCCGCCAACGCCAACGTCTGCCCAAAAGTGTATTCCAATTCCCGACCCAGGATGAACCCCATTACCATTGGGGCCACGTCGAACCGGGCGGTCCGGGCCGCAATACCCACCAAACCGAATCCGATCAGCGTCACGATGTCGAAGGGGTTACTGCGGGCGAGATACGTGCCAGAAAACGCCAGCATGATCGTGACCGGAATCAGCAGCGAGCGCTTGACGGTGACGACCCTGGCGAACAGCGGGATGGTCAGGTAACCAATCATGAGGAACAGAATGTTGGCTAGAACCATAGCTATCAAAATCGCGAATACAATCTCGCCGCTAGTCTCCAAGAGCGTTGGGCCAGGTCGTAGGCCCTGCATCATGAAGGCGCCGAGCAGCAAAGCCGTCACGGCGTCACCGGGGATACCAAGCGTCAGCAGCGGCACCATGGTGGGCCCATTAACGGCGTTATTGGCGGCCTCAGCACCAGCGACCCCGTCGAGCTCACCCTTACCGAAGTTCTCCGGCGTGTCGGAAGCGTTCTTGGCCGCTATATAACCCATCATGGCAGCGATAGGTTGACCGAGTCCGGGTACCAGTCCGATCGCCGTGCCGATGGCTGTCGAACGAAAAATCGTTCGGAGACTCTTCTTGAACTCCGCCAGCCTCAGGCGATCGCCGACGAACCGTGCGATGCTCGAACCGGTCCGATCCCCCTCCTTCACCGCCGCGAAGATCTCCGGCAACGCGAAGAGACCTATCAGCATGGGGATCATGTGAAAACCGTCGTAAAGCTCGTTAGTTCCGAACGTGTACCGGGCTGTCCCGGAGAAAGGGTCGGCCCCGATAAACCCGAACCACACGCCCAGACAAAGCATGATTAGACCCTTGATGACCGGACCTGTCGATGTAACGGCGATGATCACAAGGCTCAGAAACATCACCGAAGCGACCTCGGGAGGGCCAAAACCGAGGACTACCGCAGCGACCGGGATGATCATGACTAACGTGAAAAGATCGCTAAAGAGATCCGAAATCACCGACGCATAGAGTCCCATCTCGAGCGCTTTTCGTGGCTGCCCCTTCTTCGTCAACTCGTGCCCGTCGAAGACCGTTGCGATCGAAGCGCCGGTCCCCGGCATGGATATCAATATCGCAGGAACGCTCCCACCGTATATACCCCCCTTGTACACGCCGATGAGGAACGGGATCCCGATCAACGGATCACCGACCAGGAAGGAAATCGGCACAAGAATAGACATTCCCATGGTTGTCGTAAAACCGGGGAGAGACCCCATCAGCATGCCCAGAAGAAGACCGCCGCTAATCCACACGAAGGTATCGATGCGAAGTGCCGCATCCAAACCTACGAGCAGAGTTTCAAACATGATCTAGAAGGCCGGTAAAAGTTGAAGCACCGGTGCGAGGAGTCGCTGGATGATGTCGGCTTCCGGAAGGGCAGTCCGAAGCACGTGAGTCACTACGATATAAAACCCCAGCGGTATGAAGATACTGATGCTTAGGATCTGAAAGGGGCTTCGGTTGCCGACCAGAACGGCCGTACTCGTCATCAATAGGAACATCGTGGTTATAAAGCCAAGGGTGGTCAATAAAAGTGCGCAGACCACGGTGATGAACAGAAAAGCTACTTGTCGCCCAAGGGAGGCGGGGGGGGCGCTACCAAGAGAAAATCGAGTCATCTCCAACGCACCCTTTCGGGCCTGGCCCACAAGAAAGGCCGACGCCACCACCACAGTCCCCGCGAGAATTAGAAAGGGAAACACCCTTGGGCTCATCGCCAGCAGATCGGCACTCAGTGATATCGGCGGGTCGACTATGAGTTGCCCGCCAAAAAGCAGCGCAACAACCGCGAGTACAAGCACGACAACCGTGAACCGGACGTCAGCTTGACGTGGAATCACGTGGCCTCTCGATAACTGCTCGGAGCCCTTGTCAGGCGACAGCGACGGAGGAAAGAGCCGGCCCGCTGAGCGGTAATGTGACAGCTTCGCTTCGTTCGACAGAAAGGTCGGCGGCCATATAGACCTCCATTACCCTTCTAGCCTTCTCGGCGGAGCACATCTCCGGGCGGTCGAAGGCCACCGCTTCGATCCAGTGCACGGTCTCATCGTGCATCGGACCGGCAAACACGTGGCCGACCGGCTCGCCGGGCATGGTTGACATCGGAAGTCGGATCCCGTGTTCCATCGTATTGAAGATGACATCGCGATGCGTGTCGTCGATAACCAGCATCCCCTCCGTGCCCGTAACCTCAATCCACGTACCAGAGTAATTCGGATGACCTGGGGGCATGGTCCATCCCGCGCCTATAGTAAAGATCACTCCGTTGTCCATCGTGACCATGATCCACTGGGCATCCTCCGAGCCCGTAACGTCTTTCATGGCGCCGTAAACCGACTGCGAGTACACGCGCACGGGGCGCGCCGGCTCCATGAGCCAGAGGACGAAATCCAAATCATGCGTGGCCTCCATGGCCGCTGGAGAGAGCTTGATCCGACCGCTGATCTTCGCGCCGAGTCCACGCGTCAAATGCCGGCTCACGAGGGCGCACACTGGATCACCAATGGTTTTTTCCACAAGGCTCTTCTTCGCATAGGCGAATTTATGATTGAAACGCTGAGAATAACCAATGGCGAACTTGAGATTCCTCTCTTTTTGAATCTTGATGAGCTCGTCCGCTTCCTCCAATGCCAAAGCAAGTGGCTTCTCCAAGAACACGTGCTTTCCGGCCAGTAACGCCTCCCTAGCCATCGGATAATGGGTTGTCTCGGGAGTCGCCGAAATAATTATCGTGTCGAGCGACTCATTGGTGATGATGTCCTGATAATCCGTGGACGCCGACGTTGGATCGGTCTGAGAGACAATCTCCTTCAATCGCTCTTCGTTGATCTCCGCAACATGTAACTCATCGACAAGAGCGCTCGCTGCACATGTATTGGCCCGAATGCCGCCACACCATCCGGTACCAATGATGCCTACGTTGATTTTTTTCATTTTTATATTCTCTTTCACTTTAGTTTTTTCGGTAGCGGTTAGGTCACCACGGCGGGACGAGCTGATATTGTACGAGTTCGGCTACCCTCTAACCAGATTCCGTACTGTATCGGTTATGTAGCCTCTAAAACATGAGGCTTGGCAACCAAGTCGCGAGCCATGGAAACAACAGAACCAGAGCCGCTACCAACAACATCAGGATCCAGAATGGTATCGAGCCTTTGAAGATCTCTCCAAGACTCACTGAAGAATCTGGAACCGAAGACTTAACCGTAAAGATCAATAAACCCATCGGTGGTGTCAGTAGGCCCGCCTCGATGACGATAATGCCGTAGATGGCGAACGCTATCGGATCGAAGCCCGCCTCGAGCGCAATAGGCACAAAAATCGGAACGGTCAGGAGAATATCCGAGATAGAATCAATCAGGGCGCCCAAGAACAGCCAAACGACAGTCATGATCATAATCAACCCGAATGGGGTCAATCCGGTTCCAACGACCAGTTCTTGGACAAGATTGATGCCTCCGCTAACGGCCAAGAGACGTGAGTACATGGATCCGGCGATCAGCAAGAACATGATAGGCGCAGTGAATCGACCAGCCTTATAGATAGCGTCCAAGAATTCCTTGCCACGCATCCCCTTCGTGTAACCGAGGACGATGCTGCCGAGCACACCAAACCCGGCCGCCTCGGTCGGCGTAAAAACACCGGACCAGATACCGCCGAGCACCAGAATGATCAATCCGACGATACCCATCCCGCTGATGAGTTCGGCACGAACCTCGCCTTCACTGCGTTGATCGTGAAGACTGTCCGCCGTCGGTGCCATGGACGGGTTCCGGATCGCCGTGATGGTGCAATAAATCACGAAAGTAATACCGAGGAGTAATCCAGGCAAAACGCCCGCTATGAACAATGCCCCAACCGATCCCTCAGTGAGGATGGCCCAGACGATCAGGAGTACGCTAGGTGGGATGAGCATCCCCAAGGATCCACTGCCGGCTATGACGCCCAGAGCATAGGACTTGTCATAACCTAGCCGGCGCATCTCCGGATAAGCGATCCGACTGAAAGTGGCGGCCGACGCGATCGCGACGCCGGAGACCGCAGCAAAAGCTGCGTTACCGATGACGGTGGCTGCGGCCAGGCGCCCGGGGAGTCTGCGCAGAGCACGATCGCAAAGCGCGTAGAGATCGGTAGCCGCACCCGAGCGGCTAATGATCTCACCCATAAGCATGAAGAGCGGGATAACAGCGAGCGCGTGACTGCGAATCGCATCGTAGGCAGTAGAGCCCAGTATGGAAAGCGCGATGTTGATATCACCGTAGGCTAGATAGACACCGATCACGCTGGCGATGCCAAGAGCGATACCGATCTGCACGCCCAAGACAACCAGAACGATGAGCAGCACCAACGAGTAAAAAATTACCTCCGGACCCAACACGAAGCTATGCACCCCTCTCCGAGCCCTTGAGCAGGCTCAAGCGCCGACAGATTCCTCTCCGACAGAATCAATGCGGCCGGTCCAATCCAAGAGCATGAGATACACATAGACGTAGGCCGCAAAGACAGAGGTGGCCACCACCAGGAACCTCACAGGATAGGTAGGCACTCTGAGCGCGCCCTCTCCCTCATACTCGCTCACACCTAGCGCCTCAACTGCCGGCCCCCACGCGCTAAAGGCCGTGCCAAGAAAGAACAGAAGGCCTAGCACATTGGCTAAGGTCCGCAGTACACGCTGTCCGTCCTCCCCCAAGGCATCGTAAAGTATCGTGCTCCTGATCATTCCGCCCCGGTAGATAGCGAGCGGCAACTGCAGGAAGGTGATCGACACAACCGAATTTCTGATGATCTCGGTTGCCCCGAGCAACGGTTGGCTGAAGAAATGCCTTCCCAGGACGTCGACGAAGATTATCATCGCGAGCACTAGCACCCAGAATGCTGAAACGATATGCGTGGTTTGTGCGATTCGGCCGATCATCTAGAGCCTAAACATCAACCCAATCACCCGTCTCAACAGATTTTGCTATGGCTTCGAGGAGCGCAACATTACCGACACGCTGCGCATCTGTGAATCGATATTTACTACGACCCTCCACTGCATCGGCCCAATCTTCAAGATTGGCTCTGACCGGATCCTTCGGTTCGAATGTCTGACTGTGTTGAACGCCGTCCTTGCCGCAGCTAATAAGATGGGTTCTGCCACCTTCCTGGGGATGTGCGTCATCACGAGCCTCGACCCACATTTCGTTTCCGAATACGGTGAAGCGCCCGTAGTAGGGCGTCGCAGAAATCGCACCAACGAATCCTGTGGCACCGCTCTCGAACCGCAGCTGAACGGTCACAACGTCTCCCGTTGGTAAGGGAAGAATTCGTCGCGCGGTTTGTGCAACGACGGACCCGACTGGACCGAGCATTGAGATAAAGAGATCGGTCAGATGAACGCCCATTCCGGTCATACCAGCCGCAGGCGCTTCTTCCTGTGAACCCCGCCAGCCATCCGCATCGATAGAAGTAAAAATACTGTGCGAGAAGTTAGCTTCTACATGCATCTGTGTGCCCAACTCTCCGGATGAGACTATCTCTGCAATTGCTTCCATCGTAGACTCGTAACGACGCTCGTGGCCTACACCCATAATGAGACCCGCTTCATTAGTCGCGGCCAACATTCGCTCCACACTGTCCTTTGTAAGCGAGAGCGGTTTTTCACAAAAGATCTGTTTGCCGTGTTCCATGGCTGCGAGGACCTGATCCTCGTGCTGGGAGTGTGGTGTGCACAGGATCACCGCGTCGACCTCGGGGTCTTGTAAGACAGCGTGGTAATCGTCAACGAGCTTGATCCCCTTCTGCTCGGAGAAATCCCGATGGCGGTCAGGTCGGCGAGCAGTCAGACGAACGATCCTGATCTTCTCACTGTTCTCCACCGAGTTGACCATGTGACGGCCCCACCAACCGAGTCCTACCATCGCGGCTCTGATCACTATCAGCCCCTCTTCCTTTCGACCTGATCGGCCTATAGATTAGTTAATGTCGTACGGAACCGGCCAATCATAGCCGCTCTGGGTAACGGCCTGAATGTAGGTGCGTAGCACCTCCGAGCCGGGCATCCCACGCGAATCGGCTTCTCTGGCCATCTCATTCGGGAAGTCGCTCAATGACCGAGCCCACTCGATGCGGACTTCAGCGGGCAGTTCGCGGATGGTGGCTCCCGATTTTCTAAGATTCTCGAGCCCGGAAGCCTGACGCTCGTCTAAGACACGCGCCGCTTCGACCTCATAGTCATGCCCAACCTCCAAAACGATCTGGCGCACCTCTGGTGGCAGTCGTTCGAGGGATCGCGTGTTCATGGTGACTACAATCGCGCCGCCCATTGCGCCGAATCCGATCAGCGTGTAGTAGGGTGCCGGTTCGTGAAACTTGTAGGCGAAGTAGGCGGAGGGAAACATCAGCCAACCCGAATAGACTCCCGTCTGAAGCGCCATGTATCCGTCCGGTAACGAGGACTGTACGGGGATGACTCCGGCTGACTCCAGCCAGGGCAGGTTTGGCCCCGCCCCTGCGACCTTCACGCCACTCAGGTCATCAAGCCCCTGCCAAGACACACTCGTGCCGAGATGGTAGTTATCCCAACCATTGATGGCTAGGACTGTTTGTCGGTAGTTCGCTTCCAAGTGCTCGTTAAGCCAGGGATGGGCATCATAGACCTGACGTGCCACCCGAATCGAGGCCTGAGCATCCTGCGGTCCGAACGGAACGAAATATTGAAAATTATGCAGAAACATTTTGGCAGGCTCAAAACACGTGCAGAACCCGCCGATATCGAGAATCCCGATCTGTACCGCCTCCAACGTCTCCGCCACAGAAGAGATCGACCCGCTGTAACCCTCGATGATTCGTAGCTCGTGCTCGGTCTCCTCTGCCACGCGTCGCATCATCTCGGGAACCAGGTAGTCGCGCATAACGGTAACGTAAACAGTCGGTCCGGCGGGATGCCCGGAGCCTACGCGCAACGTATAAAGCTCCGCGGACGCGACCGATGATAAGAGCAAAACGGCAGCGCCGACTAAGGATAACTTACGCAAGGGTGACTCCGTCGATGTCGACGCTCCAGCGAGCGGTCAGGCCGCCGCTTCTTTTCGCTTCGCATTCTGAGCCGTCTGCGAATTTAACTCGCAGGCGTCCGCCCAACTGATAATACTCAATGTACGCACGAAACTACCCGCACCGACGTTCTCTGCACACCACAACCCCAGCTCGATAATCTCGGAATCCGAGAACTCTGCTTTGAGTTCAGTGTAAAACGCATCATTGTCTGCCTTGGATATGTCGTGCTTGAGGTGATCGGCAAAACGCAGTGCCAATTTCTCTCGGGCCGACAGGATCTGACTATTCTCGAAATCCCAGACTTCCTGAATTTTCTCTTCAGTCAATCCCGCATCTTTAGCGTCCTTGGAGCGAACGGCGCCGCAATAACCGCAGTTATGATCGAAGGCGATCTTCACACGGCAAAGTTCCTTCAAATCCTTCGACAACTCTCCATTCTCAGAAAACGTTAGCCAGTATCGGTACCATGCAAGTCCCATGGGACTTCTGAAAATCACGCGCAACACGCGCGGGTCAGGTGAGCCGTCCACCTCAGCGCGTTCTATGAATTCTCTGGCGTCTGCCGCCAGCTCATCATCTCCCAGAACACCCAAACGAGGCATTACCGTTCCTAACACGAACACGTGTTATTAATACTCATCGTCCAGCTACAGACCGACGAGATCCCTAGCTTCACCAGTAAGCTCCACGATGTGCAACCCCGTGTTAGACCGATCCACCGCGTAGATATAACCGCGATCGTCGATGTTGACGTTATTGGTTTGAATCGCCGAATCACACCGTTCGACACCATCGATGTTCCGACACAGTTCGCTGGTGTTCTCCGTGGTTTCTGGAACGTAGTGGGCCGCCTCCACGGGTTGGAAAGGATTTCTGATATCCACGGCACGAATACCCGCATTGAAATAGGAGAAAACTGCCAGCGTCCTGTCGAAACCTGGATGGTAGGCATCGTGGACCGAATGCGGGCCAAAGCGCCCTCCCCGACTGCAGTAGTCGCCGGGCTGTTCAGGAACCTGGTACGTCGAGACAGGATAGGGCCTGTCCTCCTGAGTGATGTCGATGAAAAACACAATATCGTGCACGCCTGCACAGTACATTGCACCGCCTCCTGCTTCGGAGGGAACGATCAAGAAATCACGCATACTGTCTTCGACATCACCCTCACCGTCCGGAATCTCAGAACCGAGAATAGGCTTCGCGGTGTGCACACCCCAGTAGCTCGGCATATCTAGCCGTGCGATCTCCGGATAAAGCAGATTCTCGGGCGTGGGTACGAACGGCTCGCCTGCACCCGGATTGCCATTCAGAAACTTGTCTGTATCCAGAATTTGGAGTGTGCCGTTGTTGCCGCTTCCGTAACCAACATAAATACGATCACCGTAAGCGAACGTTTGATGTAGTCCGGAAATGCTGTACTCAGGAAACGGCCCCGTGGCCGTTGGTTCCCATCCAACCAGACCAAAGTCTCGAATGTGTCGGGGCTGCGCCGGGTTCCCCAGATCGTACGCCTGTAGGACCCGGGTGACGCGCCAACCCTCAGGCGTACCATTGAAATATCCAATCCCGGTCTCGCACTCCCATTGAATCTTGTGAGTCTCACGATTTCCACGACTGGACTCGGGGCGAGACGAGAATCCTGTGAGATCGATCGTCGACATGAACTCCGGTTCGGCGGGATCCGTCACGTCGAACATCTCGTATGCGATTAGCCCATTGGTTCGGATCATGTAGACGCGGTCGGGATCGCCTTCAGGCAGGAGGTCGCCGTCGCAGATCTGGACGTGCTGGCTGCCGCTTGCCTCCAAACCCGTGGGTGGGAGGTGCTTGAGCATGGTCGGGGAACCGGGATCGGTCACATCCAAGATCGACAGGCCATTGACCTCAGTGAGCCCCGTCTGGGGATTGAAGCTCTCACCGGCATGCTGCCCAACGAACAAGATTCGCCGACCACCATAAGCGTGCACCACCGGTTGATAGGCCGAGCGTGCCTGCAAATCGTGATATCCCACCAGACGCATGTTCCGCGCATCGGCGCTGTCTTGCATGGCGGCAGACACCTCTGATGCTTCGTCCTGCTGAGGACTGCAGGCGGCCAACAAAAGAACGGAGAGCAGAACGGGAAGCCTGGAGACAGGCCCGGAATGCTTTTCGAACTGGAACATCGTCGTTCTCCCGGAGTTTTTTCTAGCGTCCTGAATCATCTGGTCTAAGACATGATCATCGTGCCTAAGGCACGCAGAGTATAGCCCGCTCAAGCCTTTAGGGCCGACCTTGGACTTCCGACTAGCGCGCTCTGCAACGGTTACAATGGGTCATTCCAGAATGGGTCATTCCAGAAAAAATAAGAATGGGAAACAGGCGCATGCCAGAACTTCTTATTAGCCCGCAAACCCGCAGAGGCTGGCCCAGATGACCCAGAAGGTATTCTCTTTGGCCGGCAAGGTTGCACTGGTGACGGGCGCATCGAGCGGACTCGGGAAGCACTTTGCAGGCGTTCTCGCAGAGGCGGGCGCCCAGGTGGTGGTCGGCGCCAGACGACTCGAACGCCTCAACAACGTTGTCGCCAGCATCGAGTCAGCCGGTGGGCGTGCCCTCGCAGCACAACTAGACGTAACCGATCCGGATAGTATTCGCTCCTTATTTAAAATGACTACCGACACCGTGGGGTTGATAGATGTCGTCGTTAACTGCGCTGGAATCGCGAAAACCGGAGATTTCATCGAACTAGGAGACGCAGAGTGGAACAAGGTCTTCGCAGTTAACGTGGACGGCGCACGCAGAGTATCCCAAGAAGCGACACGCCGGCTGATCGACGCCGAGCGACCAGGTGTCATAGTAAATATTGCGTCGGTAGCAGGTATTGGCGCAGCCCCCGGTTGGACCGTGTACGCCACCTCCAAAGCAGCCGTCATCCATCTCACAAAAACGATGGCAACAGAGCTTTGGCGATTCAACATCCGCGTCAACGCCTTGTGCCCAGGCTACTTCCCCTCGGAAATGAGTGAGGCGTTTCTGGCCAGCGAACGCGGCCAAGAGTACGTAGACCACTTTCCACCAAGACGAGTTGGGGAGTTGCATGAGCTGACAGGCCCATTGCTTCTTTTAGCTAGCGACGCCTCCAGCTACATGACCGGCGTAACGCTTCCGGTTGACGGCGGTCACTCGATCAGGCTGTTCTAGCGGATCGTCGTATCAGATCCGAGAGGCTTCCGTACCCAGAGCGGCCAGAGGCTCGACCATGGCCCCAAGTTCGACCGCGCGATCGTTGGAAGCGTTACCGTCGAAAGATCGCTTGAGCACGCCTTGACAGATAGCCGCAAGCCTGAAAAACGAGCAGGCAAGATAGAAGGGCCAAGGCTCAACGTCGTCCAGCACTACCCGGCGGCAATAACTCGCGAGAAAATCCGGCTCGTTGGGGACACCGAGCAACTCCAGGTCCAGACCACGAAGCCCAGGTATTGCCTGGTCAGTCTCCATCCGCCGCTGCATACACAAATACGCGAGATCCGCTATGGGATGGCCCAGTGTAGACAGCTCCCAGTCCAAGACCGCCGCCACGTTCAGCGTATCCGTTGAGAAGATGAGGTTGTCGAGTCGGTAGTCACCATGTATTAAAGACACCCGGCCATCCTCGGGTGGAATATGCTCTGGCAGCCACTCGATGAGTGCCTCCATTTCCTCGATCCGTTGCGTTTCCGATGCGCGGTATTGCTTGGTCCAGCGACTCACCTGGCGCGAGTAGTAGTTGCCGGCTTTGCCGAAGTCGCTCAGATCAACAGCTTCTATATCGACGGTGTGTATGGCTGCCAACACACGATTGGCTTCGTCATAAATACGCGCTCGCTGCGTGGGGGTAAGCCCGGGCAATGCCGGGTCCGCAAAGACCGTGCCTTCCACGTACTCCATGATGTAGAACCAACTACCGATAACGGACTCGTCGGTACACAGATGGTGTGCCTCGGGCACGGGGACGTCAGTGGCCCCGAGCGCTGATATGACGCGAAACTCCCGATCAATCGCATGCGCCGACTTCAAAAGCACGCCTGTAGGCTTCCGGCGCAGCACCAAAGAACCAGACGGCGTGTCGATCCGATACGTTGGGTTGGACTGTCCTTGGGAAAATTTCTCGATGCGGATCGGGCCGTGGAAATCGGCGACATGCGCTTCCAAATAACTTGTCAGATTGGACGCGTCTAGCTCGTGCACCTCACGACCCCGGCGCGCCCCAAGACCAGAAATCGGAGTGCTCTTTCGCTAGATTGCGAGCCATAACCATCTTGTGAACTTCGCTGGCTCCATCGACGAGGCGGGCCGCACGGGCGTAGCGATAGATGCGCTCGAGCACCGTGTCCTTCGAATAGCCGCGTGCTCCGTTTAACTGAATCGCTGTATCAGCTGCCTTGTGCAGCGTGTCGGCGACCATCACCTTCGCCATCGAAACTTCCTTTCGAGCGAAATCACCTTGATCCAGTTTCCATGCTGCATGCATGGTCAAAAGACGTCCGACTTGAATGTCCATGGCTGCCTGACCCAACATCCATTGCACGCCCTCGTTATCAGCGAGTTTCTTGCCGAACGCCTCACGCTCACCGACGTAATCCTGCGCGATCTCCAGACACCGTTTAGCTAAACCGAGCCACCGCATGCAATGGGTGAGCCGCGCAGTCCCCAAACGAATCTGCGTAACCTTGAGCCCATCACCGATTTCCATGAGGCGGTTCTCGTCACCAATGGTGAGGCCATCGAACGTCAGCTCGCAGTGCCCTCCATGCTCCTCCGGTCCCATCGTCGGTATGCGCCGTTCCAGTCGCCAACCCGGTTGATCCCTATCGAAAAGAAAAGCCGTAAGACCCTTGCGTGGATCGTCAGACGTCCTGGCAACAAGAATGAAATGCTGTGCTACGCCAGCTCCGCTGATAAACCATTTTCGCCCCCGGATCTCCCACTGATCACCACGCTTTGTGGCCCGCGTCTGCATCATGCCGCCGGGATCCGAGCCGCTGCCCGGCGCTGGTTCGGTCATTGCGAAAGCGGACCATACATCGCCGTTCACCAGCGGTTCTAGCCACCGGTCCTTCTGCGCGTCTGTAGCAACTTTTTCCAGCAACATCATGTTGCCGTCGTCCGGGGCATGAGAGTTAAAAACTACCGGACCGTACAAAGAGCGGCCCATCTCCTCATAGCAGGCCGCCATTCCAATGACCGACAACCCGCCACCACCCCGCGCCTCTGAGATCTGCAACGCCCAGAGGCCTTCCTTCTTCGCGCGTTCCCGAAGCCCGCTTAGTACTGGGAGCACGATGCTCTCGTGCTCGTCGAAATTTTCCGGTTCGCTCTCCAGGGGGAGGATATGCTCGTCGACAAAATGCCTCACCCTGAGTCGATAACTTTCAATGTGCGACGGTAAATTGAAATCCATTGGTCGTCCTATCGGCCCATGAAGATGATATTGCTGGCCAAACTCATGCGCCCATTGCCCGAAAATTCAGCGGGTCGTGAAGCACGACTAGCAAGACAATCCCCCATGGAGGCCGCGATAAACTGCGCTATAGGCATCTATCTTCCTGGAATTTTTCGGCTGTAATCGGTATAGCAGGAGCGTATCACCTAGCCAGCACGCGGCCAAAGACATCACCATGAGAATCGATTCGAATAAAGATGTCCTCGGCATTACGGCAGCGTCTTTTTCTGGCGCACCTCATCTCTCGTAAGACCGCTTCTGCCTCATCCGCTTCCACCAAACGATAAATCCTGTCAGAAAGAGGGCCGCCGGCAGTAGGCCGAGGATCACCCAAAGTATGCGGATACTGAGCCCGCCGAAGCGTCCGAAGTGCAGATCGATAAAGACCAGGAGTATGCCCTCTCCCGGCCGTTCGAAATCCGTTGGATCCGAGTCGAACGTGTTGAAGAACCACTCGAAGGGTTCGGGGAAGGCGAAGTAGATGCCAGTTAGAGCCCAGCCGAGCATCAAAAAAAACCCCCACAAACCGATGGCGCTGTGCAGGTGCCAGCTGAAACGACGTGTTTTGGACGGAGGTACCACCACCAAGCTCCGGCGCCACCGCCCCCGGCCTGGCCACCAGATGACAGCCCCCGTCAAGACCATGATCGTCACCAAGATGGCGCCGAGGCCGTTAAAGTCTCGGCCGACTGTCCCCGCAAGAAGATTGTCGTGCAAATCCACGAGCCACTCCAACACGATAAGGGCCAACGGGTACCCGTTCTCGGGAACACTCCCGTCGGGCAAAAGCCACCGTGTCAACTCTCGCCGAAACACCACCGCGCTCCCGGATAGGCTGATGACAAGAACATAGAGACCCGTAGCGAGTCCGATCCACAAGTGGACTTGATAGAGCGCCCCACGCAGGGGATCGCTCCGTGGCTGGTGCAGCCATCGCTGCCAGCGGGGAGAGCTCATCCAGAACGACGCCGATCGTTCGGGCTACTCAAGCGGTGGTGTCGCGGATGGCGGCCTACGGTGATGGGTCGCCTGCTCGTAAGCATAAGCCAACCTAAGCATGGCACCATCCTCGTAAGGCCTGCCCATGAAAGTTATTCCCACCGGCAACTCGTCGGTCGTAAAGCCTGCCGGCACAACAATCGCCGGCACGTAAACGAGAAATGTATTGATAAACGGCACACCTTTGGTGTTGACGAACGGAGGATTCACGCCGTCCTCTATCAGAGTCGGTTGATGTTCTACGGCCTTGTAGACGATAGCGTCCAATTCATAGTCGGCCATAACCTTCATGACGTTGTGCATCAGCTGGTCGCGAGCGACCAGGTACTCATAGTGAGCCGAAGCTTCCGGCACGCTTTCGAAACGACCTCGCGCGTACCGAGTAATCTCATTGAACTCCGGGGTCCTAACCATCTCCTCTATAGAGGAGAACGGTGACTCAGCGCTCCGACCGAAGTACTCGATGAATGATTCCTCGTTCTCTGTCGGACTCTGGCTGCGCAGAGCCAGTAGTTCTTGGATGTCTGGGATGACGATCGGATCCACCACCGTCGCCCCCGCCTCCCTTAACTCACCGACAGCACGCTCAAACACCACGTCAACCTTGGCAAAATCCACCGACTCCGGTTCCGAGGCGACGCCGATGCTTTCCCGCAGGATGCCAAGCCGCGCGCCACTGAGTCCGTCGGCATCCAGAAAGCGCCGATAGCTTCCGGAGAGATGCGCCGCACCATGGGCGGTAAGCGGATCCTCGGGGTCGTAACCCACCATGACGTCAAGGAGTGCTACCAAGTCATCCACCGTCCGAGCCATGGGCCCCAGATGGCCGGCGAGTTGAGGCCAACCGGCGAATACGCCACCGCGGCTGATCAGGCCCGCACTAGTGCGCATGCCAGCGATGCCGTTCCAGGCGGCAGGTCGGCGAATCGAAGCGAAACCCTCCTGCCCCACTGCAAGGGTGGCGAAATTCGCAGTTACACTTGCACCAGAACCGCCAGACGAGCCACCCACCGTCCTATTCAGCGCATAGGGATTACGCGTCGCGCCGAACAGAGAGCCGTAGGTGTCGCCTCCCGCAAGTTCGCCGAGCGTGACCTTGGCCAGGATTATCGCCCCAGCCTCCTTAAGGCTTTCCGTAACGAAAGCGTCCCTATCAGGGTAATAATCCTGAAATAGGATCGATCCCAACGTCGTAGGCATCCCGACGACATCGACCTGGTCCTTGATCGCGATGGGGATACCGTGGAGCGGACCCGTGAACCCAGAATCTCGAAAGGCCGCATCGAGCCGATCGGCTTCGCGGAGCGCGTCCTCGTTAAGACTGATGACCGCGTTGATGGTAGGACCCTGCTGGTCGTAAGCCTCTATCCGCTCAAGGTAAAGCTCGACGAGGCGGCGTGCTGTGAGCGATCCCGAGGCATACGCCCCGTGGATCTCTGCGACCGAGGTCTCAACAACATCGAAAGGTTCTTGACTCATACTATTGAGTGACAATAAAGAAAAACCGATGAACACTAAAAGAGTTCTCACAACGCCCCCCCGGATAACCCGCCAGTTTCAACGATCCCCGCCAGTTTCAACGATCCCCGCATAGAACATTCTACCTGCTCGACCTAAGCGTTGGAGCACAAAGTTGACAGCCGGTGGGTGTGAGCGGATCGTATTGACTCAGCCCAACGGTTTGTAAGGAGAATCCATGTCGAGACGACGGTTCCTTAAGGCTGCCGCATTGATCAGCGCTGCCGTGCCCATGCTCAAGCCGTCTTCCGGCGCTGCCCAAAGGCCGGCACCCACCAGCGCGACAGACCGGCCCATTCGAATCCGCATGGGGGGCTACGCGCCACCCGATTCTGGCTTCAGCCTTGGCTTGAAATTCATCGGCGATCGGTTAGAGGCCGAATTCGGCGATGAGGTCTCCGTCCAATATGCCTACAACGTCATGGACCTTGGATACACCGCGTTAGACCTCCGATGGCTGGTGGATGCCGGTGTGCTGACCATGGGGTACGTGAGCATCTCCGACGTCCCCGAGCTGGAACTGGCTGGCCTACCGTTCCTGTTCCGGGACACGGCGGCCGCTCGTAGCGCGATGGACGGACCGCTCGGCCGCGCGGCAGCCGCCAGTCTCGAGGCGAACGGTAACTTCCGGATCCTGGGCTACTTCGAGAACGGTTTTCGCCACATTTCCAACAGCGTCCGGCCAGTGCATACGCTAGAAGACTTGCGGGGTCTGAAGATTAGAATCCGGGCCGCGGAGCAGATACGGACGTTCCAGCTCCTTGGTGCTAATCCACAGGTGGTCGGTCTATCCGAAGCCGTCCAGCAACTCGCAAACGGCACGCTGGACGGACAAGAAAACCCGTTCATTAATACAATTACGTACCCCATCTATCCCCATCAACGCTTCTATACTGCGACGTTTCATTCCTACCTGTCGCGACCCATCTTCGTGCACCGACCGTCGTTCGATGCCTGGCCTACGGAAATTCAGGCATTTATGCGGGATGCGACCCGGGACGCCGTGGCATTTCAACGCGACCTGCACGATAGGGAGGAGGAGGAAGCCCAGGTGATCATCCGAGAAGCGGGCGGTGAGATCGTGAGCCTGACCCCCAGGGCACGGGAAGCTTTCGCCGCGGCTGTCGCACCGATCCATGAGGAAGCGCGCGATCGGTATCCCCGCGAACTCCTGCAGATGGTCGGCTTGGATTGAGAATGACTCAGCTACGGCGCGGACCGGCTGAAATCAGTAACCTCGATTTTGAGGCGCCCTGGGAACTGTTCCGACGAACTGATCATTCAACCAGACCGAGAAACGTTTCCAATAACCTGGCTCAGCACCGCAGGCGCGCGTGATCTCCACGACCAGTCCCGTTTCGACCACTCGCGGCTCCGCCTTCTCCTCCGAACGAGTAATTAATCCAGTCTGCGTTCTGTAAACGTAGAAGACTTGATCGGTTTCGATGTCTTGGTAAGTCGAGGAGCCGTAGGACGCATCCGTCAGAAAGTTCAACAGACCCAGTGATTCGGAGACTCCGCCGACATCAACAACCGCTCCCTTTTTCAGATCGTGGGAGAGCGTGGGCAGGGTATTCTGCTGGCCGACCGCCCGATAACGACCCTCCAATCGATCCAACCGGTACTGTGAATCCAAGCCGAGTGCCAGAGCCCAATATTTCCATTTCAGGAATTCCGCATCTATGCGCCACTGATCTCCTAGCACGCGAAAATTCCGCTCCTCGCAGAAATCACCGCTACGCAACCGTGCGAGATATTCCTGATCTGCGAGTGGCTCGAAGCGAAGCTCAGCCACGACGGCCTCAGACGTCAGGGAAGCGTAGGTGTAGATGGATGCTGAGAACAGCGCCATCCAGAGAAATCCCAAAAGGGCAACTGGAAAAACCGAGATTTTGATGAGCTTTCGCATGGAAGCGTCAGGCTGTCAGAAATTACGCCAGCCCACTGTCATCCCCCTCGGCAGATGTGCTAGCCATTATAGACAAGTACGAGTTCAATAGTTCCGCACTGCCTCGCTTTGAGAGGCGAGGAAAGGGGACTAGAATCCCAGAGAGTTAAGTGTCGAGGAGGCAGAATCGATGCGGGTAAAAAAAATGCCTGGAGTGTTCGCGCTGTGCGCGCTACCTCTCATCGGGTCTGCGCACCACAGTGTTGATTCGAATTTCGATAGGAGTGTCACAACTGAACTTGAGGGTGAGATTACGGAAATCCTGTGGCGCAACCCACACGTAGCGTTTGCCCTCACGACGACGGATGCTAGCGGCACTGAGGCCGAGTGGGATCTTGAGACGCACTCGCTCAGCATCATGAGGCGGATGGACGTGAACGAGCCTTTCATCGAGATCGGTGATCGGGTGAAAGTCGCCGGTTGGCCCGCGCGAAGGGGCCAGGGAATGTTCGTCAACAATATGCTGTTGCCCTCTGGAGAGGAGTTCGTTTTCGCCTTCGGCCCGGAACCTGCGGATCTGCGCTGGTCCGATCGCCTCTGGGGTACGAACGAGCGTTGGTTCGCGGAGTCTGGAGATACATCCGCGGCCGAGCGCGGCATTTTTAGAGTGTGGAGCACGACACTCGCCGGAGGCCAGGCCTTCTTCTGGCTGCCAGACTACCCGCTCACCGACGCAACACGGGCAGCCAGTGCCGATTTCGATCCGTTGACTGACAACCCCCTGATCGACTGCGCGCTAAAGGGCATGCCTGCCATCATGAGCGCGCCCTACCCCCTCGAGTTCATCGATAACGGCGGTACCATTACGCTGCACCTTGAGGAGTACGACACCGTCCGCACGATCTATCTGGATGAGCAAGCCAGTGCCGCCCCCATTCCTTCAATCCTGGGACACTCCGTGGGGCATTGGGAGAACGAAACGCTGGTCGTCGAGACGACTGACGTGAACTGGGGTTATTTCAGGGGCAACGGTGAATACCCAACGAGTGATGACATCGAGTTTACCGAACGTTTCACGCCCATCGAGAATGGGAGCAGGCTCCGATACGAGATGACGGTCACGGACCCGGCGACATTCACCGAACCGGTCATAATGGGCAAGACTTGGGTCTGGTTGCCTGATGTAAACGTCGAGCCGTACGAGTGCATCACGGGCTAACAGAAAATGAATCGGGGGGGGGGATATCGATGATGTCAAACCGTAATGCGTTTACCGTAGCTATCCTGCTACTGTCTGTCCCGGCCAGCGGATTAGCCCAAAGCCAGTTCCTGCGATCTATGCACGATCTCGGGGATCCTCGAGGGTTTTGTCTGGATATCCCAGGATTCGGCCCGCGAATACAGATTGACGCACCAATCTCCGCCCACAGCTGCAAATACAGCCTGCCAGGATTCGATGTCGACGAGATCCTGGAGCTTTCGGACGAGAAACTCCACCTCGTGAATTTTGATCGCTGCCTGTCACCAAATTCCATCCAGGCGGGATCCGATATCAACTCCGTGGATTGCAGCACGGCCCATAGCTGGCGTTTTCACACCGACGGGCGTGTCACACCAACCACGGCGACGGACCATTGTCTGACACTGTCCGCCGGACGCGCGTATGTGAATTCCTCCATCGGTACGCTTCCTCCGTACTCGTCTAGACGCGTGAACCTCGAGCTCTGCAGCAACGAGGCATCCTATCGGCAAAGATGGCGTTGGTCCGCTCCAGACGAACAAACGACGTACAACGCTAACTCCCTGCGCAACGAGATACCGCGTGAGATCCAAGCGCGGAACCGGGAAATTGGAACAGTGATCGATCCGCAAGCAACCGCTGAAATCTATCGTGACGCCCAACGAAGTTTCGGCCCAGCTGACGTGGTGGTTTCCAGCGAGCTTTCATACGGCCCTAACGAGCGGCACCTGCTTCAGATCTATGGGGGCAACGACCGCAATCCTCCCGGAGGCTTCGGGCCGGTGATCGTTTTGGTTCACGGAGGCGGGTTCGCCGGCGGCAGTCTCGAAAGTCTCGCCCATGTCGCCAGGCATTTTGCGGGCCTGGGCTTCGTAGCGGTCAATGTGACGTATCCGCTTGCGCCAGAATACACGTGGCCTAGTGGGGCGGAGAGCGTATCCCACGCAGTCGATTGGGTGCGTGCCAACATCGGCGATTACCGCGGAGACCCAGAGCGCATCTACCTGATGGGCCATTCAGCCGGTGGAAATCACGTTGCCAACTACGTGTTTCGCCCGAGCCTCTCTTCCGCGAGCGGCCTGAGTGTCGCGGGCGTCATTGCCGCTTCACCCGCATTGGAACTTGACCCACTTGGTCCAGCGGAACCCTACGCGGCTTACTTCCAGAACGATTTAAATTCCTGGGCCGAGATTCGGCTACTGGAAAATATCGAAACCGCATCGGTACCAATCCTGATCACCGTCGCCGAGTTCGATCCGAAGCCGTTCTATCAGGCCACCGCAAGACTTTATGCACGCTTGGTCGATGACTTCGGGGCGAGCCCTCGATTCCGACAAATACCAGGCCATGGTCATATCTCCTACATTACCGCCGTCGGCACAAGCGACCGTGTCTTCATCGAAGAAGCTCTGGATTTCATTCTCGCCGACCAGGGCAATTAGGCTATGCGCTCGCGAGTCTTCAGCAGCTTCGTACTCTGCGCACTCGCCCAGTGCATTACGGCGCAGGAACCAGAAACACTGCTCGAGCGCGGAACCTATCTCGTAGAGAGCATCGCCGGTTGTGGCAACTGCCATACGCCCAAGACCGCCGATGGGGCCCCAATGACCAACATGCGTCTCGCCGGTGCCTTCGTCATCGAGGAACCAGGCGCGTTCACAGCCTATGCACCGAACATCACAATGGATATAGAAACCGGTATCGGTAGCTGGAGCGACGAGGAGATCGTTCGTGCCATTCGCGAAGGATTCCGACCCGACGGCACCCTGATCGGACCACCAATGCCGACGCTCTTTTACCGAGATATCTCAGACCGAGATGTCCAAGCCATCGTCAGGTATCTGAGAACTGTGCAGCCCATTGAGAACGTCGTTCCCGCATCCGAGTATCAGATACCGTTACCTCCAAATTGGGGCCCCCCCGTTAGGTCCGTTTCAGAAGTCTCGCGCGAGGACCTATCCGCATACGCAACCTACCTGGCTGTCACACTCGGACACTGCAATGAATGTCACACGCCAATGATCGAGGGGCGATACGACTTCAGCCGCACCGGGTTAGGAGGCAGGGCGTTCCCCAACATCTTCGACCTGGGGTATACGGCTATATCAGCCAATGTCACACCTCACCCAACCCTTGGCATCGGCGCGTGGACCGACGAACAAATCAAGCGGGCCATTGCCGAGGGGATCCGCCCGGATGGTTCTCAGATGCTCCCCAGTATGGGATTTGCGTACTACGCGAGGATGACCGATGAGGACCTAGATGCGCTAGTGGTATACCTTCGTTCGCTGCCACCGCAACCAGAGGAATAACCGGAAGATCACCGCGCAGTCCAACCGCCATCTATTTTGAGGCTTGAACCGGTCATCAAGGACGAATCCGGCGATGCCAGGAACATGACCGCGGCTACAACCTCACGAAGCTGTCCGATGCGCCCCATAGGGATGCAATCCAGCGCCCACTGTTTAAACGCTTTGTCTTCGAACATAGGTACGGTCATGGGTGTCTCGATGAACGTTGGCGCGACACTGTTCACGCGAATACCCCGAGGTGCCAGCTCGACACCCATCGATTTCGTCAATCCCTCCACAGCGTGTTTCGTCATGCAGTAGGCAGTTCTATTCGCAGCACCTATGTGCCCCATCTGCGATGACATGTTTATGATCGAACCGCCGCTTCCCGAACGTAGCATGACGCGAGCCGCACTTTGCGCCGCTAAAAATAACGCCCGCACGTTGAGCTCTATCATCTCATCGAGCACATCTTCGGTAATGTCTACGAAAGGCTGTGGCGCATTGGTGCCGGCATTGTTAAAGAGGATGTCCAGTCGATCGACTCTCTCCAGTCTTTCCCGAAATGAGCGCTCCTTGACGTCTTCGACCCAGATTTCAACTGCGCCTCCTAACCTGCCCGCCAAGGACGCGAGATCCTTCTCACTTCTCGCAACTGCGATCACACGCGCGCCAGCCTCAACCATCGCCTCCGCGCATGCCTCACCGATTCCGCGACTCGCTCCGGTTATCAGCGCTACTCGACCGGATAGATCCCAGGTCGTCGCACTATCTTCACTCATAAACTACCTCCCTCTAACGACAGGGACCACAGGATTGCAGTGCAAGTCAACATTACCTAGCATGTTCCGACGCCGCAAAACTCGGAGAACAAACATGGCGCGCCATCTTAAGCAGGGCAAGTCAGCAGACGAAGTCGCTCTGGAAGACGCAAAGATTCGCGAAGTCGTAGAAAGCATCCTTGACGACATCAGCTCCAACGGGGATAGAGCTCTGAGAGATTATTCGGAGCGCTTTGATCAATGGTCGCCAGAGTCGTTCCGCTTGAGTACGGAAGAAATCAAAGCCTGTCATCAGCAGCTCTCCGAGCAAGTCATCGAAGACATCAAATTCGCGCAGACGCAGATCAGGAACTTTGCCCAGGCACAGAAGGACGCGCTGAGGGACGTCGAAATCGAAACACTGCCGGGGGTGGTTCTAGGCCACAAAAACCTCCCGGTGAACAGTGTCGGTTGCTATGTGCCAGGCGGCAAGTACCCAATGGTGGCATCGGCTCACATGAGCGTCGTCACAGCCAAAGTCGCTGGCGTGAATCGCATTGTTGCTGCGGCGCCGCCCCACAAAGGTTCACCGAGCGCGGCTATCGTCGTCGCCATGGACCTAGGCGGAGCCGATGAGATCTACTGTCTCGGCGGTGTCCAGGCAGTAGCGGCCATGGCGCTAGGCACCCAGACTGTCGACCCCGTGGATATGATCGTCGGTCCGGGTAACGCCTACGTCGCGGAGGCGAAGCGACAACTCTTCGGGCGCGTCGGAATCGACCTACTGGCAGGTCCGACCGAAACGTTGGTGATCGCGGACGATAGCGTGGATGGAGAACTGTGCGCCGCCGATTTGCTGGGACAGGCCGAGCACGGCCCCACCTCCCCGGCGATTCTTCTAACCGACTCAGAGCAGTTGGCAAAAGATACTATGGCGGAGGTCGATCGGCAGCTCGGAGTATTACCGACGGCTGAAATAGCCGGCGCCGCTTGGCGCGACCACGGTCAGGTCATCGTCTGTGACAGCGTCGAAGAAATGGTGCAGATCGCAGACGAGATCGCATCCGAGCATGTTCAAGTAATGACCCGTGATCCCGACTATTTCTTGGACAACATGACCAACTACGGAGCACTGTTCCTTGGACCGGAAACTAATGTGTCCTACGGCGACAAGGTGATCGGCACGAACCACACCTTGCCGACAAAAAAAGCCGCTCGGTACACGGGTGGATTGTGGGTCGGAAAGTTCATCAAGACCTGCACATATCAGAGGGTGACTGAACAAGCCTCGCTCCATGTGGGCGAGTACTGCTCGCGGCTATGTGACCTAGAGGGATTCATGGGCCACAAGGAACAGGCTGACATCCGGGTCCGAAGGTACGGTGGCTGACTCGCTCAACGAGTCAATCAGCCATAATTGAGAGCGTCTGATACGCCTAAACCTTTGATTTATAAGTCTACACCAATTTTATCGGGGGAAGGTTAGAATCATCTATCCACAACGATCCGACAAGAATTCAAAGAGGACTGCAAGATGGAATTCTCTCTGCGTTTAGCGCTAGCCTCCACGGCCCTGTTTTTTGGACTCGCCCAAACGACCAGCGCGCAAGACGAAGGTACCGCCTTCATGGTGACCTACATAGAGGTCGCACCTTCCGCCGCTGACCAAACCGCCGAATTGCTCACAGAGTACGCCGAGGCAGGCCGTGACATGGGCGGAAACATGGGCTTTCAAGCCCTCCAGCGTATCGGTCTAACTAATCATTTCGCGATTCTGGAGATCTGGCAGGACGCACAAACCCGCGACGCTCATGCCGGCTCTGCCCGTGCAGAACGTTTTCGCGCCAGTCTGAACCCACTACTGTATAGCCCGATCGATGCGCGTGAGCATGGCGACCTCGCAACGGCCGCGGGCGCAGAGGTTGGGGCCAACGGAGTTTTCGCGGTAACCCACGTGGACGTGACACCGAACAATACCGACCTAGCGGTCGAGCTCCTCAATACGCTGGCAGCCGAAAGTCGCCGGGACGGCGGTAACGGGCGGTTCGACGTATTGGTTCAGTCCAACCGAAGGAATCATATGACGGTCATCGAAGCTTGGACGGACGCAGCCGCGCGGGAAGCCCATTATGGTGCTGAGCATACGAAAACGTTCCGCGCGAGCGTCTTTCCGCTGAGCGGAGCTCTTTACGACGAGCGGCTCTACCGCTCTCTTTGATCTGATTGGACCGACAGCGCACGACCTTCTTATAGCGCCGGCGGCGAAGTCATACTCGCCTTGCGCTCATCAGATAATAATGATTATCATTTGCATTATCCGCTTGCACTGGGAGAAGACGGGTTGACGTTAGCCGACCTGAAGAGAGGCGACCGCGCCCGAATCTGCGCCATAGAGCCTGGTGAGCGAAGCGTTCAGCGGCTAATGGTCATGGGACTGGTCGAAGGCGTAGAGCTCGAATGCCTCGGGAAATCCCTGGGCGGGGATCCCATGGAATTCCTGATCCAAGGCAGCGCCCTATCACTCCGTTGCTCCGACGCACGAAATTTCCGAGTGACGTCGACTTCCGGACAAGAAGATAGCTAATGGCTGATCCGGCAACCATTACTGTTCCCATCGAGCATCTCACCGTCTCCCGAGAGAAGGTCATTGCCCTAGTCGGCAATCCCAACACAGGCAAGAGCACCATCTTTAATCGG
>Ga0315339_1001004_pt1 | contig 28003 bp, 26 predicted proteins | sample ASW17metaG_FD_204514 | JGI IMG/M metagenome (GOLD analysis project Ga0315339, IMG submission 204514) | Ammonia-oxidizing marine archaeal communities from Pacific Ocean, United States - ASW #17 | ecosystem: Environmental > Aquatic > Marine > Oceanic | place: USA: California | collected 2016-12-05 | reverse complement strand
CGACGGTCGTTGGTGGAGTGGTGTACTTCGGGTCCTGGGACGATTCCATCTACGCCCTGGACGCCTCCACAGGCGACCTGCTCTGGAGCTACGAGACGGGTGACAATGCGAATTCCTCGCCGGAAGTCACTGGCGGGGTAGTGTACGTGGGTTCCGACGACTGGTTCATCTACGCCCTGGACGCCTCCACGGGAGGGTTGATTTGGAGCTACGAGACCGGTGGCAATGTACATTCCGCTCCGACGGTCGTTGGTGGAGTGGTGTACTTCGGGTCCTGGGACGATTCCATCTACGCCCTGACGGAGTGAAGTGTTACATGGCGTTTATAAGCGAGGGAACTACGGAAAATTGCAGATATTTTGCGGACTAAATTCCCGTAACATTGCGACGCGTCATACCGTAAATGAGGATGATGTTTCATATGGCCCTAATAACATCCTGTTTGGCGATCATGCTGGCCGTAATATTCTGCGGGTCGACTTCGGTTGTTCCGAAGACCGGTACGCCCGACTCCGCTACACCCGGTGTTGTTTCTGCATCTACTACCGGTTCACCAAACACGGAAGTAACGCCCACTAGTACCCCTGTATACATCTATTCCAGATCAGATTAGGGATCACAGTCTTTCGAACTTCAGATGCCCGGAGGGAGTTGCGAATACGAATATTTCGAAAGAGTCCAATTGGGGAAAGGCGATAGATTCGAGATATCAGTGACGTCGGGAAATCTAGTCAGCGTTCTGCTGAAACTCCCCGATGCTACCAGGCAGACATTCGGAGAACCTGACCGGGTTCATGACATCGTGTACACCGCTGATGAAGCCGGGCGATACACCATCATAATTGCCGCGGCCTGGGCGTATAACCCGATCGCTACCGATGGCCAGAAACGTCAGTTTGCCATATCCGATGTTGCATCGAGTCTGCCAGATACACCTTGTCCGCGCCGTGTATAGCCAGTCCGCGCACTGACAAATAAACATCTTCGATCAGGGTCCCTTCTGACGCTGGCTGAACACCCCCACCAATTTCGGTGGTGATAATGTTAGTCGAACTGTCGACCTTGCGTATCCTTGACCCTGTGGAGCCACTAACCCCATCATCAAGTATCCATAGATTACCCAGGGAATCTATAGCAATCCTTGTGACGGTTCCTAAACAGGCAGCACCAGCCTGTCCACCATCTCCGGAGTAACCTGGAACGCCGGTGCCGGCGAAAGTCGATATGGATCCGGTGGCTGGGTCTACTTTTCGAATCCGGTAGTTTCTTGAATCGGCGATAAATATGGCGCCATCACCGTTAAGGGCTATGTCGGTTGGTCCATCCAACATAGCCTCAGTTGCGGGCCCTTGCTCCCCATCAAACCCTCTTTTGCCATGTAAGCCCGCTACTATACGCAAAGGAGCGTCAGGTCCTTCACAGGCGATTATCGTGTTACATGTTGACTCTGAAGTTTCACAGAAATACAGAGTGCCCGAAGATGATACGGCTAAGGCGACGGGTTTTCCTATCCCGGCGCTTGAAGCTGGTACAGATTCATCCCAATGAGTTAGATTCCCTGTACCCACCACTGTCGATATGACTCTGGTTTGCGGATCTATTCTACGTATACGCTGGTTGTTGCTATCTGCGATGTACAGAGACCCGTCCGGATGGAGCGCCAGGTTCGACGGGCCGTTCAATTGCGCTTCCTCACATATAACGCCATCTCCTGAGAAACCGGCCCCATACCGACCAACGAGGGTATTTATAGTATTCGATCTTGCGTCTATCACTCTGATCTTGTGATTGCCGAAATCGGCGATGTACAGGTCGTCTGAGGATTTGAGCAACACATCAGTTGGATTGTTGATCGCTGATTTGGTGCTCGGCCCACCGTCTCCGGTCCTACCCTTCAGACCTCGTCCCGCGATAGAGTACATAACCCCGGTCTTAGGTTCGTCTTGGATTTTTGACACCTGTGTATCATTGATTCGTATGTCATTCTCGATACCGGCAGGCGAATCTAGGACGGGGATTCTTGGCTCGCCCTTGTCTTTTATAAGGTCGGCACCGGAAGGTGTTTTACGAGACGGTTTGTCAGGACGTTCCTTCAACCCTCGTCCAAAGTTTTGATTGAGCCCGGTATCGGGTAAGTTCTTCTCTTGCCGAATCGGGTTTTCGCTAGTGATGCGTCGGCCTTTTTCGTCAACTGCTCCTTTTGCTTGAGCCTTAAATGGGAGTTTGATGGGCGGGTCTACTCTGATCTCATTCTGGGGAATAGGTGGTTCCCTTCGGGAGCCCCCCTTGTGGTCGCGCTTCTGTTTGATTTCAGACAATCCTAGGGATTCAATGAGGCCATCAATGGTTTGGATCCTGTTATCTGGCAAGATCTCTCTGCATCTGCTGATCGTATCAACCCATGAGCCCGGTATGTCGGGATTTATCTGGCGTGGGTCCGGGAGTTCGAAGGTTACGGGCATAGAAGACGGCAGACGAGGATCAGAAACACGTTGAATCCCGGTAGGCCATCTGTTGGTCAACATTTGCCATACGAGAGTGCCAGCTGCGAAGACATCTGATCTTTCATCAGTGGGTGGCGGCTCGGTTCCCGGAAAGAAAACCTCCCAGTGTTCGAAGTCCTGTTCCGGGGGAAAATATCCACTAGTGCCTCCTAACATGCGGGTTCCCCTGTTGTCCCTGAACGTGTCACCCGCTAGGCCAAAGTCCGTGACTTTACATGCGTTATTCTGACTAAGAAGTACGTTCGCCGGCTTAAGATCCCGGTGGACTACTCCATTCTCATGGGCAGCTTTTAGTCCTAGAAAAATTTCCCTAGCTAATCGAGCGGTCAGACCTACATCGAAATTCCCTTTAGTGTCTAGCAAGTCTTGGAGGTCGCCATTGGGACAAAACTCCATGACTATGTAGATCCGTTTCTTGACGGTGATATAGTCGATCACCTGAGCTATGTTCGGGTGATCGACTCTAGCCAGTAGTTGGGCTTCTTTCTGGAAAGAAGCTATCACTTCTTTATTACTGGACCATTCGTCTTTCAACTCCTTAATAGCAACTTCTCTCTTCAGGACCGGATCATTTGCCCGATATACTGTGCCAAATGTGCCGCTACCAAGCTCTTTTAGGACCTCGTATCTGCCGATGGTTTTAATTCCTGGCATATGTGCCTTCACTCCGTGAGTCTGGCGAATCATGACCCGATAAATTGGGAGTTTTCACAGTGATAGTCTCACCGATCTAACTCTACCGTTCGGTCGCGAACGTTAAGTAGAAGGAGTTCAGTCTACCGCACGCCTCCCCCCCCAACGACTCGTGATTATGTCGTCATATTCATCTGAGGCATCGCAGATGGCCATTACGGAAGCGCTTAGTTCTAACTTGTCTAGGGTGTCCCCTACTATCGTGTGGCTGAGGCATATATCACCGTCCTCGTCCAACGAAAACGCGCCGAAGGATAACGACATGTTCGTGGTTAACAGGTATTCAAACAGTTCGGTCGTATGCTCGATGTCCGTCACGACATAGGATCTAATCTTGACCACGGAGTTGGAATCCGAATTCGGTGAAACCACGACCTGCACGATAGAAGAGCCGTACTTTATCTGAAATGACGTGCGGTCTTCATGAACTTCGAAGAAGAATTCGCCGAATAATTCTTGTCCGAAATTCTTTACGGCATAGTACGCGTTTTCGTGAGCTTCTGATTCGAAAGTGATGGGTGGCATCTATAACCTTAATTTTAAATTCGAACGTTGATCCTATCGTTGATTCCAGCCTGCGGATGATTAAGCATTATACGACGTCGTTGCGTAATGCGCATATCTAATAGGCGGTAGTGCCCTATCTTGCGACTCATCTAGCTATTAATCGACATGGATGTATGCTTCGGTGGTCATAGAGCCGGTTAAGCCGTCATCAAACCTGTAACGTGCTACTCCAACTATCCTTTTGGTTTTTGGTACGCCGTGGCTGACTTGTACGACCACCGTCCGTTGATGGCTCTTCACTTTAGCGGGATCTAATTCCAAGACCTGGCTGTAAACCTGGCCAGTAGTGCCGCGGACCTTACCGACAGGCTCAAGCTGGCTACTTACAACAGATAAACCACCATCCGGGAAATAGATGTCAACTTGCACTGTAGCTAGTTGGTCCCTCACGTTTGTGATTACCGTGTTGATCATCGATTGCTGTCCAACTGAAAGATGGGACAGGGTTAGATCATGTCGGATCAGCACAGGTGTCACGTCGACCGCAACGGGTATGCCGTACGTCTGGTTGCCTGCCGGACGCATCGGGTCTATCACTTCTAGATGTAGCATGGTTTGATAACGGGCATATGGGGTGTCTGGAGGAGCGTGGATCGAGATCGATATTCTGCCGGCTCCTCCGGGCGATAACGCAGTGTTTTCAGACACGCTCAGATTAACGGGATCCAAGGAGCCCGAGGTGCTGGGCATTACCCTGAGTTCTCGGTCCGAGTCATGGTATATATTCAAGGTCGTCGTCTGGTTGTCTCCGGGTGCCAGTTGGACCGCAATCGTCCCCGGTTCATATGAAATGACCGGCGGGAGTGCGGCGTAAACAGGATCTGATTCTAGAACATCGGCAGGCTGGATCCGTATTCTTTCCAACGGAGAACAATTCTCCGCGTTGTCACATAGAAGGTCGGTATAACCCACTTGGTATCCTGGGTAGTTCGCATAGTCAGTGCCGTACGAATCCGAAAATGTTATCGCCGGCGGAGGGACAGTGAAATCTCCGGCCTCAACCGCCCGAGCTATCAAAAACCTTCTTACGGATTCACCTTCCGGTATGGTGCTGGGGAGATTTGACCATTCAAGGATCTCAAAGGATTGACCGAGGTTTGGTTCGTATCTCACATCCATGGCAGTTGATTGCCCAGCGTTCCGTACGGTTAACGATACCTCGATGACATCCCCGGCCTTCAGATCCTCAGGAACGAACATCCTGCGGTCTGCGTGCAACCTGGGCGCCCCTACGTCCCCGGACCAAAAACCATCCACTGAATTCAAATCGGATGAAGACTTGTCGGTATAGCTAAGTTCGAACCTCACTGTCTGATTGCCTGGGGCGGTGAACAACGCCGATGTTATCTTGGGCCCCCAGGTATCTCGGGATTCGAGGCGTCCCCACTCCCATGCAATATCGTCATCGAAACCAACGGATTTATCAGGAACCGGAAAGAGCTTGAGGTCTTCGATAGCATGTCCTGTTCCATTTGCTACGGTAACCGCAAACGGGACGGTGGAACCGACCGTGACATCGAAATAAGGCTCAACCTCGATCGTGATGGTATCCGATAATAGCGACCTTCCTAACGCTCCTCTAGATTTTTCCTCAGATACGAACGAAACGACGATGTCGCCTCGCTGGGGTTCGATCAAACTCAGGCGGCCGTCCAGGAAGATGACAGATAATGTGACTATCGCAGATCCAACAGCGAGAGAGAGCACCCAGGGCGGTTGGGGGAGAGCATCAGGCGGTGAGAGCCAGCTAAGAGCGCTCCACGGCTGACTAGACAGTACCGCTGACAACATTATCGCTAATATCGACCAACTAACCACGAACCCAAATCCAACATCATACTGTTCCCAGTGACCTTCCAGGGTCGAAATCGCAACTAGTACGATAACCACTGCGGAGATACATTGAAGCAGATGTAATCGAAACGGTGTGTGGTACCTCCCATATTCCGGTGCTCTATGGAGAATTCTTTTTCCGGTGATACTGGTAGTGATGAAAACCAGTAAGAAAACCCCTACGGATATCAATAGGGCTACGGCAATCGGCTGCACCTGTAGTTCTAGCCAATCTAGAAGCATTTTATCTGCTAACTTCTCGAATCATGTATTTCTCTATCATCCTGGGAACTGGGATATGCCCACATAAAAAGCCGTTAAACGGTTCCGACAGCGCTAAGGTAGGGGAACAGGATACGGCCGAAACCTCATCCCACAGCATCGCATCAAGATTCCAATCGATCATCTGAGTCTGAGGCCGATTGCAATTTCCTGTGATTTTAGTCGCGATTCCTTGGGGAATGATATCAACGCAACAATCGGAATGCCTCTAACGATCCTTAGAGTTTGAATCGAAGGATAAAAAGATGATTTTGACGAAAAAATGGCTTATCATCGCGGCTAGGTTACCAGATATATCCTATTACGGGCGATTGGACATTACATACGTAATAGTTGGCCTGTGAAAACCGCATTTTGGTGGTGATTTTGGATGGCTAAGAAGAGTCTATTGACGAGTGAGGAACTCCTGGGCCTCGAGAGCACGAATTTAGTAGGTGGTTTGAGGTACGGGGGGAATTCCGGGGTGCTCCGAGAACAGGGATCGATCCGCATCATCGGTTGTGGGCAGGCCGGAACCCGAATGGCCGCCGTTTTCAGGAGACGGCCCGACTGGATACGTTCGTATTCCAGGAACGTTTATCCGGTGAACGCGATATCGGTCGACAGCCAACAAGAAAATATAGGAAGGGCTATTCCTTTGGATAGCCAGTTTCCGTGGCCCAACGACGGAACTCAACTACTAGGCCCATCTTTGTCATACGGGTCGGTGAAAGACAATATTGTGACCCATTTTTCACTGAGAGTTCCTTCGGACCTGACTGAAAAGCGGAGAGAAGACAGTGAATTGAAAGACTTCTTGCTAGAAAACGCAGCTGTCAGAGAAGGTTTAGGCGGAGACCTTCATCCCCTTGATGATGAACTTCGGGAGTTTTGGACCGTTGGTGAAGCAGGCGGAGTACAGGCAGGGGGGGCGGGCGGCCTGGCGCTCGATGGGCGTGCTGCAGCGCTCTGGACCCTCGATGAACGTGAAGAGTGGTTGAAAGGGGAGCCCGAGGGTCAGGCACAGTCGTACAAGAGTCAGATCGAAATCGCTTTGTCGTCTAGAGAAGGTTACACCTTATTGTTGATGGCCAGTTTAGACGGTGGCACGGGATCGGGCTCATCCGGTGTTATAAATGGTTTCATAGGTAAATATACACAGGCACCACATCCGATACTGAGGATGACGGTGGGAGTTTTCACTAGCGAAGGGTCTGACAATAGCAACACAAGAAGGGCCAACCGTTTGATCAGTTTGTATTATTTGTTGAAGAATCCGCGTAACACTGATGGCGTTATCCTCGTCGACAACTCTTATATCAGGCGCAAAAACAACTTGAACTATTACGACGGCGAGCACGACGACGAGAATGCTTACCTGCACAAGGCTCTGATGCCTGTCTTATTAGCACAACTGCCTACCTACAATTCAACGATCAGTGAACAATTAGACCTATTGAACATCAAGAACCTGCTAAGGACTGGTGGGGGCAACACTACTACAGGAAACGCTCCGGAAGTCATAGTCGCTTGTTTCAGTGAACAACCCGAAGGTGGCAGGCTTGATATCGATAACATGATCAAGAACGCATTGCTTAACCCTACCGTCCCGTTTAGCGAGCAAACGGGCAGGAGCGCCCTGTGTGTCTTGTCAGGAGCGTTCACCGGGTCTGTCATATCGGAGAACCGTTCCGAGTTGAACCGGTTCACCGATGGTACGGCATCACGTTCACTGGACGAAAGAGTCAGAGATGCTAGTTACGGCAATTGGCGCTCACGATTCTTCGTGGCAAATTTCGACGATATGCCCGGATTCAGATTGACGATCCTTATAAGTGGTTGCAAGGTCCCGGATTTCGAAAAAGACCTGATGGAGTTGGCCAACACCACATATAACATGGATTGGAACGTCACCGATAACCGGCGATTAGCGGAATCCCTGAGGAGTTTGGACGAAGCTGATGTGAGGCTCCTCGGATAAGCGCTTAAGCTTTCGGGCTCGTTAAGATGTGGCATGGTCGTATGCCAGGCAAATCGGAGGTATTTTACGATTTGAGCATGTCGTGGATCTGCTTAACGGGGATCGTAATAGTCTTGTGATGATCCAAATCTTTTCAAGGGGCACAATTAGATGAATTGGCGGTTCTTCGATCTTGAATATTTGAGTGCCTCTCTAGTGATAGGGGCCCTGGTTCTGACGTTATTTTTAACCAACTTCGGACACGTTAACGCTGACCATGGGACTCACGAACCAAAAGCCAGCCCTTGCGGCAAATTAGGCTGGAACCCTGAGTTTCTTGAGTTTCCTGACCTTGACCGACTTAAAGACACAGACGAAGACGGTTTAAAGGACTGGGAAGAAATTTGTTTTCGAGAGATCCAAGTAGGAGGAATATCTAGACACGTATTTACCGACCATCGCCTATCCGACACAGATAAAGACGGTCTAACTGACAAAGAAGAGCTTCTGGGTAGAGGTCCTGAGGGACTCAGCCTAACTCTTCTTAAAAGCACAGATATATGGAATACAGACCCAACGGTTCTTGACACCGATGGTGATGAGGTGAGTGACGGGGTCGAATTCGAACCGTACACGATCATTTTGAACGGCGGGTATGGTGGCAGGCAGATAACGGTGATTTCGAACCCGACCAAAGCTGATACGGACGATGACGGACTAGATGACAAGATAGAAAGAGACGGATGGCCGATTACGGTAAACGGTGAACCTAGGGGAATCTGGCATTCCTCCCCTCTAGATCCCGATACCGATGGCGATGGTCTTACAGACAAACAAGAGCACGATGGATTGGATTTCCCATCCTCCTTCTGGGGCACGGTTAAAACAGACCCTACTAGAGTCGACACTGACGGGGACGGGATTCGTGATGAGGATGAATACACAGGGGAAGTAAAACCTGGCAAGTGGATAAAACTCGACCCGACTAGAGTTGACACTGACGGGGACGGGCTTCAAGACGGAACCGAGTTGGACAGTGTGTACTGCGATCCGGTCCGAGCTGATACCGACGGCGATGGCAAGGCTGATGGCCTCTCGCAAGGCAGGCAATGCGGGATCGAAGACCGAGATCTTGATGGACTTTCTGACCGCCTTGAAGCTGCACTAGGCCTCGACCCGGAATCCCCCGACACCGATGGCGACGGGTTGAGCGATTGGGAAGAGATAAAAGGATCTACGCACCCTAACAAAGCCGACACCGACGGAGACGGGGAGGGAGATAAAACAGATAAGGATCCAAACGCTACGGATGATAAAAGCAAAGGCCTCGAGGCTTGGAATGAGGAACTGAACGCTACTCTGGGCAAGCGCGATCAGACTATTAAAGATAACCAAAAGAAAATTGACGAACTAACCAGGCAGAACGAAAGTCTCCCTGTCCCGCAAGACAATGGGAATCTCAAAGCCACGGCAAGCCCTTCCGCAAAAGCCGACGCACCTGTTAAACAAGACACGGGAAGCGAATCCAATATATTGATGGATTGGATGTACGTCTTTATAGCAGCGGTGGTCGCTCTTATTTTGGGCGCGGGCATCGGCTATTTCATTATGAATCGCCCTGCTGCTCCAGACTACCGGCTCCGACAGGAAGCCGAGGACAACGCCATGAACGACCCCGGCCTGAAACGCCAAATGGCACGTGAGGCGGCAGATGAGGCCCGCAAGGACCCGGCACTCAGGGAGGAAATTAGGAACGAGCTTATCCGGGATAGTGGTGACGGCCTTCAGGAAAAGCGAGAAGTCGTACGGGCTCGGTTGAACAATACGAGGACCGAGTTGAGGGGGGCGGTTGCTGCAACGAACCGCGGGATTCCTGATGCGATGTTACAGGAAGCGGAAGACCGCATTTCCTCTACTTCCGGTGACAATAACACTCAGGCTGAAGACATCGAGGTTGCTTCGTCACTGATACGCAACGTCGACCGATACTATCTGGGCCATAATCCTGCGACCTAAAGTAGATACGTCGAATGGATATCTGTTGAGAAAGAACGGGGATCTTAGCAGCGATGAGGGAGTGTGGTTCTTGAACAGTGGGGTGTGCGGAGTATTTGATTTAACCGAAATGTATTAAAGGCCCATTTTTAGCAATATGCCGAAATCAGATCAGGTCGCCAAGAAGGCTAACGCCTTTATAAAACTTCCCTTTGCAGACAGGACATTGGTCCTGCTGATGTTGTGCGTAGGGCTCTTACTGATCGCTATGGCTCCCCAGCAGATATCTGACCGGGATGGCGACGGGATACCGGACTCTTCAGAAAGTTCTTGGGGGACTAATCCGGATATGGCAGACACCGACCTTGATGGCCTTTTAGATGGTTTAGAAGTGGGCGGATTTACGTTATCGCGGATCCCGAACAGGGTATTTACGGATCCGCTAGACCCTGATTCGGATGACGACGGTTTGACGGATGGGATGGAGGTCCGGCTTCAAACGATCACTGTTAACGGTGAATCGCTAGGAGTTCAAAGCAACCCTTTGAAATTTGATACGGATGGGGATGGATTAAGCGACCGAGAGGAGATATTGACGCTAGGATCGGACCCGGGCCGGGCTGATACCGATGGAGACGGTATCAGTGACCCTGACGAACTGTCTAAAGGAACAGACTTAAATGAAGAAGACTCCGATGGAGACGGTCTGCTGGACGGGTTGGAAATCTCAGGTTTCACCGTCCAGGTAGGAGGGAGTAATAGGTTCGTATCGACAGACCCAAATAACCCGGATACAGACGGGGACCATTTATCCGACGGAGTGGAACGAAAAGGCGCGACATATTTTATAGGTGGGCAGAATAAGATTATACCTACAGACCCGACGCAAGAGGATTCGGATAGCGATGGCCTTTCGGACGGTGTTGAGAATGCCGGATACAAGTTCGGACCGGATTACATACAGACTAGCCCGGTTTCCAGTGACACCGACGATGACGGATTATCAGATTCCGATGAACGTTTAAAGGGGACTGATGCGACAGATCCAGACTCGGATGATGACGGGCTTAAGGACGGTGTGGAAGTCGACGGGGTCAATGTCGTTCTAGGGACATCCAAGAAAATTGTCTACCCCGACCCGATGTCTTCAGATACCGATGGTGACGGATTATCCGACAGTGCGGAAGTCGAAGGTATTGCTATATCGATCGCTGGGTCGGAGAGGATCGTATCATCGGATCCGACATCTCCGGACACTGATGGGGATGGGTTGACGGATTCTCAAGAAATTGAGGGCACATCAATCGTGATCGGAGGAATTTCGTGGAAGCTGGTCACCGACCCTAGATTACCAGACACCGACAATGACGGCCTCGATGATTATGCAGAAAAGACTAAGAGATGCAATCCTCAGATTCCGGATACCGACGGTGACGGAGTTCTCGACGGTATAGAAGTTTCCAAAGGAGGGCAGTGTCAATTCGAGGATAGCGACGGCGATGGCCTATCTGACAACCATGAATTAAAGATTGGATCTGATATCAACAGTTCGGATTCGGATGGCGACGGTTTGAGAGACGGTGACGAAGTACTCGGGCGGCTGGTTGGACCTGGTGGAATGCTCATTAGCACCGACCCGACCAAATCGGATTCAGACGGTGATGGTATCTCGGACTATTCCGAGCTAAACAACGCTTTCTTCGATTCATCGGGTAATCTGACTCCAACACATCCCATGAACCCGGACGTCGATGGAGACGGGGTCAACGACGGATCTGAATTGTCCGCTGGAACGAACCCTTTCAACCCAGACACCGATTCGGATGGATCCACCGACTTCGATGAGATGAACGGGGTCGAGATTGAGATCAACGGCTCGGTTATGACTGTTACATCCGATCCTCTAAAGGCGGACACGGACGGTGACGGTTTGACGGACGGGTCCGAAGTCGAAGGCGTCAATATTCTTGTGGATGGCGCCGAAATTCTCGCGGTCACCGATCCAGGATCAACTGACTCCGATGGAGACGGCATCGAGGATTCTTCTGAGTTGGCTGGAAATGAATTTACCGCAAGTCACGGAAGGCCTATTCCGACTCATCCGGGACGAGACGACTCAGATCTAGATGGCCTAACTGACTATGAGGAATTATTAGGCAAAACCGATCCGGTGGATTCGGATACGGACGACGATGGATTGTCGGACGGTGAGGAATCCTCCCTGAGCACCGATCCTTTCTCAGGTGATACCGACGGTGATGGATTGCCAGACGCTATCGAAGTGATCGGACTTACATTGATGATAGGAGGAAACGAGGTTTACGTCTTGACTAGCCCGACAGATCCTGACACTGACGGAGATGGTCTTTCCGATGCGATGGAAAGCTCAGGGATAACGATCGTGTTGTCCGGGGTCGAACAACAGATAATCACTGATCCTTCATCGGCAGATAGTGATGGAGACGGGCTATCCGATATGCAAGAGGTAGAGGGTTTTCTAGTGATGATCGGAGGAAGCGACGGTATAACGAAGTTTACGAACCCCACTAACCCCGACACTGATGGAGATGGCCTACTAGACGGAGACGAGATCACTTTTAACACCTCCCCTGACGACGCGGATACTGACGACGACGGCTTGCTTGACGGGCATGAGTTGGAGATGGGGTTAGATCCAACCAACCCTGATTCTGATGGAGATTTCCTCAACGATCAGATGGACCCGTTCCCAAATTCATTCTGGGCCCCTATCTTGGTCGCGATATTCGGAGTCGCGGGCGTAGGGTCGCTGGGAGCCTTGGTACTAGTATTTCGGAAAGGCAGTTCGAGGAGAACCCGAAACCGGGAGGCAGACTTATTGGATGAGTTGGCGAGGACTATCGCCGTAATTAACCACGGCTACGTTGGCCTCGAACAGTTCGCACGTATCGTTGTTAATGAAGCATCGAGCAAAAACGGATCCAGCGATTCGGACATAAAGAGGTTGTTCTCTACACTAGCGGATCTTTCTGGAGCGCGCAAAGGTCCAACAAACGTTGATAACCTTCCGGAAGAACAAAGGGAAGCTGCACGTACCCAACATGAAAATGATATTCGAGCCGAATTCCTTTCTGCTTGCGCCCCCCCAAATAGTCCGGTAAACCCGGCTATTATGGAACAGATGCAGACATACCTGTGGCTACTTGGATTCCGGCCTGTTGGTCAACCAGATGTCCTTGTTCTTGAAGAGAGACAAGGTAATACTGAGGAGTGGGTACTTCAGGAAATCGCAGAGAGATTCGCATACCCCGGTGTCAGATCTTTCTGATCCTGATAAAAGCGATTGGCACTTCGAGACATTCCTTCGAGTTGGGTGTGCCTGGAATGAGATGTCTCTGCGTTATTTGAGAACCCTGATCTGGAAATCTATAGGCTATCAAGCCGTTTAATGGGATGGAACATGATAGGGTAAAGCGACTAGCGTCGAACTCAAAAACCGGTAGGGGTGACCCTGTGTCAGTTCGACTCTGACCTTCGGCACCACGTTTCTAGGCACGGAAAAGGCCTCTAGACGAACAATCTAGGGGCCTTTCTTTTGTACGCTCCTTCGATTTTGCCGACCATTTGCCGACCAAATCTCTAGAAGATATTTGCTGAATCTTCTCCACGGGCTTCATCCATCCCTTGAGAGAACCGTTCGATAGCTTCTTCTTGCATACCTGGCAACAGGTGGCTGTAGGTATCCAGAGTTATGACTACGCTCGAGTGACCTAGCCTGGCGCTGATGGTCTTTGGGTCGACGTGTTTCTTCAGCATCAGCGAGGCGTGGGTATGTCTAAGGTCATGCAACCTTACCCCGGACATACCTGCTTTCTTTATCACGTCAGAAAAGGCATGGCTTAGAGTGTTCGGGTCAAACGGCCTCAGGTCGGGATGCCTGAAGACAAGGTCAGATGTTTTCCAAGCGATACCTAGGGTTTCACAGTCTTGTTGCTGTTTGATCCGGAATCCGGTCAAAACGGTAACCACGTCTTTGGGGATGGGTATCATCCTTCTGGCGCTGGCAGTCTTAGTGGGTAATACCTTTAGGCCCTGACCGGTTACTCGCTGCAGCGTTTCATGTATGGAGATGGTCCCTCTTTCCAGGTCTGTGGAAGACCACCGAAGACCCAGGAGTTCCCTTCTTCTCATCCCTGTGTAGGCACTTACAAAGAAGAAAACCCCGTACGGGGATTCTGCAGCGGCAGCGAGGAACAGTTGCACCTCTTCAAATGTCATGGCCTTCATCTCTTTTCGAATGGCCTTCGGAGGGTCGACGGCCTCGCAGACATTCCTCCAGAGTAGGCCCCATCTCAATGCGTACTTCAAGGCCCCTTTCAGAACCCTATGACAGTGGATGATGCTCCTCGCCGAGAGGCCCTTTTCGTGTAATTGTGAGTAGAGGCTCTGGACATGTTGAGGGGATAGTTTGGTTAGCCGGATGTCCCCGATGTAGGGTGTTATATGAAGTCTGATCTTCTGCCTGTATCCCTCAGCCGTCCTGGGGCCTGTGTTGACATCGGCGTAGCTCGTTAGCCAGCTAGATAGGAAATCTCCAACGCTCACGTCGCTCTGATCTGATCGGGCTCCTTTGTCCAACGCAGAAACCAGTTCCCTCAGTTTCCGCTGGGCTTGGGACTTGGTCCCTTTGACGTTCACGTATCTGCGGTTACGCCTGCCGAACGAGTCCCGACCGAGGTCGACGGTCAGTTCCCAACTGTTTTTGCTGCGCGTACGGATGCTTCCGTTCATCCCTATTTCCTGCCCGATCGGACCGAGGTTGAAGTTCCGATCCAGGCTTAATTATGGGGCAACAAAAGCCGGTTTTGGCCGATAAGGAGCTTCGTCGCCAAAAAGTACATACTTTTTAGCGGAAATTGCTTAGAAGCTAGGTCTGCTCAGGGGTTTATCGAGACGTTTGGAAGTGGTCGAAGAATTCCATGATTGCGTCCTGGCACTCGTCACAGGTGATCAAATAGAGTTCTGCCAGGGCAAACGTGACCCCATTGGCGTAGGAATCGCCGACCGTGGGTGAGAGCAGTTCTAGCCCAGCCCTTAATATATCGCCGAAGCTGAAGTCGCCCTTCTGGCGCAATTCATCTAAGGCAGTTCGTAGGTCGGCGGTCAGGCGCAGACTTATCACCGGGTTCTTCGCGTCGTACCGCTGCCAAGACGGCGAAGGTACTCGACGTTTACCACCTCTGGGACGCAGACGATTACCACGCCGTTTACCTGAGGCGTTTACCATCGTTAACTCGCAATCGACTTACTGCTAGGGATGCCGTCGGTATCATCTCCATTGTTGCTTGCAACCGAGCGACGACCTAGCAGTTCTAGGGGCGCTGCTCTCGGGATCAGGATGCGACGTCCGACCTTGATCGATGGTATCGAGCCGATCCTCAAGGCTTCGTAGGTCGATGCCCTAGAAAGCCCTAGCAGCTTCGCTACCTCCTGGACCGAGAAAATTAGCCGTTCGTGTTCTGTATCCATCTTATGTAAACCCGCTCTTTGCCAGTAAAATATCGTGTATCCATTGAAGACCGAGAGAGGTAGGCAGTCCCCGCAGCCAACCGCAGGATGTAGGAGCGATACCATGGCGAAACTCAACCACGGTCTTATCAAACAGACCTGGGAACTACTACGACAGGGACTGACTCATGAGGAGATCGGCGAAGAACTCGGGAGGTCGACCAGGAGCATCGACGATTACGTGAGTCCAACGTGGCTTGGAGCACGGGGACTAGCCCATCTCTCTTACCCGTTGGAAGGACCTGAGCAGCTCCCGATGTCACGATTGGAGAATGAAGCTTGGGGATCTTGTAGACGTCGGGACCACGAATGGATGGACGATCCTGCATTCGAGACACACGCCTTCAAGACCTCGGAGAGAATGGAGGAACGAGACCTCAACAATGGGGGCACGCAACGAAGCATCTACTTAGAGGTTCGTTGCAATTTCTGCGGTTACTCTGAGAGGAAGCGACGGGACAGTTTCTTAGTTATATCCGGTTAAACCAACGACGTCACAGATGATAGGAACATGTCAGGAAGCAGATACATTTGCGATCGTGACCCGTCATACCCTAGAAGGGGATGATGTTTCATAAGATCCTAATAACATCCTGTCTGGCGATCATGCTGGCCGCAATGGCCTGCGGGTCGACGTCGGCTGTACCAGACTTCGCGTGATTATGAAAAAATCCGCTCGCTTCGATACTAGGACTCAGGCTAACCAGGAGGCTTAATGCTATGATAAATGACACAATGGCTTCTCACATTTGAAAATCGCCACCACATTATGGTGGTGTGAAAATTGGCGGTGGTTGTAGTTACTATCCCCCGCGATGCTAGTCCGACAATCGACAAGGGCATCGATAGCATTCGCCAGAATTTCGGCCCGGAATTCAAATCGACACACCCTGAGGGATATCCGGGCTAGGGCCGTTTCCTCATCCAACTAGCGATTATACCCAGAGTGACTTTGTACCGAAAAGAGATCAGATTGCAGGCAGTGTAATAATAGGCAAGCGGAGAAATTCTATTCTTGCCTATTTACTGAGATTGCGTCCGACTCGGAGGTCAGCCATGGCGTGGAAAACTTTACGTGTGTGGTGTCTTATAGGATTGTGTTTGCCATTGTTGCTTGCTTGTGGAGGAGCCCCACCACCGGATGTGACTGCTAAGTTCTTCCTACAAGAATTCGTTGACGACATGAACGCCGCGGTCGATAAATACGAAGACCAGCGCGTTCGAGTATCTGGTGAAGTGGTTTTTGTGGAATCAGGCCACATAGTGTGGGAAAAGCCATATATCGCTATAAGCGCGCCTGGCGAGGAATTGATAAAACCTGTGGTGGCATGCTTATTGTCAGATGAAGCCTTGGCCAAGGATATCTCCTCCGGTGACAGTATTTCTGTAGAGGGGACAGTCTTTATCGCAGCGATGACCTCGTTCTTAATTGAGACCGCTCCAGAGGGTTTCGAGTTGATATTGAATAAGTGCTCCCCTGTAGAGGTCGGGGCGAATCAGCGAGTTGACTCTCAACCTACTCCCACGTCACTACCTTCCCTCACTCTTTCTCCTACTCCCACGTCACTACCTTCTCCCACTCTTTCTCCTACTCCCACCTCTCTACCGCCTCCTACGAACACGCCACAGGCTGCGGCTACTGTGACGCCTGTTCCATTTGAATGGGTGGCCAAAACCGATGAAGACCTCTTCTCCATAGAGATACCATCCCGATGGGTTTCTACAATAGAGGAAGAAGACCGTCTGGAAGAGACACAAGCGTATCTGGACGCCAACGTTCCAGGAACCTTGGCCCTCTTCCAAGGTTTAGACCCTATGACGAATTCCAATGTATTAGCAATTGCCGATTTCAGGGTCTTATACACTGAAGAACCCCAGCCCATTGATCTAGAGGAATATACCGAAATGCAACTGTTAGACCTTGGAGACAGCAAATTGTTATCGGTCTCTGATATCAATATAGGCGGTCTTTATGGTGCGGAGATACGCACAGAAACCATAGAAGGATTCAGGCAAAACTTTGCCCTTCTTCTCGGGGACCAACCCAAGATGGGTTGTGGCTCTCTAGGGATAATTCTAATTGGCACTGTGGTCATCGAATCTCAGGCATCTCTCGTCGAAAATGCCATGAATAGTTTCCAAGTGCTACCAACTGCCGCTTTTTTGGACTCTTGTGATGACCGCAAAGCATTAAGTTTTTTAGAGTCGTCCGATAGCGACGTGCCCTCCACTAGCACAATAAAGGCGGTGGATCTGGTTGAGGAATTCAACAGCAATGCTGTGGTAGCTACACAGAAATACAGCGGATCAGATCTGATTATTGAAGGTGAAGTCACTACCATTGACTATGATTACCTTGGTGACCCCTATGTTGCCGTCGGAAGCGGAGACCTCTTTGCTTGGAGCACGGTCTGGTGCATGGTATCGGACGTATCAGATGTAGCAGGACTCTCCGTAGGTGATAAAGTGACGGTGGCGGGGACTTTCTTTGAATGGGATACGATGGACGTAGTGCTCAAACCCTGCTCCCCCTAGTGATACGCGTGCAACGCCCCACAGGTGGAAGGTTACTTAGGATCAAACTCGCGGGCCTTATCCTCGAGGGTGAAACATCTCCGCCTCTGAGGATAAGGCATAGATCGTGTCCTGGCACTCGTCGCAGGCGATCGATTAGAGTTCTGCCAGATCGATTACGGCTGAAGATCCCGAAGGGTCACATGTACAACTTATGCAGATGTACTACGATAATCCTGAAGGGACCACGCAGAACCGGGCCAATTGCGGGTTCTCTATAACAGGATCAGTGAAGACCTGTGACGATAGTGTCAGCAGCGGTAGCGAGCCGTGGAGAGTATTGCAGTGGCCTGGCACTTATATATTTAATTACGCTCAGGCTACCGATGTATGGGGGACGACCGTATGTATTTGTCCAATGGGAATGTTACGGAAGGCGGTGTAATAGTAAGGTCTCACAGCCTAGTGTTTTCCGATGTTGTCGTCCAATAAACTCCGCTGTTTCTTCTGTCGGAATTGCAGACATTTTGCCGACCAAATCCCTGTAACAAGGCCGTACTGGAAAGTACTAACGTGGAAAGAGGTCAGCCATTCTAGCTACGAAACGACACTAAATGGGACGCGGTGTGACAGGGTGAAATGACCAGCGTCGAACTCAAAAACCGGTGAGGGTGACCGCGTGTCAGTGCGACTCTGAACTTTGGAATTACTTATTTTAGGCACAAAAAGCCCCGACATAAGATCGACCGGGTAGGTAATCAAACACATACTATCGGGAAAAGGGATCGGCTTTAAAGCCGATCCCTTTTACATTTCTGCTGAACGTCTAGATCCATATACGAGACAGGATAAAAGTCCGGGATTGGATCCTGTCTCTAATAAACGACCATTCGGCAGTAAGCCAATTAACAGTCCAATATCAGTCTGTTAACAACTCCGGTCGCGATAATGACTGTTTGGATAGGTGCGTGTTCACCGGAAAAGGAGGTTGAGATTGCCACGCCATTTCTTATTTGGGTCGGATTCGTATCAAGGGTTTTGCTCAGTGAAGCCTCATTTCCTACCGTGGATCAGGGCGGTCGAACTGCAAGAGTTTCAGACCAATTCCAAGCAGCACGGATTCACCGTGCGAATTGCAAACGGAGCCACTGGAGATCTGGAAGTAACTCTTCTGAGTGGATCACAATTGATCATCCAATCCAGGCGATGGGAATATAGTCTTTTTGAGTTCATACAATCGCCTGATTTAATTGAAGGGTTCGGTGGCTCTTATCTGAAACCTATGGTCGAACGGTTCTTCGACCATCTCAAGAAGGATTGCAGTTGTTTCGGATCGCCACCTGGCTTGGCGGCACCAACTGCAAGTAAATGTACTTCAGACGTCTGGAAACGGGATCTGTAAGAAGGCTTTTGAAAGGAAAAGATAGCGAATGAAGAAAACCGATAAATCCCCGGCCAAGAAGGACTCCAAGGCCCAGCCTAGATTCAGCCGCAGCGACAAATTGGCCTTGATCAAGGAAATCCATCATATGTTGAACAAATTCGACTATGTCTCGGTCAATATCTTCAAAGAGTCAACCGAACGGGTAGCCGCGGCGTTCTTGCGGGGTCGGGGTTTGCCAGTCGACCCGTATGACGAGTTATTAAGCCTGCTGATCCAGTTTGCCAGGCGCAGTAAATCCCCGGAGGCGGCGTGGTTCTCGGTCTGGGTCAAGAAGGTACACCAGGCCGATTTAGAGCAACTATCATCCCGGGAACGGGAAAGTCATCTGATAGATATCGCGAAGCTGAGCTTCAAGAAGTTGACGATCGAGATAGATGGATTCGGCTACGCTTCGGCGTCTGACTTCGGACCTGAAGTCTACCTGGGTTCTCTGGCCGGGTTCTACCACATATTTTCTGATAGTCATTCCTTAAGGTCGTTGGCTCTGGATTTGATCAACGCTGCTACCGAGATCGAATCGTCGCGCGCCGTCTTCGAGACCAAAGCGGTCCCAGAGGACTATGCAGAAACGGTGTTGGCGGACTGGTCAGACCAGATCGTTGCCAACGCATGGTTATATCCCGATAGGGAACACGATGACCCGAAGTGAGTCGAGCATTGTATGTAATTTTGTCGACTACGCTGCGGCGCTTATATGCAGGCGTAGCCAAACCTACGGATTAACTTGTTAGGACATATCAAAGAAGAGCCCGAGGTCCCATCTTTTGAGAGTGACCACGTGTCAGTGCGACCCTGACTTTCTCCGCCATTTGTTTAGTCTAGGGAAAGCCTTCTGATTTCTTGTCAGAAGGCTTTTGCTTTGTGGTCTAAAGCTCTATGGCAGCAGCTCGTGGTCGTTTTGTGTGAGCCTTTAGCTAAGTCTCTTCTGACCAAGAGACCGGAGGAACATAGACTCTGGTGAACGAGACGGGAACATGAAATTAGTCCATCACGGATTCATGCCGTTAAGCGTTCTGTTTTGGGAAAGCCAAATGTCAGTTTGTTGACCGTTAAGTTTCAGACTAGTGGACTTCTGGTGATCAATGATGAACCCAGGTCGCATTGACCAATTAAGCACCAGGAGGGTCAGTAAAGATGTTTGTCGATATTGGAGTCAAACAGTTTGCCCAGGATCAGATTATCAACCGCCTGTCACGGGTCTATAAAGACGAAAGGGGGATCACCGGCCTTGAGACCGCGATCGTATTGATCGCTTTCGTAGTCGTGGCGTCAGTCTTCGCTTTCACTATCCTGACCACCGGACTATTCGGTACCTCGAAAGCCAAGGATTCCGTAGAGACAGGATTATCGGTTGCGGGTTCCACTTTGACGAAGAAAGGATCCACGACACTCACTGCGGGAGCGGATTCAGTGGAAACCATACATTTCAAACTAGCCAGTGCGACCGGGTCGGAGTCTATCGACCTGGAACCGAATCGGACCCTGGTTAGCTATGCGGACGGAAACAACCGGGTTAACGCCACATATGTGACTGCATTCCCGGACCCTCCCGTGGAAGAAGTCTACTGGAAATATGCTTGGCCGCTTGTTGGAACCTCGGGCCCGGTGGTCGATCCGGGAGACGTGGCGGAATTCACATTGAACGTTTCCAATCTGACTAACCCCCTTTCTGGCAATACCAAGGTGAGGATTGAGGTTATCCCGACGGAAGGGGCCGTTGTACCAATATTTACGACCACCCCGCTGGAGATGAAACCGGTGATGGTGCTTCCGTAGAATTCAGACCGGATATGGTTTGCTTACCCGATAACAGCAGAGGATTCCATGCACATTCGGATGCGTTTCAAGAAGACCGGTAAGCCCAGGCGCGACGTGTTTTTCCGATACCGCGGATGCTTTGAAAAGTCTCGTTTCCGCCACTTGAGAGATGCGGTACAGGCAGCGGACCGGTACATGGAAAGAGTCCCGGTGACGAGAGCGCCCATGGTTCCTTATTATTGCCCGGCGCATTTTTGTTGGCATATCGGGCACGACAGGAAGATGAGCGTAGAGCTAGCCAGGACGTATGAAGCGAATTGCATACGACGCCAGAGGCTTCGGGAAGAGATCAAGCACCTGTCTAGCGCTTCCCGGTTACTAGAACCCGTTCCCGGGAGCTCACCATCTTGAGGTCAATGTCCGGAGAGTTATCAGCGCTGCCTAACGAGCTTTGGATAAGGAGTGGATATGTACCAGGAGAAAAATGGCGCGAACAATGATAGAGCCGGATTGGTCAGGTCACTGTTCGATGGGGATGATGAGGTACGACCTGGAGACGGCGATCTGAAAGAACAGGTTGGCTCTATACGGGAAGACCTTGAACTGCTGAAGGCGGAGATCAAACAGACTTTGATTGATCTCCGGGAAGTTGTGATGAAAACTCAGACCATCTCCATGGATCACACCTTCCCGGTCGGAACGGGTATACCTCAAATCGAGGACATGCCCGGGAAATATCGTGAGGTGACCCATCTGACCCAAGAATGCGAGGCTGGATTTACCGCGGCCCATTATGCGGAGGTTGAAGACTCCGGTGACCGCTATACCTTGAAGGAGATGGGAGACGTTTTTCAGTGGATCCTAGAAGTTAAAGAGGCGGGTCTGCCTCCTACTATGCTCGCTGAGTTCCTCGACGCGTATGCGTTACTTAGCGAGAGATTGAGCAGGTTCGTAGTCAAAATAATTCAGGATATGAAGGACGATGATCAAGAAAGATTATCGTCAGTCTCACTGGATACTTACGGTCCATACATCGCTAGGCTGGCAAGGTTGTTGGCGCGTCCCGAGCGAGATGAACGGTCTGACTCAGAGCGTATGTCGGGCCGACCAAAGTCGGACGGAGACGCTAAGCCTAAGTCAGATATTTCGCGCGAAACAACAAATGTGGAGGCCAACCGTGGACAAGGTGATAGTCACGGCTTTGCTGATGATAGCTTCGATCACTGGTGCAGTCATTGCGATGAACGGCATGATTCCAGCCATAAGTAAGGCCAGCAGCTCGATGGAAGCGGCTAACGACAGCGTCGTTAGGCGGATTGGTACTGATGTGGAAATCCTGGGTGTTGCGTCGGATTCATCCGGAGCAGATATAGAAGCCTGGATCAAGAATGTCGGGACCTATTCGATCGGTCCTGTGAACTCCGTTGATGTTTTTTTGATAACGCCGGGTGAAGGCTATTCGGCGCTTCTGTACGACCCGGCTGGGCTTCCGGGTACCTGGAGGGAATATCCATTGGGGGCCAGCTGGGAAAGGGGAGAGGTCCTTAGCCTTCAGATAGTCATCCCCCAGGATTTTTCTGTATCGGCGAAGTATCACATATTGCGTGTTGCCACACCTAATGGGGTAGTTGGAGAAGCAACATTCGAGAGGTGGTAGGCAGTGAGCGTCACTCTGGTCACAATCTTGATGATGGGCATGTTCTTAACGGGATTCTTAATGCTCTGGCAGAACTTCAACCTGAACGCGGTTGCCTTAAATGATGCGGTCAGGATTTCGTCCCAACTGGAAAGAGAGAGAATCAGAACATCGTTACACGTAGGAAATGTGGAAGTGGACACCGAGAACTGCGCGATAGACCTAGAGATCATTAACTCAGGGCTGGAGGCGATTGCACCAATAACCGGCTTCGAAGTTATGGTCAGTTTTCCAGGAGGGTCTAACGTTCCTCGAATCCTCGAGCATGAAGGCGGTAGCGAAGGTTCCGCGGTGGATACCTGGTCCATCAAACTGGCGGACCCCAGCGAGGCGGAACCGTCCATAGCGCGTCCCGGGAGTTCTCACACGATCCGAATGGGCCTCAATTTACCAGAACCGAGTGACACAACGGCCTTTGTGATCGTCTCAACTCCAAATGGGGTTACCGTTGGTGCGGACGTAACCGGAATACTCACACCGTGTTCGGCTACGGAGTGACCACAAAAGGCTGTTCTATCCGGTTTTCTTGATGTGGCCAGAGAACGGACGCCAGATCGAACGTTTAACAAGAATTTTCATAGGAACGAATATCTGAGAGGGGATGATGGTTCAAGAGTCGAAAATATCCTGTAAAAAGATGATATCCACGGGGAACTTGGAGATAGATAGGAAGATGGGCGGTGGTATCCCTTTCGGTACATTGATGTTGGTAGAAGGAGGCGCTTCTTCTGGCAAGAGTTCTCTGGTCCAGCAATTGCTTTGGTCAGCGCTAAATACCAGGGAGAATGTTGCTTTATACGTTACCGAGCAGACCGTTCATAGTCTCCTGAAGCAGATGGCAAGTCTTGGACTAGATGTGGTCGATCACTTCCTCATGGACAGATTGAGGATATTCCCTGTCTCGGTCTCACGGAATGATGCCTTGGACCTTAAGCACCTGTCACGGCATATGGAGGAACAGGTAACTGCCGGAGTGATTGCCATAGATTCCTTGACCACAATCGTTCCCTGGTCCGCCGGGGAGCATATCAAGGATTTCTTATCTGAATGTAAAGGTCTGTGTGACAGTGGCAAGGTCGTTATCTGTACCGCCCATGAAGACGCATTTGGAGAAGAGATCGGTAGCAGGACTAGGTCTGTATGCGACGCATATATACGATTGCACGTTCATCCGTCAGGCCCTTCCCTCTTGAAGACTATGGAGGTCGCCAAGATTCGCGGCGCAAACATGAAGACCGGGAACATCCTTGGATTTGAGATCGAGCCGAACAGAGGGTTGAGGATAATTCCGGTGTCTACGGCCCGTGCCTGATTTACATAACGGACGAAAAATCGTGGTTTCGGAACGTCTCGCAAGCGTACGTCAAAACCAGGTCAAACCAATGGTTCACCGTAGGAGGCTGCAAACATGACGATTAACCTAAATGAAATGGGAGATCACGGATGGTCCGATGACAGGGCCATTTATGAGATTCGAAATATATACGAGGGAGCTTCTACAACCTCAGAGGGCACATTCGCCGACCGTGGGAGCGCCACCGCGACCGACCGGCCCGCTGTGTTGTCTCCTGAGTTACAGCGGGAGAGTGAAAAGCATATCCACCTTAAGAGGTATCTTTCGACCCTCCCCATGGATGATATCGGTGTTCCGGAATACCGCCGGAGTCTAACTCCTGATGACAATCTCTCAGGTGAAAGGAACCTTATCTATCCAGTGAACAAAGAAGTCCTGATCCACATATATCCAGGGATAGCTGGGGATAGGGATTGTTACGTACCAGTCGAGCCTGATTGCGGCCCGGAAGTTACAGACCTTTTAAGGCAGGTAGATGAGCAGCTGGCTGTGGATATCGATCAGTTAGAGGCGCTCGCGTCGTCTGAAAGTAAGGAGCAAGGTTTGCTTGATTGTCTTGATCGGGTCTGTCTCTCTGCTAGTGGAAGATTGGAACCCGACCCGATGACGTTGGATATTAGCGGATGGGAAGGACTCAGATACCTGATGGTTCGTGAGAAGGTCGGGCTGGGGAAGATACAACCGTTGATCGATGATCCGTATATCGAGGATGTAAGTTGTAGCGGAGTTGGCTCAGTGTTTCTGGAACATCGGATATTCGGTGGATTGAAATCGTCTGTTGCCTTCGACTCCGGGACCGAATTGGACCGGTTCGTTATCAAACTTTCAGAGAGGATCGGCAGACCGGCGACAACCAGGGACCCTCTTATAGATTCTGTTTTGCCGGACGGATCTAGGATAAATATCGTCTACGGCGACGACGTTTCAAGGAAGGGGAGCAATTTCACCATCAGGAAGTTCAGTGACGCACCTTTGAGCGTAATCGACCTTATTGACTCTGGGACTCTGTCTTACGATATGGCTGCATATGTGTGGTTGATGGTCGCTGGTGGTATGAACATTTTCGTGTCCGGCGAGACAGCATCCGGAAAGACCACATTGTTGAATTCCATAAGTACGTTCATCGACCCTGACGGTAAGGTGGTGAGTATCGAAGACACCCCCGAACTCCAGATACCTCATGAAAACTGGACCAGAGAAGTGGTCAGGGGATCGGCTGTCGGTGAGTCAGCGGTATCGATGTTTGACCTGCTCCGGTCCGCGTTACGTCAGAGACCGGACGAGATCCTGATCGGCGAGATTCGTGGCGAAGAGGGGGCAGTGGTGTTCCAGGCGATGCAGACCGGTCATCCATGCATGGCAACCTTCCATGCGTCCACGGTAGAGAAGTTGATACAGCGGTTGACCGGCCAACCGATAAACATACCCAAACCATATATCGACAATCTGAACATGGTTATATTGATGAGCGCGGTCAGTCTACCGGACGGTCGGACCGCCCGGCGGGTCACGTCGATTAACGAAATCATTGGATACGACTCCGAATCCGAGTCTTTTGGCTATATAGAGGTATTTAGATGGGATCCTGTAACAGACACGTTCGAGTTTCCGGGATTTATGAACACAAATCTGCTCGAGAACACCGTCGCTGTAAGGAGTGGTATAGCCCCGGGGAATGACCGGGCCATCTACGATAGGCTGAAGCGAAGGTCTGACGTGCTGAAGCGACTCAGCGAGAAGGAGGTCAACGATTTTCATGAACTCCACGACGTACTCTCACAAGCCAGTCGGGAAGGTCACCTCCGATGACGGGTTCCTTAGCTTTGATCTGCTGAGTCAACTGACCCACATGTCGATACTGTCTCTTAGCGGTATACCCAGAGACAGGATATTCCAGTCTTCAGGACACTTGGCGTTAGGCACGGGGACTTTTTTCTACCATGTTTACAAGCTAGTGAAATCTGCAGGGATGGAGTACAGCCAGGCATTGAAGTTGGTGGCAGGGCTGGCACGGGCTTCTTCTATAAAAAGCCTTTTCCTGCGATTCTCAGCCGCCATTTCTTCCGGGGAATCCGAACGGGATTTTGTGGTTCAAGAGAGAGAGTCGTCTGCTGAGCGTTACAGGAACGAATATGATCGTAACGTAGAGAATTTGAAGAAATGGACCGATGCTTATGCGGCGATCCTGGTCTCGGTGACGTTGATCATGGTCGTGTCCCTAGTAGCTACGATGATGTCAACTATGGATGTGGGCTTCGTGGCTGTGATGGCCGGGACCGTAATGATGGTAGCTGGTCTGGGAGTGTATCTGATATACCGAGCAGCTCCAGTAGAAGCGCACACCTATGACGGTGTGAAGTCGATGACTAGGACCAGGCAGATGTCGCGAAAGGCTTTATTTATCGGCGTTCCACTCGGCCTGATATCAGCCGCCCTTATAGGTCCGAGATTCGACTTATTCCCCGGCAGTGCGATCGCTCTCGTGTGTTTGGGTGCGTCCTTATTTCCGTCAGGCATCCTGGCGATGAAAGACGACGCTGATGTGCGCAACCTTGATTCTAGTTTACATACGTTCCTCCGCACTATCGGTAACATAGCGGGGTCTATCGGTAGTGACTTGGGAAGGGCACTAGACCATATCGATGTCGAATCGATGAGCCATCTGTCCTCCCATGTGAGTCGGCTCAGATTGCGAACTAGTGGCGGTATCCCTAGTGAGGTCTGCTGGGATGCCTTTCGGGATGAATCAGGAAGCGAATTAGCTAACAGGACTACCCGGATGTTGGTTGAGGGTGTCGAGGCTGGCGCAAAACCCGCTGTTGTCGGTGCAGCCTGTTCCGAATTTGCGATGGAAGTATCTCAACTTCGGGCCAAACGGGGTCTTACCTCTTCGACCTTTACGTTTCTGACTGTACCTATGCATGCCACCATGATATTCATATTGGTTTTCGTTACGGAGGTGCTGGACCGATTCAACGAAAAAATAGGAGAGGCAGCGAGCCAGGTAAGCGGCTTTGCGGGTTCTGGTGTGACGATCCCTGAAGGTTTGTCGACTCCCGCTGGTCTCGCTCTGACAGGAGGTCAGAATCTCTCTCCAGGCCAGTTTTTGTTAGGGTCAGGTGATCTGGGCCCAGCCAATTTTCTGATCATAGGAGTGATCCTAGCTCTTACTGTAGCCAACAGCTTGGCGCCTAAGTTTGCATCTGGTGGGAGCAACCTAAAGATAGCGTTCTATCTATCGATTGCCTGTTTGATCTCAGGTGTTGTGATGGCGGTGGTACCTGTAATGACTAAAAGTTTATTTGTCATCTGAAGATCTGGATTAGGAGCAACCATGAAAGAGATAAGAGTTTTGGTCCCGAGCGCGATAAAGTACCTTCGGAAAATACCGGGAAGGTCGAATCTGAGTGCTTACCGGACTTCCAGGCAGTCGATAAGACCGAGTCGCGGCCTTCAGTCGAATGGGTCAGATCCAGACCTACACGGGCCTTATCACAGCGGGTTTGGTAACAGGTTGACGACGATCATGTCTCGCATTGTTCGTGATATAGCCGGCATATGTGTCGTTGATAGAACAGTTGGTGATTCCCGTTTGGGAGATCCATCAATGCCCTTTGATATCAAGCCCGACCGAGGTCGTGCTGGTGAAGGCTTTCCCGTTTCGCCTACTATCCGGGTAGATGGTGTTGGGAGTGATCAAAAGGCAACCCACCTAGGAGTCGACACCATCTTGCTATCTAATCCAGACCTTGGTGATGTGCCTCCAGATGGTAAGAATACTGGGAGTAATGAAAAAACTAATTCTGGGACTTTATTCTCGAAAAACCCAGATGCCCATGTAAATACGGTCCCGCTGCATTGGGGTACTAGCCGTCTC
>Ga0315339_1001002_pt1 | contig 28030 bp, 31 predicted proteins | sample ASW17metaG_FD_204514 | JGI IMG/M metagenome (GOLD analysis project Ga0315339, IMG submission 204514) | Ammonia-oxidizing marine archaeal communities from Pacific Ocean, United States - ASW #17 | ecosystem: Environmental > Aquatic > Marine > Oceanic | place: USA: California | collected 2016-12-05 | reverse complement strand
CGCGTTCGACAAACGCCTTGATCTCTGAACCCGGCACAGCGCCCTGAAAGCCATCAACCGGCTGTCCCTGCCAAAAGGCATAGACAGTCGGGATCGACTGAACTTGCAACTGTCCGGCAATGCCCTGCGCCTCATCGACGTTGACTTTGACCATACGCACCTTGCCCTTGGCCGCCGTCACTTCGGCCTCTAGCGCGGGGCCAAGCGTTTTACATGGACCACACCAAGGGGCCCAGAAATCAACGATGATTGGCACCTCTTTAGAGGCTTCGACCACATCCGCCATGAACGTGGTCTCTGTCGCGTCTTTGATCAAATCGGCTGCGGGTGCGGGTGCGGTGTCTGTCTGACCGAATTCAAGCATGATCGGCTCCTCTTTTCCGTGTTGTGCCCTATATGTGCGCAACCGGTCTGAAATTAAAGGTCAAATGTCGCAAACACCGGCGCGTGGTCGCTGGGTTTTTCCCAGCCACGCGCATCGCGCAACACCCGAGAGCTATGGCCCGCATTGGCGATATCCGGCGTCGCCCAAATGTGGTCAAGCCTGCGGCCCTTGTCGGCCGCATCCCAGTCCTTGGCGCGGTAAGACCACCAACTATACAGCAGTCCCTCGGGGATATCGGCGCGGGTGATGTCGACCCAATTGGCGCTGTCTTGCACCTGCGCCAGATGTTCGATTTCGACCGGCGTATGGCTGACGACCTTTAGCAGCTTTTTGTGATCCCAAACGTCATCTTCGCGCGGGGCGATGTTGAAATCACCCACGATTACAGTCTTTTCCGGCTTCTCCGCATGAAACCAGTCGCGCATCTCGGTCAGGTAATCCAGCTTTTGGCCGAATTTTTCGTTCTTTTCGCGGTTCGGCTCATCACCGCCCGCTGGGATATAAAAGTTCTGGATCGTCATGCCGTTTTCCAGCCGGGCCGCCACATGGCGCGCGTGGCCCATGTCGGCGAAATCCTGATCGCCGACGTCGGTGATCGGCAATTTCGACAGGATCGCAACGCCGTTATAGCCCTTTTGCCCGCGCGCAACCATGTGGGTATAGCCCAGCGCGGCGAAGCCTTCGGTCGGGATTTTTTCAACCGGGCTTTTGCATTCCTGCAGGCAAAGCACATCCGGTGCCTCGTCCTGCAACAGCTTTAGCACGATCGGCTCGCGCAAGCGGACAGAGTTGATGTTCCAGGTGGCAATGGTGATGGGCATGGCAGGGGCTCCGTTCTGGCTGGACGACCCTATGCGCGATTGAGTGCGGTCTCAACCCTGCCGAAGCCCGGTTTGCACCAACATTCCACGCCGCTTTGCCTCATAGTAATAGCCGCGCGCGTACCAGCCGACTGCCGTGTCGTAATTGCCATCCGACAACAGCCACGCCCCGCGCAGGTATTTCACCGCGTATTTCAGATTGGTCTCTGCATCTAGCAGTGATTCCGGCGGGCCGCGATGCCCCATGGTCCGCGCAGTTTGTGGCAGGATTTGCATGAGGCCATAGTACGGCCCATTGCGCGCGCCCGGGCGATAGGTGCTTTCGCGCTGCACCACGCGATGCACCAGCGGGCGCGGCACGTCGTATAGGTCCGCATATCGGTTGATCAGAACGCGCAACTCTGCCGTTTCACCGGCATAGAGCGCGGATTTGGCGGCGGCTGGCGGTTCTTGCCTCCCGCCACATCCCGCAAGCGCCACGATTACCATCAAGATCAGAAACCGCATCGATGCCTCACTATATGTCCGATCCCGGGATCTTAGGCTGCCCGAGCGTCCTTCAAAAGCCCGTCACACAAGCCTGAGCAATCCAACGCCGATCATGCCAGCAAAAAAAGACCCCGCGCAATGGCGGGGTCAGTCCAACAGGGAGGTGCATGTCAATCGACCCGGACATGCGCGGGATTACAGGCAATCTAATGCTAGATTTAGTATGCCACTTTGATCCATGTCAGTTAAGTCAGGAATTCCTTACGATCTCGTTAAGCAACAAGCCGATATCCACCACTTTCTGTGACAAGAAGACGAGCATTCGACGGATCAGGCTCTATTTTCTGCCGCAGACGATAGATGTGGGTTTCCAATGTGTGGGTCGTGACCCCGGCGTTATAGCCCCAAACCTCATGCAACAGCACATCGCGAGCGACAACACCTTCGGTCGCGCGATAAAGGAACTTCAGGATGTTGGTTTCCTTTTCTGTCAGACGAATTTTCTTTTCATCCTCAGTCAGCAGCGTCTTCATCGCGGGCTTGAATGTATACGGGCCAAGCTGGAACACCGCGTCCTCGGACTGTTCGTGCTGTCGTAGCTGGGCACGGATACGGGCCAACAGCACCGGAAATTTAAAGGGTTTCGGCACGTAATCATTGGCCCCGGCGTCCAGACCCAGAATGGTATCGCTGTCACTGTCGTGACCCGTCAGCATCAGGATCGGGCATTTCACACCCTGCTTGCGCATCAGGCGGCACAACTCTCGGCCATCGGTGTCGGGCAGGCCCACGTCAAGGATCACCAGATCATACAGGCCTTCCTTGACTTTGTTCATGGCATCATGGCCATCGCCAGCCTCAAAGACGTCAAAGTCCTCGGTCATCACCAACTGCTCGCTGAGTGCCTCGCGAAGATCTTCGTCATCATCGACCAGCAGTATCTTTTTCAGGTTCGACATTTCGCAACCTCCTTGCGTTCTTGTATATGACTTGTGCCATCCGGGACCATTCGGCAAGATTTGCTGCAAGGAAATCACGCGCTCGTGTCGACATGGGTCGAAATGTTTCATATCTCGGTGCCTAGGTTACAATGAACGCAACTCTCAAAGGCCCCACCCGCCGATATGTCCCTTAACCCAACCGTTGTTGAAACACTGGCCCGTGCACGGGCTGACCTGCGTATGGGCGTACCTGTTGTGCTGGCCGGGCCATCGGGCACCGCGCTGGCGGCTGCGGCCGAAACGTTAAGCGCGGAACGCTTGGCGGACATGCGATTGCTTGGCACGCCCGTTTTGGCGATCACGGCACGGCGGGCCGAAACGCTAAAGGCGCGGGCCTATGATGGCGATCTGGCACGCATTGTGCTGCCGGATGACGCAGACATCCGATGGATCGCCGATATTGCCGACCCTTCCGATGATCTTTCTGCGCCAATGAAAGGCCCGCATCGCACCCAGCGCGAGGGCGACGCCACGCTACACCGTGGTGCCATTCGTTTGGCAAAGTCCGCAAGGTTATTGCCTGCGATGGTGCTGCTGGACCTGCCAAACCCCGGCTTTGCAGCGGCTCACGGGCTGACAGAGATCGATATCACCGCCGCCGCGCCCGAATTAGAAGCGCTTAGCCCGATGCATAGCATCGCCAGCGCGCGGGTCCCGCTGCAAGTGTCAGAAGCCGGACGCCTGCATGTTTTCCGGCCCGAAGACGGTGCAGAAGAACACTATGCCGTCGAAATCGGCCACCCGGACCGTAGTCAGCCTGTGTTGGCGCGCTTGCATTCCGCCTGTTTCACCGGCGATTTGCTCGGCAGTCTGAAATGCGATTGTGGTCCGCAGTTGAAGGCCGCGTTGTCCGCGATGGGGGCCGAAGGTTCGGGTGTCCTGCTATACCTTAGCCAGGAAGGACGCGGCATCGGCTTGGCCAATAAGATGCGCGCTTATAGTCTGCAAGATCAAGGATTTGACACGGTAGAGGCCAATCATAGGTTGGGCTTTGAGGATGACGAACGGGATTTTCGTATCGGGGCCGAGATTCTAAAACGCCTGGGTTTCTCCAGTGTCCGGCTGCTGACAAATAACCCCGCCAAAGTCGCGATGATGCAGGCCACGGGTGTTGATGTGACCGAACGTGTGCCGCTAAAGGTCGGATTGAACCCTTTGAATGCCAAATATCTGGATACAAAGGCGAAAAAGTCGGGCCATATCCTGTGACACCGCTTGATATGGTGCTGACGCCACGCGGAGTTCGGTATCTTGGGCGGTATTTCCCCTGTTCCGTCGGGCGTGGTGGGCTAAGTGGTAATAAACAAGAAGGCGACGGAGCCACGCCGCGTGGCATGCACCGTATCGTCGGGTGTCTTTATCGCGCTGACCGAATTACGCCGCCGAACCACTGGGCCACGGCCATTCGCCCCGGCGATCTGTGGTCTGACGATGTCAACCACGCCGACTATAACCATCTGGTTCGTGCGCCCTACTCGCACAGCCATGAGGCGCTGCGGCGCGCAGATCCGCTATATGATCTGGTGCTGCTGACGGACTGGAACTGGCCCGTTGCCATCCCCGGCAAAGGGTCCGCGATTTTCATACACCAATGGCGCAAGCCGCATCATCCGACCGAAGGCTGCATCGCCTTTCGCCGCGATCATCTGCGTTGGATAGCAGCGCAGGTCCGATCCGGCACGCGGTTGATCATTCGCTAAGGCAATGGTTTTTAATCAAGAATAAACGCGATCACCGAAGATCGCGCTGCCAACCCGTACGCTGGTCGCGCCTTGCGCAATCGCGCGTTCAAAATCGTTGCTCATCCCCATCGACAACTCGGTCAGCCCGTTTCGGGCGGCAATTTTCGCTAGCAATGCAAAGTGCAAAGACGGTTCTTCGTCAGCAGGCGGAATGCACATCAGGCCCACGATCGGCAGGCCCAAGTCAAGGCATTCGGCGATAAACGCATCGGCGTCCGCAGGCAAAACACCCGCTTTTTGCGGTTCTTCGCCGGTGTTGACCTGCACGTAAAGCTGCGGGCAATGATCCAACTCATCCCGCAATCGCGCCAGCGTACGCGCCAACTTGGGCCGATCAACGGTTTCGATGGCGTCGAACAACTCCATCGCCTGGCGGGCCTTGTTTGTTTGCAACGGGCCGATCAGGTGGACCTGCACGTCATCATATTTCGCACGGAATGCGGGCCATTTCCCAGCGGCTTCCTGAACCTTGTTTTCACCGAACAACCGATGTCCCTGCTGCAACACGGCCTCGACACGCTCATCCGGCTGCACCTTTGAAACGGCGATCAACCGGGTTGACCCCTCGGTGCGCCCCGCCGCCTGTGATGCGCTCGCGATGCGTGCTTTGATGTCTTCTAATCCCATGGTTTTGCCCGGTCTGCCAATGCGTCAATCAAGGGTTTAAGGTCATCGGCGTGACGACGCCAGCCCCCCACGGATTTGGCAGAGATTGGTGCCCGAACCTGTTCTATCGACAGGGTTTTTACCAAGGCCGTGTTCTTTTCAGGTGCCAGACAAGCGGCATCCCACTCTAACTCGCAATAGTCCAGCATCCGCCGAATCTGCGGCTCTGGATCCCGCACCAATTCCTCGTAAAAAATCTCCAGAAACGATTCTGGCCGCTTCTCGCGCCAAAAATCAATCATGTCGTCCACGGTGGCGATGTAGCGGCCAATGTCGGCAAGATCGTTGGAATAGCCATGGGTGCCGCCGGCAAAGAAATTGCGGTATATTGACCAGCCGACATCACGCGGATCGCGGGTTACAACGATTGTTTTCAGTTGCGGCAGGGCATGCTGCATCAGGCCCATGACCATGTAACTCTGGATGCTTTTATCCGTAAACGCCGCGCCTGGACTATGGAAATGGTCGATTCCGTCGAGATAGCGGCGACCCATCAAATCTAGCGCGGCAGTATTCAGCTTTGGCACCGGAACAAAGTTCTTGCCCTGCACCAGCACAGAATAGGCCGCGCGCAGAGTCAGGCCGGTTTCGCCCGTCGCGGTGACGGTTGGATGCGCCGACAGGATTTGTTCGACCAGCGTCGTTCCCGAACGCGGCATCCCGGTGACGAAAATCGGCAAACGCCCGTCTGCGCCTTTGCCGCCAGCGGGCCAGGGTTCTGCCGCCATCGCCGTCTGAAGTCGCGTAACCTCATCCGTGCGGTCGCCAATACGCCACGGGTTTGCGGATCTTTGCAGCTTGTTGGCTTCGTCAAGATATGAAAACCCATCCTCCCCCAAAATCTTGGCTAAGGCAAAGCCAGCCTCGATTCTATCTTCCGGGGACAACTGGCCTGCTTGCCAGGCGTTCAGGAACGCTTTGACCTGAGGATCGTCCGGTTCCAGTCGCGATGTCGCGGACAGCATCCGCAGCAAGGATCCGTTTAAATTTGCTTTGGTCAGTGCAAGGCGTAAAAGGCGTTCGGCCGAGTCTAGATCGCCCATTTGCTGAAGTAACAGGGCTTTGTCAGCCAGCGGTTTTGGATGCGCAGGCACCAACCGAATAAGCCGATCATAGGTTCCGGCCGCCTTCTTCAGCTCGCCATTGGCTTGATAGGCCGCTGCCAACGCTTCCAGAAGCTTTGGGTCTTTCGGGGTGGCCCGCGACTTATTTTGCGCGAGACGAAGGGCCTGCGAAAGCTTTCCCTGCTTTAGCAATAGCCGGATATTTTCAAGCCCGCTCACAGGAATTAGTCAAACCTTTGCCCTAAATGCAGAAAGAGCGGGCATAAGGCCCGCTCTTTCGTCTTCAAATCCAGAAGGATTTAGAAGGACATTGCCAGACCCAGCGAGAAGCTGTCGGTGCTGACCGAAGTACCGACTGGGCCAAAGGTGGCTTCAACGGTGCTGGAGCCGTAACCGAACTGAACGGTAGCGCCGCCGCCCAGGTCGTAGTTAACCGCCAAGCCGTAGCCTGTTGGGTCAATCCAACCAGGGATGGTCGAGCTGTAGACACCGTAGTTAACTCCGATGGACAGGGCGTCCATGGTGTAACCAAGGCCGATTGCCATGTGGCTATCAACTGGATCGACAGCGAAACCGCCGCGACCCGAGCTGTTTACAGACCAGCCGCCGGCCAAGTCGGTGTAGTTGATGCCAACCACAAAACCACCGCCAAAGGCTGCGTCCAGGCTAACACCCAGTGCGTCCTGAATACCATTGGACTGGTAACCAACGCCAACACCGAGAGTCACGCCACCCAGGTCGCCGGAGTACTTACCACCGATGCCCAGTGCAGGGTCTCCAACACCGGTGTCATCCAGTTCTGCCGACACGGCAAAGGCGAAGTCGCCGAAGGAGTAATCGTAGCGAGCAACCTGACCGTCATAGGAGCCGTCCAGAGCAGCGTTGCCGTTGAAACCAGCGTGAGCAGTCTCAGAATCGTCGATCGAGCCGCCAACCAGGTTTACTTCCTGCAAAGCCCAGTCCAGCGCACCGTCGGTGTCACCCATAGTCAGGGTGCCAAAGCTGCCGGAGATGTAGACGGACGAAGGGTTGGCACCAGCAGGAATACCGTTTCCGGCCTGGTCAACTTCGTCCAAGTCAATTGTAGCGCCAAACGAGATACCGTTGTCGGTTTCGCCCGACAAAGTAAATGTGACGTCAATGTCGTGGTGGAACTGTGTTTCGCCATAGGCGCTGCCACCCACGATGCCCATTTCAGCGGAACCCGACAGTTCAACACCCTGAGCGGACGCGATACCGGCGGAGGCCACGAGGGCGGTAGTTGCAAAGAGAACCTTTTTCATTTGGTTTTCCCTCATAAGATTTAAAGTTGCACCCCAACCCGGTATTCGAATTGAGTATGCATGGTGTTTCGCCTTCTGCGCGTCGAAATGCAAGAAAGCCCGCCGGGTCGAACCGCAAACCAAAATGGATTGATGCAGCGATGTCACAGTGGGCGGATAGCCCCGGGATGGCTCTGCCCTGAAAAACTCTTGTCGCTTCTGGACCTGTCTTATACTAACAAGCGCACAGCGGGCCGAGGGCAGAACCTAATGAAAATTACCAAGTCTCTGAAAATATGCGGCATACTTGCGGCAGTCTTAACTGTCACCGCGTGTGGGAATAGCGGTGGGCTGGGCGTCGGCAACGGCATCTTTGCACCGCGTAGCACTCCGGGGCGGGTCAGCGAAGGCACCCTGCGCCAGCGCGAAAACACGCCGATCGCGATCGAGCGAGCTGAACGCAATAGGCGTGGCACAGTCTGGGATCTGTTCGCCACTACGGACGATCCTAACGTGACCGTAGAGGTCAACAAATACATCTGGAACGCCGCGCTGGATGTTCTGAACTTCCTGCCGATAGAGGCTGCAGACCCGTTTTCGGGCGTTCTGGTTACCGGATACGGCACACCGCCAGGTGGCGGGCGCGCCTATCGCGCGACTGTATATGTACAAGACCCGGCACTTGATGCCCGGTCTCTTAGCCTAGCGTTGCAAACGCGCGGCGGTGCTGCCAGCCGCGAAACGGTGCAGGCGGTCGAGGATGCGATTCTTACCCGCGCACGTCAGCTGCGGATTCGTGACGGCAAACTCTAGACCCCGGCCAAGCCGACAAGTATCAACGCCGGGCAACGCGCCCGGCGTTTTTTGTTTCAGACCCAAGGATGCAGATCGACATGTCCCGCTACCTCGCCAAAGATATCGAACCGAAATGGCAAACCTCGTGGGATAAGGCCGAAACCTTTCTGGCCCGCCGGGACGAAACAAAGCCGAAATACTATGTGCTAGAGATGTTCCCCTATCCGTCCGGGCGCATCCACATGGGGCACGTGCGCAACTATACGATGGGTGACGTCATCGCGCGCTATAAGATGTCGTGCGGCTTTAGCGTGCTACATCCGATGGGCTGGGACGCATTCGGCATGCCCGCCGAAAACGCCGCCATGGCCATCGGCGGTCATCCCAAGGAATGGACCTATAGCAACATCGCCGACATGCGGTCACAGATGAAACCGCTGGGCCTGTCGATTGACTGGACCCGCGAATTCGCCACCTGCGACCCGGAGTATTACGGTCAGCAACAATCGATGTTCATTGATTTCATGGACAAAGGGTTGGTCTACCGCAAGGCCGCGACGGTCAATTGGGACCCGGTTGATATGACTGTGCTGGCTAACGAACAGGTCATCGACGGCAAAGGCTGGCGGTCGAACGCGCCCGTTGAACGGCGCGAGCTGACGCAGTGGTTCTTTAAGATCAGCGATTTTTCCGAGGAATTACTTGACGCTATCGACGGGCTGGACAACTGGCCCGACAAGGTAAAGCTGATGCAGCGCAACTGGATCGGCAAATCGCGCGGATTGCAGTTTTCCTTTGGCCTGATCGACGGCCCGCATGGCCATGACCGAATCGAAGTCTATACGACTCGGCCGGACACGATGATGGGGGCGTCGTTCGTTGGCATCTCGCCCGACCACCCGCTGGCCAAGGTGCTAGAGCGTGAAAATGAAGATATCGCCGCCTTTAACGCGGAATGCCGCCGCATGGGCACCTCTGCGGAGGAACTTGAAAAAGCACCCAAAAATGGCTTTGACACCGGCCTGCGTGTGCGCCACCCATTTGATACTGCGTGGGAGCTGCCAGTCTATATCGCCAACTTCATCCTGATGGATTACGGCACGGGGGCCATTTTCGGTTGCCCGGCACATGACCAGCGCGACCTTGATTTCGCCCGCAAATACGGCCTGGACGTCATCGACACCTTTGTGGCGCTGGAAGACGGCGCACCGGTTGAAAATGAGGCGTTTGTGCCGCCGAAAACCGAAAAGGTCCGCTGGACCAAGGCGTTCGGCTGGGACGAAGACGCCACCGGAGAGCAGGCAATCGACGCCGCTATCGCGTTTTGCGAGGCAAACAGCGTCGGCCAAGGCGTTACCAAATACCGGCTACGCGATTGGGGCCTGTCGCGCCAACGCTACTGGGGCTGCCCGATTCCCGTTGTGCATTGCGAATCCTGCGGCGTGGTGCCGGAAAAGAAAGAAAACCTGCCTGTCGCCCTGCCAGATGACGTCAGCTTTGATCAACCCGGCAATCCGCTGGACCGTCACCCGACTTGGCGCGATTGCCCCTGCCCGTCCTGCGGCCAACCGGCGAAACGCGAAACCGACACGATGGATACCTTTGTCGATTCGTCTTGGTACTTCGCCCGTTTCACCGCGCCTCGCGCCACGACGCCCACCGTCATGGAAGACGCCGAATATTGGATGAACGTCGATCAATACATCGGTGGCATTGAACACGCGATTCTGCACCTGCTGTATTCGCGCTTTTTTGCTCGCGCGATGCACATCTGCGGCCACCTGCCCGCCAGCGCCATCGAGCCGTTCAACGCTCTGTTCACCCAGGGCATGGTAACACACGCGGCTTATTATCAGGACATTCCCGTTGCCGACGAAAAAGGCCAAGACACCGCTACTAAAAGAAGGTTCTACTTCTACCCCGAACAGGTTGAGGCAACGCCTAACGGAAAATACAAAGAAATCGGTGCCAATTTTCCCGTAGAAGTGATTCCGGCTATTAAGATGTCGAAATCCAAGAAAAACGTGGTGGACCCGATGAGCATCATCGACGCCTACGGTGCCGACACTGCCCGTTGGTTCGTGCTATCCGACTCGCCGCCCGAACGGGACGTCGAATGGACAGCCTTTGGTGCCGAGGCCGCGTTTAAGCACCTGTCCCGCGTGCATCGCATCTGTTCCGAAATCACAGACGACACCACCGGGCCACAATCCGGCGATGCCGATCTGCAGCGCGAGATGCATAAGGCAATCCATGACGTCACCATGGGCGTCGAAAGTTTTGGCTTCAACGCCGCCATCGCCAAGCTCTACGCGTTCACCAATGCCCTGCAAAAATCCAACGCGGGTGCCGACGTTAAACGCCAGGCCGCCCGTACGCTGGCCCAACTGATGTCGCCGATGACGCCCCACCTGGCCGAAGAGCTTTGGCAAACCCTCGGCGGCGAAAGCCTGATAGCAAACGCGCCATGGCCGGTCGCCGACCCCGCCATGTTGGTCGAAGACAGCGTCACGCTGCCGATCCAGATCAACGGCAAGCGACGGTCGGAAATTACCGTCAGCAAGGATTTGCCGAAGGAAGAGGTTGAAAAGCTGGTGCTGGCCGACAATGCTGTGATCAAGGCGCTGGATGGTGGCGCGCCAAAGAAACTGATCGTTGTTCCGGGGCGGATCGTGAATGTCGTACTCTAGACGCAGCTTTATCGTTGCCAGCCTGCTGGCCCTTGCGGGCTGTGGCTTTTCGCCGGTCTACGCGCCCGGCGGTGCTGGCGACGGGCTACGCGAGGCCATTTTTCTGGCCGAACCCGACAATCGAAACGAGTTCAGCTTTGTCTCGCAGATGGAACAGCGTCTCGGCCGCGCCGAAAACGCCCGCTATTCGATGGCCTACAAAATCACCACGCGCAGCGAGGGCGTCGGCATCACGCCCGAACAGGAGACCACGCGCAAAAACGTATTTGGCACTGTTGAGTATTCTGTAACCGAGATCGGCAGCAAAACTGTTTTGCATTCCGGCTCCGTCGATAATTTCACAGGGTATTCCACCACATCGCTGATCGTCGGCACCCAATCCTCAACACGCGACGCCAACAAACGCCTTATGGTGCTACTTGCTGATCAGGTCGTCGCACGGCTGATCGCCACGTCCAAGGACTGGCGTCAGTGAAACTAAACGGACGAGAGGCCGCGCGTTATTTCGCCGACCCGGACCGTTCTGCCACCGGCGCGTTGATCTTTGGGCAGGACGCCATGCGCGTCGCGATGAAACGTCAGCAACTCATCGCCAGTCTGATCGGCAAGACCGGCGAAGAGGAAATGCGTCTTGAACGGATGTCCGCGTCGGAGCTGCGCAAAAATCCGGCGCTGCTACTGGACGCGATCAAGGCACAGGGGTTTTTCCCCGGCCCCCGCGTCGCCTTTGTTGAGGACGCCGCCGACGGGCTGAACAAAACCATCGCCGCCGCGTTGGCCGACTGGAAACCGGGTGATGCGCAACTGGTGGTGACGGCGGGCAACCTTACGGCGCGGTCTACCCTGCGCAAAACGTTTGAGACGCATAAGGCCGCCTTTTCCATCGGCATCTACAATGATCCGCCAAGCCGCGAAGAGATTGAGGCGGATATCAAAAAGGCGGGCCTGACCAACATCGACCCTCAGATAATGGCCGACCTGACGACCTTGGCGAGGATGATCGACCCCGGCGATCTGCGCCAAACCATCGAAAAACTTGCGCTCTATAAACTGGGCGATGATACCCCCGCCACCTCCGCCGACCTGATCGCCTGCGCCCCCCTGACGACAGAGGCCGCGATGGACGATGTGCTCAACATCGTGGCAGAGGCCCGCACAGCCGAAATCGGCCCCGTCATGCAAAAACTCACCGGGCAAGGTATTCAACCTGTCGGCCTTTGCATCGGGGCAACGCGGCATTTTAGAACCCTGCACGCCGCCGCCTGTGACCCTGGCGGCCCAAGCGCAGGCATAGCCCGCGCGCGCCCGCCGGTCTTTGGCCCGCGCCGCGATCGCATGACAAAACAGGCGCAACACTGGGGATTGAACCGGTTGGAACAAGCCCTGACCATGCTGACAGACACCGATCTGCAACTGCGCTCTGCCGCACAGCGCGCGCCACAAATGGCACTGGTCGAACGAACATTGATCCGCCTTTCCATGCTGGCAGCGGCGCGGCGTTAACCCCAAAATCAACACTTCAATCAACATACAACGACGCAACACGCGGCGGCCCCGGTTTTGGCAAAGCCAAAAATGGGGCGCATAAAGCGGCGCGCAGCGCCTCCTTCAGATCACATTACGCCACTGGCACCGCCGCCCGCTTCATGTCAATGTCTGCCAACTCAGCGCAGGAGACCATCATGTATACAATCATCGGCGGCATACAAAGCCGCGCCATGCGGGTTCTCTGGCTGCTCGAAGAACTGGGTGTCGATTATACTCACCTGCCCGCCGCGCCACGTTCCGACGAGGTCAAAGCGCATTACCCCGCCGGCAAAATCCCGGTCCTGTTAGAGGGCGACACGGCACTCAGCGATTCGACCGCCATCCTGACCTACCTCGCTGACAAACATGGTAAATTCACCTTCCCCGCAGGCACGCTGCAGCGCGCGCAACAGGACGGACATACGCAATTCTTGCTGGATGAATTTGATGCCCTGCTCTGGACCGCCTCGCGCCATAGCTTCGTTTTGCCAGAGGCGATGCGCATCGGTGCCATCAAGGATAGCCTCAAATGGGAATATCAACACAGCCTTGAACGGCTGGAACAACGCCTCGGCGATGGCTCCTATCTGATGGGCGATACGATGACCGTGCCCGACATCATCGCCGCGCATTGCGCAGGCTGGGCCGCCAGCGCAAGATTTCCGCAACCGAATGCAAAGCTACAAGGCTATTTCGACAAGCTGCGCAGCCGCCCCGCATTTCAACGCGCGGCAAACGCCTAGGCCTACTTCTTCTTCGCAGGTTTCGCCCCAGCCTCAAGCGCCTCAAGCCGCGCCAACAAGGCCGCGTTCTCTTCACGGGCTTTCTGCGCCATGGCACGCACGGCGTCAAATTCCTCGCGGGTGACGAAATCGCGATCTGCCATCCAGCGGTCTATCCAGCTTTTCATCGCTGTCTCGGCCTCGCCCTTGGCCCCCTGCGCGACACCCATCGCGTTGGTCATCAACTGAGACATATCGTCAAAGAATTTGTTACGCGTCTGCATCGGCTGTCTCCTATAGGCTTGCCTGTCGGCTTACTGGTTATATGGGCCGCGATATCGCCCAGCACAAGGTTGACTTCGCCGCAGCCCCGTGGACAAGGAGGTTCATGCTTGCTGCGATCCCCTTCCCCGACATCTCGCCAGAGATTTTCACGATTCACCTCGGTGACTTCGCCTTTTCCCTGCGCTGGTACGCGATGGCCTATATCGTCGGCATCCTGCTGGGCTGGCGCATCGGCGTTCGCACGCTGAAATCGCCCAATATCTGGCGCGATGGCCCGCCGATGAGGTTGGATCAGGTCGAGGATCTGCTGACCTGGATCATCATCGGCATCGTTGCAGGCGGGCGGCTGGGCTATGTGCTGTTCTACCAACCTGCCTATTATCTGGCGAATCCATTGGACATCTTGCGCGTCTGGGACGGTGGCATGTCGTTTCATGGTGGGTTTCTAGGGGTCGTGCTGGCGGTTCTGGCCTACAGCCGTCGCCATCAGATCAACCTCGGCAGCCTGTCTGACATCCTCGCCATCGCCGTTCCGCCCGGGCTGTTGCTCGGACGTTTGGCGAACTTCATCAACGCCGAACTCTGGGGCCGCCCCGCCGATCTGCCCTGGGCGGTGATCTTTCCCGGACAAGCCGCGCAGGATTGCGTCGGCGTCATAGGTCTCTGCGCCCGTCACCCCTCGCAACTCTATGAGGCCGCGCTCGAAGGGCTGATTCTCGGCGGCGTGCTGCTTTTCCTCGCCTTCCGACGCGGCTGGCTGAAAACGCCATGGCAATTGGCCGGGCTATTCTTTGCTGGCTACGGTGCGTCGCGCTTTGTCGTAGAATATTTCCGCCAGGCCGATGCGCAGTTCATCACCCCCGACAACCCGATGGGCCACGTTATTCGGCTGGGCGAAATGGGGATGACCATGGGGCAACTCCTATCGCTACCGATGGTCATCATCGGCGTGGCGGTCATCCTCTGGGCGCGCCGCCGCGCCCCAATACAGGCATGACACCGCTAACACAGCTTTTGATCCGTCGGATCAAAACCACCGGCCCGATCAGCATTGCCGACTTTATGACCGACTGTCTGCTGCACCCGCAGCACGGCTATTACACCACCCGTGATCCTTTTGGCGCGGCGGGCGATTTCACCACGGCACCAGGGATCAGCCAGATGTTCGGCGAACTTATCGGGCTTGCACTGGCGCAGGCTTGGCTGGACCAAGTTCGCCCGTCACGCTTTACTCTGGCCGAACTTGGCCCCGGTCGCGGTACCCTGATGGCCGACGCCCTTCGCGCGACAAAGGCTATTCCCGGATTTCACGCCGCCGCCCAAGTGCATTTGGTTGAAGCCTCTCCAACCCTGCGCGCCTGCCAACAACAAACCTTGTCAGGCACTGATGTCACTTGGGTCGGCTCCACCGACAACCTACCGGACGTGCCGCTGTTTCTAGTCGCTAACGAATTTTTCGATGCCTTGCCGATCCGCCAGTTCATCCGCGACGCCGGTGGTTGGCGCGAACGCCAAGTCGGCCTGACCGACGGCAAGCTGGCATTTGGGGCAAGCGACCCGGCCCCGCTGGCCGAACTGGCGCATCGGCTGGCCGACACCAATCCCGGCGACATGGTCGAAACCTGCGCCCCGGCCCGCCCCGTTATGCAAGATATCGCTGATCGCATCGCCCGCCATGGCGGTGCCGCGCTGGTTATCGACTACGGCGACTGGCATTCAAAAGGTGATACGTTCCAAGCGCTGCAATCGCACAGGCCCGTCGATCCGCTGGCCAATCCCGGCAATGCCGACCTGACCGCCCATGTGGATTTTGAGGCGCTGGCCAATGCTGCAACCGGCCTCACACACAGCGCCCTGACCCCGCAAGGTGTCTTTCTGGAGCGCCTCGGTATCACTGCCCGTGCGCAGGCTCTTGCCCAAAACATGACCAAACCGGCGCTGGATCAGCATATTGCCGCACATCGCCGCTTGACGCACCCGCAAGAAATGGGGAGCCTCTTTAAAGTTCTTGGTCTCACCCCTGTTGGCTCGCCCCCTCTCTCTGGATTGGCCCCATGACGCTAGAGATTATCACCGCCGACGTCCTTGATGGGCTGCGCCATGGCTTTTTCACCCGGCGCGGCGGCGCGTCGTCTGGTGTCTTCGAGGGGCTGAACTGCGGCGCGGGGTCAAGCGATCAGGCAGAGGCCGTCGCCATCAATCGCGGTCGTGTCGCCGACGCGATGCAGGTCACGACCGAGACGCTGATCAATGTGCATCAGGTGCATTCGGCAGATGTCGTCTCAATAAGTGGGCCACAATCTGACACTCACGGAAAAGCCGATGCGCTGGTGACCAACCAACCGGGCCTTGCGCTGGCTGTGCTGACCGCCGATTGCCAACCGGTTCTGTTTGCCGACCCCAAGGCGCAAGTGATCGGCGCGGCCCATGCCGGATGGAAAGGGGCCTTGGATGGTGTGTTGGAGTCGACGATTGACGCGATGATTGCGCTAGGGGCCAAGCGTGACCAGATCACTGCCGTGATCGGACCTTCGCTTAGCCAGAGAAATTATGAGGTCGGCCCCGAGTTCTTTGAAAACTTCTATGACACCGACAGCTACAATGCTCGGTTTTTCGTAAACGGCGACGACGACCGTTATATGTTCGATCTGCCGGGCTTCGGCCTGCACCGGCTGCGCAACGCTGGCATTGAACATGCGGAATGGACGCGCCACTGCACTTATGCCGACCCGGATCGTTTCTTTTCCTATCGCCGCAGCGTGCACCGTCAGGAAGTCGACTATGGTCGGTTGATCGCCGCGATTCGGCTGTAGGCGGCACTGACCCCGCCGCCGCGTGAACACGTCGCCATGCTGGCACGCTATCGCCGCAAAACGGCCCCATTGATTATTTGGATATTAAGTGATTGCACCCAATATCGGGTGAAACTGCAACAATTCTTAGCCTTTGACGCCACTGGTTCTGATTCATGGATAAGGCAGCTTCGCCCTGATTAAGACCGAACTGCGCCGCGAAAAATGTGGGCGCGGTCATGCTGATGCCCCATTGGGCAGGCAGATTAAGGGTGATCGGGAAAGATCGTGGAACAAACAGCCGGTGCGAAACGCATTCACGCCGAATCCGGGAGAAACGGAACTATGAGCAAAGATCGTCGTTGGATGACTTCGGTGGCTAAGGAAGCTGCCAAAACCAAACTGGAAATGCCCTGGGCCCGTGGCCCGCGTCGTCAGGCATTTATCGCCAAACGCGCCATCCAGACTGTGTCCCGGAACGCACAAGCCTGATTGCGAGCGGGCCTGATTGCGATCGGGCCCGGTGCAAACCGGCCTGGTGCGAACTGGCCGATTTCGGCAGTCTTGGCTGCACAGAAGAACTTTTACGACCTTCCCGCGCGCGATCGCAGTGTCTTTGAACGCGGGCGAAACGCGGGCAGGCGGGACCAGAAAAATAAAGCGTATCTGCACATCGGTGGGGGCCGATGCAGATATCACCAGATGGAAAGCAGGACAAGAATGAGCTACCCCCAACATCCAGGCGGAACCGCTGTTGCCCGTCATGTACCGCAAACACAGCCCCAAACGCAGTCCGGTCAATGGACTGCACGACGCTCGCAGCTTGCGCCACAGCAGCAACAATCCGTTCCTGCCCGCCGATATGAAGCGTTGGCGTTGCAACCCGACGGCTCCCTCACGGAAATCATTCAGCGCGGGCCTGCCAATCCAGGATTCGAAAGCGCTTTTGCCGCACTTGCCCGCGGCACGATCATGGCGACCGAAGAAGGCCCCGTCGCCATCGAAGACCTGCTGCCCGGTATGAAGGTCGAGACACGCGATGCTGGCTTTCAGACACTGTTATGGATCGGGACGATCACCCTGTCGCCGCAAATGCCGCTATCACATATGCCCGCCCGGCTGTTCCGGATTCCGGTGGATAGCTTTGGCCCGGCACGCCCGATGCCCGACCTGATGCTTGCGCCACACGCCCGGCTGCTGCACCGCTCGCCCAAACTGCTGGATGTGGTGCATGACGATTCGGCCCTGACGCCGATTACCGCATTTGAGGACGGCTATTCGGTGATCCGCGTTGCCCCGGCCTCGCCAGTGAACGTCTTTCACCTAGCCTTCCGCGATCATCACATTTTGCGCGCGAACGGGCTGGAACTAGAAAGCTTTCACCCCGGTGATGACCTGGCCAACCGCATTGGTGGCGATAGCCTGCGGCTGTTCCTGTCCCTGTTCCCGCATATTCGCACATTGTCCGATTTCGGGCCGATGGTCGCCCCACGCCTGAGCGCTAAAGAATATGAAAGCGTTGTCGCCGCCTGATTCGACGGCACCCGGATTTACGCGGTTTCCGCCAGCCGAGCTTCTAGCACATCAAAGGGAACGCCGGGGTCATCCTTGGCACCCCGGATCACCAGCGAAGTCTTGACGCTGGCGACGTTATCAGCCGCTGTCAGCTGCTCTGTCAGAAAGCTTTGGAAGGTCGATAAATCCGGCGCGACACATTTCAGAACGAAATCCACCTCGCCATTCAGCATGTGACACTCGCGCACCAGCGGCCACTCGCGGCAGCGCTGTTCAAACGCGCTTAGGTCGACTTCTGCCTGGCTGACCAGCCCGACCATGGCAAACACCTGCACCTCAAACCCCAAACGACGCGGGTCAACCTCTGCGTGGTAGCCGCGGATATAGCCGCTATCTTCCAGAGTACGCACCCGGCGCAGGCACGGCGGCGCGGAAATACCAACCCGCTTGGCCAATTCCACGTTGGTCATCCGCCCGTCCGCCTGCAATTCTGCCAGGATATGACGGTCAATCGGGTCGAGTTTACTTCCAGTCATCGAAAATCCTGCATTCGTTTTGCGATCTGTACCGGCTGGCACCACCGCGCGCAATATTCTTTCGTACCTGCGCAACATTCCTAAACGGTTAAATCGCGGGCAACCCGGGCGTTTTGGCCCCTTTCGAAGACGCGCTTGCATGTCTATATCGGGTCCAACACATCACTAAGGGGATCGACATGGCCGAGACACGTCACAGCAAAGTTCTGATTATCGGCTCTGGCCCGGCGGGCTATACCGCTGGCGTTTATGCCAGCCGCGCAATGCTGGAACCCCTGCTTATTCAGGGCATTCAGCCTGGTGGCCAACTGACCATCACCACAGAGGTCGAAAACTGGCCCGGCGATACAGAGGTGCAAGGCCCCGATCTGATGATCCGGATGGAGGCGCACGCCAAGGCCGTCGGCACCGAAATCATCGGCGATCACATCAATTCCATCGACCTGTCGACCCGCCCGTTCGTAGCGTTGGGTGACGGTGGCACGACCTATACCGCCGATGCGGTCATTCTGGCCACCGGTGCGCAGGCCAAATGGATCGGCATGGACGGCGAGGAGCATTTTAAGGGCTTCGGCGTCTCTGCCTGCGCCACCTGTGATGGCTTTTTCTATCGCGGCAAAGAGGTTGTGGTGGTCGGAGGCGGCAATACCGCCGTTGAAGAGGCGCTGTTCCTGACCAATTTCGCCAGCAAGGTCACGCTGATCCACCGCCGAGATGAGCTGCGCGCGGAAAAAATCCTGCAACACCGCCTGTTCAACAACCCCAAGGTCGAAATCCTGTGGGATCACAGCCCTGTCGAAGTCGTCGGGTCAGATAATCCGCGCAGCGTTGAAGGCGTGCGCGTGAAGCACATGAAAACCGGTGAAGAAAAAACCGTGCCCTGCGCCGGTTTCTTTGTTGCCATTGGCCACGCGCCGGCCAGTGAATTGGTCAAGGATCAGTTGGAAACCCACATGGGCGGCTACGTCGTCACCCAACCCGACAGCACCGCCACCAGCATCCCCGGCGTTTTTGCGGCGGGCGATCTGACCGACCATAAATACCGCCAAGCCGTCACCAGTGCTGGCATGGGCTGCATGGCCGCCCTAGAGGCAGAGCGGTTTCTGGCAGAACTGGGCGCGGATGCGGATGTGCAGGCGGCTGAATAGCCGCTGCACTTTTGGGTTGGGTTGAATGCAGTCGCGCACAACCTAATGGGTGTGCGCCCCCAATCTGACAAAGCATTCCTCTGTGAAATGATTGAAATTCATAGATTTTTCCAGATTTTCCGTTGACACATGGCTTCCCAACGGCCGAAGTGCGTAAATAAATGCACACGGAGCACATGTTTTGGCCGGAACCACCCTGGACGCCACAAAACCAGAAGCGGCACCCAGCCAGACGATCCCGGAATACCCGGACGACGCCCAGATTCGTGCCTATGGAGAGCTGACGTTTTTATACCTTCGTTCAGAGCGGCACAAAAACGACCCGCTGTGGTTCTTTCGCCTTTATGTTCAGCCCGCGATCGACCTGCGGTTTTGCAAAACCTTCCGATTTGACGGCGTGCCTCGGGGCGCGATCACCTGGGCGCTGCTTGGCCCTGGGGCCGAGATCAAGATGTATGACGCGCAGCCCCTTGAGCCGTCCGATTGGGCATCGGGTCCGATGCCCTGGATCATGGAGATCATCGCGCCTTACGGCGACGGGTTGGGCAAGCGGATACTAAAGGAGTTTCTGGCCAACGTCGGTCCTGAAACCAATGCCGTGCGCAACGGGCGTTACGACGCACAAGGAAAGCTGCGCTACATCAGAGAATTTCAACGCAGACCAAATGGACGGTGGGCAACACGTCGCCTTAGCCGCGCGGATTTGGCGGAATAAAAATAAAAGGGATAGGGGAAGCTCATGGTTGCGATAGGCGGAATGAACATCACGGGGTCAAGCTTGGCCCCCACAAGCTCTGTAAATGATCCAGAAGGTACAGGCGATCAATACGTCTTTGACATAGATCTGAATGCGATGCCCAATTTCACGATCTCTTGGAATTTTGAGGCGAATGCTGGCACCGAATTCAACTATTACTTCGATCCAGCCTTTACATTTCCGGCCGGCACCCCGACGCTTGACGACGCAAACGGTGCCTTCAGCTATAATGTGTCACTTGCCGACGCTGTGACGGCCGGAATGACGAGCGCAACGTTTTCCATAACCGGTTGGCAAAATCTTGGCCCCGGCACCGATTCATCCGACACCGACACGATTACCTTCAACTTCACGCTATGCTTTGCCAAAGGCACAGGCATCGCAACGCCGCACGAGGACGTCGCGGTAGAGGCCCTGAAGATCGGTGATCTCGTGACAACCGCCGACGGCCGTACAGTGCCCGTCAAATGGGTCGGCCATGTCAGCATAAACCCGATGTTCAACCCCGCCGACCGGCTGGATCCCGTGCGCATTCGCAAGGGCGCGTTGGGGCCAAATGTGCCGCATACCGATCTGATCGTGACGGCGGACCACGGCATGATCCTTGATGGCATGGTAATTAACGCCAGCGCGCTGATCAACGGCGATAGCATCGACTGGTATCCATGGAAGGCCATCGGAAAATCGCTGACCTATTATCATGTCGAAACCGAAGCGCATGACGTCATCATCGCCAACGGTGCCACCTCAGAAACCTATCTTGATATCCCGGACCGCCAAAGTTTTGAAAATTACGCGGACTACGTCGCCCTTTATGGGGCCGAACGCGCGATACCCGAAGCCACCTTGCCGCGCATTACCAACGCGCGGCTGCTGCCGAATGACCTGCGCGCACGGCTGGGCATCGACGCGGCGGACAGCTTTGGCGATTTGGCTCAGGTCGTCTAGAACCACAGGGCAACCGCGGCACTAAGGCCAATGCCCGCGGTTGCCCTGCAATACCCCTAACGAATGAGCATTGGTTCCGTATTTGTCGATTTTGACCCACGTAGCCCTACCATTCTTGGGTCTCAGCCCCCTCTTAACGTGCGAATGATGCACCACTTAGGCGGGAATCCCCCAAATTTCCGTCCGTGACGGTAAATTTAGTCTTTGCTGCAAGTGCGAAATATGTAATGTGTTCATCCGTGAACACACATAGAGTCGCTGCCCAACATGCCACCCAGTGAAATTTCCAGCACTGCAGAAGACGCGGATCTGCTTTTCCGCTTGCTGCGCCAGCTTGATCTGGCACCCGAGGCCTCGCAACGTGCGACGGCAGCGGCGCTTGGTGTTTCGCTTGGGCGGATGAACGCGCAGCTTCGTGCGGCAACAGAGGCCGGATTGGTCAAGATCAGCGAACGATCCGGGCCAGATAAACGCCAACGCTTTGCCTATGCGATCACCTCTCGGGGAGCGGTGGAAAAACTCCGCCTTACCGACCAGTTTCTGACCCGCAAATTTGCCGAGTATGACGCTTTGCACGCGGAACTTACCGGCACCACCAGTGGCCTAAACCCTTTCAAGTACAGGACCAAACTTATGCAAAACAACCTCGCGCCGATCCCCGAACTCTTTGTCTCTTATGACAGCGCCCAAAAGTTAAAGGTCGAGGCATCCGAGCTGACCAGCCTTGATATGACTCCGCGTCAGATTTGCGATCTGGAACTGCTGATGAACGGTGGCTTTAACCCACTCAAGGGCTTCCTGAGCGAAGAAGATTACAACGGCGTCGTTGAGAACATGCGCATGGCTGACGGCACACTTTGGCCGATGCCGATCAATTTGGACGTGTCGGAAAAATTCGCCGAGGACATCGAAGTTGGTCAAGACATCGCCCTGCGCGACCAAGAGGGCGTCATTCTGGCGATGATGTCGGTTACGGATAAGTGGGTGCCAAACAAAGCGCGTGAGGCCGAAAAGGTGTTCGGTGCCGATGATGATGCGCATCCGGCCGTCAACTATCTGCACAATCAGGCGGGCAACGTCTATCTGGGCGGGCCGATCACCGGCATCCAACAGCCGGTGCACTATGATTTCCGCGCCCGTCGCGACACGCCTAACGAACTGCGCGCCTATTTCCGCAAGATGGGCTGGCGCCGTGTCGTCGCCTTTCAAACCCGCAACCCGTTGCACCGCGCGCATCAAGAACTGACGTTCCGCGCCGCCAAAGAGGCCCAGGCCAACCTGTTGATTCACCCGGTTGTCGGCCTGACCAAACCCGGCGATGTCGACCATTTCACTCGCGTGCGCTGCTACGAAGCTGTGCTTGATAAATACCCAAGTTCCACCACCAGCATGTCGCTTCTGAACCTCGCGATGCGCATGGCTGGCCCACGAGAGGCCGTGTGGCATGGCCTGATCCGCGCCAACCACGGCTGCACCCACTTCATCGTTGGTCGTGACCACGCTGGCCCCGGCAAAAACTCTGCCGGCGAAGATTTCTACGGCCCTTATGATGCGCAGGAACTGTTCCGCGAGCATCAAGAGGAAATGGGCATCGAGATGGTGGACTTCAAACATATGGTTTGGGTTCAGGAACGTGCGCAATACGAACCGATGGACGAGATCAACGACAAGGACGACGTCACCATCCTGAACATTTCCGGCACCGAACTGCGTCGCCGCCTACAGGAAGGTCTTGAGATCCCTGAATGGTTCTCTTTCCCAGAGGTCGTGACAGAACTGCGTCGCACCCGTCCGCCACGGAACAAGCAGGGCTTTACCGTGTTCTTCACCGGGTTCTCGGGGTCCGGCAAATCCACCATCGCCAACGCGCTGATGGTCAAGCTGATGGAAATGGGCGGTCGCCCGGTCACATTGCTGGATGGTGACATCGTGCGCAAAAACCTGTCGTCCGAACTGGGCTTCAGCAAAGAGCACCGTGACCTGAACATCCGCCGCATCGGCTATGTTGCGTCGGAAATCACCAAGAACGGCGGCATCGCCATCTGCGCGCCCATCGCGCCCTATGCCACCACCCGCCGCGCCGTGCGCGAGGACGTCGAGGCGTTTGGTGCCTTTATCGAGATCCACGTCGCCACCAGCATCGACGAATGCGAACGCCGTGACCGCAAAGGCCTGTACAAGCTGGCGCGCGAAGGCAAGATCAAGGAATTCACCGGCATTTCCGACCCTTACGACGTGCCCGCGGACCCAGAGCTTAGCGTCGAGACTGAAAACGTCGATGTCGACAACTGTGCGCATCAGGTCATCCTAAAGCTGGAAAGCATGGGCCTGATCACCGGCTAGGCAAACTGAAAACATCAAACGGGCGCGCAGACACTTGAACTGTGCGCCCGCAAAAGATACCCACAACAGGCCAACGTCAGAGGGCCTGCAATTGCTGATCATATCCTTAACGACGATTCCATCGCGGTTCCATCTGCTTCAACCTACATTGAAAAGCATAGTTAACCAAACCGCGAAAATCGACAGAATCATTCTTTATATCCCAAAGTCTTACCGTCGTTTTCCTGATTACGATGGCGCGCTTCCAGACGTGATTGACGGAGTGGAAATTCGGCATGTCGACGATGATTTCGGCCCCGCGACCAAGGTTCTCTGTGCGGCCAAGGAATTCGCCGACCAAGACTGTGACATCCTGTTTTGCGATGATGACCGGATTTATCCCAAGAACTGGGCGCAGGCGTTTGTCGCCGAACGCGTAAAGCAACCCAATGCCTGCATCGCCGCCCTGGGGCGAGAGGCCAACACTCTATTCGAAAGTGACCAGATCCGTGAACACATGCCAAGGGTCATCAAGCGCCCCTGGGAAAGCGATTATTGGTTCCTGATACGCTATGCCTGGTGGTTGTTGCGCCGACGTTTTCCCGCCGCGCCAGATCGCCCGCGACGTCGTGTATTCAAGGTTGCCGGCTATATTGACATGTTCATGGGGTTTGGCGGCGTCATGGTGAAACCAAGCTTCTTTGATGCGCTTGATTATGACATTCCCGATGCGTGCTGGACGGTCGATGACTTTTGGATATCAGGCATGCTGATGCGCAAAGGAATCCCGATCTGGGTTCCAGCCAACATCATAGAGCCGGTGAATTCTGACGCTTACATGGTGGACGCATTGTTTGCTGCAGAAATAGAGGGAACCCGACGCGACAACGCCGGGCAGATTTGTTTTGACTATCTGCAGGAAACCTATGGCGTCTGGCCCTAAAGGTTCAGGTATCCGCGCATCAGCACATAACCCGGCCCACCAACCCGCACGCCGGTAATATCGTCTCGTTCCCCCAGAACCTCGACCATGGCTTGGCCGGGGCGACCCATCCAATGGCCCTGTTCGGCAGTAAACTGCGGCGACTTCAACAGGCCAGATGCCCAAAGATACGCCCCCATCGCGCCGGTCGCTGACCCGGTGAACGAATCCTCTGGTGGCAATGGCGGTGCCAGCAACAACCGCGAAAACGTATCGCCCGCGTCAGTTTCGCCATCCAGTGTTACCCAGAACGGCTCCATCACACTGGCCATTCCGCCAACGCTTGCGCACATATGCTCCAACGCGGTCACGTCCAGCCGCACCCGGCGCAAAGCGTCGCGATCCTTTAGGACGGTCACGCAGAACGGCAGGCCGGTGGACACGACGCGCGGCACGCCAAGAATATCGTCCGCAGTCAGCCCGCCAACAGCCGCCACCAGTGCCGGGTCAATCTCGGGCCCGAATTCTGGACGCATCTGGGTCATCGTCACGAACGGCGCGCGCCCATCGGCCAGATCAACCTCTACCGGAATCACCCCGGCACCGGTTTCCAGCCGCAATGATCCAGCCCCGGCCAACCCGCGATCCACCATAGAGGCGACGCTGGCCACCGTCGGATGCCCGGCAAACGGAATTTCCCGATCCGCCATGAAATAGCGCACCTTGATATCGGCCACCTCGGACGGTTCCAGAAAGGTGCATTCGACCAGCCCGCTTTCGCGCACAATCGCCATGCAGGTCGCGTTGTCCAGCCCGGCGGCATCGTATACCACCGCACAGCCATTGCCGCCAAACGCCTGCGCGGTAAACGCATCCACCCAGTCAAATCCGTATGGCATCAGTGAACGTTCACCGGCGCAAAATCATTTTGCCGCGCCAGCACAAAGGCCATCTTGCGGTCACGAACCAGAGCCAGGCGCTCTCCGGTGGCATTATGCACGGCGAAAACCGTCTCTAGGTCGCCGATCTGTTCCTGCACATCCTCTGGCAAATCTGCGGTCAGCACGGGCCGGACATAGACGATCTTGCCGTGATCCTCTGTGTCATCCTCTGGCTCGAATTCTGGCCCAAAATCATATGTATGATCCATCTTGTGTCTCCTTTCACTCGGCAGACTATTGGCTATTCGCGTTGATTTTTATCTGTTGCACAGTCTTTTCCGGCTCTGCGCGCGACAGATCGACGTGCAAAAGCCCGTTTTCCGTTTCGGCCCCGGCAACTTCGACTCCGTCGGCCAGAACAAACGTGCGCTGAAACTGACGCGCGGCGATTCCGCGATGCAAAAACACCCGCCCGTCGTCCTCATCGGATTGCCGACCCCGGATCACCAACTGCCGATCCTCGACGGTGATGGCCAGATCATCCTCGGCAAAGCCGGCCACAGCCAGCGTGATCCGATAGGCATTCGGCCCGTTTTGCTCAATGTTAAAGGGGGGATAGCCGTTATTGTCAGACTTTGACGTCCGCTCCATCAGCCGTTCCAATTGCTCGAACCCCAGCAAATAGGGATGCGCGCCCAAAGTCATCTTCGTCATCGACACGTCCTTCACAAGCGACAGTCACATCGGCCCCTAAACAGGCAGCCTTTCGTTAATATGGGGCGAGTATAAGCGCCTTGCAAGTCACAGGCAGGGCTGGCTTGGTGAAACGCCCGATTGCCTGTAGATATGCGCCAGACCTATCCCGACTCACGGAACCAACCGATGAACGACGCCACCAGGATGAACACCGAAGAGGTGCAGCATGTCGAACTGGAAGAACTAAAGCGAGAGCATCGTGATCTTGATGATGCCATTTGCGCGCTACAGGACAGTCAGCGCGCTGATCCGTTGCGTTTGCGGCGGCTGAAAAAGCAGAAACTCGGCCTGAAAGACAAGATCGCCCGCCTCGAAGACCAACTGACCCCCGACATCATTGCATAAGCCGGGATTGCACAGCACGGCATTGCACAGTCTGGCCGCGTGGCTATAGTGCGCGCTTCCAAAGACTTGGGCGAAGACTGGGGGCGGACACGTGGACATCAAAGTTGGCATCATCATGGGCAGTCAGTCGGACTGGCCCACCATGAAAGCCGCAGCCGAGATTTTGGATGAACTTGGCATTGCGTATGAGGCCAAGATCGTCTCGGCGCATCGCACCCCGGACCGGCTATGGGACTATGGCAAAACCGCCGTCTCGCGCGACCTTCAGGTGATTATCGCCGGGGCTGGCGGTGCCGCGCATTTGCCCGGCATGATGGCCAGCAAAACCCGCCTGCCTGTCGTTGGCGTGCCGGTGCAAACCCGCGCCCTTGGCGGAGTTGATAGCCTGCATTCTATCGTGCAAATGCCGCGTGGCTACCCGGTTGCCACCATGGCCATCGGCGGCGCAGCCAATGCTGGCCTAATGGCCGCTGGTATCCTTGCCCTGCAAGACGCCGCGCTTGCCGAACGGCTTGACGCTTGGCGCAGCGCCCTGTCGGCCTCTATCCCGGATGAACCCACCGATGACTAGCCCACTCTCCCCCAACAGCACAATCGGCATTCTCGGCGGTGGCCAACTTGGCCGCATGCTGTCCGTCGCCGCCTCGCGCCTCGGCTTCAAAACCCATATCTTTGAACCCGGTGCCAACCCGCCTGCTGGCGATGTCGCGCATCACGTCACCACCGCCGCCTATGACGACACCGCCGCGCTGACCGCCTTCGCCCAATCGGTCGATGTCATCACCTATGAGTTCGAAAATATCCCGACAGAAGCGCTAGATACGCTAGAGGCTTTGCGACCGATCCACCCCAACCGCCGTACACTGGCCATCAGCCAGGACCGCATCACCGAAAAGCAGTTCCTGCAAGACCTCGGCCTGCAAACCGCGCCTTTCGCTGACGTCTCTTCGCTTGGTGACCTGACCGCCGCGCTTTCCAGCATCGGCACGCCGTCCATCCTGAAAACCCGCCGCTTTGGCTATGATGGCAAAGGTCAGATCCGGCTAAGCACCGACACCGACCCAGCCGCTGCCTTCGCCGACCTCAAAGGCGCGCCAGCCATCCTCGAAGGCTTCGTTGATTTCAGCCACGAAATCAGCGTCATCGCCGCCCGCAGCATCGACGGTGCGGTGTCAGCCTTTGACCCCGGCGAAAATGTCCACCGCGACGGCATCCTGCACACAACCACCGTGCCCGCGCGCCTCAGCACAGCCCAGCGTACCGATGCCATCCTGCTGGCCGGTCGCATCCTGAATGCGCTGGATTACGTCGGCGTCATGGGCGTCGAGCTTTTCGTCACGCCCAAGGGCCTCATCGTCAATGAAATCGCCCCGCGCGTGCATAATTCCGGCCATTGGACGCAAAATGGCTGCACGATAGATCAGTTTGAACAACACATCCGCGCCATCACCGGCTGGCCGCTGGGCGACGGTAGCCGCCACAACGATGTCGAAATGGAAAACCTGATTGGCGACGACATTTTACGTATCCCAGCGCTATCTGCCGAACCACAAACCGCCATCCACCTTTACGGAAAAGCAGAATCGCGTTCGGGGCGGAAAATGGGCCACGTGAACCGGGTCAAAACAGCGAAACCCTAACATTTCGCGTCGCGTTGCA
>Ga0315339_1001001_pt1 | contig 28114 bp, 25 predicted proteins | sample ASW17metaG_FD_204514 | JGI IMG/M metagenome (GOLD analysis project Ga0315339, IMG submission 204514) | Ammonia-oxidizing marine archaeal communities from Pacific Ocean, United States - ASW #17 | ecosystem: Environmental > Aquatic > Marine > Oceanic | place: USA: California | collected 2016-12-05 | reverse complement strand
TGTGGCGTTCCTTATTTTCTTTGTTAACTCATGACCCGCCGCCCTTGAATTCAGGCGTACGCTTCTCCAGAAAGGCATCGACCGCCTCAAGATGATCTTCGCCCAGTGCTAAAACTCCGTAATTCAATGCGCCGTAATCGAGACTGGTGGGAAGGTCGGAATTCTGCCCGGCGCGCACCGCCCGCTTGATCGAGCGGATTGAATGTACGGGCCCATCCGCCAGGCGGCGCGCCATGGCCTCGACATGGGGCATCAATTCATCATCCGCCAACGCCTTGTTTATGAGACCGATACGCTCCGCCTCTTCGCTATCCATAAAATCACCGGTCCACAGCATTTCGAGCGCCTTTGCACGGCCAACAATGCGTGGCAACACATAAGCGCCGCCGGCCCCAGGCATCAGCGCCATCTTCACATAGGTTTCGGCAAAGCGCGCCGAGGCTGCGGCATAACGCAAGTCGCACATCAAAGCGAGATCAAGCCCCGCGCCCGTCGCCGCACCATTGATGGCGACGATCACCGGCTTATCGATACGATCCAAGGTAAGGGGAATACGATGGACGTGGCCCACCAGCTCGTCTTTACGCTCTTGCGGTGTTCGCGCCTGGCCCTGCTTCATTAATTCATCGATATCACCGCCACTGCAAAAAGCCTTACCGGCGCCGGTGATAATAATCACGTGAACATCGTCGCGCGTCTGGCATTCTTCGAGGCTATCCGCCCACTCATCTATCATCGAAAGTGTGAAAGCATTACGCCGATCAGGCCGGTTCAGCGTGATGGTGGCTATATCTGCTACCACCGAAAATAAAATATCATCACTCATAAACTATCTTTTCCTTTTAGTATTTTCGCATCACGATCAGAGAATCCAACACCACCAGCCCATCGCCCTTCTGGTAAAGTACCACCGGATTGAGGTCGAGCTCGGCAATGCGGCCGCGGTTATGATCGGCGAAGAGGCTGAGCACCGCAAGCAGATGCGCCAAAGCACCAATATCTGCGGGTCGCGCGCGCACGCTGCCATCTAACCGGGGCGCTCCACGCAAAGAACGAATCAGAGCCTCGGCTCGCACCAATCCAAACGGCGCCGGTGCCCAAGCCACGTCTTTCTGCAACTCGACCCCCGTACCGCCAAATCCAATCATAACAAGCGGGCCAAAGGCTTCGTCCTCAGCAATGCCGACGATCATCTCGATGCCCTTGGGCGCCATCTTCTGCACGAGCACACCATCCAATGAAATATCAACCGGCAAGGTGCTAACCTGCTCATAAGCGCGACGCACTGCCCAATCGCCCTCAACGTCGAGTATCACACCCCCAGCAGCGGCTTTGTGCGGCAATTGCGGTGATTGCGCCTTGAGTGCCACCGGCGCTCCAAATTTTTGCGCGGCGATTACAGCTTCTTCGGCACTTCGCACCAATTTGGCCGCAGGTATTTTGATCCCAAGCACTGCCAGGTAGGGTGCAGCAGACCACTCCGTAAATATTTTATCCTCGCCCGCTAACATCGGGATATCAATATCTTCAAGTGGCTTGTCTGCTTTACGCAGGTCCAAAAACGCGCGGTATTCACCGAGTAGTTTCAGTGCACGTATGCAGCCTTGAAGGGAAGTGTAACATTGCACACCAGCGCCCGCGAGATGACCAACGGCAGCATCACAAGGTAGGGTGTAGGAATAATAGAATAATGGCTTTTCCTGGCGCGCCTGAATTCGGGCGAGATCGCCTTTCTCCGCCGTCACCATGGTTTCTTCCGCCAGCGAAGTGACAACAGCAACGCTATCAATTTGCGGCGAGTCATACATCAATTCGATGGCGCTAATGTTACCGCCAAGCTCTATGGCCTGGGCGGTAATATCCACCGGATTACTGACACCGCCATAATCGGGAATGAAACGGCGAAGATCATCCTGCACATCATCTGCCAGTTCGGGCACCTGCATGCCATGCTGCGCACACACATCGGACAGCCACACACCCACACCCCCACTGATCGTCACAATGCCGATATTGTTGCCCTTCGGCAGGGGGCATGAGGTGAAAGCGGCGCTGATATCAAGCAATTCATCCTGATCCTCGGCCCGAATAATACCGGCATGTTTGAACACGGCATCGTAGGCATATTCAGCACCGGTCATACTGCCGGTGTGCGAGAGTGCGCCGCGCCTGGCCGCCTCCGAGCGACCAAATTTAGCGACAATAAGGGGCTTCCCCAGAGCCGCCGCTTTGTCTGCAACTTCCAGTAGATATGGAGCATTGCGAACCTGCTCAAGTAAGAGAATAAAGGCGCCAACCTCTGGGTCATCCAATAGATAATCCACATAATCGAGCGCGCCGAGATGAGCCTCATTGCCGCTAGAAATTACATGACTGAATGCGATACCACGGCGTATACCACGATTGTAAATAGCAAAGCCAAGGCCACCGCTTTGCGCGATAACGGCAACACTGCGCCCGGGCGCCGGCGCCGCGCATGGTGCGCCCGCCACTTTCGCGCCAGGGCTGAAGGTAGCGTTGAGATGCATCTTCCTATTCAATACGCCGACCGAATTCGGCCCGCATACGGCGATATCTCGTGACACCGCAATGTCACTTATTTCAGCCTGCAGCGCCCCCGCAGACGCACCGCTCTCGGCAAAGCCCGAGCTAAAGATAACCGCCGCCTTCACGCCGGCGTTGGCACATTCTTTTAACACCCCGACGACACGCTTGGCTGGTATCGCGATCAAGGCCAGATCGACGGTTGCACCAATGGCGCTGATGGTCGGATAAGCGCGCAGGCCTTGGATTTCGCCATACCCGGGATTGATAGGATAGATCGGCCCAACAAAGCCCCCATCGACCATGGCGGCAACGATACGGCCCCTTATTTTTTCTGCATCCGGCGAGGCGCCAATGATAGCGACACTACTTGGCGAGAGAAGGTGTCCGACGCTATCCACGCGGCCCAACGAGCTCCGACCATAAGGCATCCCCGCCGCCGGCCGCAACACGCGCGCCGAGGTGCCCGTTCCAATAGATCTCATTGCCAAATTCTTCGCGCCACGCCCATAGCGTCTTGCTATGCCGGTGCAGCGCATGCTCGGCTGTGAAGCCAATGGCACCATGAACCTGATGAGCAATGGCAGCCGCCTCCCCCGCCACTTCGCTGGCGCAAGCCTTGGCAGCAGCAATGGAGAAAGAATCAAGCTGATCGGTTGCCGCTTGTACAGCAGCGCAGGCCGCCGCCGTATAGCCAGCAAGCACCGCCAAATGATGCTGTATTGCCTGAAACTTCGCCAAAGGCCGGCCAAACTGTTCTCGCTCACCGGCATATTGCACCGTCATGGCAAGAATTTTTTCCAGCCCGCCTGCAATTTGCGCCGTGCGCAGCAAAGCTGCCTGCTCATAGACGGCCGCCCAGGATATCCCGTGTGTCATTGCAACTGCTGGTGTATTATCAAAACGCACTTCATCGCGCGCCTCGCCGGCAATATTTTTGCCTGGCAGTACGGTGCAGTACCCCGTTTCAACAAGCGCCAAATTATCACCTGAAACAACGACCATATGCCCGGCACGCCGTGCCCAGGGAACATGGCTGGCTGCGCCTGATAAAAAACCTTGATCGCTAATCGCGACTTTACCTTCGAGCGCTATGGTCAACACACCGCATGGCACCACCAAGCCAGACTTCTCTAACAAAGAGCAGGCTAGAATTGTCTCAGGTAACGGAATCGGTGCGGCAAAACGACCCGCGATTTGGGTAATCAACATTCCCAATTTAGGAAATTCAGCTCCAGTAAATCCGGCAGCCTCCACTTGTTGCCAAAGCGCATCCGACCACTCCCCAACATCAGTCCGCGCAAATAACTCCGGCGTTACATGATCTTTGAACAGGCGCTCGGCGGAGGCGCTTAGAATTTCCAATTCAGCGCTCATCGGAGCCCCAATCCTCGCGCGATGATCGAACGCATGATCTCAGTCGTGCCACCGCGCAACGTGAAAGACGGCAAACGCAGAATTGCTTCAGCCATCATATTCCCGAAGTCATCCTGACTGCTATTCCCCTGACTACCAGGTTGCAGTGGCAGGATAGTGCGCGCTATCTCCACCACATCACGCTCGAAACGATTGCCGAGCTCTTTGACAATAGCCGCTTCAACCTCGGGCGATTCACCCGCCTCCAACATGGCAGCGACAGACAGCGACATGCAACGCAATGTCCACAGACGACTGGCCAGACGACCAAGCTCCCCTGCCTGACGCGCATCGGGGGACGCGCCAACCGCATCCGTAAGCACGCGGAAGATGTGAAAATTACTGAGAAAGCGCTCAGGGCCGCTCCGCTCATAGGCGAGCTCGCTGCTCACCTGGCTCCAGCCTTCACCAAGTTTGCCTATCAGTCGGTCCGCAGGGATTTCGACATCGTTAAAAACAACCTCATTGAACTCATGGCCTCCCAACATATTGATGATCGGGTTGATGGTGACGCCGTCACTTTTGAGATCGATGAGAAACTGACTGAGGCCACCATGACGATCAGCGCCTGCCTCGCCGGTGCGGCAAAGCGTGATCATGAAATGATTGCAATGCGCATTGCTGGTCCACACCTTAGCGCCGTTTAAGCGCCAGCCACCCGCACCGGGTTCGGCACGGGTGCGCACGGAAGCAAGATCAGAGCCTGAATTTGGCTCGCTCATACCGATCGAAAAAAAATATTCACCGGTGGTGATGCCTGGCAATAGGGCCTCACGCTGTGCTTCGGTGCCAAAGCGCAATAATAATGGGCCGCTCTGTCGGTCGGCAATCCAGTGAGCAAAGACCGGTGCGCCTGCCGCCAATAATTCCTCTGTGACAACATAACGCTCCAGCATAGAACGCTCTCCGCCACCATATTTCTTCGGCCAGGTCATGCCGATCCAGCCTTTCGCGGCAATTTCGCGGGTGAATTCAGGCGCGAAGCCGGTGCCGAAATCGCTGTTGCGTGACCACGGTTCAGCACAAAACGAATCCGCGAGAAATGCGCGTACTTCAGCACGCAGGGTTTCAGCCTCTCCCGGCAAATGGGGCGGTGGAAAACGAAGATTATCGACGCTTGGTTGCGACACGGGGCTATCCTAAAAAAACACTTTTAGCATGTGCGGGATTATCCTGTGCCGCAACTGTATTTTAGCCGCCAAAGCGGCTTTTATAGGCCGTCATTTTATCTTGCCAATCTGAATTATCGGTAATGCGCCGATCCACGATGCCGCTCGGTTCCTCACCTTTCATAGTGGCGAACACGGCTGCGATATCAGCAGCACCGATACCGGCAAAACATTCTTCCGTCCAGCACAAACCGTGCGGGCTGAGAATGACATTCTCAAGCGCGAACAGCGGGTCGTCCGCCTCGGGCGGCTCAGGATCGAACACATCGAGACCAGCGCCAGCAATGGCATCTTCCTGCAAAGCCTTGGTCAGCGCCTTTTGATCGACAGTCGGCCCGCGTGAGGTGTTGATGAGGAAAGCGGTCGGCTTCATCGCGGCAATGCGTTTCGCATTTATGATCTGATAGGTGTCATCATTGAGAGGACAGTTAACCGTTAGTACATCGGATTCTCGACAGAGCGTATCCATATCTACCAGACGCACGCCGAGTTCCTTGGCGGCATCGGCATCAGCGAACGGATCGTGGGCAATGAAGTTCATATCGAACGGCATAGCGAGGCGAAACATCTCCGAACCGATATTGCCGATGCCAATTGAACCCAGTGTCTTGCCAACTAGGCCAACACCCATATGGTTGATTTTTTGGGCAAATCCATCGGGGCCCTGACGAGTTAACTTATCCTTGATTAACATTTTGCCGGTCACCGCCAACATCAGGGCGATGATCGATACCGCCACCGGGCGGCGTACGCCATCCGGTGTGATAGTGACGGAAATACCATTTTCCGTGCATGCCGCAACATCCACCGTGTCATAACCAACACCAAAGCGCGCAATATGGGCAAGGCAGCCATCCGCTGGGATGCTTTCCCGCTCAAACCTCTGAAACAACAATATCAGCGCATCATGACCAACCAGTTCCTCAGCTGAAACGGGACCGTCCCGAGACTCAAGATATCTCCACTCCAAATTTGCGATATCGTTCAGCGGTGTCATGTCGAACATGGGGAACGCCGGCGTGCGATCCGGTTTGATGAAATCGCTGCTTACCGCAACGCGAAACGTCTCCACCATAACTAACGACCCTTCCTTTTACGTCCGCCCTTGCAACTTTTGCGCAATTCATTAGCGCCAGCCCGCATGGTTGTCTGTAACATCCAGACATCGCTAGAATGGCAGATAAAATCAAAGCCCTGTTTGAAGAGGGAACCGCCAACGCTGGCTTCCGGCACCAGACGACCAAGCGACTTGTCATGCTTCTTGCAGGCCTTGACTATTTTATTTATGGCTTTTTTAAAATCCGGATGATCGAACTGGCCGGCGATGCCCATATCAGCGCTCAAATCAAAATGACCGATCCACATTAAATCAACATCCTTCATGGCGGCAATGGCGTCTGAATTCTCCACACCTTCGAGAGTTTCGATCAGCGCGCAAAAGGCGGTGTTCCGGTTGGCATCGCTCAATTTTTTTATCACTGGGCCGCCCATGTAGCGATCATGGGCCACCTGCAGAGCAACGCCGCGATTCCCCTTGGGGGGATACTTTATATAGTCGAGCAGCTTTTTAACTTCCTCTGGTGATCCCACCATGGGGAACATAATGGCACCGGCGCCCATATCAAGCACCCGCGCCGCATGGTGATATTCCTTGGATGGCGGGCGGACGACTACAGGCATATCCGCCGCCTGCATATAACGTAGAATTTGCTTCACATCGCTAATGCTAAAGCCACTATGCTCCATATCAACAAGAACATATTCACAGCCTGCCGCCTTAAGAATTTGCCCAATCCCAGGCGTGTTAAATTCAACCATGAAGGTCCCGACCTTCAGGCTGCTATGTTTAGTCATTTTCTTAAATGTGGCGTCAACCATTGTTTTTCCTTTTTTGATTAGCGTTAAACATCCTCAATCGTCATTACTGACGCGAAAGCACGTCAAGCAGCCAGCCATTTGATCCACCGCCGCCAGATTGGGTGTTTCTAAAAAATATCGTCGCGTCACTTACCCGCTTTAATAAAAGCATTTTTCTTAACATGACTAAATTTTATCCTGCAGGCCCTACTGATATAGTCGTAGAAAATCTTATTTTAGTCAGAATAGGGTGGCGGACGGAGGTGCGGACTCAAACGCCATTCGGCATATTTTAGGGTGCGCACAATGATAAGTGTAAGCACCAGATACATCACCGCAGCAATCAAAAATAATTCATAGGGCGCAAAAGTACGGGCAACGATAACTCGCGCAACGCCGGTTAAGTCAAGCAGTGTTATGGTGCTGGCGAGCGCACTGCCTTTGAGCATTAAAATTATTTCATTGCCATAGGCCGGCAGCGCTAGGCGAAAGGCGCGCGGTACGACGACCCGACGCAACATTAAAAGGCGTGGCATGCCAAGCGCCTGAGCTGCTTCAACCTCACCATGTGGCACAGCCTGAATGGCGCCGCGCAATATTTCAGCCGTATATGCCGCTGTATTGAGGGAGAAGGTAAATATGGCGCACCAATAGGCTTCCTTAAAAAACGGCCAAAAAATGCTTTCGCGCACACTCTCCGACTGACCAAAGCCGTAATAGACGATAAATATCTGCACCAACAATGGCGTGCCGCGAAAAATAAAAATGAAACTATAAACAGGCATCCACAAAAACGGATGTTTTGAGACCCGCCCTAGCGCCAGGGGAATAGCAATACAAATTCCAAGCGCTAATGCCAACGCGACCAGCTTAACCGTCATCCACACACCCACCAGGAGCTGCGGTATGCTGTCGATCATCAGTTGGAAATCCAAGCGCCTAACCCGCCTAACTTTGTCTAACGCCGCGCCGCGCACGCTTCTCGGAGTATTGCAGCATGACCATGGAGACGATGGTAAAGGCAAGATAGATAACTGCGGCGGCAACAAAAAATGTAAATGGCTCGCGCGTTGCGCCAGCGGCGCTGCGCGAATTGTACATTAGCTCATTTAGGTTCACGACTGAGATCAGCGATGTGTCCTTGAGCAATACCAGCCATAAGTTGCCGAGACCAGGAAGCGCAAAGCGCCACACTTGCGGCAACATGACCCGGCGAAACACTAGCAACCGCCCCATACCCACCGCATGTGCAGCCTCAATCTGGCCTTTAGGAACGGACAATATGGCGCCGCGAAATACTTCCGTGGCATAGGCGCCAAATACAAACCCAAGAGTAAAAGTACCGGCGACAAAAGGCTGGATCTCGACATAGGAATTGCTGCCAAGACCGCGCCAGATTTGCTGCAATAAGAGGGAGCCGCCATAAAATATAATTAACAGCAGCAACAGCTCCGGAATGCCGCGAACGATCGCGGTATATGCAGTGGCCGCGCCGCGCGCGATAACAGAATTTGAGAGCTTTGCCGTGGCACCGATCAGGCCAAAAACCAGTCCGACAGCGACCGAGGCAAACGCCACCCGAAGCGTCAGCCACGCTCCATCCAGTAGCAACGGCCCATAGCCGTGCAGTTCAATCACCCGCCGTACTCGCCTCCTTAAACAAGAAAACGCCCCCGCGCCAAACCGGCCCGAGGGCGCTTTTTCCTAGTCCACAGACGTTTTAGCCACCATAAACATCAAACTCAAAATACTTGTCGTTTATGGTCTTATAAGTACCATTGGCACGAATGGCAGAAATGGCTTTATTGAGCAGCATCTGCAAATCCGTTTCACCTTTACGAATCGCAATACCGGCGCCGTCACCGAACCATTTCGGGTCGGAGTAGCCCGGGCCGACAAATTCGGCATTCTTGCCGGCGTCAGTTTTCAAAAATCCATCATCCAAGGCGACGCTATCAGCTAAGAGAAGGTCGATGCGCCCGGCATTAAAATCAAGATAAGCCTCGTCCTGCGTGCCATAGCCTTTGATCTCAATTATATCGCCGTAATTATCCTTGAGGAAGTTTTCATGGATGGTGGCGCGTTGCACACCAACCGTTTTGCCTTTCAAGCCGGCCTCCGAAATTTCAATGCCGGAGCCTTTCATGCGAACGAACTTCGCTGGTGTGGAGTAATATTTCTCGCTGAAGGAGACCTTCTTCTTGCGCTCCTCAGTAATCGACATGGAAGCAACGATGGCATCGTATTTATTGGCCAGAAGGGCCGGAATGATACCGTCCCAATCCTGGGCCACCAATTCGCACTCGGCGTTCATCTCCGCACAGACCGCCAATGCAATATCAATATCAAAGCCCTTTAAGGTGCCGTCCGTCTCCATCCAACTGAAGGGCGGGTATGCGCCTTCAACGCCGACGCGCAGCTTATTCCAGTCTTTGGATTCGGAAATTCCCGCTGAGAATACTACCACAACAGCGACACACAACGCGGTAACCAGATTACGCATTTTCACTTTTTATATCTCCCAGATATGTTTCCTGACTAAAGGTTCCGATGAAATCGCGCGCCGGTCAAGGATTCAAAATTTAATATGCGCCTGCCGCGAGAAATTTTCGACATCGCTCGGATCGCGGCGCATCAAATAATTGCGCTGGCGTCCCCTCCTCCTCAACGTGGCCATCATGTAGGAATATCACCTTGGAGGAGACCTCACGAGCGAACGCCATCTCATGCGTGACCAGGATCAGCGTCCGTCCTTCATCGGCAATACTACGAATCACTTTCAGCACTTCACCGACGAGTTCTGGATCGAGCGCCGAGGTCGGTTCATCGAACAGCATCAATTTTGGTTCCATGGCAAGTGCGCGAGCAATCGCCGCGCGCTGCTGCTGGCCGCCGGAAAGATGCGCCGGATAGTGATCGCGTTTATCGATGAGGCCAACCCGCTCGAGCAGCGCTTCGGCCCGCGCTAATGCTTCTGTCTTGGGTATTTTTAAAACATGGATCGGCGCCTCGATCATGTTTTGCAGGATCGTCATATGGGTCCACAGATTAAAGCTCTGAAATACCATGCCGACAGTGGACCGAATGCGATCAATCTGCCTCTGACTTTCTGGTACCATACCGCGACGCCCGGCCTTCTTCATGAGGATCAATTCACCATCCACCCAGATATGGCCGGAGTTCGGCATCTCTAACAAATTGATACAGCGCAGCATAGTGCTCTTGCCGGAGCCGCTGGCGCCAATGATGGAAACAATGTCACCCTCACCTGCCGTCGCGGAAATACCTTTCAGGACTTCAAGCGGGCCAAAACTTTTGTGTAAGTCCTCAATCATCAGCGCGGTGCTGTCAGCACTGGTTTTAATATTGTCAGCTTTCATCATATTGCGACCCTACACACTGATTCCGTTTGAAAACCAGTAATCACCTTGCGCCAACCGGCAAGCTCCCTATTGAGCACTTGGTTCCCAGTATCCACATGCAATAGGCTCTCGCGCAAGGAGGCTATTTTCTCCATGGTCGCAGCAACCGTGATATTTTCGATACCCACCTGGTTGATTACGTGAGCGCTGATCTGCTGATTTCCACGACCAAAAAAATGCCCCTGGCCGCCGATCGGTGTAACGACAATTGCCGCCGCACTGTCGGTTTCAGCATCCTTCAAATGTTTAAGAATAATCTTCTCGCCGGCATCGCCAGCGAGACGCACGCCATCACGTACTAAGTCAACGCCGAGCAGAGTTTTGTCTATTCCCAACTCATTCGCGACGGCGCGCATAGTCGTTCCGGGGCCGAGGATATTGAGCTGGCCCGGCTGCATCGCCGCGACAATGCGCGCAGCAATGCCGGCAAGAGAAACACGATCACTGCTCACCCCACCGGCCTTCGTGCCCTGCACCAAATCGGGCAGGTAAGGCACGTTCAGATAGCCGTAAAGCTTGGCCGAAACCGCGCCACCGCGAAACGCCGCCTCGTCAATATCCATCACTTCAAGTTCACGCTGAGGAACGCCGCCGCGCATATAGCGCAGTACCATGCGCGCCGCTGCGTGTGGACTGGTGGCATAGACCGCCGAATGCATTTTGACGCCGGCGGGAATACCAACCACCGGCACCTTGCCGCCAATAGCGCGCACCAAATCACGCGCCGTGCCGTCACCGCCGGCAAAAAGAATGAGATCAACCGGCATTTTCGCCATGGCCTTGGCCGCGCGCACGCTATCTTCGGCGACCGTATCACCCTCAAGGTCCGTGCCGAGCACCTGCGGCCAGAAGCCGGCCTCGCGCGCCTCGTGCTCGCCCATATCCCCGGCTGCCGCGATGACATTGAGTGGCAGACTCGCCGCGTAAATTGCTGCCAGCGCTTCACCGGCACGGCGTGGCGATTGCGGTTCGGCGCCAAGCTCGCGCGCACGCGCGATGATCTCCGCCGTATCACTGCCCTTCAGGCCGACTGCGCCGCCCATCCCGGCAATGGGATTGATGATCAGGCCAAGGCGAAGCGGCGCCATCACCCAAACGCCTGCGCGCGGTTAGTAGCCGCCCGAATGGCGTTCAATTTTACGCCGGCTTTCTGAGGTCCAGTGACCCTTCTTGCGCTGATAGGCGCGATAGGTAAATGCCCAGCAATCCGGATCTTCCGGCACATCGCTGTCAATCCGCGTGGTCGATGCATTGTAGGGACCACCTTGCGCCTTCTCCGAGTCACTATACGCCTCATCCGATATGGCTTTGAGCGCAGCCAGCATTTGGTCCATCTCGGCCACCGTCAGGGATTCGCCCGGCTCCATAGTAAACGGTTCCGGCACCAGCATCGGCATGTGGCTCGGCATACAATGTTGCACACCATAATCAACCATGCGGTCGATCACGTCATGGCTTGTGACGCCGGTTTCTTTGAACATCTGCTCAAAACTGTAACGCACCTGCTCAAGCTTGGGATAATTATTGGCCGGCCACGGAATGGAAACGCCGCGCACTTCGCGCATGCTTTTCAGCATATAATTATTATTCAGCACCGCCGTTTCGGCCACAGCACGGAGACCCTCCGCACCGAGGCTCATCACCCAGGAATAGGCTTTCAGCATAGCGGGTATGTTGCCTATAAAGGCGCGGATCTTGTCGATGCCCTCGCCCTGCTCATAATCGAGACGATAGCCACCGCCATCAGCTTCAGCGACAAGCGGACGCGGCAAAAACCTGCGCAGGAAATCCTTCACGCCGACCGCAGCACAACCCATACCGAGCGAGCCATGCGGCGCGGAGAAGGTTTTGTGCAAATTGAATTGGCACATATCAAAGCCGGTATCGCCGGCCCGCACCTTGCCGAGCAACGGGTTGCCATTGGCTTGATCATAGGCGCAAAGGCCGCCGGCCTCATGCACCAGGTCAACAAACTCACGGATGTGCGGATTATATTGCCCGGTGTCCTCAGGGTTCGTCAGCATCAGGCCGGCCGTGCGATCTGAAATCGCTGCCTTGAGCGCATCCACATCGGCATAGCCCATTTCACCCGGCATCAGAGTGATCACCTTAAACCCCGCCACCGAAGGCGTGGCGGCATCAGCCGGGTGCGAGAAGGAAGTGGTGATGATCTCGTTGCGCTGCGCTAATTCACCGCGCGATTCATGATAGGCGCGGATCAAACAGGCATTGGTATAGATGCCCTGGGCGCCGCTCGCCGGTTGGAAGGTGAATTCATCCATACCGGAGATTTGGCACATAATCTTGTTGAAGCGGTACATCAGCTCCAACAAGCCCTGCATGTTCTGCTCGCCTTGCAACGGGTGCACATCAGCCAGCTTGGCGCCGCGCGCGATATGCTCATGCACTTTTGGGCTGTATTTCATGGTGCAGGTGCCCATCATATCGGTGGTCACATCGAAGCCCATGCACATTTGTGACAGACGCATGAAATGGCGCAACACGCGATGCTGCGGCACCTCCGGCAATTGCGGCAGTTTTTCGCGCCGTGCTCCCGCAGGCAGCGCTGCCACCACATCGCCAACCGCCGCCGCGATATCCGCATCCATGGCCGGCGGAACGATGCCGCGGGCACCTGTTTCGCTCAGCTCCATGATCAATTCTTCGTTCCAGCGCGCCGCCTGGAAGTCGCTCTGCTTACCGCTCATGACAGCACCTCCGCGAGTGTGTCGACAAGTTTATCGAGATTTTTCTTGGTATGTATCTCGGTGACGCAGAAGAGCGCCGATTGTCCGAGCATGGGAAATTCGCCGCTTAAATCTTTGCCGCCAAAAATATCATGCGCCCGCAGCCCGGCATTGATCTCGGCCACGCTTTTGCCGCTGGCGCTGAAATCAACAATGAACTCTTTAAAGAACGCGCCATCCAAATGTGGCACTTTGGCGCCCTTGAGCTTGGCGATTTGCATAGCCGCATAGCGTGAGCGCTGTAAGATGCCGCGTCCGATTTCATCCATACCTTGCGGCCCCATGAGCGAGAGATAAACCGCCGCACCAATGCCCCACAGCCATTGGGTGGTGCCGGCGTAATCCTCTGAATCATGGCGCTTGTCGTAGGAGGTGCGTTGCATGGTCGACCAGGCGAAACCGATATCGCCTTCTTCAACACCCGGCGCGATGCTCATTAAAATCATCGGAAATTCACTGACGAAACGCTCTTCATCGCGGCTGGCGAGGAAGCCGGCGCAACCGCCGCCGGCATACATATGAATACCGAGCGGCTGTATGTCGCCGCAGACGATATCTGCGCCGTAGTCCCCCGGTGCGGCAAGCACGCCGAGACTAAGCGGGTCCACACCAACCACCAACAGGGCACCGGCGGCATGGACAATCTCAGCAATCTCAGCACCCCGGCTCTCAATCAGGCCAAGATAGGAGGGATTTTCGAAATATACCGCACCGATCTCCGGCGTTAGCTTGGCCTTGAGATCATCCAAATTGATCAATCCGGTCGCCGGATTGATACCGATTGAGCTGAGATCCGCCACCGGCTTAGTAAAGCCGCGGATTTGCGACAACCGGTCGCCGCTGATGCCGCCTGAAAGCAAAACACCGCGCCGCCCGGTAATGCGGCAGGCCATGGTCACAGCGCTATTGACCGCAGCGCCCATGTCATAGGCGGGAGAGCCCACCACTTCCATGCCGACCAGCTCGCCGATCAGGCTTTGGAACTCGAACATCGCCTGGTTTTTGCCATGATCGGAATAAGTGCCGCCGCCATAGGCAGTGAGAAATTCGCCGCGCCCGGTGATCTCGTCGCACAGGGCCGGAACATAGTGCTGCCAGCAGCCGGCGCCACAGAAATTGAGGTGATCGCGACAGGAGACATTCTGCCCGATGATGCCCTCAACATGGCTGCGCAAATCATGCTCGGACGGCAGGGGGTCAGGCAAATCTAACAGGCCCTTGACCTGCAGCGCATCCGGCACCGAAGCATAGAGATCATCGGCACTCGCCACGCCGACGGTCTTCAGCAGGCGTTGCCTTATCCCCGGCTCCGCATTGGGCACATAGGGGTGTGAGAAGCCCTTATTATCCGACATGTTCTTATCTCCACTTTTTATAGGTCAACCATTTGCCATTAGGATAAGCATAAGAAAGAGAGTCACAAGAGAGATTCGATGCTGCAAATAATTGCGGCAGAGGCATCCCCCAAGCGCAACCCATAATAATGCCCGGCGATGACGAAAGCATTAGCCCCAACCGGCATGCCGGCGATAAGAACGACCATCATAGCCCGGAGCGGCTCAAGCGGAAAATGTAAAGCGTTAACAACTAAACGCTTAGCGGGAATAGCGTCAATTTTCCGAGGCTTTGGACGGCTGCGGTAGCCAGCAGCTTGACAACCAGGCGAGCGGCCAAGAAAGAGACCGATAGTCACTAACGCCGAGGGCGCCGCCGCCTGACCGAGTATGGCGAAAATGCGTTCAATTGATAGGAGCAGTTCCGAGCCGATTGCCGGCGATATCAATCTGAATACCACCGTCCAGATCAGGGGGCCGGATGCGAACATCTTGCCACTATTGCGCAATACACCGCAGCGGCTAGCATGAACGCGGCAGAACTCTATATCACCACGGCGCCGGTCATCATCACCACTGAGTTCAGCAACACGCTGAGGGTGGCCGGGACAATAGAAGTGTCTCCAACGCGGCTCAGGAGGAAAATTTATCGATCACCACACCCGGTGGCATCGCCGCCACATAATCCTTGCCATCAAAAACATGCGTGCCGTTTACCCAAACACCATGCACGCCCTCGGGATTGCGCATCAGACGGCTTTCACCGCCCGGCAAATCAAACGCGCGGTGTAGCGGGCCGCGCCCCACGGTGGCGGCATCGAAAAGTAGCAGGTCCGCATGCGCGCCCAGCGCGATGCGCCCGCGCCCGGGCAGGTGATAAAGATCTGCCGGCAGGCTGGTCAGGCGGCGGATGGCATCGGGCAAATCGAACGTGCCCCGCTCGCGCACCCAATGGCCGAGCAAATGCAGACCGTAACCGGCATCACAGAGATAACGCAAATGCGCACCGCCATCTGATAGGCTGATCAAGCTTCCGGGCTGGCGCATCAGTTTTTCGACCTCATCCTCATCGGAATTCATCAGGCCCGCCGTAAAAACAGTCTCTAAGTTCTCATCAGCTGAGAGGTCAAAAAAAACATCGATCGGGTCCTTGCCTTGCTGTGCGGCCAGCTCATCGATGCGCATGCCGTCGAAATGGCGATTTTCCGGCTTTGCAGCCATGGCGACCGAAACCTTTGACCAATCGCCATAAAATAATTTGCCCTTCTGTGGCACTTCCAAATCATGGCGAAAGTGATTGCGGAATTCGGCATCGCGGATTTGTCGCTCAAAGCTCTCCGGGTCGGCATCAATCAAAGGTCGCCAGGCATCCAGACTTTGTAGTGGGAAAGCGGCGGTCAGGGCAAAATCCATGGTCAGGCTCTGACACGAGACCTGCGCCCAAAGCTGATTGCCGCGCTCCTGGGCAGCGGCGGAATCGTTGACCATCTTATGCGCACGCTCGGGGAACGCTTCGTTGTGGAGCGCTGCGGTTTGGAACACCTCGCAGTTATTATCCTCGGCGATGGATTCCATCACTTCCGATGTCATGGACGGCCCGACGGTGAGCTGGAAGACACCGCGGCCCTTCTCACCTAATACGCTGGCGAGACTGCGGAGCTCGCTCTCCTCGGCTAGGCGGGAAGGCATGGGGACGCCGCCATCGCCGTTATGATTGATCGATGTGGAGGTTGAAAACCCGACCGCGCCGGCATCCATGCCGCCCGATACCAGGGCCCGCATCTCAGCCACCTCATCGCCGCTCGCCGTGCGTTCAGATGCTTCTTCGCCCATAACCATGGTACGCACGGCGGAGTGGCCGATAAAGGCGGCAACATTAGGGGTTACGCCTTTGCGCTTCAGCAGCGCCAGATATTCGGCGAAGCTCTCAAATTCCCAATTGGTGCCACTGCGGAGCGCCGTCAGCGACATACCCTCGACTTCGGCCAAATTGCGTGCGATCAGATCGCGGCACTCCGGTGGGCACGGGGCGATGGAAAAGCCGCAATTGCCGACCACCACCGTGGTAACCCCAAGTGCTGGTGACGGTGTAGCATTGGAATCCCAGGTTAACTGGGCATCATAGTGGGTGTGCACATCGACGATTCCGGGCGCCAGAATAAGCCCGTCCGCATCGACCGTCTCAGCCGCTGTGCCATCGATGCGCCCAATCTCAACAATGCGGCCATTCTGCACGGCGATGCCGGCAGATTTCAGTGGACTGCCCAGGCCATCGGCCACTTGGGCGCCCTTAATTACTAAATCGTACATAAATTTTACCTTCGCCCGCGCTGCGCCAAAAGATGCCGCTTCATGCTACCCGGTAGCGCCCAGCAGGCAAGTCTATTCAACGCCCTAATCGCTGGTAGGGCGTGGCCACAATATAGGAAACCAATCCTCGCGCATACGCTCGCCGGTCTTTTGGCCAATGCCTGGGTATGGCGGCGAGGTGCGACCCGGGCGGGTGACAAAACGCGCATCCTCACCGACCCAGCGCGGCGCAAAACCGCGCCGCCGCTCCTGCCCCGGATTAGCCGGCGCACCGTGCACGGTGCGGAAGTGAAAAAGGATCGTATCTCCCGGCGCCAGCGCCCAGGAGCGAATATCGTATTTTTCGCGCTCTCCATCGATATCCGGGATGGTTTTGAAATCACCACCGCCATAACTATAATCGGTGTTGTTAGCGAAACTACGCGGGTAGAACAGCTTGTTCCAAAGATGGGAGCCCGCTAAAAACTCCGGGCATACATCCTTCGGCACCGGATCAAGCGGTATCCAGAAACTCACAGTCTGGCTGCCATCAACGCAATAATAGGGCGCGTCCTGATGCCAGGGTGTCCGCTTTGCTGTGCCCGGTTCTTTAACCAAGATATGTTCATGAAAAAATTGCGCGGTGGGCGATTGCATGACCGCCGCCGCTATGGCGGCAACCGGCGATTCACAGGCGAAGGCGCGGTATTCGGGAATGCGCTCCCAATTGCAGTAATCATCAAAAAAACGCCCCTCGCCATCACCATGTTCGCTGGCCCAGGGCCCGGGCTCGGCCAAATTACGCTCAACACCGTCGCGTAATACCGCCAACCATTCACCGCCAAAGGCACCACGTAATACGCACACACCATCGCGACCATAGGTGGCGATATCCTCTTCTGTCAGGTAGCAATCCGATCTGACCATTCAGCTACCTTCTCTCCGATTTCATGGGGGAAATCTTCAGCCACATATTGATGGCTTTCGCCAAGAAACACATCCTCCAATTTTGGGTTCGACGGGGGTATCCAGCTGAAAATGGTCCGCGGCCTGTCATTTTATTCTTCCTGGAACTCTTATTATGCGCGCGACTACTGTGCGCTGCACATGGTATCAGATAATTATTGTAAGCAAATCAGGATATCATAATGACCGATCAGAATAGCGCGAATGAACTCTGCTCTTTGAGCGCCGCCAGTGCTATCTCTCTTCTGCGCAAAGGCGAGGTCTCACCGCTTGAGTTAGTCGAAGCCTCGGCGGAGCGCATTACAGCGTGTGATCCGGCCGTCAACGCCATGCCGACTCTCTGCATTGATCGCGCCCGCGATCATGCCAAGAAAATCATGGCAAGCGATGAGAAACGCAATGACCCCGCCTGGCTCGGCGGCCTGCCGATTGCGGTCAAGGACCTTAACGAAGTAGAGGGCGTCCGAACCACTTGGGGCTCACCTATATTCGCTGATCATATCCCAACTCGCTCCGACATCATGGTCGAGCGCCTGGAGGCCAACGGTGCCATTGTCATGGGCAAGAGCAACACGCCGGAATTTGGCGCTGGCGCCAATACCTTCAATGAAGTATTTGGCAAAACCCGAAACCCTTGGAACACCAAAAAAAGCTGCGGCGGCTCCTCTGGCGGCTCCGCGGTTGCGTTGGCAACAGGACAAGTGTGGATGGCGACCGGCTCCGACCTTGGCGGCAGCTTGCGCATCCCCGCGAGTTACTGCTCGATCACTGGCCTCCGGCCAAGCCCTGGTCGCGTGCCGCACGGCCCGGCAGATTTGGCGTTTGATTTGTTGACCGTCGATGGCCCGATGGCGCGCGATGCGCTGGATACGGCGCTCTTTCTCGATGCCATGAGCGGCACCCATGTGGAAGATCCGATCTCTCTTGCCACGCCGCTGGAGCCCTTTGCCCAATCCGTACGGGAGAAAGAAAAACACGCGCCACTCCGCGTTGCCTACAGCCCGGATCTTGGGATATTTCCGATAGACAGCGAAGTGGCCAAAATTTGTGCCGCTGCCGCCCAGCGCTTCCAGGCAATCGGCGCCACGGTTGAAGATGGCGGCCCCAGCTTCCAGGGCGCCGTAGATACTTTTCAAACGCTCCGCGCGGTTCTGTTCTCAGCGATGAAAGCTGATCTCCTACGCACCAAACGCGAGGCCCTGAAGCCGGAACTAATCTGGAATATCGAAAAGGGAATGGCACTAAGTTCGGAGAAAATTGGCGGCGCCGAGGCAGCGCGCACTAAGCTCTATAAGCGCATGGCAAAATTTTTTAGCAATCATGACCTTCTGCTATGCCCGACCGTCATCTTGCCGCCCTTTGATGTGGACATTCGCTATATCGAAGAAGTGAACGGCCATAAATTTGACAATTATGTCGACTGGCTCGGTATTACCTTTGTCATTTCACTAACCGGCTGTGCTGCCGCCTCAACGCCGGTGGGCTTTACCAAGGACGGCCTACCCGTCGGCTTACAAATCATAGGCCCGCCGCAATCCGAAGCCCGCGTACTTGCTGCTGCCGCGTTGATGGAAGAACAATTTGACCTCGCCAAGCTTGTACCAATGATGCCGAAAATACCCGGGTCTTAAACTGAACTCTTAATTTCTATCCGGTTGCGAACCAGGAAGCAGACGATCAAGGCGCCAACTATTTTGCTCGCCGTCATCACCAAGACTGAGGGCACGGAGAGCCAACCCATGATACTGAGGAAAACAATGGTATCTACGGGCGTTGCTAACAAGCTGGACAGTAGAATACGTTGCGCAAAGGGTCGCTTGGTATAGCTGTAGACCACCCAATCAATCAATTCACTGACCGCAAAGGCCACAACAGATGCGATAGCAACGAAAGGATCGGCAAGAAAATAGGAAAGAATGGCGGCAATTAGCATGGCCACCAGCACCCAATGCCCAATAACCCGCTGGGCAAAATCGCGCGCAATAAAGATGAAGCCAACAACCAGCGCTACCGGCGGCCATACCTCACTGTCGCCCATCGATATCGGCGGCACAACGATGAAGAGCCAATTCACCAGTACAATCAGGCCGATATAAAGCCCGCTCCAGAATAGCGCCATGGGACGAAAAATATTTACTTCGTTAGACACGTAATTTTCTCTTAACCCCTGCCACGATAAGGCGCGACGCCCTGATCCGGCAGCCATACATTTTTAGGCAGTGGGCCGGACTGATAAAAAATATCAATCGGCATGCCGCCACGCGGGAACCAGTAACCACCGATCCTAAGCCAGCGCGGCGCAATCGTCGCTTCCAGTCGCTTGGCGATGGTGACGGTGCAATCTTCATGAAATGCACCATGATTGCGGAAGGAGCCAAGAAAGAGCTTCAATGACTTGCTCTCCACCAAAGATGCATCCGGCACATAATCAATCACTAAGTGAGCGAAATCCGGCTGGCCGGTAATTGGGCAAATGGAGGTGAATTCTGGGCTGGTAAAGCGCACTACATAATCTGTTTCCGGGTGGGCATTTGGTACTTTTTCGATCACTGCCACATCAGGCGAGTTCGGTAGTTCAGCCTGTTGCCCAAGCTGGCTTAAATTCTCCATTCCATCCCTGCTCATCTCTATCACTTGCCTTTGAAGTTTGTCGGGCGCTTTTCTCTAAAAGCCGTGGTGCCCTCTTTTATATCCGCTGTGTGGCCGAGATCATAGAAAGAGCGGGACTCCAATTTGAGCGCATCGGCCATTGGCATATCGGCAGCGCGCCGCATGACTTCTTTGGCGTAGCGCTGCGCCAAGGGGGCACGGCTGGCCAATACAGCGGCAAATTCCAGACTGCGCGAAACCAATTCCGCGAGTGGGTAGATACGGTTCACCAGGCCAATCCGCAATGCATGCGCAGCATCGATACGCTCGCCGGATAGGATCATTTCCATAGCGTTACCGAGGCCGACGATTTGTGGCAAACGCACACAGCCACCATCGCAAGGATGAAACCCCCAATTGACATCCTGATGGGCAAATTCGGCATTCACGGAACAAAAGCGAATATCGCAGGCTTCCGCCAGCTCCAGCCCGCCCGAGATGGCAAAGCCATTGATAGCAGCAACGATCGGCTTGTCGATATCCAAGCCACGGGTAATGCCGCCAAAGCCGGTGCCGTCGGTATAACGCTCGCGAAACTCGGCTGCCGGACGGGTGGCATAATCGATTGTGTAGGTCTTTAAATCTGCACCGGCACAAAAAGCTTTATCACCCGCGCCGGTAACGACCGCCGCATGCGCCTCGTCATCGGCTGCAAATTCGCGCCATATGTCGGTCAGGAGGTCATTGGCGGCAAAATCAAGCGAGTTCATTTGATCGGCGCGATTAATTCTAATCAGGCGAACCTGGCCATATCGTTCATAGATAATATCATCTGCCATAAGTATTGCTTCCTACCATGCGGCCCAACCACCATCGACGAGCAGATTGGCGCCATGCACCAGATCTGAATCTGATGATGCAAAAAATATTGCCGCGCCAGTCAGGTCGTTGGGTTTAAGATGGCCAACCCTTGCCGGCGTCAGTGATTTCTGACGTTCATCATAGCCAGCTTCGGCGCGATAAGGGGCGTTCATATCGGTCTTGATATTGCCTGGCGCCAGAGAATTCACATTGATGCCAAATTCCGCTAACTCCAGACATAAGGCCTTTACCATATTGAGTTGCCCACCCTTCGACGAACAATAAGCGCCCGAATTGGGAAAGCCGCCAACGCCGGCAATCGATGTGATATTGATGATCTTCCCCCTACCCTTTTCTTTCATGTCTGGCACCACGGCCTTGGCCATAAAAAAGCTACCCTTCATATTGAGATCGATCTGGGTGTCCCAAATTTCTTCGGTCGTATCCTCTATCGGCACCGCAGTAAATATACCGGCATTATTGACCAGGATATCGACCGGCCCCATGGCTGCGCTAACCTCACCGACCAGGCGCTCGCATTCAGATACCTGGGCCACATCCGCTTGAAACGCCTGTGCCCTGCCACCGGCGGCGTTGATTTCTTCCGCCACAGCTTGGGCCTTATCAAGATTGGTATGGGCGACTACAGCAACAAGCGCACCTTCTTCGCCGTAACACTTGGCGATAGAGGCCCCGATACCGCGCGAGCTGCCGGTAATAAGGGCGACCTTGCCTTTTAGTCTCATGGTTTCTCCTCATGCATCCTGATATTGCGCGGAGCTTAGTCGAGCGGGCCGGACAGTCAATAACGGCACATAGAGCACGTCTTATTCGCATGCGCTCGTACAAGATGATCTATCTCTTTAGAATTCAAGAAAACCGCCAACCAACAGCTATGTCAGAGTATTCCACCTACTCTGATTTTCTCTACGCAACGTTAAGCGCCTGATAATTTGAATCCACCGGCTGACTCAATACGTCACTAATATCACGTAACCGGTTAAGGCTATGCACGGCACGGAAATCATCCACATGCGGCATTATTGCCTTCACACCACGCGCCTCGGGGCGAAAGCCGTCATAGCGCAATAGCGGATTGAGCCAGATCAACCGGCGGCACGATTTATGCAGACGAATAATCTCGCTCTCCAGGCCGCCAATATCGCCCCGGTCCAAACCATCGGTAATCAACAGAACTAACGCTCCCTGACCCAACACGCGGCGTGACCACAGGCGATTAAAATTATGCAGGCTCTCACCAATACGTGTGCCGCCGGACCAATCCATCGCCGCTTTGGCAACCCGGTCAAGTGCCACATCCACATCGCGATTTTTCAGCTGACGGGTGATGTTGGTGAGACGGGTGCCAAAGATGAAGCTGTGCACACGATCCCGGTCATTGGTGATGGCGTGAACAAAATGTAGGAACATGCGCGAATAGCGGCTCATGGAGCCAGAAATATCGCACAGCACCACGAGCGGCGGATGGTGCGTGGCGCGGCGGTGATGCTTAAGTGGCATCATGCCGCCAGAAGTGCGCAAGCCCGCGCGCAAGGTCGCGCGCATATCAATGCGCTCACCGCGTTGATCCAGCACAAACCGCCGGGTCGGAATTTTCATGATCGGCAGACGCATTTCAGCAATCACCCGCTTAGCCTCTTCGACCTCGTCCGCCGACATACTTTCAAAATCCATATCCTGTAGGACTTCCATAGCGGAATAGGTTTCTCTCGCATCGATTTCAGTCTCGATTTTTTCGGGACTTGCGGGCGGCGACAGATTATCAGACGAGAGAGCGTCAGCCACGCGCCGGCTGACCTTTTCTTTAGCCTTTGGCGGTGCAGTGACGGGCGGAAGTATCGCCATCATACGACGTAGTTCTAAACGACTGCGCCAAAATAAGTGGAAAGCCTGATCAAATATTTCGCTCTGTGCAACGCGCTCGACAAACACGGCATGCATCGCCCAATAAAAATCAAGGCGCGGGCTGAGCCCGACCAGGGCTGCGGCCTCCACAGCCTCCAGAGTTTTACCGGGGCCAATCGGCAGGCCGGCCGCGCGCAGCGCGCGAGCGAAATGCATCACGTTCAGCACCAGCTTGCCGCCACCAGAAATATCAACGGGCGCTAAGCGGCTCATTCACCGCGCTCCTGGAGCGCTTTCGCCGCAGCCGTTTTATCACCGGCTAGATGGCGCTTAAGAATGTCCACAATACCGGCGCCGGTCGCTTTTGGGTCCATCTCCTCGCGGTCCATTTCGATCAACGTCGCGGCCCAATCAATCGCTGCCTCGATGTTGGCGTCGCCGCGAAATTCCGTTTGGCGCAAATCCTGCACCAATGAATCAAGGCTCTCCGTTAATCGGCGGGAAATATCGGGTACGCGCAGCTTAACTATTTCCGCCTCATCAGCGGCTTCTGGATAATCGAGCCAGTGGTAAATGCAGCGACGCTTCAGCGCGTCATGAATTTCACGCGTGCGATTGGATGTCAGGATCACCACGGGCCGCTGTACAGCTTGGATGGTGCCGAGCTCCGGAACGCTGACCTGAAAATCCGATAGAATTTCTAATAAATACGCCTCGAACCCCTCATCCGCCCGGTCAATCTCATCGATCAGCAATACCGGTGCGCCGCCCCCCTCTGCTTCCAGCGCTTGAAGAATGGGGCGCTTGATCAGAAAACGCTCCGAAAATAGATCTCCCGCCAACGCATCTTTGTCATCCACCTCCTGCTGCTCTGCCAGGCGAATTTCGATCATCTGCGCCGCATAATTCCACTCATAGACGGCAGCGGCGGCATCCAGTCCTTCATAACATTGCAGGCGCAGCAGCGGACGACCCAATTGGCGCGATAGGACCATGGCAAGTTCGCTCTTACCAACACCGCTGCGGCCTTCTAGCAGCAGCGGTCGGCCAAGTTTCAGACTAAGAAACAGCATGGTCGCCAAATTTCGACCGGCCACATATTTACCCTTTTTAAGCAGGGCATGCGTGCTTTCAATCGAATCAGGAATCATTTCGGAGTTCATCTCATCACTTATACCGGTCAGCGCTAGTGCAAACTATCGGTTCCTCTGTTTGCAACAAAGGCTTAATATTTCTTATTGCCAACGCATTGGCGATATATTGGTGGCATCTCATATGCCAGCGCCGCATTATTTGCTTTGGATAACAATAATGAAAAAACGAAAATGTCACTGCTTCCCCTGATCATTGCCATTGTCGCCAATTTCTCCATGGGGTCCTTTTACGCCTGGAGCGTATTGGTGGTGCCGTTGGAGGAAAGCATTGGCGCGACGCGCTCCGATATTAGCCTAGCCTATTCCATCACTTTCGTTTCAATGACTGTCGGCATGTTCATCACGCACAGCTTGCTGCGCGTCGCCTCTCTACCCTATCTGCTGTTTATATTTTTTGTTATTGCCGGGCTGGGCATGGCCATATGCGGATATTTCGAAGCCCTGTGGGGCCTCATTTTGGGCTATGGCGTCTTATTTGGTTTCTCCGTTGGAGTAATTTATTTTCTCGCCATGACGGCAGCCCACCTAAACCTTCCAATCCGCCGCAGTATTGCTATCAGCATGAATATGGCAGCATTTGCCGGTGGTGGGCTGGTATGGCCACCGATTTTTGTTGTCATCGTCGAATGGCAGGGTGCTCATGCAGTATTTTTACTGTTTGCCGCCTATCTCATTGTGTTCAGCGTCGTGGGTGGGCTTTTGATGCGCGCGGCGCGCCCACCAGCGCATTCCAGGACCAATGAAGGTGGCGGTGTTTTCAGCGACCTTTTCACCAACAATCCACGCATTTTCATTCTGCAGTGGTTTGGCTTCATTTTAATTACCTTTGCGGCATTGATGGCGATCGGCCACGCCGCCGGTATCGTAACCTTCTACGGTCTGCCCGCCGACCAGAACTATTGGGGGCCGATGATAACTAACCTCGCCTATATTCTCTTTGCACTTAGCGCCGGAATTATTTGCGACTGGATTACCGGTCGCCGGGTGCTGATCGGCTTAGCGATCTTAACAGCACTGCCTCTATTAGCCCTCTATTTCGCGCCGTCCGCCACCATGAGTATGGTCGCGCTCGCTCTGGTCGGCGGCGCCTTTGGCGCTTCGGCAACCGCCTGGCCAATGACTGTTACCGGGTATTACGGCGCCGCCGCATTGCCGCGCGTTTATGGTCGGCTCACCACGTCCTATGGCCTTGCCGGGCTTCTTGGACCCTTTGCCGCCGGCGTGCTCTATGACTGGGAGGGCGGCTATCAATATTCCGTTTTAATCGCGGGCGTTTTGGCCGTTCTCGGAATTGCATTGTTAATGGCGCTGCCGAAAAAGAATAAAGCACAAACCGGCGCGTAATAGGCTAGCCAGCGCCCCCCAAGAATGGCGCTGGCATCGATCTCCACAAGAAAAATAGAATTAGCTTACAACCTGAGGCGCGCCTCCTGCGGTAATACAGAGACTGGTTCGCATAAGTGTGCCAGCATCTGCCAGAAAGCTTTAGTGTTTAATGCCAATTTCTTATTAATTCGGAACTATGACCTATACCCTTTTTCTTAACAATTAGAAGATTAATCAATTTGACGTATCTTTTGCCTCCCTCTCAACCACACGCATTTAGCGCATGTAGGAACCGCCTGTCACATCAACGGTGATACCATTGGCATGGCGCGAGCGCCCGGAGGATAGAAAGGTAATGACTTCTGCAACATCCTCGGGCGGTGTGATTTCACCAAACGGGTTTTCCTGCCGTCCGGCTTCCAGTACCTCGGGCGGCGCACCGCGAAACGCCATATCGGTCGCGGTCCAACCAGGTGAGACGCAATAGGACAACACCCCCTCCTTGGCGAAAGAGCGCGCGAGGGTTCGTGTCAGCGAAACCAGCCCGCCCTTGGAAGCTGAATAATGGCCATATTTAGCCAATTCACCACGAAAGGCGCCGCGGCTCGCAACATTGATGAGAATACCGCCGCCACGGGTGCAATAATGCCGAATTGCAGCACGACAAAGATCGGCGGGCGCCTGCAAATTAATCTGTAATGTACGTGCCCAAGAAGCGTGCCATTGCTCCAACGGCCAATCTACATCGGCATGCTCATAGATCGCGGCATTGTTGACCAGCACATCGATGTGACCCTTCCAAGCCAGGGCATCATCCCAGAGACGAATAACCTCTTGCGGCTCTGCCAGATCAGCAGATATTGCCCGGCAGCGCTCCGGCCCCGCGGCTTCGGTCAGGCGCGCCGCTTCTTCATGGCTGCTGCTATAATGCAGGATAACTTTGGCATCCGCCGCAATTGCAGATTTGAATGCCGCCGCGCCGATGCCGCGTGACGCGCCGGTGATGAGGACTATCTTGCCACTGAGTTCAGCCATTTGAATATTCCTTATAAAAATTTATCCATGGTTAAGACCGTGCAGGTCCGCATCGGGCGGGCGGTAAGAGATGATATCAGTAATGGTCCGTCCGGAACCACAAGCAAGGGTCTAGCTAAGCAAGCCATGGCCGCTGTCGATATAGGAGTTCTTCAGCGGTGTGGCACCGATGATCGGCGTGAAATTGTGAAAGAACCGTGCGCCCCAAAGCTAACGCGCCAAGCCGAGCGAGAAGTGCATCCGATAAGGCCCATCGGCGCTCAACACCAGTACTTTCATTGCCACTCCACTGAGCCATTCCACTAGCGAATCGTATCTTGGCGTAATCGTAGTACAGCTCTATGATTGTCCCCAACAAGAACAATACCCCCCTTCAGCAAGGAAAAATGACTGATGGCTTTTATGGAAGTAAACAGTGCCAAGCTTTGGTATGAAGTAACGGGAGAGGGCGAGCCAGTGGTGCATATCCACGGCGCCGGATTCGGCCATTATAATTTCGCCACGGCAACACCGATCGAATCACAATATTTTCAATGCGTCGATTATGATCAGCGCGGCTACGGCGAATCCGACAAGCCGATCCAAAAATACGATATGGAAATTTGGGCTGATGATTTGGCCGGGGTCATGGATAATCTCGGGCTGGAAACGGCGCATGTGCACGGCACCTCCATGGGCGGCATGGTAGCCCAAGTATTCGGCTCAAAATATGCTCACCGGACGCGCCGGTTGATTATCAATTGTTCGGCAGCCAAGCTTGATTATGCTGGCCGCATGACCTTCCAAACCTGGATCGACGTGGCTGAATCTATGGGCTGCGGCAGCCGCACCCTGGCTGAAATTTTAGGGACACAGGCCTTATCTCGGAAATTTCTGGATGGCCCGGAGGGCGCCAGCGCGGTCGACATGATCCAGGATATTCTCGAGCGCTCAAATCGCAAGGAAGTGTTTCAGCGCGCCTGCCAGGCAATGATGGATATGGACCTGCGCGAGTGGGCCAAGAGCATCTCCGTCCCCACACTGGTAATCGGCGGTGATGAAGACATCATGACCCCGTGGGAAGTCGGACCGGACGGCTGCGGTCAGGAATGGCTGGCACAAAATATACCGGGCGCGGTCAAATATGTCATCAAGGGCTCAAATCACTCTACCCTATTTGACGGCACCGAAGAAAATATGCGCGTGGTGGTGAATTTCCTCCAGGGCAATAATGATCTAACGGCGGCATTGGCCTAGCGCAGAGATCCTAATCAACCGTAAGCGCGGCGTCTTGCCATAACCGGCAGCGCAATGGCGGCAAGGACCAGGGTGAGGGCGATGAACTCGGCTAGACCGAGCGGCTCACCGAGCACTATGGCGCCGGAAAAGACCCCGATTACCGGGGCGATCATCACGCCTATGGTAGCGATACTGACGGGAAAGATGCGGATCACCTCAAAATAGGCGTAGAGACAAAAGGCGGCGCCGATAAAAATATTGTAGAACAGGCCGAGGATCGGCCATAGGCCGGGAAATTCAACCATCTCATAATCGACAAAG
>Ga0315339_1001000_pt1 | contig 28131 bp, 27 predicted proteins | sample ASW17metaG_FD_204514 | JGI IMG/M metagenome (GOLD analysis project Ga0315339, IMG submission 204514) | Ammonia-oxidizing marine archaeal communities from Pacific Ocean, United States - ASW #17 | ecosystem: Environmental > Aquatic > Marine > Oceanic | place: USA: California | collected 2016-12-05 | reverse complement strand
ATTACACTCCAGGACGGTAACAGCATGCCATTGTTTGGACTTGGAGTCTGGGCTGCCCAGTCAGGAAAAGAGACTTATGATGCCGTTTTGTCTGCTTTAAACGCAGAATACCGGCATATTGACACTGCAGAAATGTATGGAAATGAAAGAGATGTTGGTGCTGCCGTTAACGATTCGGGTTTAAAAAGAGAAGAGGTCTTTGTGACAACCAAGTTGTGGGACAGTGGTTTAGGCTATGATCATGCCTTGAAAGCATTTGATGTCAGCTTGCAAAAGATGAATCTAGATTATGTGGATCTTTACCTGATTCATTGGCCTGAAATAGGATCTCAGCTTAAAATTTGGAGGGCCTTAGAAAGAATCAAAAAAGAAGGACGAAGCCGCTCTATCGGTGTCAGTAATTTTGCTCCAAGACACCTGAAAGAATTGCTAGTCGAAGGCAGTGAACATCCGGTCGTAAACCAGATAGAGTTGAGTCCTTTTTTACAGCAGGAACACATTTACTCATTTTGCCAAAAAGAAAACATTCACCTGACCGGTTATTGTCCGCTTTCAAGAGGAAATCGTTTTGATGATCACAATCTTTGTCAGATTGCAAAAGAAATGAAAAAATCTGCTGCTCAGGTGATGATTCGCTGGGCTTTGCAACGTGGACATACAGTTATTCCGAAATCTGTAAGTCCGGAAAGAATCGGAGAAAACGCTAATGTATTTGATTTCAATTTGAATAATGAGCAAATGAAAATCTTGGATGGACTGGAAGAAGGATTACGTTTTTGTCCGGACCCCGCAGTAATACAAATTTAGGATGTTATAACTTTATTTTGGAAAGTTACTCCTTGAAAGTCTAAATTCTTTAAAACAAAATATGCTCAAGTTAAAATTACCATTTCTTGAAAATATACCAAATGATGTTATATTATGTTAAAGAGAGTTTGCACAGGCCACCTCAACCCCGGGAAAGCCCTTTCTTGTAAAAATACCTAATGATGATATATTTCCAATTCTGCTAACCAACAAATAGAAACCCATGAGACTTATACTAAAAATCTTTATCTTCCTCCTTCTCTTGGCTTCACCTCTGTCAGTTAATTCGGCAGAACCAGAAGTGTTGTACCTATGGCAAATATCTTCCGGTCATGAATGGGAGAGTTATGGAGATGAGAATGTTCAACAAAAATACGAAGGAATAACCTCAAACGGGGAACCTGATGGAAAAGGAATATTATCTTTTCCTGATGGTAAAAGAGTGACTGGTGAGTGGAAAAATGGGAACGAGTGGAACACCGACCATTTCAACAATGAAGGAAAACTCATAGGAAGGACTGCAATAGGGAAGTATATTATAGGAGCAGGTGAGAAAATAAAAATGGTACTGTTTCTTCGAAAGGTGAGCGGTAGATGGGGTTGGCATGAGGAAGGTGTTGCAGGAAAGGATTATAAGTACGAAGGAACAATTGAAAATGGGAAACCGAATGGTTCAGGAATATATAATACACCCAGTGGCAACCAATATATAGGTGATTTCAAGGATGGGAAAAAACATGGGAGGGGGATTTTCAAATATACCAGTGGATCTACGTATCAAGGTGAATTCAAGGACGGAAAAAAACATGGACAAGGAACTTTTACTTCGCCTAATGGGAACCTGTATGTAGGACAGTGGGAAAAAAGCAAAAAAAATGGACAGGGGACTTTCACTTATGCCAGTGGATCTAGGTATCAAGGTGAATTCAAGGATGACAAACAACATGGACAGGGAACTTTCACATGGAAAAATGGAGCAAAAAGAATAGGTGAATTCAGAAAAGGTAAACTTTTTAATATTACTGAATTCAGCAAAAACGAAAAAATGATTAAAAAGTGGGTCCATGGAGTAATGGTTGTTGATAAGAAAAAAGAAAAGATCTTGTTTCTTCATAATGAGAATGGGAAATGGATCTGGCTTGAAAGTGGAAATGAAAAATATGATGGAAAATATGTTGGATCAATTAATAAGAAAGGAATTCCAGGTGGAGCGGGAACTCTCAATTTACCTGATGGAAACAAATATGAGGGTGAATGGAAGGATGGAGAAAGAAATGGTCGAGGAACATACACTTATAATGACGGTAACCAGTATATAGGAGATTTCAAGAGTGGGAAAAAACACGGGCAAGGTCTGTTCACTTTTCCAAATGGGAACAAATATGAAGGAGAATGGAAGGAAGAAAAGAGGCATGGTCAAGGTTCATATACCTGGGCTAACGGGGAGAAGTATGTCGGAGAGTTTAAAGATGGAAAATTTAACGGGCAGGGATCATTCACTTTCCCTGAGGGAGGGGAATTAGAAGGACACAAGTATGAAGGAGAATGGAAAGATGATAAAAAAAACGGGCAGGGAACATACTTTTTTCCTGACGGCGGTAAATTAGTGGGAGAATTCAGGAAAGATTCACCATGGAACATTACTGATTACGATAAAAACGGTAAGATCAAAAGAAAGTATGTTAATGGGGTAAGACAGTAAGAAACCCGGGATATCCCGGGGTGCCTGTCCGGAGTGTGAAAAACCCCCTAGAGTGAATTTTAAAAGGAGCAGTTATGGAAATTGCAAGAATAGCTGTGGTTGGAGCAGGTTGGTGGGCCTGTGAGTTTCATATCCCACATGTGCTAGAAAACCCAAATGCTGAACTAGTAAGTGTTTCGAGACTGGGGAAAGAAGAACTTGAGAAGATCGGAGAAAGTTTTGGAATTCCTCATATTACTGAAAATCATCAGGAGGTATACAACTGTAATCCCGATGGGGTTATTGTTGCCTCCCCCCACGTGCTGCATTACGAGCATGCTTCATTTGCATTGGAACATGGATGTCATGTCTTGGTGGAAAAACCTATGGTGACAAAAACAGAGCATGCAAAAGTTCTAAGCCGACTTGTAGAACAATCGGGAAAGGTTCTAATGACACCTTACGGTTTGAATCACACCCATTACATGGAGCAGGCAGCGGATCATGTTCGAGACGGCAGTATTGGAAAGATCAGACACATCGTACTGCATATGTCTTCAGCCTTGATGGATTTATTCGGAGGTGAGCCCATGTTGGAAACCAAAAACCACATGTTTCGTCCTTTTTCATCGACCTGGGCCGACCCACAGCGTGCAGGGGGTTATGGGTGGGGACAGATGTCCCACGCACTTGCAGCGTTATTTTTTGTAACCGATCTGGAACCGTTGGATGTTTATGCCGTAACAGGCAGATCGCCAACCGATGTGGATTACTTTGATGCCGCTGCCATTCGTTTCACAGAAGGGGCCACGGGTTCGGTATCTGGTTCCGCGGGGTTGCCTAAACAAAGTGCACCTCAAATGGACCTGAAGCTTTACGGTAGCGAAGGTATGTTGCTTCTGGATGTCGAGGAAGGGCGTGAGCGTCTGCATGTTCAAAGATTTGACAAAAACGATTCTAACCTAAAGATGGAAAGAGGAGTGGGTTTCGGTTCATATTCTACTCAGGAACCAGTAAACCGTTTCATAGAGCTTTGCAGGGGGAGACAAGCTCGAAACTGTGGAGATCATGTCGTGGGTTCGAAAACCATCCGTGTTTTAGAAGCAATGTATCAATCAGCTTCAACAGGAGAAACCATTAAATGTACATAGGAAATCCAGAATCACTTAAACACGATTACGAAAAGCAGGGATTCGTCCTTGTCGAGAATCTCTTTGATGAGATTAATGTCATTGAGCTTCAGAGGGTAACTGAAGAGTTGATTGAACAGTCCAGAGGCCATCAAAAGTCTGACGAAAAGTTCGATCTGGAACCGGATCATTCCCAAACAAATCCCCGAGTCCAAAGGATCAAAGTCCCCCATAAACAGCATAAGGTTTTTGCAAAGGCTTTACGAAATTCTATGTTGCTCAATGTATTACAGATTTTGATTGGAAATAATATCCGTTTTAGGAACAGCAAACTCAACATTAAGGCAGCTAAGGGAGGTTCTGAAGTTGATTGGCATCAGGATTGGGCGTTCTATCCTCATACCAACTCGGATTTATTAGCAGTAGGGATCATGCTCGATGACATCGACGAAGACAATGCCCCTTTAATGGTTTTCCCGCAAAGCCATCTAGGGAAAACCCTTAACCATCACTACATGGGAGTTTTCAGCGGGTCAGTTGATTTGAAAGAGGAAGAAGTCGATTCTTCAACTTCCTACAAAATTACGGGTAAAGCAGGTTCCGCGAGCTTTCACCATGTCAAAGCTCTGCATGGATCGGGACCAAATCAGTCAGATCGTCCACGAAGGATCTTATTATTAGAATATGCTGCGGCTGATGCTTGGCCTTTGGTTGATTTTGAGGTTTATGGTGATTTTGCTGAATACGAAGAAAAAATGGTGCTTGGGAAAAGCACACTACAGCCACGTATTGATAATTCGGATATTATCATGCCTTATCCCAGGCCACCTAATCCTGATTCCATCTATCGTATTCAGGAATTCCGCAGAGCCTAGACTGTTATGTTTTTAACTTTAAAGAATTCATGAAAGGAGAAATAAATGAGCAACAAACATTTTGCCTGGGTTCTCGAAGTTCGGCCTGGTTATGAAGAAGAATACAAAAAAAGACATGAGGAAATCTGGCCGGAAATGATTCAGATGCTTAAGGAATCAGGAGTCAGGAATTATTCTATCTTTCGGCATGGATTGACCCTTTTAGGCTATTTTGAAACAGACAATTTAAAAAACACCATTTCCAGTATTAATCAAAGTGAGATCAATAGGAAATGGGGAGAGTACATGGCTCCCATTATGAAAATTGAAATCGATTCTGAACGTAATTTTCCTTATTTACTTCCACTTCAGTGGCATATGAAATGAAAAATCTTCATTCAATCACAAAAGAATTTCACTCATGTCAATCCTAAGTTAGTTATGAATGAGCCTGTTCTAGAAGTGCAAAACGTTTCTAAGCGTTTTGACATGACACAAGCACTTGATGATGTATCTTTGAAACTGTTCCCGGGACAAATCCATGCACTTGTTGGTGAAAACGGGGCTGGAAAATCAACACTTATCAAAATCCTTACTGGAGTTCAACAAGCTGATCAAGGAGAATTGCTATTATCTGGGAACCTAACCAAGATTGAAAATGCCCAAAAAGCACAAACTTATGGTATAGCGGCGATCTATCAGGAGCCTATGGTATTTCCTGATCTTGATGTGGCCGAAAATATCTTTATTAGTCACAAAGACAGAGGATTTTTTGTTCGCTGGGATCAAATGTATAGTGAAGCAAAAAAAATCTTGGAAAATTTAGGAGTAAATATCGATGTTCGGGCAACATCAAGTGGATTGACACTAGCTGCACAACAATCTGTAGAAATTGCAAAAGCTATTTCACTTAACGTTAAAGTGCTCATCATGGATGAACCTACGGCTTCATTATCTAACCATGAGGTAAATCAACTTTTCAGAGTTGCCCGAAATCTAAAAGAAAAAAACGTTGCTATTTTATTCATTAGTCATAGGTTAGATGAAGTGTTTGAAATAGCTGATACATTAACTGTTCTTCGAGATGGTCAACATATTTCAACAAACCCATTGTCCAAAGTAACAAAAGAAAGTCTTATTAAGGAAATGGTTGGACGTGAAATTAACGAATTTTATTCAACTAGGAAGGGGAAAAAGTTAGGGAAGAGTGCTTTATCAGTGAAAAAACTTTCAAAAGAACTAATTTTTGATGGAATTGAATTTGAATTACACCAAGGAGAGATTCTTGGTTTCGCAGGACTAGTGGGTTCTAGAAGAACAGATGTTGGTTTAGCTTTATTCGGAATAAATCCAGTTGATTCAGGAACTATTGAGATCGATAAAAAGCCTGTAATTATTGATTCGCCACAACAAGCTCAAAAACTAGGAGTTGCCTACTTGTCTGAAGATAGACGACAGTTAGGATTGGCAATGCCAATGGCAATCACAACCAATATTACACTTCCATCATTAAAAAAATATCTTGGGAAATTAGGAATTATCAATAGATCTGAAGAAAATAAATCGGCCTCTGAGTTTAAAAACAGGTTGCAAATAAAAACACCATCACTACTTCACGAAGTAGGAAAACTTTCAGGTGGCAATCAGCAGAAAGTAATGTTGAGTAAATGGTTGAATACACATCCGAAGATATTCATTCTTGACGAACCTACTCGTGGGATTGATGTTGGCACTAAAGTAGAAGTGCATACGATAATAAAAAAGTTGGCTGATGAAGGAATGGCGATTATCTTTATATCCTCGGACCTGCCTGAAGTTATAGCAATGAGTGATCGAATCCTTGTTATGAGAGAAGGTCGTCAAATGGGCATAGTTGAAAGTAATAATTTTACTCAGGAAACAATTATGTCTTTGGCTATGGGAGAAAAAATAGGTGATTCATGATAAATATTCTTAAAGATTTACGCCCAGAAAAAATTAGAAACTTGGTGTTGCTACTACTAATTTTCATGGTGCTTTTAGGCTTTGCTAGTGTAATTGACAATTACTTAAACGCTAGGTTGTTCAACAGGATATCAACTAGTGTTGCCATTTTTGCAATTTTAGCAGTTGGACAAACCTTGGTGGTTTTAACGCGTAATATAGATTTATCAGTGGGTTCTATTGTGGGATTTACAGCATATATAGTTGGTCAGCAACTTTCGCAACACAATGAAATGACGCCAATGACTGCAGTATTATTGGCTATCGTTATAGGTGCACTTATGGGGGCATTTAATGGATATTTTGTGGCTTATTTAAAGATTCCTGCCATCATTGTTACATTGGGCACTTTGGCTCTTTTCCGAACAATTCTTGTTGAATACTCTGACGCACAAACCGTACTTGCAGTAGAACTTCCACGGTGGATGCATGATTTACCTAGGATGAACGTTTTTAGTTATGAACGATTCCATTTGAGATATGTAGTTGCTGGGATGCTCATTGTAGTAATTTCCTTTCAGTTGATTCTTAGATATACCTCATTTGGCAGAAAACTCTATGCAATCGGCTCGAATCCAGAAGCAGCTAAATTAACAGGTTTCGCTAATCAAAAAATTATATTTATTGCATTTATTTTATGTGGTGCACTCGCTGGATTGACAGGTTTCCTTTTTCTAGTAAGAATTGGTCAAGTTACTGTAGTTGCTGGTATAGGATTTGAGTTGAAGTCTGTTGCAGCTGTTGTTGTTGGAGGAGTTAATATTTTCGGGGGGTCTGGCAGTGTTCTAGGTGCTTTTATGGGAGCAGTTCTTATTGATTTGATTGAAAATAGTTTAATCCGATGGCTTGAAATCAGTGAATTCTGGAGAGATGCTCTATTAGGTATTCTTATTCTTGTATCTGTGGCAACTGATACAGTTATCATGAAAAAATTTAGAACAATTTGGTTAAAAAAACAAATTCAAACTAAAATTGATATTTAATAAATGAAGATTTTAAAACACTTGAAAAGTTGGGAAGGTTTTCTTGCAATAATATTATTGGTGATAGTTATCGTCAATTCATTAATTTCCGAATCATTTCTTAGCATAGAAAATCAGATTAATCTTTTTGTTTTATCGATTGAAAAAGTTATTATAGTATTGATTATGGCGAAGATTATAATTAATGCTGAAATTGATTTATCTGTTGCATCTATGATGGGCCTTTCTGCATGTGCTTTAGGTTGGTTCGTGGAATCTGGAATGCCAATGACTATGGCCCTAATCGCTTCTATTTCAATCGGAGCTATTGGAGGAGCATTCAATGGATTCTGGATCACTGTTGTAAAACTTCCATCTTTGGTGGTGACATTAGCAATGCTTATTGGTTTTAGGGGATTAGCAAGGGTGTTGATTGGAGATCGTTCCATAAAAATGTTTCCACAATGGTTTGAAGATTTAGGACAACAACCTTTTTTTTGGAATATCCCTTTTTCAGTGATGATTTTCATGGCATTATTGATTTGCGTTGTTATAATTCTTGAGTATACTGGGTTCGGTCGTCATATCTATACCATTGGTATCAACCAAAATGTGGCTTTATATTCTGGAATAAACGTTGCTCGTGTAAAAATGTTGCTATTCATTTTTTCAGGAACCATTTCAGCCTTAGCAGGGATTCTCTATGCAGCAAGACTTGGAACAGTTCGAGGAGATATGGGACTTGGTTTTGAGTTGGATATTATAACTATTGTTTTACTTGGTGGTGTTAGCATTTTTGGAGGATCAGGCTCAATATACGGTGTAATTCTTTCTATCTTAATCGTTCTCTACTTGAGAAATGGTATGTCATTGAGTAACATTACTGGTCATCTTCAAACTGGGGTTATTGGTGTATTATTGATTCTGTCCGTTTTAATTCCTAATGTTCTGGAAAATATGAAGAAACATTTAAAATTTAGGACTACACAGCATTGATTTTGTGTTTAAACATTTTAAATTAAGAAAGGAGGAATGCCAATGTAACATTAAATTAACGGTTTTACTGAATGAATTTATATTATTAACCTAAAAAAGGAGATATTTATGTTTAAAATAAATTTAATTATTCTTAGCTCTATACTTGTTTTTTTAACAAGTAGTTTGGCCATTGGGCATACCATTCCGGAAAAAGGTAAGAAAGCTGATTTAGTATTATTGCCAAAATTTTTAGGGATTCTACCCTTTGATCATGCTCATCAAGGAGCTAGGGAAGCTCATAAGGAGCTCCGGAATCCTGGAAAATTATTATATCTTGGCCCTACACCTGAGAACAGTGTGGCTGGGCAAATTGAAATTGTAACCACCGCAACGACGCAAAATCAGGACGGTATTATGATTTCAAACAATTCAGGAGATCAAATTGCTCCTGCGGCTAAAGCCGCCAGGAAAAAAGGTATAACTGTGGTTACTTGGGACTCACAAATACCTTCAGCTGAAGGGGAACAAGTATTTGTCGCTCAGGTTGATTTCACAGAAACTGGTAAAGTAATGGCTGATATGGCTTTAAGTATATTGGGACCATCCGGGGGTGATTTTGCAATACTGTCAGCTACACCTGATTCTGCAAACCAAAATTCTTGGAATGCGGCAATGAAATCGTATTTAAAGCAGCCAAAATATTCTAAATTGAATTTGGTGGACTTAGTTTATGGCGATGATCAGTCAGAAAAGAGTTACAATAAAGCTGTAGGTTTGATAGATAAGCATCCAAATATGAAATTGATTATGGCACCAACATCAGTCGGAATCGTTTCAGCTGCAAAAGCAGTTCAGGATGAAGGCTTATGCGATAAGATTAAAATAAGTGGACTCGGTATGCCAGCTGAAATGGTCTCATATACCATGAATGGTTGTGCTCCTGAGTTCGCACTGTGGAGTTTCATTGATTTGGGGTATTTAACCTATTATGTTACGTATCTTATTTCAACGGGCCAAATCGAAGGAATCAAGGGTGAAACCTTCAAAGCTGGCAGAATGGGATATTACACGATCACAGAAGATCCTACACGAGACGTAGGTTTGAGAGTCTTACAGGGGCCTTTTACGGTTTACAACAAAGATAATGTTGTTGCAGCTTCAAAGTAATATTTATTTGTTAATTGGGAGTGCAAATATGCACTCCCAATTTTTTTATAAAAAAGATTCACTTTTTGTTTGGGTCACTATAAAATTATTTTTATTCCTTCCATGGTTGAGTTACTGAAGATTCTCCCCAGCTTTCAATGGGATCTTGCAGACCATCTTTGATCCAAAGGAATCGTCCGTTAATTTTCTCACCTTCCTCAACTAGTTTTATTATAAGATCTGCAGCCTTTGCAGGAGGATCTCCACCTGTTTCATTCACCCAACTCACCCAGTTACGATAATCGTCAGCTTCTGGACCCAAATTGCTGATTTCTGAACGGATAGTCTTCCACATATTGGTTTTGACATCTCCAGGATGAATAACATTGGCTGTTACACCAGTATTTGTGATTTCAGCAGCAAGATGGCGGGTTAATTGATTCAAAGCAACTTTGCTTGTTGCATAAGCACTGTTCAGGGGACCAGGTATATGTAAAGATGCAGCGGATGATACATTAATGATACGTCCCCATCCTGATTCAATCATATCTCCAACAAATGCTTGGCACATATAATAAGGGCCCAACAAATTGATTTGAATTGTTTGGATCCAGTTTTCTGGGTCACTGTCTTTAATCATTTTTAAGGGACCGAAAACGCCTGCTGCATTAACAAGAATATCTGTTTGTCCAAGATGGTCCTTAACATTTCTTTTAATCGATTCAACTTCGTTCTCGGAGCTAATATCAGCTGGAATTGAATAAACAAAACCACCTGTTTTTGAAATTAGGTCCTCTGTTAAAATAAGTTGGTCAACACTTCGAGCTACCAAGACAACCTTTGCACCGGATTTAACTAATCGCTGTGCAATTTCACTGCCTACACCGCGACCTGCACCAGTAACCACTGCTATTTTTCCTCTTAGTGTTTGGGGCACGATTTAGCCTTTCTTATTGTATTGATTTTTATGAGTTTGCTGTTAAGTTAAAAAAAATTATTTTTTAATATTAGCAACAAATTATCTTATGTTTAATATTCCAATTTTACACCATTCTAAATCAGGAGAACGGAAGGTTTTATATAGAACATATAGAGGTAATATCAACTTTCATGATACCTTCCGTAAGGAATTTAAAAAGATATTTTTGCATTCGTTTCAATCGTTTAGTCTAAATGTGTTTGCTTTTAAATTGGTTTTTCTAAAATTCCCCGGTGACGATATCGGCCGCAATTTCGCCAATTACCATGCATGTGAAGTTAGGATTGTGTAAAATATGTTCTGGGAAGATAGATGCATCAGCCACCATCAAACCTGAGATACCATGAACCTTCAATCGACTGTCTACGACAGTTGTATTATCCTTTGCTGATCCCATCTTACAGGTTCCGACTTGATGGTTTGCACTGTTAATCCCTTTTGCTAGAACTTCTTTTAGTTGATTGACATTCATTAGTGATTTAGCTTTGTATTCTAAAAATGAAGAGGTTCTTAAAAGGTCATGACAAAATTCCCATGCTATTTTAAACCGTTTGTAATCTGAATCGGTTGTGTTATATGCATGATCGACTAAAGGCAAAACTTTTGGATCGGTTGAAGTGGTTTTGACTACACCTTTGGCATCCTGGCATGGCAAATAGATCCATAATCCAGCGGTCTCTTCTTCTTGGCCTATTGGAAACGGATGGACCTGCCACTCCATTTCAAGTTTGGCACTGCTCGGCCCTCGGGCGTTAGTGGCAAAAAGTCGTCCCGTAGCAGTAGATAATTTTGGAGCATGAAAGATGACTGCGCAGCCCGGATGGTCCATAAGATTTTTGCCTACGGGTAGATTTGATAACACCTTGGTCCCAATCTCTTTTAAACTTTCTTCAGGACCAATTCCAGACCGTTGTAGTATAGCAGGGCTTCCATACACACCCCCAGAAACAATTACTAGTTTTGATCCGACTTCAACAATTCCTCCATTAATGTCTAGATATCTAACTCCAGTTGCTTTAGTTCCATTTAACAGGACTTTGTCTACAAGAGAGTGACCACGAATATTAAAGTTCGATCTTTTTCTAGCCTCGCGAATATATGTTACAAGGGTACCTTGGCGAACTTCTTTGTATCGGTTATGAGGGATAGAACCTATGACATCATGTTGTGAATCTAATGCATTCAAATCAGCAACTTCACTAAACCCTAATTCCACACAACCGTCATAAAAAGCATGGTTAACGTCTGCCCAGGTATTGCGTTTGTATCTTTGTACTTTTATTGGGCCATCTGATCCATGAGAAGCTTGGTCACCAAAATCAAGGTCATTTTCTATTTTTTTAAAATAGGGGAGCAAAGATGCCCAATCCCATCCAACATTTCCCAATTCAGACCAGTGGTCATAATCAGAAGGGGCTCCCCTAGCAGCTATCGTTGCATTTATCATGGATGTCCCGCCTACTAGTTTGCCTCTTGCAAGTCTTATCTTATGCCCATCAGTTGTTTTTGCTCGGTCAGTATTCCAGTATCGCCAGTCGAACTCAGGAATCCCTGCTACAGTCCAACTATGTTCACCACTCACTGCAAAGAGGGGAGGGATTTCATGTTCGTCAGGGAAGTCTGGGCCGGCTTCCAAAAGTAGTACTTTGCATGATGGGTCTTCGGACAACCGAGCAGAAACAACACCACCGCTTGAACCTGCACCAATGACAATTACATCGAAATATTCCATAATTCTATTTGGCCTTGAATTCGAAAATTTGTGTCAGAAATTTAGCATCTGGTTTTTTTTCTTCGTTCAGTTCCATAAGTGGTTCCATTACTTCCGCCCATTCTTTATGTGCTTCGGTATTCCAAAGTCTTTCAAAAGCATTATTATCAGTCACCTCTGCGAAAAGGAATAAAAGTGTGGGATTGGCTTCAAAAGTTCTAATCGATAAAACACCACTTTCTTTCAAAGCAGATTGCAATTTTGGCCATTTTGAAGGTATCTGATCGTGATGACGGATATATTCTTTTATTCCACCGGTCTTAAGTTTCAATGCTAATGCTTGATAAATCATATTTTCTCCAGAGCAAATAAAGGTTTAGAATAAATTTTATTATAATTTCAACATAAAAGAGATAAAACAATTAATGTATCACTTAGCGCTCATCTTCATAATATTTAAATATTGATTGACAAAATATATTGACCTAATTGTAATTTGTAGTATATAGTGAAATTGGAACAGGTCAAGCTGAGTCCTATCTAGCTCGTGATGTTGCTGTCATTGACAGCAAAAGAGTATCAACATTACCTTAACCTATAACCCTAATAGGCCAAAATGAAAATGTATACGGATACTGATGCCTCACTGGAACCATTGCTTGGAAAAACCGTTTCTTTATTAGGTTATGGCAATCAAGGGCAGGCACAGGCATTGAACCTTCGTGATAGCGGTATTCATGTTTTAGTTGGTAACCGTCAGGACTCCTATGCGGAGCAGGCTGTTGAAGATGGTTTTGATCCTATCCCAATTTCAGATGCTGCGAAGGCAGGGGATTATCTTATTATTTTGACAACGGATGAATCGCAGCCAGTGATTTGGGACCAGCAGATTGTGCCGAATCTTGAAGCAGGAAATGTCCTGGTCTGGTCCAGTGGATATAATGTGGGTTATGGTCTGATTAAACCGCCTGATGACGTCGATGTTGTTATGGTTGCTCCACGTATGACCGGCAACAATGTTCGTACGTTGTTCGAACACAACAAAGGCACGATGGCCCAGGTTGCCGTTCAGCAGGATGCAACGGGCGAAGCATGGAAGAGGATGATGGCAGTTGCTAAGGGCATCGGAGCAACACGCGGTGGAGTGTTTGAGTCTTCCTTCAGGGAAGAAGCAGAATTGGACCTGTTTGCAGAACAGGTCATCTGGCCTGGTTTGGTGGCCTGGTTCGAAGAGTGCTTTAAGCTGGGAGTGGAACAGGGTTTCTCAGCGGAACTGATGGTGTTGGAACTCTATGGTTCGGGAGAAGCTTCCGAAATATTTCGACTGATGAGCCAGAAAGGATTCTACAAACAAATGGCAAACCATTCGACTACCAGTCAGTACGGTACACTGAGTCGTTCGAAAAATCTGGTGAGCAATGAACAAAAAGCCTTGATGCGTGAAAGACTGGTTCATGATATCAAGGGTGGTGCGTTCGTAAAGGAATGGAGTGCGGAACAGGCATCAGGTTCCAAATTGTTGGAAAAATTAAAAGCAGAGGTGATGAAAAACCCAATGAGCCGGGCGGAAGAACAGATCCTTCCTCTGGTGCAGGAGGCTCATGCGTTGTGAAAAGATAATCCAAACCATGTGACCGATTAAATAAATTTTGAATGGAAAAATGCGTTTAGAAAATAAAAGAGCCATCATAACGGGAGCCGGCACCGGGATCGGTCGTGCCATAGCTGAGCGATTTTGCCGAGAGGGCGCAAAAGTCATGGTTGCCGAAATTGAAGAACCGGGAGGGAAACAGACTGTAGAAAGAATCCTCAAATCAGGAGGTACTGCGGTTTTTCAGCAGACTGACACTTCGCTGGAAGATTCGATTCAATCCATGGTGGAACGGACGGTTTCCGAATTTGGTGGCATCGACATTGTTGTTAACAATGCCGCTGCTTTTGTATTTGGATCCATCGAAGAAACTGGTCCAGAGGAATGGGCCAAAGTTCTCAGCGTTAATGTTATAGGCTATGCAAACAACATCAAATTAGCACTTCCTTTTCTCAAAAAATCTAAAAATGCAGCTATTGTTAATATTGCCTCGGTAAGTTCTTTCATAGCCCAACCTGAATTCTTGCCCTACAACACATCTAAGGGAGCAATTTCTCAAATGACACGATGCCTTGCCATGGATCTCGCCAAATACAACATAAGGGTGAACGCAGTATGTCCTGGGGCAATCTACACTAGAGCAAGTGAAAAACACATGGATTTCATGGGGCTTGACCATGAAAAGGGGCGTGAACTTTTTGGGCAGGACGCTCCCTTGAAACGAATGGGACGTCCTGATGAAATAGCAAACGGAGTTTTATTTCTTGCTTCGGAAGAAGCATCGTTTATTACCGGCGAACATCTAGTCATTGATGGTGGCGCAACTCTCGACTAACTAAAGGAGCATAAAAATGAATCAAATTGATCTAAAAAATAAATCTGCTGTGGTAACCGGAGGAGCTCAAGGCATCGGACTGGCAATCGCTGAACGTTTCTTAGTCTCTGGAGCCTCGGTCTGTCTCTGGGATCGTGACGAAAAAATGGTTAACAAAACAGCTGGAAGTCTATCATCAAAAGGCAGGGTTGAGACTGCAGTTATGGAAGTCACAGATCTTGAATCCGTTAAGAACGCTGTCAGTCAGACAAAAGATGCTTTCGATAGCATCGATATTCTTGTATGCAATGCAGGCATAGCTGGCCCGACGGTGAAGGTCTGGGAGTATCCACCTGAAGAATGGCAAAATGTAATCGACATTGACCTGACAGGGGTCTTCAATTGCCTTCACGCTGTCACTCCGATTATGATTGAACAGAACTATGGTCGAATAGTAAATGTCGCTTCCGTTGCAGGAAAAGACGGGAATCCTAATGCGGCCCCCTACAGTGCCGCTAAGGCCGGAGTAATTGCCCTGACCAAATCTCTGGGAAAAGAACTCGCAGAATTTGACATCGCAGTCAATTGCATCACTCCAGCTGCAGCCAAAACACGTATTTTCGACCAGATCAGTGAAGAGCATATCCAGTATATGCTGAGCAAGATTCCACGGAACCGTTTTTTGAAGGTGGAAGAAGCTGCTTCGATGGTGGCCTGGCTATCTTCCGCTGAAAATTCCTTCACTACTGGAGGGGTATTTGATCTCAGCGGTGGCCGATCAACTTATTGAAAAGATCCTGATGAAGAAAATAATAATCACTGACGTCCGCGCTTTTGTTTTGGAACAGATTGGCGCGGGCGGAGATTATCATGACCGTGAAAAAGGACACTGGTTGGTCGATACCTTGATCGCCACGCCAATGTCGGCTTATCCAGAGTACAAACAATCCCGTACGAGCTTTGGAATCAACGTGATGAACAGTATTGTCGTGGAAGTGGAAGCTTCGGATGGTACTGTTGGAATCAGTGCTGGGCAAGGTGGAGCCCCGGCCTGTTACATGATAGAGAAGCACTTCAAGCGTTTCCTCGTCGGACAGGATCCACGTAAACTGAACCAATTCTGGGATCAGATGTTTAGATCCAGCCGATATTACGGAGGGAAGGGAGTTCCTCTTTGGGCCATCAGCGCTGTCGATCTAGCACTTTGGGACCTGCTGGGCCTGCTCCGTCAAGAACCTGTGTATCAGATGATTGGCGGCTCAACGCGGAAGGAAATCGATCTCTATTGCACAGGGATAAGACCGGATTTAGCCCAGCAGGCCGGATTCATAGGAGGTAAAATGCCGCTGGCTCATGGTCCAAGTGACCGACTTGAGGGACTAAAAGCAAACGTGAAACAGTTCCGAGATATGCGTGAGCGAGTAGGTCCAGACTTTCTTTTGATGGCGGATTGCTGGATGGCACTTGACTTATCTTATGCTGTAGAACTTGCATATGCCTTCCGTGATTTAGATCTCTACTGGCTGGAAGAAGTTTTACTCCCAGATGACTTTGATGGTCACAAACTTCTTAAGGATCGTGTCCCCTGGATGCGTTGGACCACGGGTGAACATGAATATACCCGCTACGGTTTCAGGAAACTTATCGAAAGCCGATCCGTTGACATCCTCCAGCCTGATGTGATGTGGTGCGGTGGTTTGACTGAACTCCTTCGGATATCATCTATGGCTGCAGCCTATGATATTCCTGTTGTTCCTCATGGTAGCGGGGCTTACAGTTATCACTTTGTAATTACTCAACCACATTGCCCTTTCTGTGAATACCTAAATACAAGTCCGGATTGCAAGAGCTTCCCTCCTGTTTTTGGAAATATGTTCATTAACGAACAAGTATCAATCAATGGCAAGATACGACCTACAGATGATCCTGGGTGGGGATTGAAGTTGGACCGAGAAAACCTGAATTTAATCAGGCCTTATATTGTATAGTTTTAAAATTAAATTATGACAATAGAAATTTGGGATCCTCATTTTCACATCTGGGATGTTTCAGAGAATACAGAGAGCGGGCATGATTCCTCAGAGCTTTTTGCACCCCAAGATGATCCTGTTTATACCTTGAACAAATATGAAGAGGACATGACAGCGGATGGTTTCAAACTTTCTGGAGGAGCCTTTGTGGAAGCAGTCAGCGTATGCCATGTCAAGACAGATGGCCCTCAATTTGAATTAGCTTGTGAAGCAGAAACTGGATGGGTCTCAAGTCAACTAGAAGAATCTACATTAGACTATGTTCTAGTGGCTTCAGCTCCTTTAGAAAGCCCTCGTATAGATCAGATTTTGGAATTTCTCAAACGGTTCCCCAAAGTTTGCGGTATACGACAAATCATTAACCATGAACCTTCATGGCCACGAAATAAAAACCGTGGCAATTTCCTTGAAAATCCTCAGTGGCTGGATGGTTTTTCTCTTCTGGCTTCTCATAATCTGTCTTTTGACCTTCAGCTAAATCCACATCAATTCGATAAAGCAGTGAAATTAGGAACTAAGCATCCCGATATTCCCATTATAATTGGACACCTAGGTAGCCCAACTCTGACTGATCTTGAGAATAAGCAACAGTACTGGGAAGGCATTCGGGAACTTGCATATTTGGAGAATGCATCTATTAAAATTTCCATGCTTTCTTATATAGACCCAGCCTGGGATGAAAATAGTCTAATTGAAGAAACTGTTCTCAAAGTTATTGAACTCTTTGGGGTAGAACGCTGTTTCTTTGCCTCCAATTTCCCTGTAGAAAAGCATTTAGGCTGGTCCGCACACCGTCTCTATTCAGTTTTCCTTAACATGGTGAGCCATCTGGATGAGGAAAGTCAGCAAAAATTATTTGCTGATAACGCCAAGAAGGCCTATAGGCAGTAAATTGGTTGATTAAATACTTCAACTGCCATTTCCTTTTTTATATTGTCTTTGGCTAAAGTATCCAGAAAAGGAATCCATTCAACTATGTTGTCTTGGTTTTTCTTGCGGTCATTACCACATATTTTTTCTAAATATTTAAAAGTAAATATAGCTTATTCATTCATTAATTATCGTAACATTTCCTTCCTTATCTATTTTCATAGAACCGATCATTTTCTTAAATTTTTCTAAATCCATTTGGCTTGCATATAAGTGAGTGCTAAGATAAGCAACTTGTGCAGCAACTTGATTTGCTGTTTTTATTTCTTCCATATTTGCTCCTGCTTTTACAGCGTTGAACTTGTTAGCATGTATGCAATACTGACATTTCATAGCAGAAGATGCTGCCAAGCTCATTAACCACATATATTTCTCAGGAATGACCGCATTTTTATATAGTCCCATTGCCCCTTTTAGAAACCCTGCTGCAGTTTTAATATTAGCCTTAGGAGACAAACCAATTATTGGGTGTTTTTTAAGTTTTGAATACTCTTCATCAGAAATTTCCTGACTAAATCCAAAATTTGCCATTGATAAAGTAATACTCATGACCAAAATTACTTTGAAAAGCTTTTTCATTACAGTAAAATCCAAATTGTATTTTAACATTTTTGCCTCCTAATGATATTGAAGTTAATTATTCACTAAGTTTGAGTGAATACCAGAAAAAATAACTATCTGTTATTTTGGGTACATATTCTAATATACGGAAAAATAAGTCAACAAAAAAACTGAGTCAATCAATTGGAGGAAAATAAATGAGGCGATTTATTCAATAATATTGGATTTTATTTGGAGGGTGTCTGACTGTGAAGAATTAGTGGGGGTTTCCTCAAAGGAATAAAATATTAGCCTCCTAAAGTAGCTCCTACCAAAAATAGAAATATACTGTTTTATAACCGTCTTTACTTTCTCAAAAAAAATTTCAAACGACCCGTCTGATGAGCCCTAATCTTTCAGCAATACAGTCAATTACAGCAATTCTTTAATATCTTCCAAAGAGAAAAATGATCCATCACCCGTGCATGGACCACCCTTCTTTATACTTTTTTCACCATAGAAAAGCTCAAACTGACCATTTTCACCTTCTTCTATAGTGGTATGAAATCCTGCACTATTCATTTCAACAGAAAGCCTTTCTGCTTGTGGTTTGTAGTTTCAGGCCACACAGTATCGTATTTTATACATTTTTATCCTTTGTAGTTGGTTCATGAAAAATTTTCGTGATTGTAAAACTTTTCTCGTTCCAAAACTATTTGATCATCTTCACTCAGACCAATGGTTCAACTCTCACTTTACTGAAAAGACAAAAGAAGGAACGTCAGAACGATAATGAGCAAATGTTTCACTTGGTTTCCTAATCGGTTGGTTTAGGAGAACATAATATATAACATCAATCGGTTTGTTTTACAAGAATATGGGAGTGTTGTGGAGGGTATCTGAGTGTGAAGAATTAGTGGGGGTTACTAGGGGATGATGGGGTTGGTTTTAGGGGATTCCCATCCACATGTTCCCCATGAAGTGTTTTTGAGAGGAAAAATATACTTTAAAATCAATTTACATTTTTCAAGAAAAATATGATAATGTGTTTGTTTTTTGTTTGAAACAATTAATTATGGTCAGCTTCATAAAAGACCTGAACAGCAAACTCCCTTTCTGGCTGTATTTTGTTAACACTTCCGACAAGAGGTTTTTCTCATGGATGATAGCCTGTCTCTGCCGAGCAATGAGTCTGGATCAGGATGAGGAAACAATCTATGCAGACTTTAATGCTGAAGCCTACAATGATCTTATTGAGTACCAGTTCAACAATATTGTGAAATTGATGTCTGGTTTAGGAATGGGAGACTCAGTAAAGGAGAAGGTGCTAAAGGATTTATCGGCCAACTTGGCTGCACTTATGGTTGTGGAGAATTGAAGTATTAATGATAGTGATGGTAACTGTCCTACATTTTTCCAGAGTCAGACACACCTCCACAATCTTCCCACTTCCTTGTAAATCAAACCAAGTTCTGGTATATATAGGTTTCTCCTAATCCGCCTATGGGAAACCAAGTGAAACATATACTCATTTTTCTCTCCCTATTTCTTTTTAGTCTCACTATCATCTCCTGTAGCAGTAGTAGTGATAGTGGTTCAAAGAGTACTGATACTACACCTCCAACAGTATCATCCAGTTATCCGTCAGATGGAGATACATCAGTTTCAATAACATCAACTGTCTCTGTTACTTTCTCGGAGACTATGGACACAAGTTCTGTTACAACTAACACTTTGGACACTTCGTGTTTTGGAACATTTCTGGTTTCATCTGATGGCTTCACTTCTTGTCTACAAATGTCTTCTTCACCAACTAGTTCTAACTCTGATAAAACTTTTACTGTTACTCCCAAAGACAGTTTTTCATATTCAACAATTTACAGGATAAGAATTACAACAGGTACAAAAGATAGTTCAGGGGACTCAATGACTAGTCAGTGGACTACATCCAGTGGATTTCAAACAACTGACAACACAACCGTTGATACATCAGATACTGATGTTGCCGCTGTATCTGGTAGTGGCTCTATAACGCTTTCTGCTAAAGTAAGCGTGGTTGAACCAAAAACTACTGACTCCACAGCACGCACAGCACGCACAGCATATGCTATTGATACCACAGGTTTTGCTTTCACTACAGACTACAATGTGGATGAAACCCAAACTTTTGTATTTGAGGAGTCTGCGGACGTTCTTGATACGGTCAACAGTATTTTATGCGAGATGGGTCAGACCCGCCCGGGTTTGATGCGAAATGAGGGCGATTACAAAGCGCAGGTTGATAGTAAAAAATGCGGGCCTGGAGACGGAGATGCAAAAAGCAACGCACCATCATACGATATTTGGACCGTTAATTCATCTAGATCCGAAGGTGAACCAATGATAGTCAAGGCCTGGGTGCCGAATGATGAAGGCCTCATTAGAGCCAAAATGAAGGTTTATCGCAAACCTTAAACTGACTATCCTGTTGGGTTCTTCAAAATGGCTTTCAAGAATGTAGCAAGTGATGGTACGGAAGCCATGAAAGGGTACATGAAAACAAGCAAGTCTGGCACCACAAATTCTTTAGATTTTTACATGCCAATGACTATTGGTTCAACAACATATGATTATTCAGTCAGAGGAAATTTCAACAGTGATGGCTCAGGATCGGGAGCCACATCAATGCCAAACTGGACTGGCTAAAATCAGGCAACTGGAGAAAAAAGTTTCCAAGTAGCTTACAACACTGATTATTTTTACAAGCAAAAAACACTGAATGGAGTAGCCCAAGATGCTGTCTGCCTAGACCGGAATAAATACCTTACGTCTGTGTGGAGATATGGTATGTATGACAGTGCCGGTGCAAGGGTGGCTATCAACTCCGGTTTTCCAATAACAGCCACTGCTAGTGGAACAACTTACGATGGCTACATAGGTTATTACGGACTATGGATGCCCTCTGAAGCTGGTGTGGCAAACAACAGTACTGTTACAAAAATGGATTACAGCAATCCCGATGCTCCCGGAACCAATTATACTGTACGGTCGGGCGGAAAGCTCATTAAATACACAAAAAATTCTATCATACTGGGTTCCATCAAGAATATTCCGCTCAATTGGTGGGATAATTCTGCTGCCGTGGAGAAACGTGTATATTGGGATGGTTCAAATCTCAAAGCAGATGCAAAAAGGGTTAACGGTCAGTGGACAGATATGACTGAAGAGACAATAACACTTACCGCTACAAATGCTTCATATGGATTTAATTTCTGGTCCCGTGCATTGGGCGGGGATGGACAAATTGTTCTAGTATACCCAAATGGCTTTGGACAGTCGCCAACTGCCCCGGCAGATAACTCATCCGTTATTTTCAATATTCAGGATCCAGTCTTTCCAGGTGATAATGTTCCAAGTACCTTGGCATGCTATAATAATTGTCCAAATCCAAGTACTATTGCAACCGGCTATGATTACTATGGAGCCAGCTCAAGCATTTTTCACGGGAAACACGACAATTGGCTTGGATGGGATAGTACAAATAACCGGTGGGCTAAAAACTCAACCCTTTCTACAAATGCAAAATCAGAATTTGATAATGCATCCTCACCTTCACCATACACCTACACTTTTGACAACACAACAAGCGGAATGGTCCTCCAGTATGATAACGGAACTAAAACTGACGTTCTCCTGCCCACCGCAAACAGCAATCTGTCCTGGGGAGCCCGTTCAGGGATAATGTTCGATAACAGCACCTTTGATAACGACACCTCAGCACGGCAAGCAGACTTCGCGGCATTATTATGTTCCTGGGATACTACCAAAATTTGCCCTTGGCAAGCCCGTGTGGCTTTGTCCACTTTCTATGTCTGGGAAACTGGCCCAGAATCATGGAACAAGCTAGAAGTTTTGGTTGCATCCGATAATTCAGCTGTGAAATTTGATCCACCGATGATGGTCAAATACACCCACAGTGGCGCTACTAGCAACTCTGGTAATAATTATAATGGTGCATCGTTTTACCTGGAATATGGTGGCTTAGGTGACCTTCACGGAATTCCATCTTTTTGCGTGGATCGTAAAACTGGTGTAAAAGGGAATTGTGATGAAAACTCACGCTGGGTCAATGAATTTGTCATTCCAGCAGCATCTCTTGCTACTCAAGTCAAGGACGGTACTACTGAATATGTAATCAAACCGCTGGAGGTTGAGCAGACAATGCAGTCGGCCAGCTCTACTTCAGTTTGCACTGACGCAGGCCTTTCACTTGGCGGAGTAACTCTTCCTGACAGTAGTGGCTGGAATGATCCTGAAATTGGCGCTGAGCCAACAGTAACAGGTCCTCCTTCGGTTGTTGACGGAGATAAGACCGGCTCATAAAATATACAGTTAAAGAAAGCATCTAATTGCAGAAAGATATTTCTGGACTGTTTTAGGTGTCCATATAGGTGTCTATCAGCCCTGATATTCAGTACTATTCAGTAGCTTCAACCTCCTGTTAGTAACCCCCACTAATTCTTCACAGAGTCAGACACCCTCCACAACCTTAAGTTTAATAACAATCGCCGATGAAACGGTGAAAATATTCCCTTGACTAGTTTTGATTTTCCTATATATTTATTGGGTTTTGGGGATTTTGATTGTTTTAATAATAGCAGTTTTAGCGTGGACTTTAATTAGGAGAGTTAGAGTACACTAAAATTTTTTACTAAAAGCAGATCAAAGAGGTTTGAGGAACACAGTGCGATGGCTCGATAAGTTAACCGGTAAAGACGAGATGATTAAAAACTTGGATCATGTTGCCATTGTTGTGGCTGATATGGATCGGGCAATTGAATTTTATACTGAAGTTCTGGGACTTAGGTTAATTTTGGACGGTCGTCCTAAAGGGGGGGGGAAAAATAGTTTTCTAGGAACAAAATCTAAAGCCATCGTTGCACTTAGTGAAAATAAGAATAGAATAGTGCAGAAAGGTGAATATGCCGATGGAGTAAATCACGTGGCTTTTGGGGTCGATGATGTAGATAAATCAAGCCAGATTTTAAAAGAAAGAGGGGTGGAATTTATAGAAATTAAAGTAGGTGATGATGGTAAGGGTAAGGCTTATCACTTTCTCGATCCAGACGGACTTGAGCTTGAGATTTACGGTGAAACCGGGAAGGAAGTCCCTCAATATTAAAGAATTATTAATATTTGTCATATCCCCTATTCTGGTTAAAATCAAATCCGTCAACCCTACGCCAGATGCCATTGGATCCATGAAAATATTCCCTTGACTCGTTTTGATTTTCCTATATATTAACGTTGGCGAGGTGCCGATGCGTGGACTGTTTGACCTGAACGAACATCTGCTGCTTTCCCATCCCGACTTTCCGGCCCAACACGACCTACCCCGTCTGCCAGACGCTGACGCAGTATGCCCAAGAGAATACCAATTCCCTTCACTCATTGAGTGCAAATTGTTTTTTGCAGAAAAGTACTCACTTGACAAAAAAATATTCGAAATTAATTAACCCCCCCTTTGCTCCACGTTGGGGCATCTTAATGTGGAGCCTGCTAGTGTTTAACTGGGATTGAGTTGCTCCACGTTGTTTTTAAAAGTGGAACATAGTGGAGCAAATAGTAGCTTTATTTTTTATGAGCCAGGTATTGGAGCAGGTTGCAACATGTATATTGTATGTTCAATGCCCATTTCTTCAAAACTTTTACCCAATTCGGGGTCTGATAATGTCTTTTTCATACCTTCAGGATCAAAAATGTCAGCGGTTACGATAGCAGTGTTTTCATCTACCTTTCCAACCAAAGTATCCCTCGCGAAGTTTGCTCTATTTTCAGCATCACCGTCAAAAAGTTTTTTCCATTCCGAAAAATTTGTTTTTTTCATCTTCACAACAATCATAGTGTTTAACATATGCCCCCGTTTTAATTAGTGATTATAATTAATTGTTTCAAACAAAAAACAAACACATTATCATATTTTTCTTGAAAAATGTAAATTGATTTTAAAGTATCTTTTTCCTCTCAAAAACACTTCATGGGGAACATGTGGATGGGAATCCCCTAAAACCAACCCCATCATCCCCTAGTAACCCCCACTAATTATTCACACTCAGACACCCTCCACAACACTCCCATATTCTTGTAAAACAAACCGATTGATGGTATAACTTGGGTTATCCTAATCCACCAAAAGGAAACCAAGTGAGACATATACTCATCGTCTTCTCCATATTTCTTTTTAGTTTCACCATCATCTCCTGTGCTAAAAAAAGTAGTGATGATAGTAGTTCAACAACTGACGACACAAACACAACTAAGGATTCCATTTATGAAAACTTTAATGACAACACAATAAATGAAAATTTATGGAAAATAGATAATGAAGACAAACAATTAGTAAAAGAAGTTGATTCGCAATTAAGTATTGTAAATTCATCTACTGAAAATGAGAATAATTGTTGTGCATATCTTTATTTAAAAGAGGGTGGCTATAGAGAAATACAAGTCGATATCAAGATTGATTCATGGAGTTCACCAAGTAATGCGTCTCTTTTCTGGTATCCATGGAATAATAGTGAACTAGTACATTTAGGCTTTGCTAGCGAAGAATCTTCAAATACTATAACTACCTTTGCTCAAATATGGTCTGAAAAGGAACAAACTATCTATCTAAAGAGATTTGGCACAGCTTCTTTAAATTCTTATTATACATTCAAAATGGTTTGGGATGGGAATTCGGTTTTTTTCTTCATAGATAATGTTTCAAAAGATTCTTACTCACCACCAACTAATAAAAAAATATTAAATTCTCCGAATGATATTAGAATCAATTCATGGAGAAACGAGAATGATAATGGAAGTATAAACATTTATGCTGATAATTTTTATGCAAATCCTTAATTTTTTATAAATATTAATTCTATTTTTTTATTTCTGCAATAGAAGGGCGATAAACTAATATGTTTTTGACGTTTTGAGATTTGTTTATAAAGTGTTGAAAAAGGGTTTACTCATTTCATTCTGGATTATCTTTTTCTTCACAACTTCAGATGCAGGTATTTTCACCGAGAAGAAAGACACCCTGAAACTTATTGGGACTTCTTATGCACTAAATGGTGATTTACACTCCTTAACCAACTTGTTAGGATAGACCTTCTTTTAGGTTCGGAATAAGATTTTTTCGCACACTTTTCTCCACGGAGGCCCCATGAATAAACTTGCCTTGCTTTTCTCTTTCGTTACGCTGCTTGTTCTTGCAGGATGTACCAAACCGCTGGAGCTACCTCCCCACGATGAAGGATTTCACTTCAAACACTATGAGCGAGTGAAGGTTAACGCAAACCATCCCCCATGGGTTGGTTCTGAGATTGATTTGAAGGAAGGAGACCAATTTCTAGTTCTTGCATCCGGCAAAGTTACTAATTGTCGAAGCTGCGGTTCCCCTTGGACCGATCAACCTCCGAACGAATTCCTTTACATGCGCATCGGTGATAGCCGGTATTTTCACAAATTCGAAGGCAAAATAGTTGGAAATGGGGCTTACCACGATTTTAATGCAGCACGTAGCGGAGTTTTACAGTTTGTTGTAATTGATTGGAAAACTTATCCACCTGAACCAGGATCATACAAAGATAATTCAGGCAGTTTCCTGTTAGATGTTTTTGTTTATGACCCTGAACAGAAGGAGGGATTCAATCGTTTTCTAAGAGCAATGCTGCAGAATAATCCGGAAGATTTGATGTTCACTGCTCAAGCGCAAGCATTTTTGAAATAAGGTCTTATAAGGAGTTTATTTGAAAATTAGGTTTTAACCTTTCTCCTAGAGTCACTCATATCATCTCCTGTGAGAAACCCCCACTAATTCTTCACAGTCAGACATCCTCCAAGTAATATCCACATCTCTTGTAAATCACACCAAATCGTGTTATAAAATGGGTTATCAAAAGCCAAGCATTATTATCCAACAGTTAGTTTTGAGAAAAAAATGAAAGATATTTTACACATAATTCTCATATCAATTATTGGTCTCACTATCATCTCCTGTAAAAGTAGTGATGATGATGCATCTTCCGACGATAGCTCTTTAACAACACTGGCAACCTTAACTTATCAAGACTTAAGCGATGATTTTGATCCTAGCACCGGAAAGGGTGCGTATCTCTACCTTGCTACTGGTGATCTTAACAATGATCAAAAAGAGGATGTTGTTTTTGGTCATTTCTTTTTAGGAAGTGAAGGTGATCTGAATATAAGCTCAAAACTTGGATTTTTTATCAATTCTGGAGGCAGTTTCGCTACTAATACCGATCTTTTTGAAAGCATTCCGGTGAGAGTTAAGCCAAGGTATGGACTGATTGCTGATTACAATGATGATGAGAAAAATGATCTGTTTGTAGCTTGCCAAGGCTGGGATAACATTGAGTCAGCCGGAGAGCAGAATATACTGATGCTTTCCACTACTGATAATAAATTGAGTGATGTTAGTACAACAAGTCTTCCCGTCCAAAATGATAATTCTCATGGTGCCGCTCATGGAGATATTGATAAGGATGGTGATCTGGATATCTTTGTGATCAATAGTTATGGAGGGGGAACCATCAACTCATATTTTCTGATCAATGATGGCAGTGGCACCTTTACCATGGATAATAGCACGACACGAATCTCCCAAAGCCTGATTGCTCATTATAATGTGACATCAGGCACTAACGCTGCTTATGTTTATGCCCATTTTTATGATGTGAATCAGGATGGCGCTGTGGATCTGATCTTATCTTCTCACCCACCAAGAGGCAATGCAGCCGACTTTACTGGGGTCTTTTACAGCCGGATTGTTCTGAATGACGGCAGTGGACATTTTCTTGAAAATAATGTGATCGAATTTTCAGAGGGCATTTTTGGGTCTGAAACTATCAGCTATGGAGCTTGGCCATTTGATCTCAATCAAGATAATAAAATTGATTTTGTTATTGCTCAGGCCAAAGATTTACCCCCTCATCGTGGCCTTTATCTGCAAGTTCATCTGAATCAGGGCAATAACACATTCACCGAAGCTACTGCTGACTGGATCCCTAATCAGGATTTCTATGCCGATCAAGACTTTTCATTTCCAGACAGAGTCTTTTTCAAGGATTTTAATGGCGATGGGAATAATGATATTATCGTCGGCAGCTATGGGTCTGTTGCTATTTCCGGTGACAATAAGCCTTCTGTCATCTTTGTCAATGATGGCACAGGAAAGATGACTGGCATTAAGGGAACAAGCTTTTATAGTGGATCGGATTGGCTCGACACCCTCGTGCCCAGTGACTTTAATGGGGATGGGAAATTAGATCTACTTGGTATTAATCCTAAGGAAGGTGGATATAACTTAGTACAAATCCCGCTTTAGTCTCAGAAAGAGGACGGTATGGAGTGGGTTGGTGAGTGAGGGATAATATCCTGAAAGTAACCCCCACTTAATTCTTCACAGTCAGACACTCTCCAGTATAATCCCCATTCTTGTAAAACAAACCGATTGATGTTAAATATTATGTTCTACTAATTAGAAACATCCTAAGTGAAAATATCACATATTTTTTAGCAGTATCGTTGCCTTTTGGAATGAGGTGTCTTTTTTGAAATAAACTACGATTGAGAAGCAAAATGGGATTCAGTCGAATGTTACAGTGGTTGGTGCTAGCACTGATACCCATTTATCTCGTAACGGGCTGCGGTGATTTAGAACCAGAAATGCAGGATACACGGACCGTTATCCTGAATATGGACTTTGATCAAAGATCTTCCTCGCGCACATCGAGTTTTGCTCCGGCCGATCTGGGTAATTACAAGACTCACCTTATCATGGTCATGACTTCCGAAAACATGGTCCTGACTTCCGGGAAAAACTTATCAAACAGTAATTACTGGGATTATAGAAGCAACCAGGGAGAGTATGTGTTGTACGATTCAGACAGGGAAATCACTCTGAATATGAAACTCGACACCAAGATGAAAATCTTTGCCTTTCTGTT
>Ga0315339_1000999_pt1 | contig 28196 bp, 22 predicted proteins | sample ASW17metaG_FD_204514 | JGI IMG/M metagenome (GOLD analysis project Ga0315339, IMG submission 204514) | Ammonia-oxidizing marine archaeal communities from Pacific Ocean, United States - ASW #17 | ecosystem: Environmental > Aquatic > Marine > Oceanic | place: USA: California | collected 2016-12-05 | reverse complement strand
TCTAGTCCCGGCGAAGTAGGGCCTTCAGGTTAAAACAGATGGCACTTCTTCGGAAGTGTCGTTTTTATGTACCAAGCATCAGTCAAATTTATCTTACTGACTGCCTAGTACGAGTTCTGTGACAATTTCACCACGCCCTCGTTAGGGGCCAGTTCTTAGCGCCAGACCAAAGGGCTTGAAAACGGGTTGGCTGGTTTGTTTGTCCAGGATAAAGCCGGGGGGGGGCTCGAAGATGAGGAGAGCCAAGCTAGGTAACAAATTAACAAAATAAGCTGTTGCTCTCGCAGAGCATAAAAGGCATCATAGCGCCCTCTCGAAGGAGGGGGCATGCAGTTGTTGCTTTTTTACATCACAGAATTTCAGCCTGTGAAATACATGAGTTGACTGAGCAACGTCGACCCTTCAACATCAATCGAGAGACAACCGGTTAAGTCTAAAACTCTTAGGGAGAGGTCATGAAAGTAAACCAATGTGCTTGGAGCACAGCGGCCGTTTCGGCTAGCTTGCTTCTAGCGTTACCTACACAACAAGCGGCTGCACAAGGTGTGTCTGCTGCGGCCGCTTCCATGTTGGAAGAGATCGTAGTGACGGCTCGCAGGCGTGAGGAGACCCTACAGGATCTGCCGTTATCAGTGGCTTCGATCAGCGCTGATGCCATGCAGGCCCAGGGCATCTACAACATCGACGATGTCGGTGAGTTTGTCCCGAACCTGACGTTCACGAACACGGATCGGCGTCACGTGAAGGCCATTTACATTCGCGGTATCGGTAATGACTCCCCTGTGAGCATTCGCCCGACCGGCACCGGCGTGTACCTGGACGGCCAGTACCTGCCCAACACCATGGGACAGATGCTGTCCACCGCGGACATTGAGCGGATTGAGGTCATGCGTGGCCCCCAGGGTACGCTGTTCGGTAAGAACACCACCGGTGGCGCCATCAACATCGTCACGGAGAAGCCGCAGCAGGAGTTCGAGGCTGACATGCTGTTACGTGTGGGTGATTACGGGAGCCGGGACTTCAAAGCCATGGTCAATATCCCGATCAACGACATGGTTGCCGGGCGGTTCAGTGTGATGAAGGAAGATTCCGACGGTCAGTTCTGGAACAACCATTACAATCGGACTGCTGGTGGTTACGACGTGCAAGGGTTTGGCGCGGCCTTCCGCATCACGCCTAACGACAACTGGACCATCGATTTGTCGGCTCGTGCGAACTACCAGGACGACGAGGATGAAGGCGTCCAGTGCCGGACGTACCCCAATCAGAAAATGTACGACAACATGGTCACACAGTACGGTGCGGCTGCGTTGGCGAACTTTTCACCCAAGGTGGGTGGCATCAAGCAGTGGGGCGGTTCTAACTCTTTGCCCGACGGCACCTTAAATAGCGTTGCCGGCCACATTGATCGCATGTACGACGGTGCGACGCTGGATTTCTGGAACGAGTGTAGGCAGCAGAACCTCGACGGCCCGCACGTGACCTCCCAGGAGAAGGACACAGCGTTACTGCTCGACAATGAGTTCGTGAACATCACGACGGAGTGGGATTCTGCTGGTGCAGTCGCTGGATTCGATAACTTGAATTTCAAGATGATCATGGCGAAGCAGCTCACGGACCTGAAATACTGGTCAGACCGTGACGGCTCTTCCCTATCCATCGATGCGCTCGGCGGCACAGGCGAGAGGGGCGCACGGCGTGAAGTGGGGACTGTCGAATTGCTGTTAACCGCGGATGTGAACGAGCAGTTGTCGTTCATTGCCGGCTACCATTACTTTGATGATGAGGTCCAGGCTGGATCGAGAAGTCAGAATGGTTGCTTAGCGAAATTAGAGCGAAATTTCGCAAACTACTCCGACCCCACTTACACGGGTACGGAGGTTTGTCAGCCTGATGGCGGTACGCAGTTTGATCGTCTGCCTGATCGGGTCGCGCCCGGTGGTCCGGGTGTTACGGGTCGAGACGGCTATGAGATCAATATGTCTGATGCCGCTTTTGGTCATCTGACCTATGACCTCAACGATGACTGGACTTTGGATGTGGGTGCTCGTTGGACTTCTGAGAGCCGTATTTTCCACCAGCTTGAGTGGGATCTCGATAAAGGTACTTGCACGCACAAAAATGCCGGTGATGCCCCAGTGACGGGAATGTGCGATGCGACCTACACTCTGAGCTACGCTGGGTATGCAGGTGGGTTCTACAACAATGCGGAAATTGATTTCTCCGCAACCACTCCGATGATGAGTCTTACCCGGTCCCTAGGGGGCAGCGACTTCATGCAGGACGGAATGATCTACGGTTCGATCGCTGATGGCTTCCTCTCAGGTAGCTTCAACGACGAGCTCAACGTCATGCTTGAGCCTGCGCTGGCACCCTTGCTGCAATATGATCCCGAGTACGTGACCAACTACGAAGTTGGGCTGAAGGGGTCGTTCCTGGACGGTCGGATGCGGCTATCGACAGCTTTCTTCTACATGGACTACACGGACAAGCAGGAGACGGTCTCGATCGATAACGCGGACGGGCGCTTTGGTCCTGATCCCTCAGTCGAAGTCACAGCCAACGCAGCGACCGTGGATATCTCCGGTATCGAGCTTGAGGTTCGGCTGCAGCCCTGGGATGGTGGATTCATCACGTTCGACCTAGGCTTCTTGGCGAACGAGTATGGTGAGTACCAGCAATTTGATGCGTCCTCGGGAACAACCGTCGATCGGTCGAACCTGACCATCGAGGATTACTCGCCGGATTGGACGTTGAATGCTTCCATCGAGCATGTTTTCCTGCTGGCTAACGGTGGATCGGTCACGCCGCGAATGGGAATCTATTCCCAGGACGACTATGACTTCGTCGAAGGTGTGGACAAAGACTCACCGGTGTCGCCGTACTGCTTCCAGCCGGGGTACACCAAGGTCCGCGGTCGGGTAACGTACCTGCCCCCGAGTGGTAACTGGCAGGCGTCGTTGTACGGTCAGAACATTAACGATGAGGTCTATTACGAGATCTGCGGACCGGGCCGATCGGGCGTTTTCGATTACCGCTATGGTGATCCCAAGATGATTGGCGTGGAGTTCCAGATGTTCTGGGGCAATAACTAAGCTAAACATCAGCCAGCTTCTGCTGGCACCAATAAGGACGGCACCTCTTCGGAGGTGCCGTTTTTTTTATTTATAGCTCGGGAAAATAGCGTTTTCGAATGTTGCTTTTTTGCGTCAACGTTTTTCGCATTCTGAAATGTGACTCATTGACTACACACCCTCAAACCGGCAACATCCGCTTGTTCGTTAATGTTTGTTGTGTGCCCTCTATCGTTCCGTGCCGTGTACGCCACGGATGGAAGCCGAGAGGGTTGTTGTATCTTTTCTGCAGAAAGTGATATCTCTATTTTTTGATTTAGGGGAAATTAATGAAATTAACCAATAGCGCTTGGAGCGCGGCGGCCGTGTCGGCAGCCCTACTCCTTTCAGCGCCCGCTCAGGAGGTCGCTGCTCAGGCGGTTGTCGGGTCAGCATCCCTCCTGGAGGAAATCGTCGTGACGGCTCGTCGTCGCGAGGAGACCTTACAGGACTTGCCGGTATCAGTGGCTGCGATCAGCGCCGATGCCATGCAGGCCCAGGGCATCTATAACATTGATCAGGTGGGCGAGTTCATCCCGAACCTGACATTTACCAACACAGATCGACGTCACGTGAAGGCGATCTACATTCGCGGAATCGGCGGTTCTTCGCCGGTCACCGTTCGTCCTTCGGGTACGGGCGTGTACCTCGATGGTATGTATCTGCCCAACACCATGGGAATGATGCTGTCCACGGTCGACCTAGAGCGGGTCGAGGTCATGCGCGGTCCTCAGGGGACGTTGTTCGGTAAGAACACTACCGGTGGTGCGATCAACCTCGTCACAGCGAAGCCGTCGCAGGAGTTCGAGGCTGATGTGATGATGCGTGTTGGAGATTACGGTCAGCAGGACTTCAAAGCTATGATCAATCTCCCGCTTAGCGACTCCGTTGCCGGACGTTTCAGCGTTAGCAACGAGAAGCATGACGGGTTTTACACCAACATCGCCCCGTGGGCTGGTGGTATGAGTACCGGTGCAGCGGACATCGATGGGTTCAGTGCAGCCTTACGCTTCGAGCCCAACGACAACTGGATCATCGACCTCTCAGCGCGTGCCAATTACCATAACGACGATGATGAGGCCGTACAGTGTCGCGCGGCGCCCACCGCGAAAGCGTTGGCCACCATGACAGATGAGTACGGAGCGGCCGCGATGGCGGGCTACACTGCTCAAACAGGTGGGGTTTCCCTCTGGGGCGCTGGCACCAGCAAGAGCACAACTACGGTTGGTCATGTTGACGCACTCTATGACGGCGCAGGCCTGGACTTCTGGAACTACTGTAAAGCCCAGAATGATGCGGGTGACTATGTTACCTCCCAGGGTAAGGACACGTTCCTGAAGCTCGACAATGAGTTCGTTAACGCGACGTTCCAGTGGGATTCGGCCGGCGCAATCGCTGGTTTAGATAACCTGAACGTGAGGCTGATCCTAGGCAAGCAGGTGACGGATCTTCAGTACCTGTCCGATCGTGACGGCACACCGCTGCCTCTCGATACGTGGTACCTCACAGGTCCTCGTGGTGAGCGACGTGAGACGAGATCTGCGGAAATTTTGGTTACCGCCGATGTTAACGATCAGTTGTCCATCACCACCGGATACCACTACTTCGATGACGAGGCTCAGGCCGGTCAGAGAAGTCAGAATGGTTGTCTGGCGATCTTCGAGCGAAACTACGATGGCGGCAATGGTCCGTTTGGAAAACCGACTGCTGGTGTTACGAACTCTGCTGGCAAGCCCAATAGCTCGCTAAGAGTTCCGTGTTTGCAGGATGGTGGTCATACGATGGACTTCATGTCCGATACAACTGTTCCGTCGCTGAACGTGACGGGTCGAGACGGTTATGAGATTAACGATTCCGATGGCGTCTTTGGCCATCTGACGTATCTCCTAAACGACGACTGGACCATTGATGCCGGCGCTCGCTGGACCAATGAGCAGCGTATCTTCCATCAGCTCGAGTGGGATGCCGAGCCGGGCACATGCTCGCATAAAGGCAACCAGGCCAGCGGTGCACCTCGGCCGGGACCCCAGAGCGGTTGCATGGTCGATATGGTCTTAGACTACTCGGCATGGGCTTCCCGTGGTTTCTACAACAACACCTCGATGGAGTTCTCTGAAGTCACGCCGATGATGAGCCTGTCTCGGAATATCGGTGGCAGTGACTTTATTGAGGACGGGATGATGTATGTCTCGATGTCAGAAGGCTTCCTGTCCGGTAGCTTCAACGACGAGCTCAACGCGACACTCGTGCCTGAGTTGGCACCGTTGTTGTCCTACGATCCAGAGCACGTATATAACTACGAGTTCGGGATGAAGGGGACGTTCCTGGATGGTCGCATGCGACTATCTGGTGCGGTCTTCTATATGGACTACCAGGATAAGCAGGAAGGTATCACGATCGATAACTCGGACGGACGGTATGGTCCTGATTCATCGTTGCAGATCACCGCAAATGCGTCGACCGTGGATATCACGGGCTTCGAGATTGAGGCGCGTCTGCAGCCTTGGGACGGTGGTTTCATCACGTTCGATCTAGGTCGTCTGACGAACGAGTACGGCGAGTACGGTGCGTTTGATCCGGATTCCGGAACGACCATCGATCGATCGAACCTGACCATCAGAGACTACTCACCGGAGTGGACCTTTAACGGCTCCGTCGAGCATGTCTTCATGCTGGCTAACGGCGCATCGATTACACCGAACTTTGGTATTTACTACCAGTCTGACTATGACTTCGTCTCGGGTGTCGATAAGGACGGCCCGGTTTCGACGTATTGTCACCAGCCGGGGTACCAGAAGATTCGTGGTCGGATAAGCTACACGCCCGCGAGCGCTAACTGGCAGGCTTCAGTGTTTGGTGCGAACCTTGGCGATGAGCGGTACTTTGAGATCTGTGGTAAGGCACGACATGGTGCCTTCGATTATCGCTATGGTAATCCTTCGAGTATCGGCGTTGAGTTCCAGTACTACTGGGGCAACTAAGCGCTGATTGACTCTTTCACAAGGGTCGATTGAGAATAGACGGCACCTCTTCGGAGGTGCCGTTTTTTTTGTGCCGATCGCACGCCTGCGATTTCGTTGTGATGCAGACTATGAGTTGGATAGCTGTGCCGTTCCGGTTGTGCCTCGTTAGCGGCGACGGACCCTTCTAAGAGATAGTCTCTGGGGGCTCGCCTTCCGGTCTTGGAGTGATGGCATCGTTCTAGAACCGTAAATGTTGACGGGTTGAGAGGATTGGCGGCGGATCAGCGCCTGACGGCGGCGTGGGTTTTTTCGGTATAATTTGCGTCTGAAACAGCCACATCTGCACGGAGAATAAGATGCTTCGATGGAATCACGTGACATTGGTCGCTTTGGTGGTGGGTGCGGGCGTGCTGCCAGCATGGGCACATCATTCTCACAGCAATTACGAGACGACGGAGTACACCCATCTGGAGGGCACAGTGTCTGAGGTCCACTGGATTAATCCGCACGTCTGGATTTTCCTTGAGGTTGCAGACGCCGATGGCAGTAACGCAGTCTGGGCGCTGGAGGGTGCCAGCCCGGCGACGTTGCTCAGGGACGGGTGGAGTCGCGAAAGTGTGGAGATTAGTGACCAGATTACCGTCAGATGCCATCAGCTCAAGGATCGCTCCAATGGGTGCCTACTGGGTTTTCTCACACCCGAGGGCGGTGTCGAGAAAGAATTCGACTGAGTGATCCCTCCGAACAACAAGTCTTGGAGACCGATGATGCGCCTAGTTAGACTCATCCCAGTGGCGCTGCTCGTATTTCCGACGGCTTCTTTCGCGCAAGGCTGGTTGGAGTACATCGATAAGTCGAATTACTTCAGCGTTAACTTTCCGGCTGAGCCGGATGTGCGCGAGGTCACCCATCTGTCTTCGCAAGGCCTCGCCTTTCCGGCGCTGCTATACCGCGCCGAGGGTGTGCGGGGGGACTCCTACTCAGTGACCGTCGTTGATTACACCGATGCAGAGCGAATACACGCGGAGCGTCCCGACAAAGCGGAGGATACGAGCCTCCGCAGTTGGTTTTGGGACGTGCGATCTTCGGTTGGCCACCTCGCTTGGAACATCCGCAAGCGAGGCGGAGAGGTGACCTTCGACGGGTGGTCGGACATCGAGCGCGTTGAGGGCCATCAGCTCCAGATCACTAACGCCGACGAATCCCGCACTTTTGTCGGGATCTATCTGCATGAGCTGCGTCTCTACGTGCTGGAGGCGACAGTGCCGCCGGGTTCGCCCCCACCGGGTCTATTTCAGCAGTCGCTGCGGTTCTTTGATGAGGAGGGCACACGGGTTCGTTACGAAATTGCGGTCAACGGCAATATCACACGCATCCCCGGCTCCTACGAGTACGTTGGGGGCAGTGCGGAGATCATCGAGCGTGTCGTTGAGTAATGTCACCCCTGTCACCTCAGAGCTTGAGTAAGCACTGGCAGAGGCCATTCGGGCGAGCGCAGCGATTCATATTATTGCGGTAGCCGTAATCGATTTCGACCGGCTAAGGGGGGGCGGGTTTGAAACGCTGTACGCGTCGGCCCGTGCCGGACTCTGCAACGTAGATGTTGCCCTGGGAGTCCACCGCGAGGCCGTGCGCGACGGTGAAGTTCCCGATCTGGTGCCCGGGTCGCCCGAACGACGAGAGGATCTCGCCGCTCGCATGGTTGAGTACATGCACTTGCTCGTGGCGACCGTCTAAGACATACAGGTACTTTTGATCCTCATCGGGTGAGAACGCGATTCCCCAAACCGTACCGCGTGTATCGGGCAAGGTTGCATTTCCGGTCTTGACCCAGATGTTGCGAACGAAGTTGCCTAGCTTGTCGAATACCTGGACGCGCAGCCCCTCGCGGTCGCAGACATAGATCAGACCCGTTTTACTCATGACCACGCAGTGCAACGAGTAGCTAAACGCGCCGCCGATCCCGTCGTGAGTCTGCTCTAGCGTTGCCTGCTGTCCCCACTGTCGCAGGTATCCACCGGTTTCGTCGAATACGGCAATGCGCTTGTTGCCGTAACCGTCCGCAAAGTAAACGTCGTTATTCTCTGGGTCGACGGTGACGCCGGCAGGAAAGAAAAACCGGTCCTGACCGGCATTCAGAGGCGCTCTGTTGATCGAATTGTCGGGTGCTCTTATCGCGGTTCCGTCGTGAGTATCGAGGAGGCCGCGTGTGCCGATCTGTATTAGTAGTTCGCCAGAGTGGCTGTACTTCTGGGCGATGCCGTCGGCGTTGCCTACGACCCAGACGTTATTGTCCGAATCGAATCCGCACCCGTGGATGCTCATCGGTACTTGTTCCGCATCGCCCCAGGAATCGATGAGATTGCCCTGGAGGTCGAACAGCATCATCGGAGGCGTGGGGATGGAGGTCTCCGCTTCTTCCTCGGTGATGTTCTGTCGATCGATGACCAAGATGTGGTCGTGTGCGTCTACGCAGGGGTGGCCGAGAGTTGCGTTGATCCAGCCTTCCGGGAGTGGTTTAGGCCAAGAAGGATCGACGACGAACTCCTGCGGTGCTTGCGCCATCGGCGTTTCTAAGGGGAGCGCGAGGCAGACAGATAAGGCCACGAGGTAGCTGGATCTCATAAAAATAATAGCTCTACAAATCAGACAGTTATTTTAATTATCTAAAAAGCACTGGAAATGGATTCCTTAGTCTGATTCTAGCGTTTCGACCGCAGAGAACCATAGCGTTCAGATTTCCGGCCCTTGAGGATCGTTCGTCAAGAGTCTATCTGGGGTCAGCTCCTGTGGCCAAGGTCCTTGCTGGTATGATGTCGACCAACCGCAATGGGATCCCGAGCGTGAACACAATAGAGGCTAGACCGATGCGAGCTTTCCTTCATGTAATTACTTTAACCGCATTCATGACCGTTGGATCGGCGCAAGAGAACAGCAGCATCGATCCCGCGTGGTTGTTCGTACCCGAGTCCGTCGAGGGCGATGAATCGGTTATCGTCGAACCAGTGATGGGTTCGGAGTTTCCCGTCGAGTTGCGCTTTGTCGAGTTGCTTGACGGCGTGTATGCGCCCATCGGCTTTCGGAAGCCGGCCGGAGATGGCCCTTTTCCCACCATAGTGTTTGCACATATGAACGGGGGTTACGGGTTGCGGTGGATTCGGGAGTGGACTCAGTACGGTAGCGGCACGCCCGAAGCCTTTCTCGATGCGGGCTACGCGGTTGTGTGGATGCGTTATCGCGCGGAGGTGGACACCCCGTATGGTTCGGAGCTATCGGTTCGAGAGTTCCAGGGTCGTGACCGGTGGAGTCGTGGCCCGTTGGAGTATGAGGACTCGATCGCCATCGTCGAGTACGTAAGGGCTTTGCCGGCGGTCGATCCTGATCGAGTTGGTTGGCTTGGGGTGAGTCACGGTGGTGAGATGCTTCTCAAGGTGGCTTCGGAGTATCAGGGCTTGCGCGCCGGGGTTGCGAGCGAGCCGGCAGCGATGGACTATCTCGCCCGGCTCCCGCGGGACCCGAATGCGGCCCCTGAGCCACCACAGCCGGAAACCATGGGTAACAACACGCCCGAGATGCAGGCGGCTGCGGTGGAGGGTTTGCGAGAAGGGCTCGACACTCAGTTGGCGATGTCTCGTATCAATGCCATCCAGATGCCGATATTTGTGGTAGGCAGGGATCGGGACCATAACCAAGCGACCTTTCGGCTTGCCTACGAACTGATGAGGGAAGCCGGCAAATCGACGGAGTGGAAGTCTTACGATCACGATTACCACGGGTTTGTATTTGTCCAGCGCAATTCGGACGGTGTCTATGATCCCGATCCGTTGCAGCGGGAGGTCGTGGCGGACTCCATCGCCTTCTTCGATCGCTACTTGAAGACACCCTAAGCTCCGATCTTCCCGCCTTCTTTGAGTTTCCGGGAGCCTGCCGGCGCTCTTTCGGGCGACGAACAATAGATGCTGGTAATTGGATGCGTGTTGATGTCCAATCCTGGCGTGCTCGGGTAGCGAAGAACTCTGAGCGGTTTTCAACAGAGAGGTATGAGATGTTCTATTCGTGTAGTCCCAGTTCGGATGCGTTATCTGCAGAGCCGAGCGCAGTTGTAGCCAGCTCGGGTAACAAGGCGTTTACGGTCGATCTGCATTGCCACATGTTTGTTCCCGCGGCTGCGGAGGCTGTTGCAGGCGCATTCGACATGGAAACGGACGGGTTGCATCGATTCTCCAGCGAGGCGAGTCGGCAAGTGAATGCTCGCCAGGCCGACACCATCCAGGATCAACTCGTCTTGGTCGAACGGCGCCTCGCGGACATGGATCGGATGGGCCTCGACGTTCAGGCGCTTTCACCGGTTCCTCTGCAGTACTACTACGCTCTAGAACCCGACTTGGGTAGGACGGCCGTGAGGCTCATCAACGACGAAATCGCGACGGTCGTTGAAGCGCATCCCGATAGGTTCGTGGGTCTTGCCGGGCTTCCGATGCAGGATCCCGAAATGGCCGTGTCGGAGCTCGATCGGGTGGTGAACGAACTCGGCTTCCGTGGCATCGAGCTTTCCACCAATGTGAATGGGGATGAGCTATCCAATTCACGGTTCGATAATGTTTTTGCTAAGGCTGAGGAGCTAGATATTCTTATTCTCCTGCATCCGAACGGGTTTTCGGATGGGCAAAGGCTGCAGGATCACTATTTCATCAATGTTATTGGTAATCCCCTCGACTCCACTGTGGCAGTGAGTCACCTGATTTTTGATGGGGTACTGGACCGCTACCCGAGGCTCAAGATCTGTGTCGTGCACGGTGGCGGCTATCTCCCAGCTTACTCGGGACGGATCGATCATGCGCACGCGGCCCGAGAGGACTGCCGACGCTGTATAAAGGAGCCGCCCACGAACTATCTGCGTAAGCTTTACTTCGACACAGTGGTGTTTACCGAACATCAGCTCGAGTACTTAGTGGGGCTTTACGGTAGTGACCACATCGTTTTGGGGACGGACTATCCGTTCGATATGGGCATGTATGATCCGGTGGGTTTCGTGGACGGTACCGCCGCGCTGACGCAGGGCGATAAAGAGGCGATCGTTGGAGGTAATGCCGCTAGGTTGTTGAAGATTTCCCCCCCGTGATGTTAGAGGAAATAGACGCGTTTCCCTTTTTTGGATCAAAAGCAGAGATGAAATGAGCGATAGCAAGTCAGAAACCCGAGATGGGATGCATATTGAGTGGGACGTCGGCATTACGATGAGCGACGGAGTTGTGCTGCGCGCTGACGTATTCAGACCTGCCGAGAAAGGGCAGTATCCGGTGATTCTCTCCTACGGGCCCTATGCGAAAGGGCTCGCGTTTCAAGAAGGTTATCCGAGCGCCTGGGATCGGATGGTGGAAAAACATCCCGACGTCACCGCTGGTTCATCCAACATTTACCAGAGCTGGGAGGTCGTTGACCCGGAAAAATGGGTGCCGGACGGATACGCTTGTGTGCGCGTGGACTCTCGCGGCTGTGGTAATTCTCCTGGCTATGTGGACCATTTCTCGCCCCGGGAGACACTGGATTTCGCGAACTGTATCGAGTGGTCGGGAACACAGGCCTGGAGCAACGGCAAAGTCGGTTTGAATGGGATCTCCTATTACGCAATCAATCAATGGCATGTCGCAAGCTTGCAGCCGGAACATTTGGCAGCGTGCTGTGTTTGGGAGGGCTCCGCCGATTGGTATCGCGACATGACTCATCATGGAGGAATTCTCTCGACATTCTGGGAGAACTGGTATGACATGCAGGTGAAGACTGTCCAGCATGGGCTTGGCGAACGTGGGCCCCGCAGCCGGGTCACCGGGGCGCTGGTTTGTGGCTCCGAGACACTCAGTGACGAGGAGCTCGAGAACAACCGTGCGGATTTTGGTTCGGAAATCTTCGCCCACTCGCTGGACGACGACTATCATCAGGCACGTTCGCCCGTGTGGTCTAGGGTCACCGTGCCCCTCCTGTCGTGCGGGAATTGGGGAGGGCAGGGGCTCCACCCTCGGGGAAATTTTGAAGGCTTCGTGCGCGCGGCTTCGGACAACAAGTGGCTTGAGGCGCACGGGCGAGAACACTGGACAGAGTTCTATACGGACTACGGAGTCAATCTGCAGAAGCGGTTCTTCGACCATTTCCTCAAAGGCGAGGACAACGGTTGGGATAAGCAGCCGAGGGTCAAATTGCAGGTCAGGCATCTCGACCGGTTCGTCGAGCGGGACGAGGAGGACTGGCCGATTCCGCGGACGCAGTGGACTCGCTTTTATCTCCACTCGGAAGGGATGCGTCTGTCGCAAACCCCGCCACAGGAGCCAGCCTCGATCAGCTTCGATGCGCTCGGTGACGGCATCACTTTCCTAAGTGATCCGCTCGAGGAGCAGACTGAGCTAACGGGACCGTCCACGCTCAAGATATCGATTTCGTCGTCCACCGCGGATGCTGATCTATTTGCGATCGTCCGAGTCTTTTCCCCCGACGGGGCAGAGGTTGTCTTTCAGGGCGCCATCGACCCGCATACGCCCATTGCACAGGGCTGGCTGAGGGCGTCCCACCGGAAGCTAGACGAGGAGCTGTCCGAACCATGGCGGCCTTATCACACTCACGACGAGAAGGAACCGCTGGTGCCCGGAAGTTCCGTTGATCTGGATATAGAGATTTGGCCAACCTGCATCGTGATACCGCCAGGGTATCGAATCGGTTTGAGTATCAGGGGCAAGGACTACGAGTACGCAAAATCCACCGGCGCGCGTTTGTCGAACTTCAAAAACGAACTAACAGGCTGTGGGGCGTTTCTGCACAACCATCCGCTCGACCGTCCTATCGAGCTATTCGATGGCGAGACAACATTGCACATGGGCCCAGAAAAAGAAGCCTACTTGCTGTTGCCAGTCATTCCCGAGGTCGTTTAACTCTGTCACGAACATTGGGAGCCGACTAAGGAAGTATTAGTGGACTACGGGCAGGTACCCTACCGAGTGCGTCCGCTTCTCGTGGCAGCGACGTTACAGCGCCTTTCGCATTATCGGGCGGGATCCGCGTCCCGCTCATAGGCCTTTTCCATGGCTGCGATGAGCGGCAGCTTCTTCCCGGATAGATATCGAACCATGGCGCCGCCCGCCGTGCAGACGTAGTCGATGTTGTCGAGATCCACGAATTTCTTCGCGGCGGTAACAGTGTCGCCACCCCCGATTACCGAAAAACCACTGGCGGCAGCGATTGCCCTCCAGATGGATCTTGTGCCGTCTTCGAACTGCGCTTTCTCGTAGACGCCCGGTGGGCCGTTCACGAACAGGATCCGCGCCTGTGCGATTTCGGTCTCGTAATCCGCTATTGTTCGTGAGCCGATGTCCATGAACATCTGTTCGGCTGGGAGGTTCTCTACCGGGATCTCTCGCCGCTGGCCGTCGACACTGTACGCTAGATCTGAAGGCATCCGAATCCTGTCTCCGTAGTCACTCAGGTATGCTTGTAATTGCTCTACGAACACGTCGAGTTCTTGATCCCTCAGGAATTGCTCCTTCACCGCGCCTAACCGGTAGCCTGCGGCGAGCAACATGACTTCTCCAGCGATACCGCAGGTCAGAATTCGATCGGCGGTGCCCGACGCGAGCACTTGCTCCATCATGCCGAAAGCGTCTGAGACCTTCGCACCGCCCAGGACGAAGACTGAGGGATGCTCGGGCGCCTGCATAACCCGGTCCAGGGCAGCAAGTTCGTTGAACAACAGTTTCCCGGCTGCGGTGGGTTTTAGCTCCTGAAATGCAACCATGGAGGGGGCATTGCGGTGCGCCGCCGCGAAAGCATCGTTGACGTAGTAGTCGATCAGAGGTGCGAGCCCGCGGAGCAGGTGGGTTTTCAGCATTTCCTCGGGCTTTAGCTTGACTGTGTTCTCGAAAGTCGAGATCTCCTCACTGAGGTATCTCAGGTTCCCCAGCAGAATGGCTTCCCCTTTCTTTAAGGACCTCACTCTCTCTTGTGCAGCGGGTCCAGCTACGTCGTCGATATAGGCAACCGGGGTATCCAAGTGTCGGGAGAGCTTCTCTGCGTGCTCGCTCATAGGGATCAGGTTCTGATAGTCCAGTGTATCCCCCTGATGGGCGATCAGGGCGAGCTTTGCACCACCATCTAGTAGCGCTCTTATCGTCGGCAGGCTTTTCTGTATACGGTTTTCATTGACGATCCGCTTCGTTTTTGCATCGATAGGGGAATTGATATCTACCCTCAGCAGCACGGTCTTGCCGCTGTAATCAAAGTGATCGAGTCGGGTCATGTTTGCCATAGGTAATGCTGAGCAGTTTGAGAGCTTCAGTCTTTGGACTCTCCACTAAGCGGACTGTCCCCGCTTGGTCGTGTTTTGGCCGGATGTCCCCGGTCTACCTCCAGTAGGGCAGCCCCAGGTATTCGTTCGTCTGACCGACAGCGGTGAGGCGGTCGGTCTCCATGCCCATTGCCGCTCGAATTGCGTCGATGGATTCAGGGATCGTGACGGATTCCTGAGGGATGTGCATACCGAACATGATGTCGCGCCCGGATTTCACGAAAGTATCCTCCCAGACAGGAACCTCGTAGATATCGCCCCGTGGCCGTCCGAGGTCGCGCGCGTACTTAAAGATTGAGGCATTGCCGAGGAATCCCTGATCTATCGATACGAGCCGGATTCGATCATGTGCCTCGAACAGCGCTTTTGCATCTTCTACGGATAGATCTTTCTTCGGTGTAGCCAGCACCGAGATGAAGTGTCCGTGAGTGATGGGAGTGTGGACGAGCAACCCGGTAGCATCGACATGAGGCATGACAGTCATTAGATCGACGGCCTGGTGGTTCGGTGCCTTGTCCACCTGTAGCGCGTTCACGATGCCTCTGTGGTAGTCGCCGGGATCCGCGACGCGACGAATGATCGTGATGGCGACTCGTTCCACTCCCACCCCGCGATCCAGGCAGTCAATGGTTCGGATTAAGCCCGTGGTGTTACAGGACGTCAATTTTAGAAAGTCTTGATTCAGGCCTTTTTCGTAGTTGGCATACCCGTGGAAGAATACGTCCGCGATCTCGTCTTTCTCCCCCCCTTGGAAGACCGCTTTTTTACCGTGCTTCTTGTAGAGTTCTTTGTTCTGAGCACCGATGCCACCCGGTGCTGCATCGAGCACGATGTCAACTTCAGGCAGTATGTCGGCCATCGTGCCGGATACGGGGATGCCTGCATCTTCTAACGGCTCCCTAGCCCCGTCGAACGCGGCGTAGAGTTGATACGGCATTCCCCTGTCGCGCAGGGCCTGTACGGTGAGTGTCGGCGCTGCGTCTACGACGCCGACGAGCTCCATATCGCTCTGCAGTTCAACGCCGTCTGCGAGTCGTTGGCCTATGACGCCGTAACCGGAAACCAGAACTTTGACCATGATTAACCTCGAATCTTTTTGCTCGCTGCCTGAGCAGACCTCTGTAGTATAGTCTGGCCCGATCCGATCGTTGGGACGGGGATCAGCCAATCTGTATCACGGTCGAAAAACAGTAGTTAACCTACTGGATTGCAGAATTTTTCAATAATTTTCAATAAAAAATAATGATGGCGATCCGTTTTCCGAGCAGATTGCATCTGGACGATACGTATTGTAGAGTCACCGAGCCGCTGGCATCAGTTTTCTAGGAATAATAAGCATATGGATCTGATACCGAGTACCGGGCCCCACCTGCACATCGTTTTAAATCATCTCCCGATCTATGGGTCCATCCTGGCGCTTGGATTATTTCTGGTATCGATCCGCTGGAAGAGTTGGTTTAGTTCTTCCTTTGATCTGAAGAGCGCGGACATCAAGCAAGCGAGCCTTGTACTGTTTGTGATCCTCGGGATCATGGCCATCCCGAGCTACATCACTGGAGCGGCTGCGAGATGGGCCTACCAGGGACGCAGCGACGTTCAGATGGATCTAGTCATGGCGCATCAGGATGCGGCTCTGATGGCTTTGTTATTCCTGGGATTGACCGGATGCGTGGCGTGGCTCGCGCTTTGGCAGAGGCGCCGGTTTGCCGGTGTGCATGCTTGGAACCTCTACGCTATTTTGGGTTTGGGTGTGCTTTCTGTGATTTATCTCGTCAGGACTGGGAGTCTTGGTGGGAGGATCGTGCGTCCGGATCTTCACGAGGCGGGTTCGGCCGTGGAAGGATCCGGCATCATCGAGTACATCGAAACAACGATCCAGAGCATCATTTGGGCGTGGCCCTCAATGGAGGCGGCCCATTTCATCGGAATGGCGTTGGTTTTTGGCGTCGTGTCGATCATAGGACTGCGGGCCCTGGGGGTTGCTAAGGGCATACCGTTTTCCGCTCTGCATCGGATGCTCCCGCTGGGTGCGCTAGGGCTGCTAGTCAACGTTGTGACTGGCATGTTCTTCTTCGTTGCCGATTCCGGTCGCTACGTTGCGATGGACGGTTTTCCTCCGAAGATCATTTGGCTGGTCATCGGTGGATTCGCGATCCTGTATTTCACGATTTTCGACGAGATCTGGTCCGTTAAGTCCGGGGATGATGCGCCGATGACAGCTAAGCTGATGGCGGTGTTGACGATAGGTTCGTGGGCGTGTGTGCTGGTCTTTGGCCGCTTGTTGCCGTACTACGGAGACGGAGGCTAACGAATGGGATTTTTTATCGCACTTTTTACCGTGATCTGTGTGCTAGCTGTGGTCGCAGCGCTGCTTTATTGGATAGACAAGGATGCCAATAGTCGTGATAGCGCGTAAGCGGGAGGACGTATGCTAAGTTGGTTGGAATCAACCGCCTACTCGGAGTGGATCGTTGCGGGGCTGGTGGGATGGCCGCTGATGCTATCGATGCATGCGGTCGGTCTGGCTATCGTTGTCGGTATCCTGTTCGCGCTCAATATGCGGATGCTCGGATATTTCAAGCCTATTCCTTATGTGGCTTTGAGTGAGCTGATGACTTACAGCTGGATCGGCATTGCTCTGAATGTTTTTTCCGGGTTTTCGTTATTTATGGCCCAGGCTACTTTCTACGTGACGAACTTCCCGTTCCTGGCGAAGATTACCTTCATCGTGCTAGGCATCGCAAACGTCCATTACACCCAGAGAGTCCTGAAGCGTGAAGCTGCGGGGTGGGACGCGGCCGACACTGACACTGTGCCGCAGATGAGCCTGCTCCTCGCCGGTTCCTCACTCGCATTCTGGATTCTGGCCGTCGTTGGCGGTCGACTCATCGCCTACCTGTAACGGCGGTCCGTCGTTTCCCGAAAGATCCCGGCTGCGAACCTCTGCAGTCGAGTAGAGCTTGGGGTGGTTCTAGGATTCCTGCTCGCCGAACGTGCCATCGATCAGAACGAACATCATGGTACATACTTTGTCCGTTCGATTGCTCCAAGCATGGTTCGTTCCGCGCTGTATGACGACATCTCCCGTCTTGATCAGTACCTCGGAATCGTCGAGCACCATGTAGATCTCGCCGTCCATGCACAACGCGAAATCGACCGTCTCGGTACGGTGCATTAACGGGTGAGCGGGTTTCCCGCTGGTGTCCCCTACGTGTTCCGCGCCAATCGATGCCCAGGCTTGTTTCGCAGCGGCCTCGTCGACGTCCTCTATCCATCCCTTCTCTGGCGGAAACTCGATGATTCGGAATACGCTGCCGTTTTCGGGAGGTAGGAGGCCGATGGTCTCGTTCGTCGTTTCCTCGGGTCCGAAAACTTTGGCAGGGGCGGAATCGATACGCCATAGATTGTGGATAGAAACGCCGGGACGATGCCCCGGCTTTACGATGTTCGAGGCCGTCTGGTCGGAGATCACAATTGCTTTGCCGTTTTCGTCGTGGCCGGTAATAACGCGTCTGACGCCCATGTTTAACTCGATGATCGATGAATTATGCCTAGCAGTTCTTGGTATGATAACGAAATCAACGTGGATGCAAAACGCGTAACCGGGGGGCATCGGGTGGCGTTCGAGACGCGAATTGGAACGTGGGTCGGGTTACTCGCAGTTTTTTGCGGGATGCTTTCCTTCGCTGCGTGCAGTCCGGGCGAGCAGCAGACATTTGTTCGAGTCGCGTCAGGGCCCGCAGGTGGTTACTGGTACCCTCTAGGCGCCAAGCAAGCTGAGATATTCCAGCGTGAGATCCCCGATGTGGCAGCTTCATCCGGTCCCGGTGGCGGTGTGGGAAACATCCGGGATGTTTCGAACGGCGAAGCCGAAGTCGGTTATACCTACGCACATGACGCTCACAGCGCGTTCGTCGGGGATGCACCGTTCACGCAAGCCCATACCGACCTCATGCACTTAGCGAGTCTGTACCCGGCGGCATATCAGGTCGCCGTGCCGGCCTCGTCCGATATCTATTCTTATCGTGATCTTGGTGATCGGAACCTTAGTCCGGGGAAGCTCACGGATTCCGGTTATACGGTCTTCGAGACGGTTATGGGAAGGTATGGTCTTGCACCGGACGTGATCCGGGCGAATGGCGGAACCATACACCATGTCTCTTACACGGATTCGGTTGCGCTGATGAAGGACGGCCACATCGATGCAGCGTTTGCGATCACAGGGTTTCCTCAAGCTTTTTTTCTGGATCTCGAGTTTCGACCAGGTATCCGGTTTTTATCCATGGAGGAAGCTATTCTCGATGAGATTATCGAGGAGAATCCAGGCTATATCTCAGTCTCCATAACCGATGAGCATTATTCGAGCGTTGACACACCGGTCACCACGCTGGGTGCGGTGACGACTCTCGTCGTGAACCGGAACATGTCAGACGATCTAGTCTATGCAATGACGAGTGCGCTCTGGGATGCCCATGCAGAGCTCGTCGCCGTTGCTGACGCGTGGGAGCAGGTGTCCTTGGAGACCGCTGTCCTTGGTGCTGCGATTCCGGTCCATCCTGGCGCGTTACGCTATTACAGGGAGCACGGCGTCACGGTTCCAGCCGACTGAGTTTTTGTCCCGTGGAAGAGAGCGCTGACAAAACGGCCGATCGGCTACACATTCCAGAAAAACGTCAGGTGTCGTTTCTGGAAAAGCTGTCAGAGCTGAGTCCGGCGACGTTGGCTTGGTGGTTGATGGTTACGGCCTCGACGATCGCTATCGGTCTGGCGCTCTTTCATCTATTCGTCGCCGCTTTTGGAACACCGGAAAGCCGAGCGTTTCGGAGTACGCACCTGACTGGGATGCTGGTCCTTGCTGTGCTGATCACACCTCTGTGGCGGAACTCTCCGCAGGATTTAGTTCTCGGATCGGGCGACGGCGTTGGCAGGCGGCGCTTTTTTGGTTTCGTGCTGGATTGCCTATTCGTTCTTCTGGTGCTCGGGATCCAGGTTTACACGCTTTATGACCTCGAGGCGTTTCAACGACGCGAGGGTAATCTGAGTCCAGTTGACGTCATCATGGGTTCGACTCTGTTGCTACTCGTGCTCGAGGCGACTCGTCGTATCGTCGGCTGGCCAATGGTGATCATCACCGTGTTCTTCGTGATCCATGCTCTGAGTGCACACTACTTTCCGGGAATGTTCTTTGGACCACCGGTCTCCTACTCACGGTTGATCGACGTCCTTTTCGTACGTGCGGATGGCATTTTTGGTGTGCCTTTGATGGTAGCGGCAACCTATATTGTCTTGTTCATTGTCTTTGGCTCGATTCTCGTGCGGACCGGGGCTGGAAGATTCTTTCTAGACCTGGCGGTGGCGCTCACCGGCCACCGCCGGGGCGGGCCAGCCAAGGCTTCAGTGGTAGCAAGTGCGTTCCTGGGTACGGTCTCCGGGTCTGCGGTCGCGAATGTTGCGACGACCGGCGCGTTTACGATTCCCCTGATGAAGCGAATAGGCTACAGCTCCAGGTTTTCGGCGGCGGTGGAGGCATGCGCGTCCTCGGGTGGACAGATTACACCCCCTATCATGGGTGCGGCAGCGTTCATCATCGCCGAGTACTTGCGAGTGAGCTACATTGCGGTCCTTACCGCGGCTATCGTCCCAACGATCCTGTACTTCGCCACCGTCTACATTATGGTTGATTTGGAAGCTGACAAGAGCGGTGTCGAGCGAATCGATCGGTCGAGAATCCCGGAAATCGGTGGTGTGCTGCGTGCTGGGTGGCATCAGCTGCTGACGCTGTTAGTTCTTATCGGACTGTTGGCTGTGGGCTTTACTGCAATGTTCGCCGCATTCGCGGGCATCATTACGCTGTTCGTGTTGAGTTTTGTGTCGTCCCACACTCGCCTGAGTCCCACGGACTTGTTGGGCGCGCTGGAGACCGGGGTTCGCAATGCGGTGCCGGTAACAATAGCCTGCGCATGTGCCGGGATCATCATCGGATCTATCTTCGCTTCAGGACTCGGTCTTAAGTTCACGAACTCGGTGATTGATCTCTCCGGAGGTAACCTCCTATTGTTGCTCGTTTTGACGGCTGCTGCCGCTATCGTTCTCGGCATGGGCATGACGACGACAGCGGTCTACATTACCGTCGCGGCGTTGGTAGCACCGGCATTGATTGAAATGGGCGTCGAACCAATGGGCGCGCACCTGTTTGCTTTCTATTATGGTGTCGTCTCTACTATCACGCCTCCGGTTGCGTTGGCGGCATTCGCTGCTGCTGGCATTGCGGGGTCCGGACCCATGCGCACTGCGTTCACCTCGGCCCGTGTCGGTATTGCGAAATACGTCGTACCTTTCGCATTTATCTATAACTCGAGCCTCCTGTTAGACGGTCCCGTATGGTTGAGTTTCTTGTCCTTCTCGGCGTCACTCACGGGTCTTTGGGCGCTGTCAGTGGCGTTGGAAGGCTGGTTCCGTGGGCGCGATTATTCGTTGCCTATGCGGCTGTTACTGGGAGTCCTGGGCATCGCGCTTCTCTTGCCGCCGACCGAGTTGATCATAGGTTTTCCCGGGTACTATTACTGGCTAGCGGCTTTCGCGGGTGTTGGATTGTTCGTTCGAAGTGCGCGTAGGCCCAAGGACAGGGTGGCCGCATGAACAACTTTTTCAAGGGGCATTGGCTGCATTGGTGCGCCCTTCTAGTGACCCTCATCGTGCTGGGGTTAGCGGGCGTCGGGGCGCTCCATGTTCGGGAGTTCTCCCTGTACCTGCTCCTTGTCTTATCGGTTTCGCTGGGACTGGTGCTGCTTATCGGGCTATCGCGAGGACGTTAGCTGCCATGTCCCTCTTCAAGGTGCTCCCGATACATCGAGAATTAGCTAACCATCTGATAAGCTGGAAAAAACTATAGATTTTCTCTGTCGAAAGGGTGCTCCCGTTCTCTTCAAGTCAAACATGCGTCAGTTCTTGACTATCATCGTGAGCGTCACGCTTTCAGCCTGCGCGCCGGTTACGGATCGGCAGGAAATCCGACTTGGGACGGCAGCGCTCGGTGGCGCGTATTACCCGTTGGGCCAGGGACTCTCGAGTCTCGTTACGCAGCACCTCGACGGGGTTTCGATGGTGCCTATCGTGACCCGGGGCGCCGTCGAGAACCCACGCCTAGTTTCCAGAGGCGATCTCGAAATGGCTCTCACCAATGCCGATCTGGCGTTCTTCGCCCATGAGGGCGAGGCTCCCTACGAGGCGCCGCTCGATGTTTTGGCGGCCGGCGCGCTGCACCCGAGCGTCCTGCACTTGATCGCTCGTGCCGACGGAAGTTTTTCGTCCTTTGCCGAACTGCGAGGGAAACGCGTCGCACTGGGTGCCGCTGGGGGGCCGACAGTGTCGCTGGCGCGCCGCTTGTTGGAGGCACACGGAATGTCTTTGGATGACATCGTCCCGAGCTTCCTGTCGTACTCCGACGGGTTCAGTCAACTCAGCGATGGCAACGTCGATGCAGCTTTCGCTCTTGCGGGTTACCCGGCGGCGGGGGTTCTACAGACGAGGGCCACCCAGGAGCTGGCGTTCATTCAGATCGAGCCCGAGATCATGGCGCAATTCGTCACGGACAACCCCTATTACTATCTAGTCGACATCTCTCCCGAAGTCTATGACACCCAAACGGGCTCGACATTACTCGCAGTGGCAAACATTCTTATAGTACGCGGCAGCGAGACTACGGACGCCGTGTTTAATGTCGTTGAGTCGATCTACTCCAACCTGGAGCGGCTACAAGCAACTAACGCAATCGCACAGCAGATCGACCCCTCCCAGAGTTCCGAGCTCCCCATCCCATTGCACCCGGGTGCGACCCGGTACTTCGATCAGCAGTAGGCGTTTAACCATCGTGCTTGACGATTCCCTAAGTGCCGCGCGCGTCCGGCTGGTGGGCCTGCTTGCGCTCGCCCTGGGCTTGTTTCACCTCGCTAACGTTTCGGGTCTGCTCGTGCTGTCGACCATGATCGTCCGGGCGGTGCACCTCACGGTCATGGTGGCACTAGTTTTCCTAAGGCCGTGGGAGCCGGCTGCGGAACGGTTAGGTGGTGTGAGAGGTTATTGGAGCACACTCCTTTGGATCATTTCGCTCGTAACGGGCGCCTACCTTCTGGTGAGATGGGACGAGATTGCCCTGAGCGGTGGTATTACCACCTCACTCGATATTGCCGTCGCCAGTATCATCATCCTGTTGGTGCTGGAAGCGACGCGCCGCTCCGTCGGGAACTTCCTGGCCATCATCACCGTAGCATTTTTGTTGTACCCGTTTGTTTCCCCTGTTCTGCCAGGCATTCTTTTCAGCCGGGGTTTTCGTTTCGAGAGTGTCGTTTCATTTCTCTCTTTGACGGGTCAGGGCATCTACGGAATCCCGGTGGGCGTCGCCTCGACCTACATAATCTTGTTCACTATCTTTGGGGCGTTTCTGGCCGAGTTCGGTGCTGGAAGATTTTTTTTCAAGCTCGCTAACTCTATCACTCACGGGCTTACGGCTGCTTCGGCGAAGACTGCCGTGATCTTCAGTACTTTGCTTGGCATGATCTCGGGTTCGGCTGCGGGGAACGTCGCCGTCACGGGGTCATTCACTATCCCAATGATGAAGCGCGAGGGTTACCAGCCTCACCAGGCCGGTGCGATCGAGGCGGTCGTGTCGACGGGCGGACAGATCATGCCACCGGTCATGGGCGCGGCGGCCTTCATCATGGCGGAGATTGTGGGTACCCCGTATGTGAACATCATGAAGGCCGGGCTAATGCCGGCATTGTTGTTTTTCATCTCGGTCCTGTTCGTCGTTCACCTCCAAGCCGTTAAGAGTGGCATTAAGCCTCAAGAACGAGACGGTGCCGCCGATGAGCCGTTGGTCTGGATTCTGCTGAAAGGCCTACCGTTCGCCATCCCTTTCATCTCTCTCGTCGGGATGATGATTGTGGGATTCTCACCGGTGAAGTCGTCCTTCTATGCGATCGTCATTTTGCTCATGCTGAATCTGGTGGCGACGCGGGATTTGTCCACGGAGTTTCTGCTTAAGATCGGCCGCGCGACCATTGCCGGGGTGAAGAGCGCAGTCCCGATCTCTATCGCGTGTGCTGCCGCTGGGATTATCTCCGGCACGTTGTCGATTACCGGACTCGGTTCCAAACTCTCGATATTTATCATTTCCATGTCAGGAGGTATCCCCATCGTCGGTTTAGTCCTCACCATGGTTGCGGCGATCATTCTCGGAATGGGCCTGCCGACGACGGCCTCTTACCTGATTCTTGCGACCGTGGTGGCACCCGCGCTCGCAGATATGGGTGTGCCGATGTTGACCGCCCATATGTTCGTTTTCTTCTTCGGGTGTGTCTCGACGATTACGCCACCCGTTGCCTTGGCTTCTTACGTGGCTGCGGGCGTTGCGAACGCAGACATCAACCGGGTTGGCTGGACTGCGTTTCGATACGGGTTGGTTTGCTATCTGCTGCCGTTCGCCTTTTTCTTCGGTCCTGCGTTGTTGTTCGAAGGATCGGCCTGGGAGATTGGTACGACCGCGCTGTCGGGTGTGATCGGAGTTTTCCTTCTGGCCACGGCAATCGTTGGATACCTCCGTGGGTCATTATCCCTGGCCGCTCGGATCCTCATAGCAGCGGCTGGCGTGTGCCTTGTCGTCCAGGGTTTGGTCACGGACGCCATCGGACTTCTCGTTGTTGGTGGATGGTTTCTGATGGGCCAATGGGGGCATGCCAGTTTACCTAGGGATACCTGAGCGCCATCTCAAAGCAGCATTAGACTCAACGCTGGAAAGGCCATCAGTAAAACCGTGACGGCGAGGGTAATGACGATGAAGGGGGAGGCGCCGGCAAAGATGGTGCCCAAACTGATCTCGGGATCATCGAGGCTCGACTTGATCACGTAGACGCTAAGGCCGAGCGGCGGCGTCATGAGTCCGATCTCTACTCCGATGACCGTCACCACCCCGAACCAAACTAGGTTTCCGCCCAGCTCGCCCACCACGGGAAGCGCTAAGGGCAGTAGGATCAAGAGAATGGACGTGGAGTCGAGCACCATGCCCAGGACGATGAGTAGCAGCAGATACCCGGCCAGAAAACCGGCAAGCCCTAGTCCCAGGGTCGAAAGCGAGGCGGCCATGTCTGCAGGGAGGCCCGTCAATGTCAGCATACGGCTGAAAGTGCTAGCGCTGATGATCAAGAACAGGATAGTTACGGTGATCTGCCCCGTTTCCCGCATCACATCCCACAGACCCGCCCACGTGAGGCGCCTCCTGAGTAGAGCGATGCACATCGCCGCGAATGCACCCGCCGCACCGGCTTCGGTGGGCGTGAATATTCCGCCGTATATTCCACCAAGGACTAGCACGATGAGCATGCCGACCGGGAGAACGGCCAGGATCGAGTCCCAGCGCCCCACTTTCTCGGCCGTCACTGCGCCCGTTCCGGGCTGACCCACAAACTCTGGCCACAGCCGCGCCATGAATATCACGCCAAGCGCGAAGGCTGTGGCGAGGATGATTCCAGGTATGATCGCGGCCACGAAGAGAGCGCCGATCGACACTTCCGCCAAGACGCCGTAAATGATAAGTAACAGGCTCGGTGGAATGAGCATTCCGAGTACGCTAGAGCCGGCGGTCAGACCCACGGCGAACTTGGCCGTATAGCCGCGGCTGACCATTTCCGGGACAGCAATCTTGGAGAAGATGGCCGCGGAGGCAATGGATATACCCGTAATGGCTGCGAATACGGCGTTCGCAGCTACGGTGGCGATGCCAAGTCCGCCTCGGATGTGGCCAAAAGCCCGCTGAGCCGCCTTGAAGCTATCGCTACCGATTTCTGAAACACTTACGAATAGGCCCATCAAGACGAAGAGGGGAACGGTCGCGAAAACGTACTCCGAAATGGTGCCTTGGGCGGCGAGCGACAGCGTATCCGTTGCGATGCCGAAATCACGCTTGAGTAATGCGAGCCCTAGGAAGCCGACTGAGAGCAGGGCGATAGAGATCGGCATCCCCAGAGCGATGAAGGTAAGGACTGTGATGATCGACAGCATGCCGATCAATCGATCACTCGGACCGGTGCTCCAGAAAATGGCGATACCTGCGACGATGAGTGCTGCGAACAAAGCCGTGCGCGCCCATGCGCCAGTTTGCGCTGAGGCTGGTTTGGAGGCTGAGGGAAGTTGCAACAGGAACCCGAGGGCGGCGATCGTGGAACCCAGCACGACGATGAGCTTTATGGGCGAGATGGGCAACGTGTAGATGCCTTCGACGCCGACGAATTCATTTGTTCGCAGGGCGCGCCAGAAATCTGGCCACGCACCCCTAGCCATCGTGAGGAGAACGGCGGCCCCTATGAGTGCGAACAGGCGCTCGAAGCCAAGTGCTTCTACGGGGTGTTGTCGTCGGAGATACCCAAGAAGTATCTCGGCTCGAGTCAAACGGCCCATGCTTGCGGCGAATGCGAGTTGCAGGAACACGCAGGAAATCAGTGATAGGGCCACGATTTCGGGCACGGCTTGAAGCGGGCGATCGAACAGGGTGCGTCCGGTGATGTCGGCACAGATCAGGAACGTCAGTGCGAAGATCCACACGACGCCAGCGCCGTTCATCCACTGGATGAGTGTGGTGAGGCTGCTCCGGATTCCGACCTGAACGCTCAGCGCGACGCGTCCCAGTCACGTAGAGGTTGACCGCCTCGCGCGCGAAAAGCGCTCATATACGCTCTCAGGGTCGTGCCTGCTGGGTGGCCGCGCGCCTCTGCGGACCGCATCCACTGTCCTGCAATATCAGGAAGCCCGTCGATCCATTTCTGCCTTTCGGTGTTGGACAAGGTGGTGACCGTCGCGCCCTCCTGTTGCACGGCAGCGAGTGCTTGGTCGTACCTCTCATTGACCTCTGCAGCCAGTGTCTTGCTGTAGTCCCCGCCCAGCTCGGTTAGTACTGTACGAACGTCATCAGGTAAGCGGTTCCACGTGTCCTTGTTGATGGCCATGCCGCCGTTGAACTGGGCCCCGATTCCCACCAACGTGATGTAGGGCGCGACCTCGTGAATCCTGTAGGGATACGCACCGCTCAGGATTGTCAGCACGCCGTCTGCGACGCCCGTGTTGATCTGTGTGTAATAGGTGTTGAGGCCACCGTTGACCGCGACGGCTCCCGTTCCTTCGAGCCAGGCCGCGGACGGTCCTGGTGCGAGGATCTTTCTACCCTCCAGGTCTTCCACGCGAGTCACCGGAAAGGAGGTCATCAGGTGGTAGGTGTCAACGCCGCTGGCCCCCAGCAGATGTTGGTTCTGATCATCCCAGGCTTTGGCTAGCTCGGGCATGGTTTGGTGTAGCTCATTAAAGAGATCGAGCAGGAGCGATAGGTCGTCGGTGACGAACGGCGTGTAGTAGGTGACGTTCTGTAGCGGCATCTTAGATGTCTCCCAGAGGGCACCAACCCAGCCGATATCGGTAAGGCCGATTTCGACAGCTTCTAGGCTGTTTTGCCACTTATATAGCGAGCCGCCATAGGCTTCTCGCCAGACGATTTCGTGGTCGCTTCCTAGCGCTTGTAATCGATCGTTCGACTCGCTCACGACCAGTGTGCTGATGACACCGATCCAAGGCAGGCTTGCGGACTGCGGCCCCCCGGCTGTCAATCGTATGGTTTCGGCCGTGGTGGACGAGATGAGCGTCAGTGAGAGGCTCGCGAACAGCGAAAGTCGCAGGGTCCTATGTGAGCTCATGCGTCTACTCCCGGTTAGGGCTCGAGCCGGACTATAGCCCCCATAGACTCGAGATGCCGTCCCAGATCAGCTTGATGCCGACGAGCATAACTGCAGTCAAGATAATAAAGAAAAAGATTTTCTCAGGAAGCTTCCTGTTGATCCATACGCCAAGAAAAACCCCCAGAGGTACGAGCGGCAGGAGCACCGCAGAAACCGATAAGTTGGTGACCGATAGCTGGCCAAGCATGCCATAGGGGATGAGCTTGATGGCGTTGGCCGCCGCGAAGAACATGACGCTCGTACCCGTGTAGATCTCCTTTCGCAGCCCCTGTCGGAGCATAAAGACCTGATAGGGCGGTGATCCCGCGTGCGCCAGAAAGCTCGTGAAACCTGCACAGGTGCCCCAGAAAACCCCCCAGGGCTTGCCCGGCGGGGGTTGGTTGGGCTTGGCACCGCCCGCTACCGCTAGCACGCCGCGCGCACGATGAATGGTGAATACGACCGCAATGATGCCGACCAGGAAGCGGACGATATCATCGTTCACCCAACGCGCTGTCAGGCCTCCGATAGTGATGCCCAGCGCCGCCGCAGGGATCAGAAGTGCCAGCAACTTTCCATCCCAGAGTTTGCGATAGATCCAAATACTGAGGATGTCCATCGGGATCATGATCGGTAGCATGATGCCCGCCGCTTGAATGGGGGAGATGGCCAACGACATGAGTGGGACGGCAAGTAACGCAAACCCCCCGAACCCGCCCTTGGAGATTCCAGTGATGAGTACGGAGACGATCGCCACGAAGACGAACCAGGGGTCGCTGAAGAGTTCCGGCATCAGGCCACTCGGATGAGGTCGTTGAGGCCGCGAGAGGGGATTACTCGATCCCGCTCGCGCGAGCCTGTTCCCGCGCCATGACAGCCCAATCCAGATCACCGTCGCCGTGGGCTCTGGCTCCCAGCAGGCGGTCCCTCCACACGTTGGCGCAGGGGAGAGGCACATTGACTGCCTCGCCTGCCGCTAGCGCCAAATTAACGTCTTTCAGCCCTATTTGCACCGACGCGCCAACCTTGTCGTATT
>Ga0315339_1000996_pt1 | contig 28223 bp, 31 predicted proteins | sample ASW17metaG_FD_204514 | JGI IMG/M metagenome (GOLD analysis project Ga0315339, IMG submission 204514) | Ammonia-oxidizing marine archaeal communities from Pacific Ocean, United States - ASW #17 | ecosystem: Environmental > Aquatic > Marine > Oceanic | place: USA: California | collected 2016-12-05 | reverse complement strand
TCCTTTGGAGTGGGGGGCTCTTTTTTGCTCCGGTCCTTGGTTTGGTAGTCAGGTTTGGGGTGGTCAGGCTTGGTAGTCAGGCTTGGGGTGGTCGGGACTTACTGGGTGACGATGATCTTGGTCTTCCATTTGCCGCTGGTCTCGACGAGATTGAAGAACATGGCGGCGTTTTCTTTCGAAAGGCGGACACAGCCGTGTGATGCGGTGTTGCCGAGTTTGGCGACGGCGTCGGTGGCGTGGATGGCATAGCCGCCGGTGAAGAAGACTGCGAAAGGCATCGGGGCGTTGTTGTAGGTCTTGGATTTGTGATCGATCGACAACCAAGTTGGCTTGTAGGCGCCGGTCGGGGTCTCGAAGCCGGATTTTCCGGTTGATACCTTCCAGACATAGCTCTGAGTGACGCCCTGTTTGTCGACGACGTTGACGAGCATGCGCTGCTGGCTGATTGAGACGGTTGCCGTGACACTGGGGGCACCGGTCAGCATCGGGCCAAGGCTGAACAGGCCAGCTTGGGAAGAGGTGGTTGTCAGGCCGAGGATCAGGGTGAATGCGGCGGCGATTTTGGTCAGGGTGTTCATGGTCTCGCTCCGGTAATCTGCTTGGCGGCTCGGTTGGTTTCTTGGGTGAGCGCCGTGTCGCTGTTCGTGCATCCTGTGTAGGACCTCCCTCCCGATGACGCAGTGAACCCCGTCACACCTGATCTAAGTTATTGGAAAAAGACGATTATTTTATGGCCGCCCGGCGGTGCCGGTAGGTTGCCCGATCAGAGAATTGAACTGAAGGAGAGGTGCCCAAGCAGCCAAAGCGGCCAAATTGGGCCTCAGCGCCTCAACACCGCCGATCATGCGCTGCATCGTTGGCGGCATCGGCTCCCCCAAAAGAGACCGCCGCCGTTCGGGAGCGAAACCGAACGGCGGCGGGGGTTTGGACCGGGCGTGGACGCTGTGCTTGGGGGGCGGGGTCTGCGTCCTTTGGAGTGGGGGGCTCTTTTTTGCTCCGGTCCTTGGTTTGGTAGTCAGGTTTGGGGTGGTCAGGCTTGGTAGTCAGGCTTGGGGGTGGTCGGGACTTACTGGGTGACGATGATCTTGGTCTTCCATTTGCCGCTGGTCTCGACGAGATTGAAGAACATGGCGGCGTTTTCTTTCGAAAGGCGGACACAGCCGTGTGATGCGGTGTTGCCGAGTTTGGCGACGGCGTCGGTGGCGTGGATGGCATAGCCGCCGGTGAAGAAGACTGCGAAAGGCATCGGGGCGTTGTTGTAGGTCTTGGATTTGTGATCGATCGACAACCAAGTTGGCTTGTAGGCGCCGGTCGGGGTCTCGAAGCCGGATTTTCCGGTTGATACCTTCCAGACATAGCTCTGAGTGACGCCCTGTTTGTCGACGACGTTGACGAGCATGCGCTGCTGGCTGATTGAGACGGTTGCCGTGACACTGGGGGCACCGGTCAGCATCGGGCGCAGATTTGAGAAGAGACCGGCTTCTGAAGACGTTGTAGCCAGGCCGAGGATCAGGGTGAATGCGGCGGCGATTTTGGTCAGGGTGTTCATGGTCTCGCTCCGGTAATCTGCTTGGCGGCTCGGTTGGTTTCTTGGGTGAGCGCCGTGTCGTTGTTCGTGCATCCTGTGTAGGACCTCCCCACAGATGACGCAGTGAACCTCGTCACACCTGATCTAAGTTATTGAAATCAAAATGATAATTATCGCCTTGTGTTCAATGCCGGCTGCCTGTCTGATTGATGTTCAGGCGCCGAGACGGACAATTGCCACCATGCGGAACCAAATAATCGCAGTTTCATTTGCCACTCTGCCGGCGACTTGTCTCTTTATGTTATTGAGAATGTTGATGTTTTTCGAGACGATGGGGCGCGGACCTTGACGGTCCCGTCGATCCTCATCACCGGCTGTTCGTCCGGCATCGGCCGTCACGCGGCATTCGGCCTGCAAGCACGCGGCTGGCGGGTGTTCGCCGGCGTTCACCAGATCAAGGACGTAAGCCCGCTCACCGACGAGGGGCTCGAAGCAATTCACCTCGACTATGATTCCCCGCAGAGCGTCGATGCCGCGTTCGATCGGGTTCTCACCATCACCCAAGGGCGGCTCGACGCGGTGTTCAACAATGGCGCGTACAGTCAACTCGGCGCCGTTGAAGACATCGAAACGGATCACCTACGCGCCCAGTTCGAAAGCAATTTCTTCGGCTGGCACCAGCTGATCCGCAGGGTCGTGCCGGTCATGCGCCGGCAAGGCGCCGGCCGTATTGTCAATTGTTCCTCGATACTCGGTTTCATCACACCGCGATATCGTGGCGCCTATGCCGCCTCAAAATACGCCCTTGAGGGCCTGAGCGACGCGCTGCGCCTTGAACTCGCCGAAACCGGTATTCACGTCGTTCTGATAGAGCCCGGCCCGATCGTCAGCCGCCTCGCGAAGCGCGCCGTTGCCCGGTTCCACGAGACCATCGACATCGAGGCCTCCGTGCATCGCGACGCCTATCGGCGTTCGCTTGCGTATTTTGAACGCGACGAATCTTCCTCACGATTCAAACTCGGTCCAGAAGCGGTGCTGAAAAAGCTCGTCCATGCGCTGGAAAGCGATAATCCACGCGCACGCTACCGGGTCACCCTTCCGACTCATGCTGCCGCATGGATGAAACGGGCATTGCCTGACCGTCTTCTTGATCGCTTTCTTCTTAGGCAAAGCTAGAGACACTGCCGCGAAACACCCAGCGCGGCGGACAAAAACGGTAGAACGCGGCGGTTCGTGGCGCCATGGCCGCGATCTTCGAAATGGCCTATATGGAAACGACAATACGAATTTTCCGGGTCGACCGCGATCGATGTCAGCACTCACGCCGTATCTTGTGCCCCTTGCCCTTGGCGCGGTTGTCGTCACGCTCGGCCTCGGCCTCGTCAATATGGCGCGCGGTGGCTCGCCCCAGCGCTCTCAGAACTACATGCGCTGGCGCATCGGCCTTCAATTTCTCGCCTTGATCGTAATCCTGGCCGCGCTTTATTACCCGGCAAGCTGACGAAGATGGTCGTTCTCAACAAAATTTACACGCGCACTGGCGACGATGGCTCAAGCGGGCTCGGCACCGGTGAACGCCGGTCGAAATCCGATCAGCGCTTCGCGGCAATTGGCACGGTCGACGAGTTGAACGCCCATATCGGAATGGCACGCCTGCACGAAGACGATTTAGGCACAGATCTATCCGCCATTCTTGCGCGAGTTCAGAATGACATTTTCGATCTCGGCGCCGATCTTGCGACGCCGGAAACTGAGAATCAGCCCGCGCGCCAGCGCCTGAGAGTCTCCGCCAGCCAAATCGAGCGCCTTGAGCGTGAAATCGATACGTTAAATGCTTCTCTAGCGCCCCTCACATCGTTCGTGCTGCCGGCCGGGACACCAGCTGCCGCGACACTCCATGTTTGCCGGACCGTGGCACGGCGCGCCGAACGCATAATTGTCGGGCTTGCTGGCGAGGAAACGGTCAACCCGCAGGCATTGCGCTACATCAACCGGCTCTCCGACCTCCTTTTCGTCGCCGCCCGCCTGGCCAACAGCAAGGATGGCGATGTTTTATGGGTGCCGGGCGAAAACCGCTAAACGTCGAGCAATCCCCGATGCCGGCGTGTTGACGAGCCGGCAATCGGCCCGATAATGTCCGCCGCGCCGCCGAAAGCCGAGGGTTCGTAAGAATGAAAATAATAGTGCCCGCCAAACGGGTCGTCGATTACAACGTCAAGGTTCGGGTCAAGCCGGACGGCTCTGGAATGGATCTCGCCAACGTCAAGATGTCGATGAATCCCTTCGATGAAATCGCCATCGAGGAGGCTCTGCGGCTGAAGGAAGCCGGTAAGGCCGAGGAAGTGATTATTGTTTCGATCGGCCCTGCACAAGCCGTTGAGACGATCCGCACCGGGCTTGCCATGGGCGCCGACCGCGGCATCCTGGTCAAGGTCGATGATGTCGTCGAACCGCTTGCCGTGGCGAAAATTCTCCGAGAGATCGTCAAGGCCGAGGAACCCGGCCTGGTCATCCTCGGCAAGCAAGCTATCGACGATGATTGCAGCCAGACCGGCCAGATGCTCGCGGCACTTCTCGACCAACCACAGGGCACATTTGCCTCGAAGGTCGAGATCGACGGTGATCACGTCCTGGTGACGCGTGAAGTCGACGGTGGCCACGAAACCATTCGGCTTTCCCTACCAGCGATCATCACCACCGATCTGCGCCTCAACGAGCCCCGCTATGCCTCTCTGCCAAACATCATGAAGGCCAAGAAAAAGCCAATTGATGAGAAAACCGCCGCCGATTTCGGTGTCGACGTGACACCGCGACTGACTGTCGAAAAGACTACCGAGCCGCCTGGTCGTCAAGCCGGCGTGATACTCGAATCCGCCGAAGAACTTGTCGGCAAACTCAAAGAGGCAGGCATCGTATGACCACGCTCCTGATCGCCGACCACGACAATGCCACATTGAAGGATGCGACCGCCAAGGCGCTGAGTGCCGCAAGCGCGCTCGGCAGCGAAATCCACATCCTCGTCGCCGGCAAAGACTGCGCCCCGGCGGCACAAGCCGCGGCCAATCTGGAAGGCGTCGCCAAGGTGCTGCACGCCGATGCCGACAATCTCGAACATCAGCTTGCCGAGCCAATTGCCGCCCTCGTCGTGTCACTCGCCGACGGCTATGACGAGATCGTTGCGCCGGCAACCACCGGCGGCAAGAACTTCATGCCCCGCGTTGCCGCCCTTCTTGACGTCATGCAAATCTCGGATATTTCGGCTGTGGTCGCGCCAGACACTTTTGAGCGCCCGATCTATGCCGGCAATGCAATTCAGACCGTCAAGTCGAACGATGCGAAAAAGGTCATTACAGTCCGGATTGCCGCATTCAAGGCGGCAGAGACAGGTGGTTCGGCCGCCATCGAGACAATTGGCGCGCCGCCGGAAGATAATGCTTCGAGCTTTGTTGGCGCCGAAATTGCCCAGTCTGATCGGCCTGAACTGACCGCCGCCCGCATTGTCATTTCCGGCGGCCGCGCCTTTCAGTCAGCGGAGAACTTCAACAATATTCTCGAGCCAATCGCCGACAAGCTTGGTGCGGCCATCGGCGCCTCGCGCGCCGCTGTCGACGCCGGATATGCGCCGAACGACTTCCAGGTCGGACAGACCGGCAAGGTCGTCGCTCCGGACCTGTATATCGCCTGTGGCATTTCCGGCGCCATCCAGCATCTCGCCGGCATGAAGGATTCCGGAATTATTGTCGCCATTAACAAGGACAGCGAGGCGCCGATCTTCCAGATCGCCGATTTTGGGATCGTCGGCGATCTTTTCCAAATCCTACCAGAGCTTGAAAAGGCGCTGTAGTCGGCAAGCCAAGCAAAATATCGTGTCACCATGACGATCACGATCGGAAAAGTCGGAATCATCGGCGCCGGACAGATGGGCAGCGGCATTGCCCATGTCTGCGCGCTCGCCGGTCTCGAGGTCATGGTCCACGATGTCTCGGGCGAGCGCATCAAATCGAGCCTTGCCACGATCAATGGCAACTTAGCCCGCCAGGTCGCATCGGGCCGGGTTAGCGACGCGGACAGAAAAGCGGCGCTCGCGCGCGTCGTCGCCGCGCCGCAGATGGAAGCGCTCACCGAGACCGATCTCATTATCGAAGCGGCCACCGAGAACGAAAAAATCAAGAACCAGATTTTCGCCGACGTTTGCCCGCTGCTGAGCCCTGAGACTCTGCTGGCCACCAACACCTCCTCGATCTCGATCACGCGGCTTGCCGCGGCCACCGACCGGCCGGAACGATTCATCGGCATTCATTTCATGAACCCGGTGCCCGTGATGGAACTGGTCGAGGTGATTCGCGGCATCGCCACCGACGAAGAAACCTTTCAGGCAACAAAGGCGTTCGTCGCCAAAGTCGGCAAAACGATCACCGTTGCAGAAGATTACCCGGCTTTCATTGTCAATCGCGTTTTATTGCCGATGATCAACGAGGCGATTTATACCCTCTACGAAGGCGTCGGCTCAATCGAGGCTATCGACACCGCCATGCGGCTTGGCGCAAATCATCCAATGGGCCCGCTGCAATTGGCGGATTTTATAGGTCTGGATACCTGCTTGTCGGTAATGCAGGTGCTTTATGAAGGGCTTGCCGACTCGAAATACCGCCCCTGCCCGCTCCTGGTGAAATACGTCGAGGCCGGATGGCTGGGCCGCAAGACCAAGCGTGGCTTCTACGATTACCGAGGCGACGAGCCCGTGCCAACGCGCTGAAGCGGCTTGTAAAATTACGAAATCGTTTGAAGGGATCAAATCGGCGCACCCAGCGGTGCGTGAAGCGTAATGGGCGCGTATAAGGCATGCGCCTCAAAGCCGCCAGCAGGCCGATTTGCCCCAATAACGGCTAAAAACCCATCCCTGAAGGCCTTGTTCTCCGAAAATTAGACTTTCTTAAGACCGATATCATCTACTGGCACTTCCACGGTGGTATTGCCGGCAAGCGATCAATGTGATCGCGACGGGAAAGTTAAAAAACGGGCACAAGAATGCTTATCGACCTGCCAACGTTGATGCTTGCCGCAAGTTTCATTGCCGCGGCGAGCGGCATTTTTTTAGTCTTCGCCTGGCTTCAGAGCCGCGAATCATGGGCGATACTTTGGTGGGCTTCGGCTAATCTTATCTTGGCCGCGAGCGTAACGCTTCTGTCGCTGAACGGGGCTACCCTCGGCAGGCCGTCGCAGATCGTGGCAATGTCATTGCTCAATGTCTGCCCAGCCATGATCTGGGCGGCGGCCCGTAGCTATAACAACCGGCGGCCCAGTCGATCCATCGTCGTCGCGGGGGCGCTGCTTTGGCTTCTCGCCTTCACGCTTCCCAGCTTTCGCGCCTCACTTGATGCGCAGACTTTTTTTAGCCTCTCGATTGTCGCAATCTATCTATTCGCCGCTGGGGCTGAGTTCGGATACGGAAAGGCCGTGCGTGTCAGCTCGCGCTGGCCGCTGATCGTGCTCCTGTTCTCGCACGGCACAATATTCGTGATCAGCGCAGCCCAGGCGATTTCCGGCAATCTTCCGCTATACGGCGATAAAGTCTTGTCGAGTTGGTTTGGATTTGTCCTTCTCGAAGTGTTGGTTTTTATTGTCGGCACCGCGATTTTCGTCGTTGCCATCGATCGAGAACGTAGCGAACTCCGTCAGAAGACCCTCGCCAGTGTCGACGAACTGACGGGCGTCGCCAGCCGCCGCGCTTTCTTCGATCAAGCTGAGCGTCTTTTAAAGACATGCAAAGCCGAGGGCACGCCGTGTTCAATGATTCTCTTCGATCTCGATCACTTCAAGACAATCAACGATACCCACGGGCACATGGCCGGCGACAAGGTCCTTGAGACGTTTGGCGCGTGCGTTCGTGGGCTCCTCAGGTCGGCTGATCTGGTCGGCAGGCCCGGCGGCGAGGAATTCGCCATCGCCATAGCAGGTCAGGATGCTCTCGTCGTTCATGCTATCGCCGAGCGTATCCGCATCGCTTTTTCGGCAAGATGCCGCGAACTCAACACGCTTCGATTAATCCCGACCGTAAGCGGAGGCGTTGCAACCGCGCACCCGCACTCAACACTCGAATCCTTGTATGCTGTCGCTGATCGAGCTCTTTACAAGGCAAAGCAGCGTGGCCGCAACCGCGTCGAGATTGCCGATGATGCCACCCCTACGTCCGGGCAGGTGAGCGATTTGGCCACCGCAGCGAAGGTTGCCTGAATTGCATCAGCCCGCATCGAGGGCAGCTTTTATCAGCAATTTCGCGCTTTCCGAATCCCACTCCGCCGGCCCATTGACTGAACCGATGCGACAGCCCTGGTCATCGATGAGGAGGGTTACCGGAAGACCGAAGGCCAGACCGCGTTTCTTAAGATCGGTAAAAATCTTCGCGCTCGGATCGGAATAGAATTTGAGGTGATCGACGCCAATTTCGTCAAGGAAAGCGTGCGCGCGCGCCGGATCGCCAAGATCGATATCTATGGCGACGACCTCGAAGTCGTCGCCGCCCAATGCAGCTTCGAGATTGTCGAGTGCCGGCATTTCGAGTCGACAGGGGACGCACCATGTCGCCCACAGATTGACGAGGACCGTGCGCCCGGCGAATGCCGCGAGGTTGGTCTGGTTGCCCGCCGGGTCCTTGAAGGCGAGGTCGTCAAGCCGCCCGGGCGGGTCCGCGACACGAAAGGCCGCAACCTCACCGGTTAGAAATGGGCCGAGCCGGGCGGCAATTGCCGGTGAGTGGGTACATTCCGCCGTGACGAGAGGCTGATTCTTGCTATATACAGCCAGGCTGACATATACCCCGGCGAGTGCGCCGGCGAGCGCCGCAGCACTTATCAGCACCACGCCGCGCCGCCCGTGGAACCACCTTGCCGACATTAGCCTCTTCCTCCGGAGCGCTCGATCATGAAGAACAGCATGTGGGGCGGCCGGTTCGCCGAAGGGCCCGACGCCATCATGGAAGAAATCAACGCTTCGATTGATTTCGACCAGAAACTCTTTCGCCAGGATATCCTGGGATCGAAAGCGCATTCTCGCATGCTTGCCCGCCAGGGCATTATCAGCACCGACGATGCCGAAAAGATCGAAAATGGTCTAGACACGATTTTGCGAGAAATTGAGGCTGGTGATTTCACGTTTTCGCGTGATCTCGAAGATATTCATATGAACGTCGAAAGTCGACTCGCTGTGCTAATCGGCCCGGCCGCCGGGCGACTTCACACGGCCCGCTCCCGCAACGACCAGGTGGCGACCGATTTGAGGCTGTGGGTCCGAGACGCTATCGACGGGATTGATGCGTCGCTGCACGATTTGCAGCAAGCGCTCGCCGAAAAGGCCCTCGCCCATGCCGGCGCGGCTATGCCTGGATTCACGCATCTCCAGATCGCCCAGCCAATCACGCTCGGGCACCATTTGCTCGCTTATGTCGAGATGATAGCCCGCGATCGCGGGCGCTTTGCCGATGCCCGCAAACGGCTCAACGAGTCGCCACTCGGCTCGGCTGCCCTAGCCGGCACGTCATTTCCCATCGACCGCAAAGCGACGGCCAGGGAACTGGGATTCGATCGGCCCGCCGCCAATTCGCTCGATGCCGTCTCGGACCGTGATTTTGCCGTCGAGGCGCTCGCCGCCGCGAGCCTCTGCGCGGTACATCTATCTCGTTTCGCCGAGGAGCTGGTCCTGTGGTCATCCTCTCAGTTCGGATTTATCAAACTCTCGGACGGTTTCTCGACCGGCTCTTCGATCATGCCGCAAAAGCGAAATCCCGACGCCGCCGAGCTGATGCGGGCCAAGACCGGCCGCATCATTGGCAACCTTACGGCTCTTCTCATTGTCATCAAGGGCCTACCGCTGGCCTATTCCAAGGACATGCAGGAGGACAAGGAGCAGGTTTTTGACGCGCTCGAATCGCTGATGCTGTCTATTGCCGCGGCCACCGGAATGGTGCGCGACCTCAACCCGGACCTGGCCGCCATGAAGAGGGCCGCTGGTGATGGCTATTCGACAGCTACCGACCTCGCCGACTGGCTGGTGAGCACCCTTGGTCTGCCTTTTCGCAAGGCCCATCAAATCACCGGTGAAATTGTGGCATTGGCCGCCGAACGCGGAATTCCATTGAAAAAGCTGTCTCTTCAGGACTTGCGTGAGATCGAGCCGGCGATTACCAGCGAGGCGCAATCGATCCTGAGTGTTGAAAAGTCGATCAGGAGCCGGAAGAGCCAGGGCGGCACGGCTCCACAGAATGTGCGCCGTCAGGCAAAAACTTGGCTAAACCGGCTAAACCGCGAAAATGGCTGATGCGAACTAACTTGACTTGTGCAGTTCACGCCAAAATCGGTATGATAGGTTTGAAATGGCAACCCGTCAGGGGTGGCCGGTCTTCTCAGGGAGTGGCGCCGTGGCGCTCAATGACCGTCGAATCTTGATGCGCGCTATGCTCACCGGCATTCTTGTCGCCGGGCTGGCGCTATCGGCCTGTGGACGCAAGGGCGCCCTTGAGGCGCCGCCAAGCGCCGGATTGACCGGCTCCGATCTGGTCGTCGACGACCCTGTCGAAGCGGATAACGCCAATAAGCCGGATCGGCCGTTCATTCTGGACGGCCTCCTCTGACGGGCTGACCCCGCGTGAATCATTTTACCTATCGCAATGGCATCCTTCATGTTGAGGATGTGCCCCTGCCCGTGATCGCGGCGGAGTTTGGCACGCCATTTTATTGCTACGCGACGGCGACGTTCGTTCGCCACTATCGGGTTTTTCGCGAGGCGTTCGCCGGCCTCGACACGCTGATCTGTTATTCGGTCAAAGCCAATTCGAACCAGGCGGTCATCCGTACTTTTGTCGAGGAAGGCGCTGGCCTCGACGTCGTTTCGGAGGGTGAGCTTCGTCGCGCCATCGCGGCCGGCTGCCCGCCGGAAAGGATCGTTTTCGCCGGCGTCGGCAAGAGTGCCCGTGAAATCGCATTCGCCATCGACAGCGGAATTTTCTGCCTCAATGTCGAATCGGAGCCCGAGCTTGCATTGATTTCCGAAATCGCGGCAAGCAAGGGCACCACGGCATCGATCTCGATCCGCATCAACCCGGATATCGACGCCAAGACCCATAGAAAGATCACCACCGGCAGGGCGGAGAACAAGTTCGGCATTCCGGCGCTACGGGCGCGCGAAGTCTACGCCCACGCGGCGAGCCTGCCGGCAATCACAGTTTGCGGTGTCGATATGCATATCGGCAGCCAAATCACCGATCTGGCTCCCTTCGACGCCGCGTACGAACTCCTAGCCGACCTCGTCCGTACCCTGCGTCAGGATGGCCACAACATCGACCATGTCGATGCCGGCGGCGGCCTTGGCATTCCTTACCGGCTGAACGACCCGCCGCCGCCCTCACCGAGGGAGTATGGCGAGATCATTCGCAAGCGGCTTGGAAATCTCGGCGCCCGCATTCTATTCGAACCCGGCCGCGTCATAGTCGGCAATGCCGGCATCCTTGTGACCAGCGTTATCCATGTGAAGAGCGGAACCGCAAAGACATTTGTGATTGTCGATGCCGCCATGAACGACCTTATCCGCCCGACGCTCTACGATGCCCATCATGACATTGTGCCCCTCAAAGAAGCAGATAGCGCGGCACCGCTGGTCGCCGTCGATGTTGTCGGCGGAATATGCGAGACGGGCGACTATTTGGCGCTTGATCGCCGGCTACCGGCGCTCAATTCCGGCGATCTCCTGGCTGTCATGACCACCGGCGCCTATGGCGCCGTCCAAGCCTCGACGTACAACACGCGAGCGCTGTTGCCCGAAATCCTTGTCAAGGGCGCCGACTTTGCGAACGTTCGCCCGCGTCAGAGCTATGAGGAACTGATTGGCATGGACCGCCTGGCGCCATGGCTCACGAAGCCGTGACTCACCTCGACCGTCGCACTATTGCCATAAGCCGCCGGCAAGCACAGTGTGTGCCGCTACCAATATGATAGAGTGAAGCGGGGACATAAGCGAAGGCGAACAACGGATGATTTCGTCCACTGGCGCCCGAAAATCGCGCCACGATATCCCATCGGCGATTGATCAGCGGACGCGCGCACGCATTGAACGGGCCGTTTCGCGTGCCCGTCTTGTCCTTTTTTGGGAAGGGCTGTGGCCGCGTCTGGTGCCCATGGTCATGCTCGCCGGCATATTCCTGTCGCTCTCCTGGTTCGGCCTGTGGAGAATTTTGCCCGATTGGGCGCGGGTATCGGCTCTCGGTCTTTTCGGCCTTGTCGCGCTTTTTCTTCTCGTTCGAGCCGTCAGAGTGGCGTTTCCCGATCGCGCCGACGCGCTTGCCCGCGTCGAGCAGGCCAGCGGCGGCGCTCATCGTCCGGCGACCGCTTATTCGGATCGTCTGGTCTCGGCCTCCGACGACCCGGCCACTCAAACGCTATGGAACGCCCACCGCCGACGCCTTCTCGCGGCGCTCGCCCGGCTCAAGGCCGGAATGCCGGAACCGAGATTGGCCGCACACGACCCGTATGCATTCCGCTTCTTAGCCGCGCTTCTCGTCATCGTGGCGTTCTTCCATGCCGGGCCCGAACGGATCGAGCGCTTGGGCGAGGCACTGCGAGGCGGCGAAGATATTGCCGTGACTCTGGCTCGGATCGACGCCTGGGTGACCCCGCCTGCCTATACCAACCGTCCGCCGATCTTCCTGACCGGTCAGGCCGCGCGGCCGCCAGGCGCGCTCCATTCGGTACCGGAGGGCAGTGTTGTTACCGTGCGCATCGGCGGCAACCGCGACCTCAATGTCGTCGGCACCGGCCTCGCTGGAGAATTGCTTGCCGAGAGCACAGACGAAAATGCCCAGCAATCAATCCGCGACACCAACGCGCCGTTTGAACATCGCCTCACCCTGACGCAAGCCGGCGACGTAAAAGTGCGCCGCGGCGAGCGCGACGTGTTGTCGTGGAAATTCACCATCAAGCCAGACCTACCGCCAGCGATTGCGCTCGCCAATCCGCCCGAGCCGACCGCGGGAGGAGCGCTGGCGCTCGCCTATTCGATCGAGGACGATTATGGCGTCATTGCCGCGGAGGCGGTTTTTGCGCCGCTTGGCGAGTTCGGCTCGGGCACCGAGATGCGGCCATTGGTTGCCGCGCCGAGCTTTCCTCTGTCGCTGCCACAGTTGCGCGCCCGCGCCGGCGACGGTCAAACCATACGCGATTTGACGTCGCATCCATGGGCCGGCGCCAAGGTTCTTCTGACGTTGATTGCACGCGATGATCTCGGCCAGGAAGGCAAAAGCGTTCCAACAGAAATAACATTGCCCTCCCGCCGTTTCACCAATCTTCTGGCGCGCGCCGTTGTCGAACAGCGCACGCGGCTGGCTCTTGATGCCCATGCCGCCTATCGGGTTGCCGACGGGCTCGACGCACTGACCTTCGCCGGCGAGGAGGCAATCAAGGATTCGGGTGCCTATTTAGCGCTTCGTAGTGCCTATTATCGCTTGATCAAGGCGCGTGACGACGAGGCGCTGCTCGAAATCGTCGACTATCTGTGGAACATTGCCATTGGTATCGAAGACGGCGAACTTTCGCTAACCGCGTTGGCACTTCGCGACGCGCAAGAAGCACTTCGTGAGGCGCTCGAGAACGGCGCCTCGGACGATGAGATTAGCCGCCTAACCCAGGAACTTCGCGACGCCATGCACGATTTTTTGCAAGCGCTCGCCGATGAGGCCCGCCGGAACCCACAGCTCAGTACTTTGTCGCCCGACGCCATCACGGAGTTTTATGACTCGCAAGATTTAGATCGGTTACTCGACCGCATCGAAGACCTCGCTCGCGGCGGCAGCCGCGACACGGCGAGCCAGTTGCTCAACGAGCTACAAAGCCTTCTCAATTCGCTCCAGGCCGGCCGGCAGATGATGGCCAATCCACAAGCCGCCGAGATGATGCAAAGCCTTGACCAGCTCGGCGAGATGATCCGCCGCCAGCAACAATTGATGGACCAGACCTTTCGCGCCGATCGTGGTCTTGGTCCAGACGATCAACAGACGGGCGAGATAACCCGCGAAGAGCTCGAACAAGCGCTTCGCCAATTGCAGAACGACCAGGCCGACCTCCAACAATCCCTTGAGGATTTGATGAGCCAGCTCGAGGGATTGGGCATGGGGCCGAATGGCAAGCTCGACCAAGCCGGCGAGGCAATGGGCGACGCCGAAGGTGCGCTCGGTGAAGGCCGACCCGGCAGAGCCGTCACTAACCAATCCGCAGCACTCGACGCGCTTCGCCAGGGTGCCCAAAGCCTGGCCGAGCAACTCGCCAGTCAGGAACAAGGCCAAGGTCCCGATGGCATCTACGGCATCCGTAATCTTCCCAACCAAGATCCGCTCGGCCGCTTGCAGCGCAGGGACGGACCCGATTTCGGTTCGCGGGTCAAGGTCCCCGACGAAATCGACATACAGCGCGCCCGCGAGATTCTCGATGCGATCCGGCGCCGTCTCAGCCAACCGGCCCTACCGACGATCGAGCGCGAATATCTGGAACGCCTCCTCGACCGTTTTTAACTAAAGCTGGTCTCAGCCGTCGTCGACGACACCGACGAAGGGCAATTCGCGAAAGGCGTGGGCATCGTCCATGCCATAGCCGACAACAAACAGATCCGGACAGACGAAGCCGACATGGTCGGGCTCGATCGGCTGGACGCGCTTATCCGGTTTTTCGAGAAGAACCGCGATGCCAACCCGTCGCGCGCCGCGCTCGACCATCAGCTTCTTGGCGAAATCGATTGTCCGGCCGGACTCCAAAATATCGTCAATCAGCAGGACGTCGCGGCCGGCAACCTCGCTTTCGATATCGCGAAGCACCCTGACCGTGCCCGTCGAAACCTTCCCCGACTGGTAACTCGACAGTGACAGGAATTCCACTTCCGGCGACAAACCAGCGTCGTGCAACGCACGAATCAGGTCGGCGGCGAAAACGAAGCTGCCCTTGAGAATGGAGACAACGAGCAGATCAAGATAGCCGGCCGCCGCTACATCGCCAGCGAGTTCCCTGTTACGGCGGGCAATCATATCCGCATCGTAAAGAATACGAAGAGACCGCCCACGCACAATCGGCATCAGCGGGCGCCAATGACAATATTGCGGCGCTCGGTCAGCGCGAAAAGCACCTCATCGTATTCGGCGGAGGGCGCGACGGTCTGACTACGAAAATGCACCACTTCGCGGCCGGCAAGCCAGGTCGTAGTTGGCTCAACGATCCACGAATAGAGCTCGGTTCCGTCGGCATGGAGTGACAACCGCACCGCCGGCACAGCGATCTCGCGATCTGTGCGATTGGTGATTTCACCGCGAACATCGAGCGCGCGGCCATAACGATTGCTGTCGGCAGCGCTCGTGACCAAATGCACTTCAAGGCCCCCAAATCGTGCTGTCTGCTCGCCAGGCGAAGCACCGACAACCGATGGGTCGAAGGCAACAACTGCAACAACAACGATAACAACGGCCGCCGCGACGCCGGACCAAGCCGTCAAAGCCGCTTTAGCGATCGGCAGATGTCGCCAAGCGGATGACGATGGCGGCGGCTTTACTCGCCCGGCCGGCTTTTCGGGTCGCGGCGCGGCCATTCTCGGAAAATCCGCATCAATATGTTCAATGACGCGCTCGAAACGCCGGCCGCGCGGCTTACTGGTTGTTGGTAAAGGGCGTAGCTTGTGCTGTTTACCGTCACCGACCCGGGGCAGCCAGTTCGTGCCGCAACGGGCGCAGCGCAGCATGCGGCCGGCGGCATCCACGGCTTCGGCCGAATTGATGGCCGGTGCAGAGCATTGAGGACAGACTATCGCCACGTTGGAATGGTCTCCATTCGAATCGAGGCCGAGATTAAACTGGATTGGTTAACGTCCCGGAAACCATGTTGGCCAATGGCTGGCCAGACCGTTATCAGAGCCTTAATTGTGATACGACGACACTGGAATCGACCCATACCGGCAAGCATCGCGAGGCAAGGAATTTGATCCGGTTCGAAAATGTCGGGCTGCGCTATGGTGTCGGACCGGAAATATTGCGCGATTTGAGCTTTCACATCGCGCCAAAATCGTTTCAGTTTCTTACTGGCCCATCCGGCGCCGGCAAGACGACGCTGATCCGTCTATTTTCTCTGTCGCTGAAACCCTCGCGTGGACTGATCACAGTCTTCGGTAAGGATTCCGCCATTCTCGAAAAGAATGAGTTACCGGCGCTCCGTCGTCGTATTGGTGTTGTGTTCCAGGATTTCCGTCTTCTCGATCACATGACCACATTCGAAAATGTCGCTCTGCCGCTGCGCGTTCTCGGCAAGGATGAAGCCATTTACCGCGCCGACGTCGTCGAACTGCTGCGTTGGGTCGGTCTTGGCGAGCGCATGCACGCGCTTCCGCCGGTGCTGTCGGGCGGCGAAAAGCAACGCGCCGCGATCGCCCGCGCACTCATCAGTCGACCAGAGATCCTGCTCGCGGACGAGCCGACAGGCAATGTCGATCCGCCGCTCGCGCGCCGACTGATGCGTCTATTCGTCGAGCTGAACCGCCTCGGCACATCCGTCATTATCGCCACCCACGACATCACCCTGATGAACCAGTTCAATGCCCGCCGCCTGGTTCTCGAAGAAGGACGCCTGACGGTCTATGAGTGACGCCGAGCGCACCCACAAGCTCCAGGTCGCCGCCTATCGTCGGCAGTCGCGGCTGGCTATCAGGCGAACAAGCCATCTGGTGCCGGAAAACACCGTCACCGCCAATGCTCTGACCATAGTCATTGCGATCATGAGCTTCCTTGCATGCCTGACGCTTGGCTCCGTCACCCTCGTGCGCGACGCCTCGCGCGATTGGCAGGTCGACATCCTTCGCGAGATTACCATTCAGGTACGCCCGATAGAGGGTGTCGACACCTCGACCGAAGCGGCCAGGGCAGCCTCGATCGCCAGGAATGTTCGCGGCGTCGCCAGCGTTACGGTTCTCAACGACGATGAAAACGCCCGCCTGCTTGAACCTTGGCTGGGCAGTGGCCTCAACCTCAATGAGCTGCCCATTCCGCGCCTCATCATCATTCGCCTTGCCGACCCTGCCGCGGTCAACCTCACCGAGCTTTCCAACCAATTGAAGGCGCAAGTTCGCGGAGCAAGCCTTGACGATCACCGCAAATGGACCGAGCGCCTGCGAACAATGGCCAATGTGACCGTCATCATCGGCGCATCTATTCTATCGCTTGTATTTATCGCGACGATATTAAGCGTGGTCTTTGCTACTCGCGGAGCGATGGCATCAAATCGCGACGTCGTCTCGGTTTTACATTTTGTCGGCGCCGAAGACGGCTTTATCGCCCGGGAGTTTCAGCGTCATTCCCTGCTTCTTGGTCTGAAGGGCGGGCTTGCCGGCGCGCTAGCTGCGATGCTTCTGTTTGCCATTCTCTCGTTCATCGTCGCGCCATCGATCGCGACGCCGGAAACCAATCAGGTTTCGGCACTTTTCGGTCGATTTGCCGTTGGTCCGATCGGATATTTCGGAGCCCTCGGCATCGCGTTTCTGATCGCTGTCATGACCGCAGTTACCTCGCGCCTGACGGTTTACCGTTACCTTGCCGAGACCGATTGAACCCAGGCAATGGAAGCACTTGCCTAGTCCGCACCATATTTTGCTATTATCCATGCCGATATGAGTGATCTTGTAGACGAGCGTAGCGTAGCGGCGGCGGCAAAAAACGGTGGTGGGAAACCGTTGGTCATTACGCCTGACTCGATAAGGGCGCGAAGCTTGCCGAGACTATTTCGTCGCGCCGGCGTACCCATCGTCGCAGCTTCATGCGCGATCGTGCTAGTCATGGGTTTTATTAATTTCGCCGAACGGATCGCCAATGCAGCGCCACCGGCAAACCCGCGTGCCGACGCAATCGTCGTGTTGACAGGCGGTTCGTCCCGCATTGGCGGCGCGCTCAACCTTCTGGCCGATGGCCACGCCTCGCGGCTTCTGATATCCGGCGTCAATCCGAGCGTCACCTCTGACGATCTTGCCAGACTTATCGGCGGCGGCCTCAGCGACAACCTCGATTGCTGCGTCGACCTCGACCGTCAGGCAATCGACACCGCCGGCAACGCTGTCGAGACCCGAGAATGGGTCGAAGAGCACGATTTCTCGTCACTAATCGTTGTCACAAGCAATTACCACATGCCGCGTTCGATGATCGAGCTTGCCGGAGCCATGCCCGAGGTGAAACTGATCGCCTTCCCGGTCTCCAATCCAGCTTTGCGTTTCGCCGACTGGTGGCGCGATCCGCCGACTTTTTCATTGCTCGCCGGTGAGTTCAGCAAATATGTTGTTGCCAGGGCGCGGCGGCTTCTGCCGATTTCGGATCAGATCGCGGCCCGTCCCGTCATTGCCGACTAGACGAATGTCAGCAAGCCGGCGCCCATGACATTCATCCGCTCGGTTATTTTTAACATCGTTTTTTACACTGTGACCGTGGCAATTGTTTTGGCGACGATTCCAGTGTTCGCGTTCGCATCCGAAAAAACCTCGGCACGTGTCTGCCGTTTCTGGGCAAAGATCACCCTGTTCCTCCTGAGTACTATCGTCGGCACGCGCCTCGAAATTCGAGGCATCGAGAACATCCCACCTGACGGCGCCATTTTCGCGACCAAGCATCAGTCGATGTTCGAAACCTTCGCCCTCTTTCCGACCCTTGATCGCCTCACATACGTGATGAAGCAGGAGCTGGCTCAGATTCCATTGTGGGGCTGGTATGCGAGGCGCGCCGGCATGATCATGCTGCAACGCGATCAGGGCGCGTCCGCGCTGCGCAAACTCGCCACAAATGTCCGCGCGGCGATCGGGAACAAGCGTCAAGTGGTCGTCTTCCCCGAGGGAACCCGGCGACCTCCTGGTGCCAAGGTCGACTACAAGGGCGGCATCGCCCACCTCTACCGCATGACTGGCGCGCCAGTAGTTCCGGTTGCTTTGAATTCTGGTCTTTTCTGGCCGCGCCGCCGCATCATGCGCTACCCCGGCACCATCATCTTCGAGTTCCTGCCGCCGATACCGCCCGGCCTGAAATCAAGGGATTTCATCGACCAGCTGCAAAATGGGATTGAGACGGCCTCGGATCGGCTTCTCGTCGAGACCAGTAAGAGCGCCCGGCCGCCACGTTTTCCGCCAGAGGCACGCGCCCGGCTCACCGAACTCAACCGCGGCTAACCTCATTATCGGTTTTTTTGGAGCGCCAGGCATTGCATCATGGGCGACAATGTTCTATGTTTGTTCTCATGGTTGCCGAGCTATCCCCCGTCCTCTCCGATACCCCGCCGGCGCTTGCGCGCCGGTCACGGCTCGGCAACCGCTTCCAATATTGGTGCGGCCATTTGGGCAATCGCTACCTGTTCAGCGCGGTTCCCTTTGCCACGCTTGGCGATTTCCGCTCGGCTGTTGTGTTACTTGCCGAACCGGCCGCCGACGGCCATTTTATTGCCTGGGCAGCCGCAATCATCGATTCGACTGGTCAGTTGCGCGCCGAAAACCAATCATGGCCTACGAATTCACCGACAGGTTCGCTCGCTTTCGTCCATTTTCTCGCCGAAACCGAGAGCGAGCGGCATGGCTTGATCAAGGATCTGTTCCCTCGAACGGTTGAGCCGGCATTTAGCCTGGCCGCGTGAGTTCCTCAGAAAGCCAATCGAGGAGCGAATCGCGAAAGCCAAGATTTCGAATATGTCCGGCCGTGTTGATCACATAGTCGGCATTGACGCCGGAACGGCCAACGCCGCCACGGACAAGCGATAAGAGCGCGTCCGGCGACAACTTGCCGGCATATTGCTCGTGGGTTGGGTCGACAACATAGGTGAGGGCTTTCATGGTTCGCGGCTCCGGCCCCTCGAGACGAATTGTCCGCCATCTCTCAAGATAGACGTTTGTTACCAACTCGCGTTGGCGCAAATAGTCGATCACCAATTCACGGTTCTCGGCGGCGGCCCGATAGGCAATACCTCTGCATGACCCGCCATGATCGAGACCGAGGACGACGCCCGGTCGTTCTCGCGTTCCCCGGTGAACCCAAGAATAGACACAAAGCGCCCGATGCGCGCCAACCAGGCGCGCCGGAACAGATTCGAGATGTTCGAATCCCGGCCGCCACATCAGCGAGCCATAGCCAAAGACCCAAAAATCGGACATATCGAGTGTCACCGGCGGGCGTTTTCCGACGCCCGGACGACTTTCATCCGATCGCGCCGTGATTGGCCAGCGCCTATCAGTTCGCAATGGCCCGCGCAACTAGAGACGATTCGACAAGAAAAATGGCTGTCCGATCCCCGCGTCGCCGTAATGGCAAGATTTATTTGGTCGCGACTCTGGTTGTGCTGGCGCTGCTGTGGGTCGGTTATTGGTACGGAGCGCGCGAGATCGCTTCCGCAGCGCTTGAGCGAATGGCTACTGCCGCAAGTGCGCGCGGCTACACGGTCGAATGTCGGGATGAGATAGGTGGCGGATTTCCGCTGGGCATCAGCCTCTCATGCACAAGCGCAAGCCTTGCCGCCCATACCAGCGGGCAATCGGCGGTCGTCGATGGCTTTTCCGCGACGGCGCCACTTTATCGCCCCGGCCGGATCGAATCGGTGGCAGCAGGTCCACTGGTACTCGATGGACCGGCAAACACCATCGGCCTGACAGCAAATTGGCTGAAAGCCGAGACGACGCTCGGCGCCGGATTTGGCGGGCTGAGCAGTATCGCCACCACTGTTGAAGACCTCAGCGTTCGCCCGTCGCCGGGCCGCCGATTGCTGCCGTTTGGCGGCTTGGCGATCAATAATGGCACCATCTCGATCGCGCCCGGGTCAGGCGATTCTTATCGTATTTCAGCTTCCGCACGCGATGTCGCGATTGCGACGGGCGACGAGCGCAAACTTCCCGAAATCAATCTAGAGGCTGAGCTTAACGCGCTCGACTTCGGCAATTCGCTCGGCCTAGATCCCAGAGACGCGCTCCGCGAATGGTTGGCAAGCGGTGCAACCTTGCGCATCGATAATCTGGCGCTCGACGCCGATGCGGTCTCGACCAGCTATTCCGGCACCCTTGCCCTGTCGCCTGACGGCGGCATATCGGGCGATCTCAAACTCATCATCACGGGACTTGAAGCACTGCCCGAGCTGGTTGATGCATTCCGTCCCGGATCGCGCGACCAAGTCGCCCAGGTTGCGGGGGTCATCGCTGTGTTCAGCAAACCGGTCGAGACATCAGCCGGCAGCGCCCGTGAAATGACGATTCTTATCCGCGACAATATCGTCTCGATCGGCATTATCCCGATCGGAATCATCCCGCGATTCTCGTTCTAGCTTCCCGTGCCATGCGGTCGGCCGAAATCGGCCACGTCAGTCTCCTGACCGGCCTCGACGATGGCGCTGCGGATGGCCCGCGTCCGTGTGAACAGGTCAAATAGCTTATCACCCTCGCCATAGCGGATTGCGCGTTGAAGCGCTGTCAGATCCTCGCTGAAGCGGCCGAGCATCTCAAGCACCGCCTCGCGATTGTGCAAAAACACATCGCGCCACATGGTTGGATCGGAAGCCGCGATGCGGGTAAAATCGCGAAACCCACCGGCCGAAAACTTCATCACCTCGGATTCCGTCACATCTTCCAGATGCGCAGCGGTGCCGACTATGTTGTAAGCGATAAGATGCGGCACATGGCTGGTGATGGCGAGAACAAGGTCGTGATGCCGAGCGTCCATCATTTCGACATTGGCGCCAAGCCCGCGCCAGAATTTGGCAAGCAGTTCAACGGCAGCGGCATCAACACCGGGTGGCGGGGTAAGGATCGACCAGCGGTTCTCGAACAATTCCGCGAAACCGGCCGCTGGCCCAGAATATTCAGTGCCGGCAACCGGGTGAGCCGGCACAAAGTGAACATTTTCTGGCAAATACGGCGTCATCTGCGTGATGACGGAGACCTTGACCGAACCGACATCGGAAACGATCGCGCCAGGTTTAAGCGCCCCGGCGATGGCTTTGGCGGTCTCGCCCGAGGCGCCGACCGGAACGCAGAGGATCACGCAATCCGCGCCCTTGACCGCGTCGGCCGGGTCCTGATGCCATGAATCGCCAAGGCCGAGTTCGCTTGCCTCGGCGAGCGTTTTCGCGGTGCGACTGTTGACGGCGACATGTCCGGCAAGCCCAAGCTTGCGCGCGCCGAGTGCGATCGATCCGCCGATGAGGCCGATACCGATCAGCGCCAGCCGCTGAAAGATGGGCTCCGCCATGACTCTCACACCGCCTTTAAATTGCCGAGGAATTCAGCGAGCGCCGCGATTGTCGCCATGTTCGCCTCCTCGCTGCCGATCGTCATACGCAATGCATTGGGAATGCCATATGCGCCGACGCGGCGAAGGACGATACCACGCGAAAGCAGGAACGCATCGGCCTCGGCCGCCGTGCTCCCCTTGGTCCGGGGAAAATGGATAAGCACGAAATTGGCAACGCTCGGCGTTACCTCAAGACCGAGCGCTTCGACACCCTCGGTCACTTTCGGCAGCCATTTCTCGTTGTGCGCAACAGCCTTGTCGAAATGGGCGCGGTCGCGAAGCGCGGCCACGCCGGCCAGGATCGACGGCGCCGAAACGCTAAATGGCTCCCTGATGCGGTTAAGTACATCGATGATTTCCGCCGGCCCGGTGCACCACCCGATGCGAAGTCCGGCAAGACCATAGATTTTCGACAATGTCCGCGTCATGACGACATTGCTTTGCACGGCTGCCAGCTCGACGCCGCTCTCATAGTCGTTCCTCACAACATATTCGGCATAGGCCGCGTCGAGTACCAATATAACGCGGCGAGGCAGCCCGGCATGAAGCCGGCGAACCTCGTCGATGGGAAGATAGGTCCCGGTCGGATTGTTGGGATTGGCGAGAAAGACAACGCGCGTCCGCTCGCCGATCAATGACAATATCGCATCGACATCAGCTGTATGGTTTTTCTCTGGCGCCACAAGCACCTTGCCGCCGGCGGCCTTGATAGCGATTGGATAGATGAGAAATCCGTGTTCGCAATAGACCGCTTCATCGCCGGGGCCGATATAGGCGCGCGCGATGAGATTGAAGATCTCGTCCGAGCCGGCGCCGCAGACAATCCGCTTTGGATCGAGCCCATATATCTCGCCGATTGCCTCGCGAAGGTCAGACGCTGCCCCGTCTGGATAAAGTTCAAGCGCGGTGGCGGCCCTCTGAAAGGCCTTGATCGCGTTCGGGCTTGGTCCTAGCGGCGTCTCGTTGGACGACAGCTTGTGGAGCTTCACGCCGCCTGTCGCCCGCGATCTCCCTGGTATGTAAGGGGCGATATCGAGCACGCCGGGGAGCGGGACCGGCCGATCTGATGTCGGATTCATTGGCGCTGTCCCCGCTTAGTCCAGTCGTTGATAAAGCAAGGATTCGGCACCGTCGACGGCAATCCCGCGCGCTGTCCCACCGACCTCGACGATGTTTTCGATCCGCCCGCCCGCTTCGGCGGCGATTCCGGCCGCATCGCGTGCCGCTGGAACCGCGAGGAGAACCTCATTGCGGCCCGCCTGGCTGACGCTTTCAAGAACCACGCCGCCGTCCGACGGGTTGAAGTCGCTTCCAACCGAAACCGCAAAAATACGAATGTCCGGCGGCGTTGGATCGGCAAGTTTCGGCGAAATAACATAGGCCGGCAGGTCCGCCGGTCTTCCAGCCACTTCGATATGGGGTAGCAGCGCCATGATGCGCGGCGCCGATTGGCGCGCGAGGCCAAGCCACCAGGCTCCAGCACTGGGCTTGCGCTTTCGCGCGACAACGCCGAGATCCCCGGTCTCAGCAACCCGCGCCACCACCGCCGCGGCGTCTGGCATGCTCACCAGATCGACCGAGAACCCGAAATAGAAGCGCGCCAAGTCGCGCATCCGCTCCGGCTCATCCGCGACATCAATGGCGACGTCAAAAGGTGCCTGCATACCCGTAAAGGTAGTGATGATCTCGCGCCAGATATGTTCGATTGTGGCGACGGGCAAGGCACCCTCGTGACGGGCGACGAGACGGCGCATCATATCGGCCTCGCGACCTGGCCGAAAAGCCGCCCCGGATTTGCTCGTCCCCTTGGCGTCGATGAGCGCGTCGATCACCGCGCTGCGTTCGACGAGTAGACGGTGCATCTCGGCATCCACCGCGTCAATTCTGTCGCGGAGATCGGCAAGATTTGGCAGGTCGTTTGCGTCGGTTTCGGACATTTCGGTCGATCAGCTTCACATAAAGGGGCTCAATGTCGACAAAGTGCCCCAAACAAGGCGCCGAGTCATAGGCAAGCCGAAGGCCAAAATCAAAGAAAACATTGACACTTGCTGGGGCCCCTCCTAGCTAGACGCGATCTCACCAAAGGACGCGGTAAAGCCCGCGAGCGGCAATGGCGGTGACCAACGACCCGGTTTCGGCGCAGGGTTCGGCGACGGACCAGGCCAACCATGCGCTCAACCAGGCCCATAATCCTTCCAGTCTCGTCGCTCAATTCGGGCCGGACGAGCCGCTATTGCTTGATTCCGGCCATCGCATCGACTTCCTGCAGATCGCCTATCAGACTTACGGAACGCTTAACCAGGATCGAAGTAATGCCATCCTGATCTGCCACGCGCTCACCGGCGACCAGCACGTGGCCAGCGCCAATCCAGTGACCGACAAGCCGGGCTGGTGGTCTTTGATGGTAGGTCCCGGCCTGCCGATCGACACTGACCGCTATTTCGTCATCTGCTCAAATGTCGTCGGCGGCTGCATGGGGACGACCGGACCTGCATCGACCAATCCGGCGACCGATCGCGCCTATGGTCTCGACATGCCCGTGATCACGGTGCGCGACATGGTTCGAGCCCAGGCGATGCTTCTCGATCGGCTTGGGATCGAAACACTGTTTTCCGTCGCCGGCGGCTCACTCGGCGGTATGCAGGTGCTGCAGTGGGCAGCAACCTATCCGGAGCGTGTCTTCAGTGCCCTGCCGATTGCCACCGGTCCCCGGCATTCATCGCAGAATATCGCCTTCCACGAGGTCGGCCGCCAAGCGGTGATGGCCGATCCCGACTGGCGCTTTGGCCGCTATCTCGACGCGGGCACAAGCCCACGCAAGGGCCTCGCCGTCGCACGTATGGCCGCTCACATCACCTATCTGTCCGACAGCGCGCTTCACCGAAAGTTTGGCCGCAACCTGCAAGATCGCGACAAGCCAACATTTGGATTCGATGCCGACTTCCAAATCGAGTCTTATCTGCGCTACCAAGGCGCAAGCTTCGTCGACCGCTTCGACGCCAATTCCTACCTTTATATGACCCGGGCGATGGATTATTTCGACCTTGCTGCGGATCACGGCGGACGGCTGGCCAATGCCTTTAAGGGCACGAAGACCCGCTTTGGCGTCGTATCGTTCACCTCCGACTGGCTTTTCCCGACAATCGAATCGAAGACCGTGGTGCGGGCACTGAATGCCGCCGGTGCCAGCGTTAGTTTCGTGGAGATTGAAACCGACACCGGCCACGACGCCTTCCTCCTCAATGAGCCAGAAATGTTCGCGACCATCACCGGTTTTCTGTCATCGGCGTCCGAAGCGCGGGGCTTATCGTGAATTTGGCCGTGAATGCCGCCATCGCTGCCGCGCCAAGGACCGACCATCTCGCAATCGCCGAGCTCGTCTCGCCGGGATCGCGCGTTCTGGATGTCGGCTGCGGCGACGGCCAGCTATTGAAACTCTTGGAGACGACGCTCGACGTCGACGGGCGCGGTATCGAGATCGGCCAGAAGGGCGTCAACGAATGCGTAGCCCGGGGCCTTTCGGTCATCCAGGGCGACGCCGATACCGACCTCGTCGATTATCCCGACGATGCGTTCGACTATGTCATCCTGTCGCAAACGCTGCAGGCGACCCACCAGCCGCGCGCCGTTCTCGAACACATGCTCAGGATCGGCAACAAGGTGATCGTCTCGATCCCAAATTTTGGCTATTGGCGCGTTCGCGCCTTCATCGCCGCGCGCGGCCGCATGCCGATAACCAAGAACCTGCCTTATACTTGGTACGACACGCCAAACATTCACTTTTGTACGATCCGCGATTTCGTTCTCCTGTGCGACGAACTTCACGCAAAGATCGAAAAGGCGACGGCGCTCAAGCCGGACGGCTCACGCGTTGCTTTCAACGCGCCCTGGTGGTTTTGGAACCTGTTTGGCCAACAGGCCGTGTTCCTGCTCAGTCATTAGAGCCCTTGGTAGAATACCCGACGAGATCGGCGCTCAGCCGCCGCGTGCGCTGGCGCCGGGCGGAACCAGCACTGGTTGGTATACGGGCCTAGTTCCGCGCGCATGACGACGGGCCGGAATACCCTGATAGAGCTGCTTAGTCGCCTCGACTATGATGACGCCGGCAAAACCCGGCCAGATAACCGAACCGATCTTTTCCCAGGCGTTTCCGGTTCTCACCCACGGCCGCCGGCGGATCGGCGGTACGGCGAGCGCTGCCGACCAGCCTAGCGGCGAAAACAGCGCGTCACGAAGCAGCGATGTAAGCTGGCCGCGCCCGTAAGGACGGCCAAACCCGAAAGGCGTTGTCTCGACCCGCGCCCAGATACCGCGCCGGTTGGGGACGACAAATATTACCCGGCCGCCCGGCGCCAGAACCCGCCAAATCTCGCGGAGATGGTCGTTTGCGCCGGCCGACATTTCAAGGCTGTGGATCGCCAACACACGGTCAACCGAGGCATCCGGCAATGGAAGGCAGTCGTCGGTGACCAGCGCCGCCGCATTCGGACCATCCGGCGGCCAATTTACAACCCCTTGCGCGGCCGGCATGAAAGCCAGAACGCGCTCGGCCTCATCGGCGAAATCGGCAAGAAATGGTGTCGCAAAGCCAATTCCGAGAATCCGGTCGCCGGCTACCGATGGCCAATTTTTACGTAGGCGCTCGGCGATCAGGCTCCTGGCGGCCAGCCCAAGACGCTCGGAATAAAAGGCCCTCAGATCGACAATATCGAGATACATGAGCTGATCGTAGCCGTCCTCGCCGGTGCTGTCGCCATTCCTGCCTTTGCGCCAATTTGCCTGCCTGTCGGCCGGCCGAAGCCCTGTGGCCTCAATGTCCCGCCGGTGCTAACCATGTCCGGTAAACATGTCCCAAGCAATTTCGAGGTCAAGGTATGGCCCTAGCCATAGAACAGTTCACCTGCCGGAGCGACAATTTTGGTGTCCTCATTCACGATCCGAAATCAGGCCTCACGGCGTCGATTGATGCCCCCGAGGAAGGCCCGATCATCGCCAAGCTCGCCGAAAATAAATGGAATCTCGACCATATCTTCACAACCCATCACCATGGCGATCACGTCGAGGCCAATCTGCCGTTGAAGCAGGCCTTCAACTGCCGGATCACTGGCCCATCGGGTGAGGCCGCGAAAATTCCGGGCATCGATGAGGCCGTGAGCCAGGGCGACACGATCGCCTTTGGCGACATGTCAATCGAGGTGATTGAAACGCCAGGTCATACGCTCGGCCACATTTCCTACTGGATCCGCTCTGAGAAAGTCGCCTTTGTCGCCGATACGCTCTTCGCCATGGGGTGCGGTCGGGTATTTGAAGGCAACGCGGAAATGATGTGGGATTCGCTCGAAAAACTCCTCACGCTTCCAGACGAGACGACGATTTATTGCGGGCATGAATACACGCTCGCAAATGCTCGCTTCGCACTGACGATCGAGCCGGAGAATGCCGACCTCGTGGCGCGCGCGAAAGAAATTGAAAAGCTGCGCGAAAATGGCATGCCGACATTGCCGACGACGATGGAGATCGAAAGAAAGACAAACCCGTTCTTGCGCGTCAACGAGCCCGCCATCCGGGCCGGCCTCGGCATGACAAACGCCTCGCCGGCGGAAGTCTTCGGCGAGATTCGGGACCGCAAGGACCGCTTCTAGTGGCGGGAAGTGCGACGGGCGAGCTGTCCAGCGCGGAAATTATCCGTCTTCTCGATCTGCGTCCGCACCCCGAAGGCGGGCATTTTGTCGAGACCTTTCGCGACCTCGACCAAGACGGTGGCACACGCGGCTATTCGACCGCGATATTCTATCTTCTTGCTGCTGGCGAACGCTCGCAATGGCACCGAATAGATACCTCCGAGATATGGCACCATTATTGCGGCGCCCCCCTTCGCCTGTCGCTGTCGGCCGAGGGAAAGGACGCCGATCACAAACGCCTCGGCACGGATTTTAGTGCCGGCGAACGCCCTCAAATCGTCGTTCCCAAGAATTGCTGGCAAGCCGCAGAAAGTCTCGGTGCATGGACGCTGGTTGGCTGCACCGTGGCACCAGCTTTCGAGTTCGCCGGTTTTGAAATGGCGCCTCCTGGGTTCGGTCCCGCATGACGAAATTCTCCTCTGCAGGAGCTTCACGCGAGACCATCAGGTCGGGCGCGGCCAGGTGTGCCGCCGCCGACAATAATCTCCGCCATCAAGCGCGGCCGCCGGCATTCGTTCACCCGCGACCCTCAGGTGCCCTGAGAGCCGCTATATATTGTTCATCCGCCAAAGATCTGTTCGAGATATACTCCGAGTCATGAGGAATCCGAATTATATGGGTTGACGCGGGGCTCCGGCGCGATTCAGCTATGTGCATGATCCGTCCCAGTTTTCTTTCCTCAGCAGAGCGCCTCGAACTTGAAGCATGT
>Ga0315339_1000994_pt1 | contig 28240 bp, 23 predicted proteins | sample ASW17metaG_FD_204514 | JGI IMG/M metagenome (GOLD analysis project Ga0315339, IMG submission 204514) | Ammonia-oxidizing marine archaeal communities from Pacific Ocean, United States - ASW #17 | ecosystem: Environmental > Aquatic > Marine > Oceanic | place: USA: California | collected 2016-12-05 | reverse complement strand
GCCATTCTCGCGTTCTTTCGCGAAACAATCCCAAAAGAATGGAAAAACTTCCGCGACAAGGTGTCAGACAACTTTCGTATCACAACCCATGATAATTTTCGGGTTTTGGCGTAGGCACGGTATAGCACAAGTAGGGAAAAGCTGAAGTCTCAATATCTTCTCCCTATAACGCGTCGAGTGTTCTCAAGACGGCATCAGTCCGTGATCAATTACGCTTCATTTTTGGAAGACCGTGAGCCCACTCCTCGCCATACTGACAACTGCGCGACATTCCAATTGGCAATCGTCGGTGCTCCTCTCTGACTGGTCTCCCGGAGGGTTGGCGGCTTGGCAACTGACCACATAGCAATTGCCATCTAAGGGTGCGATGTGTCGAGCCGCCAAAAATCCAGCCGATTCAGGACCCCAACAATGTCCCCCCTTGCAGAACACAAGAAGAACATGTAGTATTTGTTCGTGGTTTGTGCACGACTCCTTGTGCCGAGAAGCTAGGGACCAAAGCGATGCTGACGCGAAAGCAACACGAGCTGCTGATGTTCGTTCATGAGCGCGTGAAGGAAACCGGCGTGCCACCCTCCTTCGACGAAATGAAGGATGCACTCGATCTGCGCTCGAAATCGGGGATTCATCGGTTGATCAAGGCGCTGGAGGAACGCGGCTTTATCCGCCGCCTGCCAAACCGGGCACGCGCCCTTGAGGTATTGAGACTGCCGGAGTCATTGTCGGAGGGGCTAGCGGCGCCGCGCGCCCGCGGCTTCTCGCCGAGCGTTATCGAGGGCAGTCTTGGCCGTGTACGACCAACCTCGGAGAGCAATGGTACAGCCGAGACCGTAATGATCCCCGTCATGGGCCGGATTGCTGCCGGCACTCCGATCGAGGCGATCCAGAACCATAGTCATTCGATTTCCGTACCGCCCGACCTTCTATCGGCGGGCGATCATTTCGCTCTCGAAGTTCGTGGCGATTCCATGATTGAAGCGGGCATCTTCGAAGGTGATACGGTTTTGATCCGCAAGACCGAGGCGGCCGACACCGGCGATATCGTCGTCGCCCTCGTCGACGAGGAGGAAGCAACGCTCAAGCGCCTACGCCGCAAAGGCGCCTCGATTGCCCTTGAGGCCGCCAACCCCGCGTACGAAACGCGAATCTTCGGTCCGGACCGGGTTCGGGTTCAGGGACGACTGGTCGGGCTCATTCGCCGTTACTGAACGCGGCCATCCACGGGCGTGGAATCTCGGGATAGGCGGTCTCAATCCGGAACTGCGGCGTCGCCGAATTGTCTCCATCGATCTGATAGAATGCATGGGCGCCATAGCGTTCCAGGCTACCGCGATCGATAACAATCGCGCCATCGTCGCAACCGTCCGGCGCCTTAAGGCGCGACACAACAATTCCGGCAAGCCGGCAATCTTCCCAGAACGCTTCGCCCTTCAAAACGAGCGCAATTTTCATATTTTCCGGTCCAAATTTTCCGATACATCCAAGCGGATCGCAAAGGACACCCTCCGAGATATCTGCCGCATTGGCCTTGCGTGGATCAGCGTCGGCGCGCAACCAATTTTCAATGGCAAAGCGTGAGCCCTTGCCAGCAATCATCGAATAGCGTCCGTCGCCGCCGCGCAGTGCCACGGTTGTTCCATCCGCATTGACCAGAATATCGGGACGCGGCGCGAGAATCGCGATCGGTATCGCCAAGAGCATAGGCACGATTCCAAGAAGCCGCCAGCGTTCGCGCCACAACGCCAGCCATAAAAAACCTATAACGACGAGGACGAGCGCTGACGCCGGAGCCATGCGAACCCCGCCGGCGGTGCCCGACCATTGGCTCGTCCATTTGGCTACCGCGATCACCCAGGTGAGGCCCCAACTCATGACGGTCAAGGGTAGGATTTCGATTCCAAACGGCATCAACAGAATACTAGCAAGCACCATCGGCATAATTATCGTCGCGACAAGTGGCATCGCCAACACGTTGGCGAGCAGCGTCAGCGGCGCCGTCCGCTGAAAATGAAAAATGGCGAAGGGTGTCGTGGCCAGTCCGGCAACCAATGACGTAACGAATAACCCGCTCATGAAACGCCAGCCCCGTCCTATCAGGCTGGGACCGCGCCGATCGACAAGGCGCGCTCGGTTATCGATCCGCGCTGAGAGTTCTTCATAAGCGGCGACAAGAGCAATCGTCGCGGCGAAGGACATTTGAAAGCTCGCGGTGAGCAGGCTTTCAGGCGCGATGAGAAGAACCGCAAAAGCCGACAGGGCGACGTTGCGTAGCGTAATCGCCCTTCGGTCGAGAAGGACTGCGACAAGCATAATCATCAGCATGATGTAGGCGCGCTGTGTCGCCACATGAGCTCCAGAGATTCCAAGGTAAAACGTCGCGACGGCGAGCGCGCCGAGCGCCGCCCACTTTTTGATTGGCCAGCGCAACGCAAGCTCGGAGGAGAGCGCCAGCAGGGCCCGGATCAGCCAGAACGCCGATCCGGCAATAAGTGCCATGTGCAGACCGGAAATCGCTAGGATATGGCCTAGTCCGGAGGCCCACATCGCCTCCTGTGTGGCGGTGGAAATACCACGCCGGTCGCCAGTGACGAGCGCCACCGCGATCCGACCTGGATCACCAGGTAGCGCTGCCATCACGCGATCGCGGATTGTATCGCGAAGCCGGGCGAGCGGCGCCCGAAGGCGGATAACAAAGGGCGGCGGACCGATCTCCGAAGGTCGAGCCGCACCATAGGAAAATCCGACCCCGCCTATCTGGTCGTAGAATGCGGTTCGGGCGAAGTCATAGCTGCCCGGCATGACCGGCCCGTTCGGTGGACGCAGCCGAGCGGTAACCGAGATGGCGTCGCCAACCGAGATCGCCTCCGTATCGGAGCGAATGGTAATGCGGACGATATCCGGCGTTTCGTCGTGGTCGAACCTTTCCATATCGTGGACGCGTAAGGCCACACGGACTCCGCCACGGGATGCCAGGGTCTTCTCTTCGACCCAGCCAGTAACAATCGTCGAGCGTTCATAGGGAAGCTTCGGCGCAAAAACATGGTCGGTGCGCAGCTTCATCGTTGCCGCGCCAGCCGCCACGATTGCAATTGCCACCATCAACCGGAAGAGGCCGACATTGCGCCGGCTCAACCATGCCACAAACCCGGCGGCGAGCGCGGCCGCGGACAGCCCAATTGCCGACGGCTCGCGCGGCAGGCCGAAATAAACGAGGATTCCAACGCCGAAACACACCGGCGACCAGAGGAACCCGCGTCCCTCATCCATCTCTCGGTTGAACGCGTCGAGAAGCGCCGTACGCGATCTGTTAGCGCGTTCCCAGAGGCGAGAGAACAGACTTGCGCGGCGAGCGCCACCATAGGCGGAACGGCGGGAAGGCGCCGCCGGATTCTGCACCTTTCCGGAGGTCGCAAGACGCTCGCTATCGCCCTCACTCATGCCCGGGTTCTCCCCAGGCCGATGCTACATCCTCACACCCCGTCCGTCAGTCCCCGACCGCCGACTAGTACCAAAAAGGAGATCAGGATTTCTTACCGGCCATCGCCTTGGCAAAATTGTCGCGAAGACCAACCGTCCGGTTGAATACCGGTTGCTCCGGCGTCGAAGTTCGGTCGGCGCAAAAATAGCCCAGCCGCTCAAACTGGACCACCTCACCTGGTGAAACCGTAGCCAGCGCCGATTCCAGACGGCAGCCGGTCAACCTTTCAAGTGAGTTCGGATTGAGATCCTTCGAAAAATTCCCGGCATCCGGCGTCGGAGTGTCAAAAAGCTGACTATACAGGTTCACCTCCGCGGACACGGACTTCGCCGCCGAAACCCAGTGAAGCGTTGCCTTGACCTTTCGACCGTCGGGCGGTGCGTTGCCGCCTTTCGTTTCAGGATCATATGTGCATCTCAACTCGACAATCTCGCCAGCCGCGTCCTTCACCACCTCCCGGCAAGTCAGAAAATATGCGTATCGAAGGCGGACTTCGCGGCCCGGCGAAAGTCGGAAGAATTTCTTCGGCGGGTCCTCCATGAAGTCGTCGCGCTCGATATAGATTTCGCGGCCAAAGTGAACCGGCCGAGTTCCGGCCGAAGGATCCTCGGGATTATTGATCGCCTCGAGTTCCTCGCCCGGGCCGTCCTCGTAATTTTCGATAACCACTTTAAGTGGCCGCAATACCGCCATCCGGCGGGCCGCGATTTTGTTGAGAGCCTCACGAATAGTCGCGTCAAACATGGCGACGTCGACGACACTGTTGGCCTTGGCCACGCCGATCCGTTTGATGAATTCCCGAATAGAGGCCGGCGGCACACCGCGGCGGCGCAGGCCGGCCAATGTCGGCATGCGCGGATCATCCCAACCTTCAACGTGATCACCACGAACAAGCTCGGTGAGCACGCGTTTCGACAAAACGGTATAGGTCAGATTGAGGCGGGCGAATTCATACTGCCGCGGGCGCGAAGGGACCGGAAGATTCTCGATCAGCCAGTCATAAAGTGGCCGATGATCGGCGAATTCAAGCGTGCATAGTGAGTGGGAAATCCCCTCGATCGCATCGGATTGGCCATGGGCAAAGTCGTAACTGGGATAAATCGGCCATAGAGACCCGGTGCGCGGGTGACTGGCATTCAAAATTCGGTAAAGCACCGGATCGCGTACATTGATGTTGCCCGATGCCATGTCGATCTTGGCACGAAGAACGCGCTCACCAACCGCAAATTCGCCTGCCCGCATGCGCCGGAAGAGGTCAAGATTCTCGGACGCATCGCGTTCACGAAAACGGCTATCCGTGCCGGGCTCAGTGAGCGTGCCGCGTGAGGCGCGCATTTCGTCCGGCGTCTGATCGTCGACATAGGCTTTGCCAGCGTTGATCAGTTGCTCAGCCCAATCGTAAAGCTGCTCGAAATTGTCCGACGCGTGGTGCAAATGTTCGCCCCAATCGAAACCGAGCCAACTGACATCGCTTTTGATCGCATCGATATATTCTTGCTCTTCCCTGCTGGGATTGGTGTCGTCGAAGCGCAAATGGCAACGGCCGCCGAATTCTTCCGCCACGCCGAAATTGAGGCAAATCGACTTGGCGTGACCAATATGGAGGTAGCCGTTCGGCTCCGGCGGAAACCGCGTCACAACGGCTTTCTCGCGGCCGTCGGCCAGGTCTTCGCTAATGATATCGCGAATAAAATCCTGCCCGGCCTCGCGAACCACGGTTTCCTCTGCTGTCATTCGCTGAAATCCTGCTTGCCGATGCTCTGCAACCGGTCTCGCCCTTACACGATGCCCGCTCGCCGGTCCAATCGGCCGGGCGACCAGTGTCGGGAAAACGATGCCAAAGAATCGCTCCGATCGGAGTCGGCACGCCGCACCGACCGTGATATGTGGTCGCCAGACGCGACTATATTATTGGAGGAATTCATGACCGCCGCACCTTCAGCCCTCGGCTTTGCCCCCAACGAGGACCCCTTTGTCGTCCAGCATGGCGGCTTCTATCGCCGCTGGCTGTCGATGCTCGACGATGTCGATGAATTGCGGACCGTTGTCGCCGGGTTGGAAGCAACCACGCAGGACAAATGGGTGCCGGTCTGGCGTGAGGCCGGAAAGCGACACGAAGACGAGGGCGACCGGTTGGCGGCGGCGGGTGACAAGAAAGGCGCTCAACGCGAATTTATGATCGCCAAGACCTTTTATTCGATTGGTCGTTTTCCCAGCGAGATCACACCAGTCAAGGCCGAGATCAGCGCCGATTGCGCCCGCGCCTATCGAAAGGCCTGCGAATATCTCGACCCGCCGCTCGAGGTCGTCGAGGTCGAATGTGACGGCAAATCAATTCGCTCCCATTTCCGCGCGCCGGCCGGTAAAGGCCCTGTACCGGCTGTCTTGATTATGTGCGGCTCCGATATGTTCAAGGAAGATCGCGGGTGGGCTGGTGAGTTGGCCCTACAAAATGGCCTCGCCTCCCTGGTCATGGACGCGCCTGGCACCGGAGAAAATGCGTTTCCTTGGGAACCGGAATCGGTCAAGGCATGGATGGCGGCGATCGATTATCTTGCCGCGCGACCCGAAGTTAACGGTTCACAAATTGGTGCATTCGGGGTCAGTCGTGGTGGATATTCAGTGACCCAGCTCGCTGGTGCCTATCCCGAGATGGTTCGTGCTGTCGTGGCGATTGCCGGTCACCCATTTGGTTACCGCATGACGGAAGAGGAGACCAAAGCGGTTGTCGATGGACGTAATTCCCGTGCGACCCATGTGTTTGGCGAGCCCGGCGGGCCCGCGTCGTTTGAGACCTGGTCGGCTGAGATTGAGGAGGAACTATTTAAAAAATGGTCCCTGTCGGAACTCGGCATCCTCGACAAGATTACGCAACCGCTGCTCATGATCAACGGCAAGCACGACCATTTGGCGCCAATCGGCAACATCTATTTCATGCTCGAAAACGGCCCGGTTACCGGTCGTGAAGCGCGAATCTATCCCGATGACGGCCATTGCGCTTTCAAGCATCAGCCGGAATGGGGGCCGGCCTCATTTGCCTGGCTTAACGAGAAACTGACTGCCAACGCCGGGCGCTGAACGCCTGGCCAAAGTCAATAAGCATGTCGCGTCCGCGCTGATCGGAAACTAAGCGGACGCGATACCGTTACTCTTGCTGCACGAGTCCATGGCCGAATCCGTCATCACGCGTTTTGCACCTTCCCCGACCGGCTTCCTCCATATCGGCGGAGCGCGAACGGCGCTATTCAACTGGCTCTACGCAAAGCATACGGGCGGCAAGATGCTGCTCAGGATTGAGGACACTGACCGCCAGCGATCGAGCAAAGAGGCCGTCGCTGCGATTCTCGACGGCCTAAATTGGCTCGATCTTGATTGGGACGGGGAGCCGCTTCACCAATTTGCCCGGGCGGCGCGTCACCGCGAAGTTGCCGAGCAACTGGTCGCTAGCGGCAAGGCTTATCGGGCCTATGAGACGCCAGAGGAATTGAACGAAATGCGCGCCGCGGCACGAACCGAGAAGCGTTCGCTGCGTTATGCTGGTGTCTGGCGGGATCGCGACCCTTTGCAGGCACCGACCGGCGCCCCTTCGGTTATCCGCATTAAATCGCCGCGCGAGGGCGAGACAATTATCGAGGATCGCGTTCAAGGTCGCGTTTCTTTCCCGAATAGCGAGCTCGATGATTTTATCATCCTGCGTTCCGACGGTTCGCCGACCTACATGCTCGCCGTTGTCGTCGACGATCACGATTCGGGTGTCACCCACATCATTCGCGGCGACGATCACTTGACCAATGCTGGTCGCCAAAAGGCCCTCTTCGACGCGCTTGGCTGGAACCTCCCGGTCATGGCTCATATCCCGCTTATCCACGGGCCGGATGGGGCCAAGCTGTCGAAACGGCATGGCGCGCTCGGCGTCGATGCCTATCGCGCCATGGGGTACCTGCCCGAGGCGATGTGCAATTACCTCGTTCGCCTCGGCTGGTCGCATGGCGACGACGAAATCATGTCGAGACAACAGATGATCGCCTGGTTCGATCTCGAGGCGATCAACCGAGGTGCGACACGCTTCGACTTTACCAAACTGGAGAGTGTCAACGCCCACTATCTGCGGGCGAAGAGCGATGACGCTCTCGCTGCAACGCTGATGGCAGAGCTTGTCCACCTCCCCGATGGAAGAGCCTTCGAAGCGCGGCTTGACGAAAGGCGGCGTCTTCAGCTCAAGGATGCCCTGCCGCTTTTCAAGGAACGCGCCAAGACGCTCAACAATCTCATTGAAGGCGCTCAGTTCATCGTCGCCGAGCGTCCGCTGGCGCTCGATGAGGCAGCGGTAAACCTTCTTGACCAAGACGCACGGACAATTCTTGCTGAACTTCTGCCGGTATTAAATTCGGTTGAAAACTGGACCGCGGCGACAATCCAAATCGCGGTCAAGTCCTTTGCCGAAGCGCGGGACATAAAACTTGGAAAAATTGCCCAACCGCTCCGCGCTGCATTGACCGGCAAAAAAACCTCGCCCGGCATTTTCGAGGTGCTGGCTATTCTCGGCCGCGAGGAAAGTCTTGCACGCATCGGCGATCAGTCGGCGCCGTGAACCTATGCGCGTAAAATTGGCCGCAAAAGCTTGCAGGAAATCATTAAGCCGATCACCGGACAGTGCATGGACATGCCGCGCCGCAACAAATAAAATACGCAGATAGCTCGGCTGTCCTCCCAAATCTGCCGTAACGCGCTCCAAGCGTATTAACTCGAGCATTCGGGAGGCCGTCGGGGCCAAAGAGACTGGAGTCTGCTCATGAGCAAGAAGACCGCGACATTAACAATCGACAACGAAAGCTGGGACTTCAACGTTCTCCCGGGAAGTGTTGGACCGGAAGTTATCGATATCGGGAGCCTTTACGGCAAAACCGGGCGCTTTACCTATGATCCCGGCTACACCTCGACCGGGGCATGCGAATCTAAGATTTGCTACATTGACGGTGAAGAGGGAACCCTTCTTTACCGCGGTTACCCGATTGAGCAGCTGGCTGAGCACGGCGATTATCTCGAGACCTGCTACCTGCTTCTCTACGGGGACCTGCCGACCGCGGCGCAGAAAGCCGATTTCGATTATCGCGTGACCCACCACACGATGATTCACGAGCAGATGAGCCGCTTTTTCACGGGCTTCCGTCGGGACGCGCATCCGATGGCGATCATGGTCGGTTGCGTCGGCGCGCTATCGGCCTTCTATCATGACTCGACCGATATCACGGATCCGCATCAACGCATGATCGCCTCATTGCGCATGATCGCGAAAATTCCGACGATTGCCGCGATGGCTTACAAATACCATGTTGGCCAGCCGTTTATTTATCCGTCAAACTCGCTCGACTACGCCTCGAATTTTTTGCGGATGTGCTTTGCGGTGCCGGCCGAGGAGTACAAGGTCAACCCGGTCCTTTCGCGCGCCATGGACAGGATTTTTATCCTTCATGCCGAGCATGAGCAGAACGCTTCGACCTCAACTGTGCGACTGGCCGGCTCTTCGGGCGCCAATCCTTTCGCCTGTATAGCGGCCGGCTGTGCATGTCTGTGGGGGCCGGCACATGGTGGCGCCAACGAAGCGGCGCTCAATATGCTCATGCAAATCGGCACAGCCGACCGCATCCCCGAGTTTATCGGCCGCGCCAAGGACAAGGATGATCCATTTCGGCTCATGGGTTTCGGCCATCGCGTTTACAAGAGCTATGATCCGCGCGCCAAGATCCTTCAGAAAACCTGTCACGAAGTTCTGGCCGAACTTGGTATCCAGGACGATCCGATACTTGAAGTTGCCATCGAGCTCGAGCGGATCGCCCTTCACGACGAATATTTCATCGAGAAGAATCTCTATCCCAATGTCGACTTCTATTCGGGTATCACACTAAAGGCGCTGGGCTTTCCGACCACGATGTTCACCGTCTTGTTCGCACTGGCCCGCACCGTTGGCTGGATTGCGCAGTGGAAGGAGATGGTCGAAGATCCATCACAGCGCATCGGCCGCCCGCGCCAGCTCTACACCGGCGACACGCTGCGGGACTACACGCCGATTTCCAAGCGCCGCTGACGCTCATCGACGCTGGCAAGGACGATCTCGGCGGCCCGCGCGCTTGGCGTCGTTTCTGCGAGCGTCATTAGTGAGTCAAGCTTACTAAACGCGGCCAGCTGCCGCTCGCGCTCGGCCGTCTCATCTAGAAGTGGCGCAAGCGCGGCCGCCAGCCGTTTTGGCGTACTTTGCCGGTCTATAAATTCCGGAATTACGTTTTCCCCAAGCACCAAATTGGAAAGAACGATCGATTTCGCCCGGAGGAAAAGTTTGAACCATTTGGCAAATGGATCAATCCGGTAAGCAACAACCATCGGCACGCCGGCAAGAGCAAGTTCCAGCGTTACGGTCCCGGACGCGGCCAAGGCCGCGTGGGCACGACGAAAAGCGGCAAACTTTTCCTCTTCACCCTCAACCAAACTCGGCTGAATCTCCCAGTTCGCAACGCCGGCTCGGATCTCATCTAGTAAATGGGGGACGGAAGGCAGAACAATTTCCAACGGACCAAGAGCCTCGGCGACTAGGGAAACCGTCTCTCCGAAAGGCTCAAGCAGACGTTGGATCTCGGAACGCCGGCTGCCCGGCAGGACCAGGAGCGTTCGCCGCCCTCCCGAGCCGAGCGAGGAACGCTCACCGGGAAGCGGGCGAAGAGTGTCGACGCGCTCAATCAGCGGGTGACCGACATAGCTGCAGGGCGGTCCGGAGAGCTGTTGCGAGACTGCCGGCTCAAAAGGCAGAATGGCGAGCACGTGATCGATCCACGCCGCCATGGTTTTTGCGCGACCTGGCCGCCAGGCCCACACCGACGGCATGACATAATGGATATTGGTAATAGACCGGTCGGCAGCGCGCACTCGGCGGGCAACGCCAAGGTTGAAGCTCGGACAATCGATTGTAATGAGTACGTCCGGCCGCGCCGACAGAACCGCTCGAGCGGTCTGGCGCTGCCGTTGGATGAGCCCGGCCAGTTTGGGGATTATCGTGGCGATTCCATGCAGACCGATCTCCTGCATTGGGTATAAGGATTGCAGCCCCAGAGAACCCATTCGCCTTCCGCCGACACCGAGAAAGCGGATTTTGCTGTCCAGCCGATTGGTCAGCGCATGCATGAGCCCGGCACCAAGCTGATCACCCGACTCTTCGCCGGCGACTAGAAAGACGGTGAACGGGCGTGTGCCCGCTGCGCCCCCGGTCATATTGCGACCTCGCGCTCATCCACGGCGAAAATGAAAACGCCCGCCAATTCGGCGCGGCGCCGGGTCTCGTCACGCTCGATGATCATTACCTGTCGGGCTTCAATGGCAATACCGGCAAGGCCCGCTCGATCAACCGCCGTCACAGTATCCGGCCCGATGGTCGGCATATCCACTCGCAAATCCTGCTGCGGTTTCGCACATTTGGCGAGAACGCCGACACGACCTTTCCATTTGAGACGTCCACTCGCATTAAGGCGAGCAACGCGGGCGATCATTTCGTCGGTTCCCTCTGCCGCCTCAAGCGCAACAATTCGGCCATTTACGACAATAGCCGCCTGGCCAGCGTCAAGTTTGCCAATGTTACGCGCTGCGGAAATCGCCAACTTAATATCGTCGAACCCATTCGATTCCGGTTTCGTTCCAGCAATGACGCCGGGTAACGAAACAAGATCGGCGGCAATTTCATGCGCACCAACCACCGTATAACCCCTTGCTTCAAACATCTTGATCGTTCCGGAAAGAACCGAATCGTCGCCTTTCGACATGATCGAAAGTATCTCCGGAAGATTCTTCAGCGTCCAAAAATCGAGCCTAAGCTGACTGAAATCCGGACGCGCATTGATCCCCCCAACAAGCACCAATTCCACCGCACCGTGATCGTCAAGAAGCTTCAGCAAGCGTCCCATCTGACCAAAATGGATCCAATCATGGGCAAACCTGTCAATGCCGGGATTGGCTTCGCCCTTTATCCCAATGACCAGCACTTTTCGACCGCCTGACAGTGCAGCATTGGCCACATGGAGGGGAACCGAGCCGCCTCCGGCAATAATCGCGATAGGATGTTCAGTTTGCTGGGTGGCCACCAAATCCGCCCCGCGCCATCATTCGCGTGGCTTACACAGCGGACGATCGCCACCGGCACGAATGAAATCGACGATCGTCATCACGGCCGGGACATCGATAAAATCGGCCGCGACCGTATCGACGCGCTCAGAAAGCGTCCCCGCGCCGTTGAAGATTGCCTGGTATGCAGCCCGCAACGCATGGATCGTCGGCCGATCGAAGCCGCGACGTTTGAGGCCGACGAGGTTGAGGCCGCCGAGCTCCGCCCGCGACCCAATCGCGGTGGCGAAAGGGATGACGTCGGCCACGACGATCGTCAGCGCGCCGACGAAAGCGTGTGGCCCAATGCGCGATCTTTGTTGGGCGCCGGCCATCCCGCCAAAAATCGCATGGTCGCCGACGACAACATGTCCGCCGAGACTGACATTGTTGACAAGGATAACGTGATTGCCAACGACACAATCATGGGCAACATGGGAGCCAACCATCAAAACGCAATCATTTCCAACACTGGTCAACTGGCGGCCGGCGGCAGTGCCGCGATGCACCGTCGCATGTTCCCGGATGACGCAGTTCGAGCCGATCTCAACCGCGGTCGCTTCCCCGCGATAGCTCGTGTCCTGCGGCGGCCCACCAATTACGGCGAATGGGTGAAGCTGTGTACCGGCTCCAATCCGGGTGTTTCCCTCAATAACAACATGCTCATGAAGAATAGCCCCATCCTCGATCTCCACCGCTGGTCCGATCATGGAGAACGCACCGATGACGACATTCTGGCCGATCCGTGCGCCGTCAGCGATAATCGCCGATTGATGAATCTCACTCATAGCCGCGCTTACTCGTCGGACAGAAGAGCGCCGATTGTAGCCTCGGCGACCTTATCATTTTCCACCCAAGCCTCGGTCGAGTACTTCCAAACACTGCCTCGATTGCGGATTTTTTTAATGCGGTACTCAAGCCGGTCGCCTGGCAACACAGGTTTGCGAAACTTAGCGTCGTCGATTGTCATGAAATAAACCAGAGCCGGCGTATCACGGCCAAGCGCATGAACACAGATGGCACCGGCGGTCTGCGCCATACCTTCAACAATCAGAACGCCTGGCATAATCGGGCGCCCCGGGAAATGGCCGACGAAGAACGGTTCGTTCATCGTCACATTCTTGATACCGACCGCGGAATTGTCTCCGTCGACGTCAAGGATCTTATCGACCAACAAAAACGGATAACGATGTGGAAGCAGTTCGAGAAGTCGAGCGATGTCAATCGTCTCAAGCGCTGGAGCCCCATCATTCATACGCAGAACTCCCTACTCTTCATTCGGCGCCACTTTCCGATCCGGTGGAACTCCCCGGCCTTTCGGTCATCCGGCGCAGGACGGACATTTCTCGCAACCATTGTTTGATCGGCCTCGCCGGCGTACCGCCCCAACGGGCGCCATCGGGTATATTCGTGGCAACAGCACTACTTGCGGCCAGCACGGCACGCCTGCCGATTTCAACATTGTCTCTTACACCAACTTTTCCGCCAAGCATCGCGCAATCGCCTATCGTTACGCTTCCCGAGATGCCCACCTGACCCGCGATCAGGCAATCCCGACCGATAATGACGTTGTGACCAATCTGGACGAGGTTGTCGATTTTGGTTCCTTCGCCAATAACAGTATCCCGATTGCTGCCCCGGTCGATCGTCGTATTCGCTCCGATTTCGACATCATCTTGGATGATGACGCGGCCGATCTGGATGATCTTCGAATTTCCCGAGTCGCCGACGATAAAGCCGAAACCATCTTGGCCAATACGTACGCCAGCGTGGATTGTAACCCTGTTGCCAACAAGCGCATAAGTTAGCGTGGCACCCGGGCCTATCGAAACATCTCGGCCGATCCGAACATCTGGACCGATTACGCACCCTGCCGCAACGAGGCTACAGCCCCCGATCTCAGCTCTTGGACCAACGACGGCGCCGGCCTCGATGGTCGTACCCGGTTCGACCATTGCGCTTGGATGGACATGAGCCGCCGGCGAGACGCCGTGCTCTCCAAAAACCGGATTCGGGCGCACCGCCGAAGGATAAAAAATCGCCGCGATCTTGGCGAAAGCGCCCTGCGGCCGCTCCGTCGCGAGCGCCACGGTCGTCGAGGGAACGCGGTCGAGATCGCGGACGGAGCAAAAGCACGCCCCCGCCCGGGTTGCTGATAGTGCTTCGCCAAAGCGGGCATTTTGAAAGAATGTGACGTCGGTTGGGCCGGCCGCGGCAATCGCGGCAACGCCGGCAATCCGCCGCTTGGTGTCGGCGCTATTTTGCAAGCTGGAGCCAGTCAACTCCGCAATCTCGGCAATTGTCAGCGGTTTTGGCGCTGGAAAGAATACTGGGTTCGCCATTGACTATGCCCGAGCATGAAAAAGGGCCGCCGATTTACCGACGGCCCTGCATAAATCTCGCTTCACACCTAGAACTGGGAACCGGCGCTGAAGCGGAAGATTTGTGTCTCGTCGTAGCTCTCTTTCGTCAACGCATAGGCGAAGTCGCCTCTGAGAAGCCCAAACGGGGAGGCCCAGAGGACCGAGGCACCGACCGATGAACGAATTGAGGCATCGTCGTTGACGTCAGCCGAAGCGACGCCGCTGGGCAAATCAATTCCAAAGAGGGTTCCCGCATCGGCGAACACCGCACCGCGGAGACCAAAGTCAGACGGTAAAATCGGAATTGGGAATTGCACCTCGGCCGTCGCAGCCGCGTAGTGCTTACCGCCAAGCGGCAAGCCATCTTTGCCAAGCGAATCACCTTCAAGGTCTCGCGCACCAAAGCCATTAGGTGCGAAACCACGAATGGTCTCGCCACCTTTGAAGAAATTATCTCGGACAATTACGTCATCGCCGATGCCCGTGACGTTTCCGCCTTGGACGCGAACAAGACCTACGATGTCGGTGCCGTAAAAGAGTTCACGATAGTAGCGCGCATCAGCTCTGGAGCGCACATAATGCACATCCCCGCCGAGGCCGGCTATATCCTGCGCCACTTTCAAGTATAACCCATTACTCGGATCAGCCATATTGTCGACAGTCGAATAAACGGTACTGTGGCCGACAGATGAAGTGAGCGACTCCCCCTCAGTATAGTACACCGTCGCGTCGTCTCCGGCAGCGCCGGTCGATACGTCGGAAATTGTTTCATTGGATATCGCGGCATTCAACGTCAGCTTTAGATCCGAAGTAATCGGCATGCCAAATTTGATGCCGCCACCGACGGCATCATTGTCATATGGCCGATCAGTGGTACTGCTCGTGTTCCGACTAAAGATGTCAAAACCTGCTGACATCCGATAGCCGAGAAAGTAAGGGTCGGTGAAGGAGAGTTCATACGAGGTATTGTTTTCGCCCAACCCATACGAAACACGAAGTTGCTGGCCACGGCCCAGGAAATTTTTCTCCGTTACCGAGACCTCGGCAACAAATCCGTCGAGGGTCGAATAGCCACCTCCGACCGCAAACGCCCCTGTAGAATCGTCAACAACTGTAACGTTGATAATCACCTTGTCTGGGGAGGATCCCGGCTCCGTCGTGATCGCGACTGTCTTGAAGAATCCCAACCCCCTGAGCCGGCGCTCGGCTCTGTCGACCAGAACACGGTTGAAAGCATCTCCCTCCGCAAGGTCGAACTCGCGGCGGATCACATAATCACGGGTTTTTGTGTTTCCGAAAATATTGATGCGTTCCACATAAGCACGTGGCCCCTCATCAATCAGAAGCGTGATCGAAATGGTCCCATTCTCATAGTCTCGATCACCGCGCGGCCGCACCTCGGCAAAGGCAAAGCCATATCCCGACAACTCAATGGTCAGTTCTTCGATCGTTCGTTCAACCAGACTTGCGTCGAAAACCCGCCCTTTCTTCATCTTCACTTGGCGATAAAGCGCATTTTCATCCAGGTCGGGGATTGAGGAATCAATCGTCACATCGCCGAACCGATACCGCGTGCCCTCCTCAATGGTAAACACAACATGGTACTTGTCGATCTCATCGTCGAAAGTGACATCAGTTGCCAAGACACGAAAATCGGCAAATCCGCTGCCCATATAAAAGCGACGCAGCAAATCCTCGTCCGCGTCAAGTTTGGCCGGATCATATATGTCTTTCTTACTGATCCAACTCAACCAATTCGATTTCCGCGTTTGGATAACCCGCCGCAATCGCGTATCCGAAAACGCCTGATTTCCAACAAAAGAAATGGTCTTGACGCCCGTACGCCCACCTTCATTGACGGCAAATACGACATCGACGCGATTGTTATCTAGCTGAATAATCTGCGGATCGACAACTGCGTTACTGCGACCACTTTGGTCGTAATAACCCTCGATCCTGCGAGCATCGGCCTGAAGCTGTGGCTCCGTCAACATGCCTCGCGACTTGGTATCGACCAGGGTCACCAGAATATTCGATTTTACCTTCTTGTTGCCCTGAAAAATTACCGAATTTACGACTTGGTTTTCAACGACGACAATCAGCAGCGTGCTGGCGCGTTGCGAAATGCCAACGTCCAGAAACAGCCCTGTTGCATATAGTGATTTGATTGAATCGTTAATATCCGCAGCGCCAAAACTGACACCCGGCTCAATGGTGACGTAGTTAATGATCGTCGTCGCCTCGACGCGCCTGTTGCCCTCGACCGTAATCTGATTAACCGTCGCTGCCTCCGCGACGCCAGAACCTAAAAAAGACCAAAAACCGCTGCCCCCTCCCGAAATCGAAGCGGCAAACGCGAAAAAGGTTGCGAGGACAATTGCCCGTGAATAATTTACAAATGATTTCATATGCTTCGAATGCCTTATCGAAATATTCCGCCGCCCTGCCACCTAGACAGCAGTTTCTCCTCCAACGGCCAGCAACACTGCAGCTTTACAGGCTTTTCTCGACCATGCAAGCGGAACCGTGTGTGACGCGCGCCGAATCTGTCACCTCTTTGTCCGTTCACCCCACATCGAAGCCTTTTTTTGTAGAGAATTCAACGGAAATTATCCCTAAAACAGCTGAATAATATCATTGGATACAGCGAAAATCATTAACATGGCCAGACTCACGAAACCAATGCGAAAACTTATATCCTGGGCCCGATCGCTGAGAGGCCGGCCCCGTACACCCTCAATCGCGTAAAACACCAAGTGCCCGCCATCGAGGACAGGTATCGGAAAGAGATTAATCAATCCGATGCTGATCGAAAGAATTGCAATGAACCTGAAAAACGCAACGATCCCAAAAGTCGCTACCTGGGCCGACATTTGCGCTATTCGTATCGGCCCGCCAAGCTGATCTGTTGACTCGCGACCTGCAATAATTGCGGCCAGAGAAACGCCTGTCTGTTCAACGACGAACCAGGTCTCGGCTACGGCGAGAATCGCCGCCTCCGGAACCGAATAGCGTTCCGTAGACACATTCTCGGCGGTCGCGCTTCGTGAAATTCCAAGCCTTCCCGAGCGATGTTTCCCGAGACTACTCTCGGTCTCATGCTGTTCCGGTGTTGCCGTCAATTCCACACGGTTTCCACCCCGGTCGACCACAACGTTGAGCTTGGTCCCGGCGCTGACCCCAACGATACGCTGGAGATCGGAGAAACTGCCGATTTCATCGCCATCAATGGTGATCACCAGATCGCCAGGTTGAAATCCGGCGCGTTCGGCGACGCTTCCCGGTACCACGCCATCAACCCGGGCTTCCGTGACTTGCTTGCCGTAGACCGAGAGGATCGCGGTAAAAATAACGATTGCCAGAAGAAAATTTGCGATCGGCCCGGCCGCGACGATTGCCGCGCGGGCGCCTACGCTCTTGTTGGCAAAGGCGTTTTCCTGTTCCGCGCTGCTCATATTGTCGAGAGCCTCGCGATCAGTTCCTCCCGCCTCGGTCTCGTCGCCGAGAAACTTTACATAACCGCCCAGCGGAATCGCGCAGAACTTCCAGCGGGTTCCCTGGCGATCGTTAAAGCCAAAGAGCTCCCGTCCAAACCCGACGGAAAATACCTTGATGCCAACGCCGAACCAGCGGGCCACCATGAAATGACCAAGCTCATGAATGAAAACTATAACGGTAAGAAGGAACAGGAACGGTACAGTGTACCAAAAGATCCACATGCCGAGGTCTTCGAAAATTGCCAGGATATCCATCCCTACCTACTCCGTAACGCTTTCTGACATAACGACTAGTGGCGACCAACCAATTCCAACGCGATCCGCCGGCCCTCGCGATCGAGATGCATTGCCTCTTCGGCCGAGGCCGGCTCCGATCCCGCCGCATTGGCTTCAGCACGGGCGATTGCTTGCTCGACCAATCCGGCAATTTCAAGGAAGCCGATCTTGCCGTCGAGGAATGCACTCACCGCGACCTCATTGGCGGCGTTAAGAATATTGGTCGCCCATCCCCCGGCGGCAAGTGCCTCGCGAGCGATCCGCAGACTTGGAAACCGGTCCTCATCGGGATCACTGAACGTCATTTGCCCCAGTTTTGCCAAGTTTAGACGTCGGCTCTGCGATGGCCGGCGTCCCGGCCAGGCTAGGCAATGAGCGATTGGTGTGCGCATATCGGGTGCGCCCAATTGGGCAAGCATAGAACCGTCACGAAAAGCAACAATCCCGTGAACCACGGATTGTGGGTGAACCAGGACCTCGGGTTGGCCGGGCGACGGATCGAACAAATGATGGGCCTCGATAATCTCAAGGCCCTTGTTCATCATGGTCGCCGAATCAATCGTCACTTTCGGACCCATCGACCAATTGGGATGTTGAAGGGCTTGGCGCGGCGTTGCGTCGGCCATCTCCTCCTTTGGCCATTCGCGAAACGGTCCACCGGAGGCCGTGAGGATAATTTTCTCGACCTCTTCCATCGGTTGCCCGTTCAGCGCTTGGAAAATGGCGTTGTGCTCTGAATCGACCGGCAGAATCTCATTGCCAGCGTTCCGCGCCGCCGCCATGAATAGATCGCCGGCACAAACCAGACATTCCTTGTTGGCAAGCGCGATACGCGATCCGGCGCGAATTGCGGCAAGTGTCGGCGCCAGTCCGGCAGCGCCGACGATTGCGGCCATAACGATATCAACTGGTCGGGCGGCCGCATCTTCGATCGCCGAGCCGCCGGCCGCAACCTCAATGTCGCTACCGGAAAGCGCCTCTTGCAGTTCGCGGAATTTTGACGGATTGGCGATAACGGCAAGGCGGGCGCCGACGGAAATAGCAATTTCGGCAAGCCGCGAGACATTTTCGTTGGCGGTAACCGCCTCCACATCGAAATCATGTGGCTGCTCGCCAATAACGGAAAGTGTGCTTGCCCCGATTGATCCACTCGCCCCGAGGATCGAAATTCGGCGAGGTTGGTTATTTGTCAAAGGCAGGGCCGAGGCGGTTACCATATCAAAAGCCCACGGCCGAGTTCGCCAAGCCCCGCGTGTCCGGCTCCGATAGTTACCGCGGCAGCCGCAGCGAAGACCAGTCCGTCGACCCGATCCATCACGCCGCCGTGCCCGGGGATAATGCTTCCAGAGTCCTTAGCGCCGAAGCGCCTCTTGACCCACGATTCATACAAATCACCGGCCTGGCAAGAAACTGAAAGGACGACCGTCACGACAATCAAATCAGACGTGACAGGAATCTCGATAATACTCGCTACCGCGATTCCGGCAGCAACCGCGCCAATCAGTCCGCCGATCACACCTGCCCAAGTTTTCTTGGGCGATATTCTCGGCCAGAGCTTGGCGCCGCCTACAATCCGACCAACGAAATACGCACCTGAATCGGTTGCCCAAACGATCGCCAGCAAGAACATGACTGCCGCGAGACCATAGTCAGGTGAGACGCGAATCGCGACCAGGCTAATGCCAAACACCGATGCATAGACAACCCCGCCTGGAAGCCAGACATCACGGGCGAATACGCCGGCAGAAATCGTCGCAACAACAGCAATAGCAATTGCCGCGACGAGCATGCCGGCACTCGAAATAATTATGGCGATCGCCACCGCCGCCGCGAACGGTGCCATCCGAACGATCGTGCCTCCGGTAAGGAGTGCCCATTCGAACTGAACGAAACAGGCGAAAATCGCGGCTACAATTCCGGCAGGCAGATCACCGACATAAGTAGCGCCGAGCGCGATGGCAAAGAGTACCGCTGCAGAAGCGGTTCTAACGATCAGGTCACGCTGTTTCACGGTTTGAGCGCGCTCGCCTTGTTGTGCAATTTCGCCAATTTTCACGTTCGGCTCATTGCCGCAACACCGCCAAATCGTCGAGTCCGCTTCGCATATTCGTCAAGCGCCTCGTCGAGGACTTTCGCATCGAAATCCGGCCAAAGCACCGGCAGAAATACAAACTCCGCATAGGCCGCCTGCCACAATAGGAAATTGCTAAGCCGGAACTCTCGGCCGGTTCGGACAATAAGATCGGGGTCAGGAATTTCGGCGGTGTCAAGGTGTTCTGCGATTGTCGCTTCGTCGATTGTTTCCGGACCAAGGGTACCCGCCTGTGCCTTTTCGGCAATAGTGCGCGCCGCCCGGACGATCTCATCGCGGCTGCCATAGTTGAACGCCACCACCAGAAACAACTGACTATTTTCGGCCGTCAACCGCTCGGCCTCCTCAATCAGTATCAGAATATCATCCGGCAGCCGGTCTCGCCCGCCAATCACGCGAACCCGCACGCCCTGACGGTGGAGGTCGGCGAGATCGCGGCGGATGAAGAGCCTTAAAAGCCCAAACAGAAAATCGACCTCATCTGTCGGACGAGACCAATTTTCTGATGAAAAGCTGAAAAGGGTAACATATTTGATTCCCCGTCTCAGCGCCGCATCAACCGTTCGACGAACCGCCCCAACTCCCTGGCGATGCCCCTCACTTCGCGGGAGACCACGAGATGAAGCCCAGCGACCATTGCCGTCCATGATTATACCGACATGCTGCGGCACGCCCGCGCCGTTGTCGGCGGGTTCAGAGACAATTGTCCGTTGAGCCGGAAGTGAAGTCATCGTTGCGTGCGTCTACCCAGAAATCAGACCTGAGTGATTTCTTCCTCTTTTATGGCCAGAATACCGTCGATCTCGGCTATATTTGAATCAGTCATTTTTTGGACCTGGTCGGCGAGTTTTTTCTGATCGTCCTCGCTCATCCCACCATCCTTTTCCTCTTTATTGATCTGGTCGATGCCGTCACGACGAACGTGTCGCACGGCCACCCTGGCCTGCTCCGAATATTTGTGCGCGATCTTGACGAGTTCCAGGCGACGCTCGGCATTGAGATCCGGGATTGGTATACGCAGCAATTGCCCGTCGACGATGGGGTTCAGGCCGAGATTCGACTCTCGAATCGCCCGCTCAACAGCCTGTATCATGGTCCGATCCCAGACCTGGATGGAAATCAACCGAGGCTCCGGCACACTAACCGACGCCAACTGTCCGAGCGGCATCGTCGAACCATAGGCCTCGACATTGATTGGTTCGACCAAATTGGCTGAAGCCCGGCCTGTTCGCAGGCCAGAAAGCTCACTCTTCAGCGCTGAGACAGCCCCGTGCATGCGGCGGTTGAGATCATCGAGATCCATCGAACCCTCTATGTTTTCCGAGCGCGATGCCGAAGACCCATTATCGGCAAACCGCTACTGCCACGTTCCATCGGTTTAGGCGTCCTCAACGATCGTCGCTCGGCCAGCTCCATTTAGAATATCGACGAAAGCGCCACTTTGGCGAATGGAAAAAACAATCACCGGAATACGGCTATCGCGGGCAAGCGCGACGGCCGCAGCATCCATCACCTCCAACCCCTTTGCCAGAACATCGTCATGGGTAAGATGGTCAAATCGAATTGCCTTCTTGTCCTTCCGTGGATCGGCCGAATAGATGCCGTCAACTTGGGTCCCTTTGAAGATTGCATCACAGTCCATCTCAGCCGCCCTCAGTGCCGCTCCTGTATCCGTCGTGAAAAAGGGATTCCCTGTGCCTCCGGCGAAGACGAGAACGCGGCCGTCGGCAAACACCTTTTCGGCGCGCTGCTGTGTGAATGTTTCACAGATTGTCGGCATCGGAACTGCGGAGAATACATGCGCCGGAATTCCGCGACGCTCCAGCCCGTCATGCAGAGCCAGTGAATTCATAACGGTCGCCAGCATGCCCATCTGATCGCCAGAGACGCGATTGCCGCCACTCTTGGCGATCTCAATGCCACGAAAAATATTGCCGCCGCCAGTGACCAAACAAACTCTGACGCCAAGTTCAAGCGCGTCGCCGATCTCACCGGCAATACGCTCGACGATTTTAGTGTCAATGCCATATTGTTGATCGCCGAGGAGAGCCTCGCCAGAAATCTTGAGGAGAACTCTTTTGAAGCGCGGCAACGCGTTCATCATCCAGATTCTTTCCGGTTTGCCAACCGGCATCCCGGATACACGAAGGTCGCCGCCATGTCACCCGGCTGGCCAGCCGGATCACAGGAATCTTACTATTTCTGGCCGGCCGCCGCTGCGACCTCGGCGGCGAAATCGCTTTCTTCCTTCTCAACGCCCTCGCCCAGCCGAAAAACCGAGAACGCCGCGACCTCAACCGGGCCACCAATGTCTGCTTCAGCTGCCTCGAGCGCCTCGGCGACAGTTTTCTCCGTGTCGACGACAAAGGTCTGCGAGAGAAGCACAACTTCTTCGTAGTATTTTCGCATGCGGCCTTCGACCATTTTCTCAATGATTGCCTCGGGCTTGCCGGATTCCCGTGCCTGTTCGGCATAAACCGAGCGTTCACGGGCAACCACGTCCTGATCGAGTTCGTCAGCAGTGACGGCGAGTGGAGACGCAGCCGCAACATGCATGGCAATCTGGCGTCCGATGCCGGCAAGCTTGTCTGCGTCGCCTGTCGATTTCAGTGCAACAATAACACCTATCTTGCCAAGACCCGGCGCTATCGAGCTGTGGACATAGTTGGCGACACCACCCGAATCCTCGGAAACCATGGTTACACGACGCAGGGTCATGTTTTCGCCGATTGTACCGATGGCAGTCTTGATCGCCTCTTCGACCGACGCGCCGTCAGACATTTTTGCCGCCTGAACGGCGGCCAGCGAACCGTCGGTCGAAAGCGCGGTTTGAGCGATTCCAGCGACAAGTTTCTGGAAATCGGCGTTGCGGGCGACAAAGTCGGTCTCCGAATTGACCTCGACCATGATCGCCCGACCGGGCACGGTGGCAACACCGATGAGACCCTCGGAGGCAACGCGACCAGCCTTTTTCGCGGCACTCGACAGACCCTTGGCGCGCAACCAGTCGACCGCAGCTTGCAAATCGCCAGACGTTTCCTTCAACGCCGATTTGCAATCCATCATCCCCGCGCCAGTCTCGTCGCGGAGTTCCTTCACCATGCTCGCGGTAATGCTCATGTCGAGCCCTCGTCGCTGTTCAATTTATTGCTTGGGTTGTTCACGTGCTTTTGGCATTGATGCCATAGCCGAGAAATTGGCATCTATTCCTTAACTGGCATCCGGGACGATTGCCCTTGCTTGGCCGACCCAATCATCGCGCTGCAAGCGGCCCTTCAAATTCAGCGCCGCGTCAACATTCTCGACATCCTCATCCGAGAAATTGGCAATCTGTTCGATCTTGGTGACGCCAATACTGCGCAGGCGTTGCTCAAGCGAGGGCCCGACGCCGGTAATCTTCTTCAAATCGTCAGGGTCTCCGGCCGGCGCCTGGAATAAAAGAGTGACCTCTGCCTCATCTTCATCAGAGGCGCCAGATTCATTCGCTGCGCCTTCACTTTTCGGCTCGGCCTCAGCGGCCGTGGCCACGACGGGTTCGCTTGCCGCCGCCTCGGCGACATCCGGCACTGGCGCCACGGCGTCGGCCTCACTTGCCGCCACCTCAAGAATAGCCGGCTCCTCAATTTCCTCCTGCGCGCCGACGTCGACACCGGCGCTCCCTTGCGCCCGAGAAATACCGTCGAGCGCTGCCTTTGCTATGAGATCGCAATAGAGCGTGATCGCTCGGCCCGCGTCGTCATTGCCCGGGATCGGGAGGGTTATGTGGTCGGGATTACAATTTGAATCGACGACCGCCGCCACTGGAATATTCAGACGGCGCGCCTCCTGAATGGCGATCGCTTCCTTGTTGGTGTCGATCACGAAAATAAGGTCGGGCACCCCGCCCATTTCTTTGATACCACCAAGCGCTTTTTCAAGCTTGTCGCGTTCGCGAGTGAGCGTCAGTAGCTCCTTTTTGACGAGGCCCTGTCCCTCACCCGAGAGAATTTCGTCGACCTCGCGGAGCCGCTGGATCGAGCGGGAAATGGTTTTCCAATTGGTCAACATGCCGCCGAGCCAGCGGGCGTTCACATAATACTGAGCCGAACGCTTGGCCGCAGCCGTCAGAGGCTCAGCCGCCTGGCGCTTGGTGCCGACGAATAGGATTCGTCCGCCACCCGCAACGGTGTCACTCACCGTCTCCAGTGCGCGATAAAGCATCGGCACTGTCTGGGCGAGATCCATAATGTGAATATTGTTGCGGATGCCAAAGATGTACTGTGCCATCTTGGGATTCCAGCGATGCTTTTGATGGCCAAAATGGACGCCCGCCTCGAGAAGCTGGCGCATAGAAAAATCTGGCAGTGCCATGACTACCCGTCTCCTTTTCCGGTTCTGCCGCCGCGGGGATACGGCCGAAGCCGCCGCCTATCAAGGCACCGGATGGATCGCTCGACCAGTCAAGCCGGTCGATTGAGCCAATCCCCGCGTGTGAGATGAGGCGGCTTATATGGGGAGGACTGCCGGAAAGCAAGCGGACTTACGAGCCATCTTGTTCTCTAAACCAGGTCTACCTGAACAACGCCGTCCAGCGAGCGGAGCGCGCTGGCGATTTGCGGAGAGACCGGATGGCGGCCGGGTAGCTGCATCTCGACCTCCCGGCGCCCCTCTTCGAGCAGAAAAACAAGGCTTATTTTGCCCTCGCCCTTACCGGCAAGGTGCTTTTGTACGCTCGGCAACGGCGCCTCGTCACGCATAAAGACGCGGATTTGCTTGAGTCCGGCGACAACCCGGTCGAGCGCCTCGACCGTCTGTATACGCATATTGATGCCCTCGGGCCGCTCTTCGGCATTGACCAGAACAACCACTGAAGAGCCCGGCTCAAGCAGATCGCGATATTCCGACAGGCCTTCGGAAAAGATGACAGCCTCAAATGATCCGGTCGGGTCGGAAAGCTGGATCGCACCCATGCGATTGCCGGAGCGAATGCGGCGCTCCTGCTTTGCGGTCACCGTGCCCGCCAAGCGACCGGCGGCGGCGCCATTGCGGACGGATTGCGAGAACTCCGCCCAGGTTTGGACGCGCAACTTCTTAAGTACCGGCCCGTAGTCGTCGAGCGGATGGGCGCTGAGATAAAACCCGATCGCGGCATGCTCACGCTGCAGTTTCTCGGCCGGCAGCCACGGCTCAACAACCGGCAACAATAGCGGTTCACGATCGCCCGCCCCGCCAAAAAAATCATTCTGACCAAGCGCCAAGCTGTTCTGTGTCCGGGTTGCCATGCCGTTGATGCGATCGATCCCGGCGGCAACCCGCGCCCGGTCCGGTTCGAATTCGTCGAAGGCACCGGCCGCCGCCAGGCCCTCCAACACACGCTTGTTGATAAAGCGTGGATTGATACGCCGACCAAAGTCGGCAAGGTCGCTGAACGGCGTATCCGCCCTGACATCAACCAAATGCTCGACCGCCTGGACGCCAACCCCCTTGATCGCCGCCAGCGAATAGAGAATTCGGCCGTCGGCGACATCGAATTCGATGCCCGATCGATTGATCGAGGGTGCCTCAACGGCAATGCCAAGATCAATCGCCTCACGACGAAACTCGGCGATCTTGTCGGTGTTGCCGGTTTCAAGCGTTAGCGAGGCCGCCATGAATTCGACTGGATAATTGGCTTTCAAAAAGGCCGTTTGATAGGCGACCAGCGCATAGGCGGCGGCATGGGATTTGTTGAAGCCGTAATCGGCGAATTTCGCCAAGAGCTCGAAGATCGCCTCTGCCTGATTACGAGCAACGCCACGCTCAACCGCACCCTCTACGAAACGACCGCGCTGGGCATCCATTTCGGCGCGAATCTTCTTTCCCATGGCGCGGCGAAGCAGATCCGCCTCGCCCAGAGAATAGCCGGCAAGCTCCTGGGCGATCTGCATCACCTGTTCTTGATAGACGATCACCCCGTAGGTTTCTTTGAGAAAGGGTTCGAGCCGGGGGTGGAGATATTCCGGTTTCTCCATGCCATGCTTGCGCAAGCAATAGGTCGGAATGTTGGCCATCGGCCCAGGCCGGAAAAGCGCGACCAGCGCAATGATCTCCTCGAAACGGTCGGGCCGCATATCAAGCAGCGCGCGTCGCATACCGGCACTTTCCAACTGGAAAACGCCGACCGTGTCGCCCCGTGCAAGCATCTCGTATGTGCTTGAATCGTCGAGCGGAATCTTCAATAGGTCAATTTCGACATCGCGCCGGCGAACGAGTTTCACGGCCAGGTCGAGAACCGTCAACGTCTTGAGGCCAAGGAAATCGAACTTCACCAGCCCGGCCTGTTCAACCCATTTCATATTGAATTGACTGACGTTCATATCCGATCGCGGATCGCGATAAAGTGGCACCAATCGATCAAGCGGCCGGTCGCCGATGACGATGCCTGCCGCGTGGGTCGAGGCGTGGCGGTAAAGCCCTTCGAGTTTCTGTGCGATGACCAGTAGCCGGTCGACCACTGGATCATTCTCGCGTTCGATCGCGAAGCGCGGTTCGTCGACGACTGCCTTATCCAGCGACACAGGATCGGCTGGATTCTGCGGCACAAGTTTGCATAACCGGTCAACTTGCCCGTAGGGCATTTGCAATACGCGGCCGACATCGCGGAGCACCGCGCGCGCCTGCAATGTCCCGAATGTAATGATCTGTGCAACCTGGTCGGCGCCGTATTTGGCCTGGACATAGTCGATCACGCGATCACGCCGGTTCTGGCAGAAATCGATGTCGAAATCGGGCATCGACACGCGCTCGGGATTGAGGAACCGTTCGAAGAGAAGTGTAAAACGCAGCGGGTCGAGATCGGTAATGGTCAGCGCCCATGCGACGACCGAACCAGCCCCGGAGCCGCGACCCGGCCCAACCGGGATTCCCTCTTTCTTAGCCCATTGAATAAAGTCGGCGACGATCAGGAAATAGCCCGGATATTTCATACCGGCGATGATGCCGAGTTCGTATTCGAGACGCTCACGGTAGTCTTTCTCGCTCAGGCCCGGAGCAAGCCCCAGCGAAGAGAGGCGTTCGGCGAGACCTTCGCGCGCCAGCTTGCCAAGCATTGCCGCCTCGGCCTTATCCGCCGCCTCGGCGTCATCGCCTGCATTGGCGAAACGCGGCAGGATCGGGTTGCGGACGGTCGGACGAAAAGAGCAGCGCATGGCGATCTCGATGGTGTTTTCGACCGCCTCCGGTAAATCCGCAAAGAGCGCCACCATCTCGGCGCGTGACTTGAAATAGTGCTCCGGTGTCAGCCGCCGGCGCTTGTCGTCGGCAATCACAACACCTTGCGAGATGCAGATCAGCGCGTCATGCGCCTCATAATCATCCTTTGCCGGAAAGAAGGGCTCATTGGTCGCAACCAGCGACAAACCACGGCTGTAGGCCATATCGACGAGAAGAGGCTCGACCACCTCTTCGGCGGCAAGGCGATGGCGCTGGAGTTCCACATAGAGCCGGTCACCGAACAGTTCCGCCAGCCGATCGAGACGTGTCGCCGCGAGTTCGGAATTCCCGGCCGCAATCGCCGCATCAACCGGACCGCCAGGGCCGCCGGAAAGCGCCAGCAAACCATCTGACGCCTCAGCCAAAGCCGAGATCGTGATATGGGCACGCACACCGGCCTCGGTCCCAATGAACGAATTGGAAACAAGGCGGACAAGATTCCAGTAGCCGTTCTCGTTCGCGGCGATCAGGACGATATCGAAAATCTGCTTTTGCGGGACAGCCCCGGCAACACTTGCCTCACCGGCGTCGCCAAAATCAACGGCGATCTGGCAACCGATAATCGGCTGTATGCCGGCCTCGGCCATCTTTTCGGAGAACTCCAGCGCCCCAAAGAGATTGCCGGTATCGCTGATGCCAAGCGCCGGCATGCGATCATCGGCGGCGAGCTTGGTCAGGACCTTCAGCGGCAGCGCGCCTTCAAGCAGCGAATAGGCCGAATGAACCCTCAGATGGACAAAGCCAACATCGCTGGCAACCCGACTCATGACGCGATCCTCCTGGCGCCAAGTGTCGGCGATGGAGGCGGAGGTGTCCATGCGCGCCGGCACTCCGTCCCCAATCAGATGAGAAGACTCATGACCTCCGACAACACACTGATCGAAGCCACAAAAACCGTCACGGAAATCAGTGCCGCAAGATCACGAACAAAAACAGTCATTGTCTCCTCCTCCTGTTTGGGGAGTAACCATGTTCTTGTTTTGTTCTATTGTCAATAGCACCGATTCAGAGGTAGTGCGTCAGTTTGAAACCCAGCTGAGATATAGCCGAAAGTTGGTGATGGCCCCTGAGGGGCGGCATATCATGGCGGTGCTCAGGCGCCGTCAATTCTCAAAGAGAAAGGGTATGCCACATGTCCAAATCTAGCGTTGTTCCTTTTGAA
>Ga0315339_1000993_pt1 | contig 28251 bp, 23 predicted proteins | sample ASW17metaG_FD_204514 | JGI IMG/M metagenome (GOLD analysis project Ga0315339, IMG submission 204514) | Ammonia-oxidizing marine archaeal communities from Pacific Ocean, United States - ASW #17 | ecosystem: Environmental > Aquatic > Marine > Oceanic | place: USA: California | collected 2016-12-05 | reverse complement strand
TTACAGGAGGGTCGCCCTCACCCAGGTACCACGGATTCTAGGCTTCCAGGACAGGGACGCAGAGTCCCGTACCCACGGCTGCCTGGACCGGAACTACTGGCACTATCGGCTAATCGACTTCTCGAACGCCAGGTTTCAAGAGGGCGTCCACCTGATCGCCCTGCTCTACGGTTCAGAGATGCCGGGGAACCCTTGGTGGAAACGAGACGAGGTCCATCGCTGGGGCGTCGCGGGTATTCGATTCTGGGAGGCGCAGCAAGGGCGTGGTGGGTTCTTCTCCGAGGCTTTTCCGTACGAGCGGAGTCTCGTGGGAACGGCGTTCAGTACGGTGGCCGCATGTGAAGCGTCCAGGCTGTTGAATGTCGATATCGAGCCCAGGGTCTTGCGCCGAGTGGGCGCATGGCTCGACCGCAACGAGAACATGCACGTGGCCAATCAGATGGCCGGCGCGGCAGCGGCCTTGGCCTGCGTATATCGCCTGACGAACGACGAGCGACACCGCACCGCAGCGGGTAAGAAGGTCGAGCGACTGCTGACGCTTCGGCAGCCGGAGGGCTACTTCTCGGAGTACGGCGGATACGATGTGGGTTACTTGTCGATCAACCTCAGTTACATCGCAACGTATCTAACCGTCATCCCAGACGAGAGACTAGCCGAAGCCGCGCTCGAGGCCGCGCGGTTCCTCGAGAGCAAGTTGGGGGCTGACTGTTCCTTCGACTACGCTAATACCAGTCGGAAGACACAATACCTGTACCCGTTCGGGCTGGTCATGCTCGGACGAAGTGATTTCGTGGCCAAGCACACCACCGGGCTCGACAGTGGCACGGTGCTGAATCCCGCGTGGATGGACGACCGTTTCTCGCTGCCGCTGACGGTCGATTATCTGCGCAGCTATCTGAAGATATAAATGCCGCAGGCAACCGGGATTGACTCGGCGATGACTCGGGAGCCGAGTGGCTTCCCTAGTCCCGAAAGAAGCTCTCTACTCAGGGATCAGCGGGGCTGGCTCGCATTGCTGCTCTTGGTGGTCGCCGTGGGCGGGACCTTGCGCTTCTATAACCTGAGCGAGCGAGGGTTCTGGGCGTACGACGAGGCCTTCTACGGCAACAATGCGGCGGCCCCGATCCTCGCATTCAAGTGGCTCGCCGCGAACCTCGGTGAGTTGCGCTCGGGGGAGGTGGGGATCGGGGGCTTGATCGAGCACCTTCGCGTCCGGGGGGCTCCGGCCGAACTCGCGGTGAAGCCGGGACATACCATGACTTTGGCGATGGGGTTCGCTGTCCTCGGCATCAGCGACTTCTCCGCTCTTGCCGTTTCAGCACTCATCGGGCTGATGGTGGTTCCTGCGGTATTCATCGCTGGGCGCCGCTGGTACGGAAACGTGACGGCCCTCGTCGCGGCGACCGTCGTGGCAGTGTCGGGTAATCAAGTCCACTTTTCCCGAACAGCCTATCCGCAGACCGACACTGTTCTGCTCGGCTTTCTCGGAGCCTGCCTCTTCGTGTGGAGTCTCGACCGAAACGGTCGGGCCCAGTTCATCACGCTGGCGTTCGCAGGCCTTGCATTCGGCCTCGCCCTGACCATGCACCCCAGCGTTGTGCTGCTGGCTGCCGTCGTCGTCATGGCGGAGGGCTGGAGGTGGTTGCGTACCAAGAGCTTCCGGTCGTCGGAAGGATGGGGGCGGGCCCTCAGCCTGACGGTGCCGATGTTGGTACCGACGTTGCTGATCGAGGGGGCCATGCGCCTGGTATTTGCTCGCATCGCGTGGACGGAGTTGGGACTCACCCGCCCACGCACGTTCCTAGAGTGGATGCTGGGGACTAAGGTGGGTATGGTTCAGCAAAGCTTCTATCCGAGCGCCGAAGGGCTTCTCTCCTATGTCCAGATCTTCGGGGAGATGGAGGGGCCCCTCGTGTGCTCGATGGCTCTGGTCGGCGGTGCGGTGTTGTGGAAGAAGCTCCGGCGACAGGGTTCCTTGCCAGATGTGGTAGTTCTCATGGGACTTGTGGTTCCAATGGTGTTCTGGAGCATCTACGGTGGTCATCGAGCTACCACTAGGGCCATTCAGGTGGCTGTTCCGTTCCTGGCGCTGCTGGCCGGTGTCGGTGCCGCTTGGTTGATCCCGCGGCTCACCTCTGCCCTCGGCTCGCGGAGATGGTCCAACGGGGTATTTGCTGCATTCCTGGCGGCAACTGTCGCTTGGGGCACGTGGAATCTCTCAGACCTGCTGTGGCGGATAAGCGGCTATTCGGAGGCTGCTGAACAAACCCTGGCCTATGTCGCGGAACACGGCGGAGCGGTAACGCGAGCCCACACTCAACTGTGGCCCGTACGGGCCTTCTACCTCGGTCGCCTCGTGGACGACATGCCCGTTCATGTTACAGAACGCATCGATCTGCAGACGGACGGGTTGCAGGGCGACTTCGTGGAGCTTCACGGGTCTCGCTACCTCGACCCGGAGGCCAGTCAATATCTCGTCGATATGACAACTGGTTGTGAGCCGATCGCACGTGTTCGGAATTCTGCTGGCACTGTAGCAGTCCGGTACGCATCGCACGGAGGCGCGGCCTTCAGAGAACATCTGTCAGAAGCCTATTCCTCCCACGATGACATGGACTGGATCCTGATCTACGATCTGCGCCGGTGTTGACGTGATGGGGAGCGCCCACAATACCATCGAGGGCTCAGGCTCACCGCGCCTGGCTTGGACGGCGACGCGGGAGCGTCTGGTTCGCGAGCACTGGCGCTACGCCATTGCATTCCTGTTCACGTTAACGCTGACTGTAAGGCTGGCGTACCGCCTCGTTGTCCTTCCCGCAATGCAAGGCGAAGCGTTGGGCACGCCCAAGGTTCCAGCCGGACCGGACCCGTACGACGTCATCGCCCAGAACGTGTTGGCGGGCAATGGCTTCGTGACCGAGCGCGGGAGTCTTCCCTACCTGCGCCGGGGACCTGGATACGTCGCCTATCTGATCGTCGTACGAACGATCCTTGGCAGTTCGGAGGCGGCAATCGTCGTGGCTCATGCCCTCACGGACGCCGCATCGACGGTAGTGCTCATTCTCCTCGCAACATGGGTCGCGGGACGCCCCATCGTGGGAATGCTCGCCGGTCTGTGCTTCAGTCTCTACCCAGAGGCAATCAGGCGCACGCCGGGCCCCGCCACGGAACCATGGTTCACCTTCTTGCTTCTGTTGTTGTGCTGTGCACTCCTGTGGTTGTTCGACAACCACACTTGGAGACGCGCCGCAGTGTGCGGGTGCCTGATCGGGCTCATGAGCCTCACCCGTCCCTCGTTTCAGTTTTTTCCAATCTTCCTCGCCGGGGTGATACTGCTGCGATATGGCAAGGGGGCCTGGTCGGCCATTCGATCTCAAGCAGTCTTGGCTCTGGCTTTCGCCATGGTCGTGATGCCTTGGACCATACGTAACTACCGGGTGACGGGCTGGTTCATCCCCGTCACCACGGAAGGTCCGTCCGACTTGTACTTGGGTACGCAGATCGAGTATGGCCCCGACTTCTTTGCCTCGCGCGAGGCCGCGGTGGCGCGCCGACTGGAGGTAGGTCACGAGCTAGCGGCGAGGGGAGGCGGCGTTGATGCCGAGCACCGGTTTCTCACGCTTGCTTTGCAAGAGATTCGGAGTCGCCCGGTGAGGTACGCAAGAAGCGTCGGACATCGGCTGCTGGGGTTCTGGCACCTCACTCAAACCCGCTTGGGGGCGGTCAAGAACCTAGCTGAGCACGTGCCCATCTACGCGCTGGCCGCCCTTGGGTTCGTAGGACTGATCGGCGCCGCCGAAGGCGGGTCCTCGTATTGCTGCTCCCATTGGTCTACCTGAACGCGGTCCACGGCATGACGCATGCGCTGATACGGTACGCCCTCCCCGTCATGCCCATCGTCTTCCTGCTCGCGGCTCAGGGGCTAGTGGAGTTGGAGGCCCGGATCACGTCAGCTGGAAGCGTCGGACCCATCGGGATTCGCTTTGGTTTGTCGGAGGTGGGTCGATGAGTGAGACAACGAGAGTAACGCACGACGAGACACTCCCTTCCACCATAGTCATCGAACCCACTCGAGGCGCAGTGGCCCTGAGGCTACGGGAGCTTTGGGCGTTCCGCGAACTGCTGTACTTCTTGACGTGGCGCGACATCAAGGTGCGCTACAAGCAGACGGTTCTGGGGGCGATGTGGGCGGTCATCCAGCCCTTCTTCACCATGGTGGTATTCAGTCTGTTTTTCGGGAGACTGGCGAAGGTGCCCTCAGACGGTATCCCCTATCCGATTTTCAGCTACTCCGCTCTGTTGCCGTGGACGTACTTCTCTACGTCACTGGGAGCTTCGGCCAATAGTCTGGTCGGCAATGCCGCGCTGATTACCAAGGTCTACTTTCCTCGCCTCATCGTACCCATCGCCAGTGTGGTCTCTGGCGTGGTGGATTTCTTCATCGCCTTCATCGTTTTGATCGGCATGATGGCATACTACGGCATCCGTCCAACCATAACGATCTTCTTCGTGCCAGTGTTCTTGATGCTCGCCATGATTACCGCACTAGGCGTCGGGCTGTGGCTCTCCGCAATGAACGTGATGTATCGCGACGTGCGTCACATGTTGCCCTTCATCACACAGTTTTGGCTGTTCGCGACCCCCGTGGCGTACCCGAGCAGCTTGCTCAGTGAGCCGTGGCGGACTCTGTACGGCATCAACCCGATGGTCGGAGTGGTGGAGGGTTTCCGTTGGGCGCTGCTCGGTACACAGCCGCCCGGATCGCTACTATGGGTTTCGATTCTCGTCGCTTTCTTACTGCTTGCGACCGGTCCGGCCTTTTTTCGCCGAATGGAGCACAACTTTGCGGATGTGATGTAGCCTGCAGGCCTTCAACTACTTCCCTGGGCCGCGAGGTGCGCTTGCGCCGCCTCATAATCTTCGAGCCGGCCTATGTCGAGCCAGTACTCTGGAATCGGGAAGGCTCCGACGCAGTCATTCGGTTGATGTAGATCGGCGAGCAACTCGAGCATCGTATATGCGCCCTCTGGGGTCAACGAGATTATGCGCGGTTCGAGAACGTAGATCCCGGCATTGATGAAGAATGACTGAGTGGATTTTTCGTCGATGCCGACGACGAGATGGTCGTCGATTTGGACTACCCCGTACGGCACCTGGTACTTGAACTCCCGGATACCGACCGTGGCAGCGAAGCCATTCTGGACATGATAGTCGACAACGGTATCAAAACGCACCTCCGTCAGCAGGTGGCCGTTGATCACCACGAAAGGGTCCGTTGGGGTCTCCGGTAACAAACGCAACACTCCAGCCGTCCCGAGGGGCTCTTTCTCGCGGAGAAAGTCGATGCGGTCACCGAACTGCTCCCCCGTGCCAAAATGGTCCTCGAGCTGTTGGGCGAGATACCGCACCGAGAGCAGAATCCTCCGAATACCCTGGGCAACCAGCTGCCTGATCATCGTTTCAATCAGTGGGCGCCCCACCACTTCCAGCGTGGGCTTGGGAACGCTCGCAGTCATGGGCCGCAACCGCGTTCCCTCCCCGCCCGCCATGATCAGAGCCCAATTGGGTAACTCTCAAGCTTGCAACAGGGCGTGCAGGACATGCAATCCCAACAGCCGACCACAAGAGTCCAGGATCGGGACGCTCTTGATCTCGCCCGCCTCCATGAGGCCGAGAGCTTCTCGCTCAGACGCAGTGGCAGCGACGCTCACAAAGTTGCCGTTCATTGCCGCCGTGACCGGGGCGTCGACCGGATATCCTCGGAGGAGGGCACGGCGGATGTCACCGTCCGTCACCGTTGCTAGGAGCTTGTGGTCTCCATCCGCCACCAGCGCGATTTCGACCGATCCTCGCTCGATGACAGCCATTGCGTCTCGGATGCTCGCGTCGGTCGAAACCACCAGATCCTCGAATAGTTGCATCTACGCCGCCTCGGCCTCGTTCGCGGGGATCCGACCCGGAGTGATTTGAATCCAGTGAACCAGAACGCCATCGAGTGCCACAATCGCTCCGTTGCTGATGATGAGGTGACTGAACAACAAGTCCCCTTACTGATTGCGGCGCTAACTCGAACCACCGGGCACCGACCCAGGAGACGGGCCGGAACAATAAATGCGCGTTATTCAATCCGACATTCCCGCGCTAGAAACGATGTCGACCACGGTCACGATCAGTGTTAGGTTGCGCGGCTTCATCTGAGGGAAGGATTACCGCCAGTGTCCTACCGAAGCCTGTGACTCCCACCTTTTGCAGCAAGACCCAGTGATCGTCTCAATTGTCACCTATCACTATGTCAGACCCTTGCAGGAGAGCCGATTTCCACAAATCAAGGGCCTGGATACCGCAGAGTTCAGGGAACAGATTTCCTACATTCAAAAGCACTATTCCGTCATCAGTGGACAAGATTTGCTGCTCGCGCAGCAGGCGGGCGAACTGGCATCCCTACCTAGTCGATCAGCGCTGCTCACCTTCGACGACGGCTACTTGGATCACTTTACGCACGTCTTCCCCATACTGTTCGATGCCGGGCTCCCCGGATGCTTTTTCCCGCCGGTTCGTAGTGCGGCGGAGCGGAAACTACTCGACGTCAACAAGATCCATTTCATTCTCGCATCGGTCAAAGACGAGCAGGTGCTCATCGAGGACATTTTCCGTACGCTGAGTTCCTTGGGCTACGACCAGTTGGTTAGCGAGAGAAGTGACTTGTGGGCCAAGCTTGGGCACGCGAGTCGCTATGACACCGCCGAGGTGGCGTTTATCAAGAGCTTGCTCCAGCGAGACCTTTCTCCGGAGGTGAGGGGCAGCGTCGCTCAGGCGCTGTTCGAGAAATATGTGACCAACGACGAAACAGGCTTCGCGGAAGAGTTGTACGCGACGACCGATCAATTGAGGGTCATGAGCGAGGGCGGCATGTACGTCGGTTGTCACGGATATGACCACAATTGGCTCGGCACGCTCACGCCGGAGGCGCAGCAGAGCGACATCGAGAAGGCTCTGGCATGGTTCCAGCAGTTCGGCGGTGGAGCGAGTCCGTGGATCATGTGCTACCCGTATGGCTCATATGACACATCTCTCCTCGGGCTACTGGCTGAGGCAGGGTGCGCGATCGGACTGACCTCAGACGCCGGCATCGCCGATCTGAACCGTGATCAGCATATGACTCTGCCCAGGCTCGACACGAACGACCTTCCAAGGAGTGCTGAGGCTGCGCCCAATGAATGGACGTTACGACATGTCAGCGCGTAGCCTTCTGGTCAGTTCCGATTGCGTGGCTCGGCACGAAGCCCAAGGGCGACTCCGGTGAACCAGCGCTCGGAATCCGCTATGGCGTAGGGGGGGCGGGCGTCTCAATCGCGAATCGGCTGGCCACGGTCGACCTCGGTCCCTGGATTCTCCGAAAGGGCATGACCCTCACCGGCGAGATGCGAGACGGGTGGTACCGCTGAATGGTAGGCCGAAAGTGGAACCGTCACTCGGTAGTGAAGACCGGTTCGCCGTTCTTCAGAGCGTCGATGAGCATAGAGGAGATCGCGGGCCGCATGAACCAATCAGGTGGGGGATTGCCCTGCTGCAACATCGTACGGGCTTCGGTCCCGCTTATGTGAAGTCGATCGGAGTCGGGATGGTCCGGATGGTCTCTTTCGTGAACATATCGGTCGAGTTTTTGAGAGTAGAAGACCCGGTCGAAGGTCACAATCTCGATGCCGAGGTCGGGTAAGCGGTCGAAGATTTCGTGGGCGGCCCTAGGGGGGTAGTAGTCGCCGACCCCGGTGTGGTCGCGGCCGACAATGAAGTGGCTACAGCCGAAGTTCTTACGGCATAAGGCGGTAAAGACCGCCTCCCGCGGACCGGCGTACCGAGAAAAAGTAGAAAAGACGGCGAACACTAACCGATTCCTCGGGTAGAAACGCTGCATCATCAACTCATAGCTGCGGATGATATATTGGGCGTTGAAATCGCCGCGCTTCTTCTTCCCAACGACCGGATGAACAAAGAGGCCGTCGCAGTGGCTGCTGGCCATTGCTTCGAGCTGCAGGAACTCATGGCTGCGGTGAATCACGTTGCGGGTGTGGAAGCCGACAACTTTCTCCCAGCCCCGCTCGACGAACAGCCGTCGTACCTGCTTCGGGGTCAACTTGTAGGCCTGGGCTTCCGACACGACCTTGCGCACCAGGTCGATCTTGCCACCGAGCAGCACGGGGTTGAGACGTTGGATCACTCGAACTCCCGGATGGGCGGCATCGGTCGTGCCGTACAACTTCTGCGCCGTCCGGTCGGGGTCGAAACGAAATTTCTCGGCGAGATGGAGAATCGCGACCACCCCCTCTTGGTCGGCAAGAGCGACATCGCTGCCCGGCGCGAGGCGGTCCGCATCAGCCTCGGTCGCATCCAAGACAATGGGCAACGGCCAAGGCAAGCCCCCTTCCAGTCTCATGTCATCAAGCACACCGTGGAAGTCGGCTTCGCCCATGAAGCCCTCGAGCGGGCTGTAGGTCCCGATGGCGATTTGCTCGAGGTCAATGGTGATGTTAGGCCCGATGGAAAGCCGCGGCATGGCCGCGAGCGCCTCCGTGTCGAGGACGCCACTGAGCGTTCGCTGGACCAACGTGCCGCCGTGCGGCCGGATCAATGCAGAGGTCGGGTGTCGGTACAGGTACTTCGAGGCATCGAGGTGGGCGACGACACCGGACTCTCTCTCCTCGAAATCTTTGAGGTCGATGGTGTCGTGGAAGTGGCGAATGATCTTGTTCAGCGTATTAATGCACTCCATCGGGTGCTTTCCGATGGCAGTCTCCGCCGCCAGCGTCAGGCCAGTGGCGCCGTCGAGCAACGTGTTTACCACGTCATGAACCTCCGCGCGCGTCGGCTTACGCTGGGTGATCATCGTCTCGAGCAGATTCGTGGCGACGAAGACGCCTGTGCCCCTCTTGCGGGCGTGGTGGAGAATTATCTTCTGGAGGAGGGGAATCTTCTCGATAGGCACTTCCTTGCTCAGGTCGCCACGGTCGATCAACAGGAAGTCGGAGCGGTCGGTGATTTCGTCCAGATTCTCGAGGCCGTCGATGCACTCGATCTTCGAGATGACTTTCATTGAGCCTCGTGTCGCGCGTCGGACTTCGTCGACGAAGGCGCCGCTCCGCATGAAGGACGCCGCGATATACTCAATCCCTGCCTCGAGGCCGATGGCGATCGATTGGTAGTCCTTTTCGGACAGAGCCGGCAGCGCGATGGGCTTGTCGTACGCGGGGTCGATCAACACGGCCTTATTGCGACCGATGACGCCCTCCGTCATGGTATTGGCGACGAGGTATCCCTTCGGCCGGGTCGAAACATCGGAGACTCGGAGAATCACGGTGTCGAAGTCGACGTGAATGAGATCGCCTTCAGCGAGATGGTCTATCACGAAGCCCGGCTTCAGAGAAAGCCGAGTGCGGTCACCGACGATCGGCTCGCCATACAACTGGACCTCCGAGTTTTCCTCCAGGACGATTGTAGATTCGGCGAGTTCACCCGTTCTCACTTGGGATCCTTGGGTATCGATGATGAAGGGGATGCCGACCTTGCTTGCGAGTCCGATGAAGTGGCGCAGGTCCTCGAGGCTCGAGTGGGACATATTGATGCGAACGAAGTCGACCCCCTTCGTCTTGATTCTGCGGACATCGACCTCCTTTCGGGTCGACGGGCCGAGCGTTGCAATGACTTTCGTACCGCAGTGGTTCATACGTTTCCGCCCAGTTGTCCATCAGGATCGGTGCCCCCCCTTTGCCGGAAGGCCGCCACTCGCGGCGGATGGTACCGTGGGGAAGCTCGACTGCCAAGCCCACAAGGAATGGCGGTCAGCGGCACCGAGCCGTGGCGCGGGCTCGACACCCCACGAGGTCTTTGAGCACACTATGAGATTTTCTTTTGATCCGGTTCCGGCCTGTCACTTGTGCGGGAACCCCGAGCGAGTCAAATCCGGCGTCGTGTGTTTTGAGGGCGACATCTTCGCCTATTCCATGTGCACACAGTGCGGATTGAAATACATGGACCCGTGTCCTTCCACCGAGTTCTATCGGGAGTACTACGCCCAGGAGTTTTGGGAGTCGAAGCTGGAGGGCCGGAGCTGGGAGGGTGACATCGACTTTACGCCGGTCCGCGCGGAAGGCTACTACGAGCGCCGCTACCGCGATGTGAAGCAGTTCCTGACGGCCGCCAACCTACTCAGACCCGGTCTCCGAGTCCTCGAGGTGGGGTGCTCGTTTGGCAAGACCCTTTCCCTGCTCAGAGACCGCGACGGCTGTGAGGTCTTCGGCATTGAACCCAGCGAAGCGGCTCGCAATGATGCTGCAGGGAGAGCCGGAAAAGGGATCAAGTTCGTTGGGACACACGCCGAAGACCTGGCAAATGAAACGGATCCTCAGACGTTCGATCTCATTGCCTTTTTCCACGTCTTGGAGAATGTCGTAGAGCCCATCCCGGTTCTGCAAACCCTGCATCAACACCTGGCACCAGGCGGCCATCTCATCGTGATTACGCCGAATCTCGACTTCAACGACCTGATGAATCCCTACCATCCGTTCATCTTCAGCCCAGAAACGCTCAGGCTGCTGTTCCATCGCGGAGGCTTCGTGCCGGTCTTCGAAGAGCATTCGAGCCCGCAGGATATAAGCAAGCTCAACCCACGACCGGACATGATCCTCCTGGGACGATCGGATCCGGGTCATCCCATACCGCCGATCGCCCAGGTCGATGTTGACGATCTGCTCCGTCGGCAGCAATACGCGTCTCAGACGTGGGCGCAGCTTCCCTCGAAAGAGTTGCTGCGTCTGATTGGCGCCCGGTTATTGGCCAAGCTGTTCTCTAGGGGCCTGACGGTTGCAGCACGCGACGCCCCTCACCGTGTCAGGAAACAACGGCAGTACCGACTCAACGAGTGGAGCAGTTCGACGGAAACGGACAGTCCCGCCACGTCGTCGCAGTCGTAACTCGGGAGTGGACCTGTTATGACCACAACATCTCCAGATACCATTTCGCCGCGACGCTCTCCCGATTTCATGATCGCCGGAGGCCGTCGGTGCGGTGGAACATCGCTGTTTTACTGGATGGCCAGCCATCCTGACGTGCATTTCTCCGGCGCGGCAGACGACAGCTTTTTTATCGACGACGAGGTGGGGGGCCTTCAGTGGCGGGACGATCAAATCCGGCCGGGTGAGTGGGACCGCATCCGCGCCTCTCAGGACTATTTCGCAAAATTCTCCGAGTGTCCCGACGGACGATTGGGCGAAAAGTGTTCGGACCTGCTGTTCTGGAACCCAGGGCACGCACGGTTGAAGCGATACGTTCCCGACATTAAGCTGATCTTGACTCTGAGAGATCCCGTTGGGAGGGCCTGGTCACACTATTGGAGCGAAGTAGGAAAAGACCGGGAGACCCTCGACTTCGAAGAGGCCCTGGCAGCCGAAGAGGCGCGGGCGGCTAGGAGCCCCTACGGTCACTACCAGCTCAGCTATCGGGCCAGAGGGCAATACGACCGTGTGCTCAGCAAGCTATATGAGCATTTCTCGTCAGAGAACGTCTTGGTGCTGATCTTGGAACGATCCAAGGCCGATCCGGTAGCGGCGATGCGGCGGGTCTACGAATTCATCGGCGTCGATCCGACGAAAGGGCTCGATAACGCCGGCACAGTCTTCAACACAGGCTGGACGACGGTACCCCGCCGCTGGACGAGAATCCCTGGGATGGGATTGGTCGACGGTGCCTACCAACGCTTCCTCTGGAGGAATGTGGGGCGGGTGATCAAAGCGCCGAACGACAACTATGCCTCGAACTTCGACCGGCGTCGGCGATTCTCGCAGAAGGCATCCTGGATCTTTCGTCGTTCGGCCAAGACCGAGAGCATGTCAGAGGAAACCCGGCGGCGGCTACGGGAGGAATATGCGCCGCACGTTTCGGCCTTGGAAGAGATCCTGGGCCAGCCGATACCAGAGTGGCGCTAACCGACCCAACGCCGCGACGAGGCCACCGGCGGCGGCGATAGAGTGCTGTCTGTCGCCATTACCAAACCGTCCATCCGCCGTCTACCACCAGGTTGTGGGGAGCGGGAAACTCGTGAGGGAAGATCGACGCATCAAGATTCTGATTGTAGGGGTGCCGAAGTCCGGCACGACGATCCTGGTCCATAGGGTGGCCGGGGGCTTCCCCGGTTGCCATGCCATCACCGGCGGAGAACCGCAGACAGTCGACAACTCCGACAAGACGCACTTTGTCCAGAAATTCACGTACATGGAGGAGAAGAACCGGGGGGAGGGGGCAATGCACGAGCATCTGGCCCGATCTGCTTATGACCGGAAAATCTGGATCGCTCGCGACCCTCGCGACATCGCCGTCAGTGATCTCTTGTTTCGGTGGTTTCGGGGACACAAGAAGAACCCGAGGGGGTACCGGGCCTTTATCAGTCTGCTGTCCAGGAAGGAATCTGATCCTGGATCTGTGGCGTTTCATGAGCTCTTCAGGCACTTCGGGCATATCCTGGAGCCGTTGACCAACGAGCAGCTCGTTGAACGTGAAAGACGGAGCTATCTCAGTGTCTCGAGCTTCGTTGCCGGATTCGATGACGACTGGTTCATGTTCAAGTATGAGGACATGATTGCGGGGCTCTATTCAGATTTGAATCGCTTCCTGGGCTTCGACGTGGCGCTCGATGCTTCCGTTCTCGAGGTACAAGAACAGGTCGTGCGAAGAAGAGCTTCAGGGGATTGGCGAGATTGGTTCACCACCGAGGATGTCGAGATGTTCAAGCCGGTATACGACCCCTACCTGAGGCAGGTGGGCTATGACCCAGAAGACTGGTGCTTGAACCCCAACCAGGAGATCGACCCGCATTATTCCTCCGAGTACGTGAAGAGTCTGCCGGCCAAGTTGCTCAAGCAATCGGGTGGGGGGCGCAAGAATCGCATCCTTCGGCTCCTTGGGAGGGCTTGATGGGCAGCAGCGGTAGGTGGGGACAAAGGCGATGAACGATGTGGCGATCCGAGTTGAGGGGCTAGGCAAGCAATACCGTATTGGCGGCCCCCAAGAGAAGCACCGCACCCTTCGCGAGGAAATCACAGATTCCGCGGGCGCCCCGTGGCGTCGTATACGCGCCATCGTACGCCGGGAGGCGCCACCAGAAGCGGCGGAAACGATATGGGCGCTGAGAGACGTTTCCTTCGACGTCCAGCGAGGTGACGTCATCGGGATCGTAGGTCGCAACGGCGCGGGCAAGAGTACGGCCCTCAAGATTCTCTCCCGAATCACGGACCCTACGGAAGGGCGAGCGGAGATGCACGGTCGCGTGGGCTCCCTTTTGGAGGTGGGAACTGGGTTCCACCCCGAGTTGACCGGCCGCGAGAACATTTATTTGAATGGCTCGATCCTCGGCATGCGACGGAGCGAGATCAATGACAAATTCGATGAGATCGTAGACTTTTCCGAAATCGAGAAGTTCCTCGATACGCCGGTCAAGCGTTACTCGAGCGGTATGTACGTGAGACTCGCGTTCTCAGTGGCTGCTCACCTCGACCCCGAAATCTTGCTCGTAGACGAAGTGCTTTCCGTGGGGGATGCCGCATTCCAGAGAAAGTGTTTGGGCCGCATGAGCAAGGCGGCCGAAGGGGGGCGAACCGTGTTGTTCGTGAGCCACAACATGGGCGCTGTGCGAAACCTCTGCACGCGAGGTCTGTGGCTGGACGGAGGAAGGGTCGTGTGCGAGGGCACTGCTGAGGCGGTCGTGGACCGGTACCTGGAGTCTGCGCTGTCTCAACTCGAGAATGCTTCGATCTCGCTGACGGACCGCTCGGATCGAGAGGGAACCGGGCAAGTCAGGCTGACCAGTTTTGTCGCCCGTACGCACGGAACCGCCGGCGAGCAACTACTGCGATGCGGCGAGAATGCCGAGTTCGTGATCGGATATCAGGCCCAGACTCAACGACCCATACCAGCCCTCTTTGTCAGCGTGGACGTAAGAGACTCGCTCGGACAGCCAACGGTTTCCTTCGGAAACAAGTACGAGGGAACACATCTGATGGACCTTCCGCCCCGGGGCGAGTTAGTGTGCCGAATTCCGTCTTTACCGCTCAGACCAGGCCGCTACTTTGTCTCGCTTGCCTGTAGGGCCAACAACGTGCTCAGCGACAAGGTCTACGACGCTGCGGTGCTGGACGTTGGGGACGGTGACTTCTTCGGTACCGGGGCCTTCCCACCTCGCAAGAACAGCTGCGTCATGGTCGCTCACCGCTGGTTCAACAGGGAGAGTAGCCAGGTCTCGTGAAAATCATGCCCCTCCAGGACGGTTCGTCATGAAGGACAGCCTCAGGGCTATCTGTGTCGAGCCCGTCCACACCATTAGGGACGTAATGCAGCTCATCAGCGACGCGGCGTTGCACGGCGCGCCCACCGGCATCGCGCTCGTCGTCGATGACCAATACCGGCTGGAGGGCGTGATCACCGACGGCGACCTCAGGCGCGCTCTCGTGGCAGGCCGCTCCGTGGACGATCCAGGAGTGGACATCATGGTCCGCAATCCCATCACGGTCCCCGCTGGGATGACCGCAGATCAAATGTTACTCCACATGACCGAGAGGGTCAGCAGTAGTGGCCGTATCCGCGATGTGAAGGTGGAATTCTTGATCGTCGCGGACGAGCAACGGCGCGTCATCGACGTACTTCACACCGTGGAACTGCTCATTCAGGCCGACATCAGTCGTTGGCCGGTGGGCGTCGTGGGTCTCGGGTTCGTTGGTCTGACTCTGGCCGTGACTCTAGCAGATGTAGGTTTCGAGGTGCACGGTGTGGACCACGATTCTGAAGCCGTCGACGGGGTCGCCGCTGGCCGGCCGCGCTTCTATGAAGGAGGTCTCGAGCCTCTACTGAAGCACCAACTGGCTGACAATCGGCTACAAGTTCACTCAAGTTTGCCGACGCACCTGTCCATCTTCGTGATCGCAGTCGGGACGCCCGTCGATGCCGACGGAACGCCCCTGCTGGACAACATCAGGGACGCGACCGCGAGCGTGGCCTCCGTGCTGACTCCAGGAGCGCTGGTCGTGCTGAGGTCCACCCTCCCTGTCGGCGCGACCAGAGCCGTGGTATTGCCGATTCTTGAAGCGGGCTCGGGGTTGAGCTGCGGAAGGGATTTCCACCTCGTGTTCGCTCCTGAGCGCACCGTCGAGGGCAACGCACTGAAGGAGCTCCGGATGCTCCCTCAAATCGTCGGAGGCTTCGACGAGCGAAGTGAGGAGGTCGGCGCCCGCTTCTTCGGTAAGTTCGCGCCCAACATCGTACGGGTCAGCGGGCTCGAGGCGGCCGAGATGGTCAAGCTGGTCAACAACTCGTTTCGCGACGTCTCGTTCGCCTTCTCCAACGAGCTGGCCACGATCTGCGACCTCTGGAACCTTGACGCCACTGGCGTCATCGAAGCCGCAAACATGGGATATCCGCGGGACAAGATCCCCGTGCCCAGCCCGGGTGTAGGAGGCCTCTGCCTCGTGAAGGATCCCCTGATTTACGCGTGGGCCGGGCGCGAGAAGGGATACGAGCCGGCGCTGCCTGTACACGGCAGGCGAATCAATGCGGGCATGGTCGAGCTCGTGGCCCGGAAGGTGCTCGGGTTCTTCGAGCGCCACGGGCTTTCGCCGGAGGGACGGAAGATCTTCATCATGGGGTTCGCTTTCAAAGGAACTCCGGAGACCTCGGACATGCGCTTCTCGCCGACGCTGGATCTCCTGCCACTGCTCCGAGAGGCCCGGGTCAGCTTGTACGGTCATGATCCGATCGTGCCCGGGAGCGAGATCGAGGCGCTCGACATCGTCAGCGTGGGTGTGGAAGACGGTTTTGCCGGAGCCGACGCTGTGATCGTCATGAACAACAACCCAGGCTTTGCGGATCTGGATCTCGCGAGCCTGCTTCCTCGCATGCACCGCCCAGGGCTCGTATTCGACGGTTGGCACGTCCTGTCCAGGCACGAAGTGAACGGCTTCGAGGGCATCGAGTACGAGGGGATCAGCGGTGCCCTCTAGGCCCGGGGAAGCGTCCAACGTCGACGCACCGTCACCTGCATGAGCCGGTGAGCGTTTGACGATCGAAGCAACCTACGTGGTCGTCATGGCCGGGGGGAAAGGCAGCCGCCTGTGGCCCCTGAGCCGCCCCGACCGACCCAAACAGTTCGCTCCTCTGCTTGAAGGCACTTCCCTTCTACAGGCCACCTGGCAGCGGGCGCTGAAGTTGGCAAACCCGGATCACGTGATTGTCGTCGGTGATGTCGCACACCGGGAGCTGCTGCATGAACAGCTACCGGATCTGCCGCTCGACAACCTTCTTCTGGAGCCCTCAGGCCGCAATACGACGGCGTGCATCGCCCTAGCGGCGGTCTACGCACGCTCGCGAGACCCCGAATGCGTCATGGTCGTGCTCCCGGCCGACCACGTGATCCTCAACGAGAGCGAGTGGTGCGATGCGGTCAGGGCCGCGACGGAACATGCCAGCGCCAGCGACCGGCTGGTGGCGGTCGGAGTAGAAGCTGAAGATCTGGATCCAAGGTTTGGGTACCATGAACTCGGTCCCCCGCTTGAGCGGTTTTCCGGGCGGACGGTCTTCGCCGTGGGGCGGTTCGTGGAGAAGCCCAGTGAGGCCGATGCCGCATCGATGCGGCGAGGCCCTCCGTTTCTCCGAAATACGGGAACGTTCGCTTGGAGAGTGAAGGTGATCCTGGAAGAGATCGACAACCACCAACCGATCATCGCTTCCAAGATCCTCGAGGCGATGGACTCGGCCGATCCCGAGGCGTTGGCCGCTGCTTACGAGTCACTCCCCGCGGTCTCCATCGACCACGGCGTCCTGCAGCACACCGACCGAATGTCGGTCGTACCCTCCGTGGTCGAGCGCGTCGACGTCGGAGACTTTTCCGCGTTCTCAGTGCTTCTGGAGCCAGACGCCCACGGCAACTCCGTGGCGGGCCATTACACGGGATTGGACAGTGGAAATAACATCATCTATGCCCCGGGGCTCAAGGTGGCGATGATTGGCGTCCACGACTATGTGCTCGTCGCCGATGGAGATGCGGTCCTGGTCTGCCCACTAAGCCGAACCCAAGAAATCAAAGACCTCTTCCCAGCGCTGAAGGAGCTTTGACATGGCGACTGTGATTGCCGAGTGCTGTCAGAACCACAACGGCGACCTCGGCATCCTCAAGGAAATGGTATGGGCCGCAGCGGACGCGGGCGCGGACTGGGTCAAGATCCAGTCGATATCCGCGAACGAACTCACTCGTAGGGAACGGTTCGAGCAGGGTGTGATCGTGGACGGTGAGCAAAAGACCATCAAGCGTCCTTATCAGCCCGAGTACGAACGCCTTCGACCGATGGACCTGGACGACGATGCTCACGTTTGGCTTATCGAGGAATGCGAGAGGGCCAGGGTCAAGCCGATGACCACGGTCTTCAGCCGCGCTCGAATCCCCTTTCTGGCGAGCCTACCCTGGAAGGCGATCAAGGTGGCCAGCTACGATTGCGCGAGCTTCCCCATGCTGCGGGAACTCATGGCTCATTTTGAGCACCTATACATCTCGACGGGTGCAACGCATACACGAGAGATCGAGCAGGCGGCCGAACTGCTCGCGGGGCATTCCTACACGTTCCTCCACTGCGTCACCGTCTACCCGACGCCGCTCGACTCCCTGCATCTGGCCCGGCTGGACTTCCTGAGACGCTTTACCCCGTCAGTGGGGTTCAGTGATCACTCCCTCGTGCCCCGGGACGGTATCAAGGCGTCACTCGCGGCCCTATGGCTCGGGGCTGACACGGTGGAGCGCCATTTCACGGTCCTTCCCCCGGATCAGACCAGGGACGGTCCCGTGTCCATCAATCCAGAGGAGTTGGCCGAGTTGGTGCGGTATGCCCGAATGTCTCCCGAAGAATTGGGATCGCAGGTCCTGGAGCAGATCGGCGATCACCAAGCCCTGTTGGGGCTGGCCGATCGCCCGCTGTCGGCTGCTGAGGAGTTGAACCGGGATTACTACCGAGGCCGGTTCGCCAGTCGGGTGGGAGACGGCTTCGTTTTCAACTGGCAGGAGTCCCCGGTGCATGTCTGAGGAGAGCCCGCGCGTGCTCGGCGTGATTCCCGCTCGAGGTGGCTCCAAAGGCGTACCGGGAAAGAATATTCGGCCGTTGGGTGGCAAGCCGCTCTTGGCCCACACTGTTGCAGCAGCGCTCGACTGCTCTTCGCTCGCCGACGTCGTGGTCTCGACCGACGATGTCGAGATCCAGGAGATCGCTGTCCAGTATGGCGCCCAGGCACCCTTCCTGAGGCCCGCTGACCTCGCCACCGATAGCGCGTTGGCGATTCCGACGATCCAGCACGCTGTGCAGGAAATGGAGGGTCGTAGCGGAGGTCCCTATGATATCGTAGTCATGCTCCAGCCCACCACTCCCTTCCGATCCTCCGCAGACATCACTGCGGCGCTCGAAGACCTGCGGGGGAGTGATGCTGACGGCATCATCAGCGTCGTTTCCGTGGGCAACTGGCATCCGATCAAGATGAAGAGACTCGAAGACACTCAGCTCCTGGACTACGAGTCCTGGCCCGTGGAGAATCCGCCGAGACAGTCCCTACCGCCGGTCTACATCGTCAACGGCGCAATCTACGCCACGCGCCGCGACGTGTTCATGAAACGAGGGACATTCAGGGGAGAGCGTTGCCTCGGCTACGTCATGCCGGAAGAACGTTCGGTCAACATCGACGTCGAAGCCGACTTCGTGTTGGCGGAGCACTACTTGAAGGTGAGTGTCCAATGACGCTGCGCCCCTGCGACGGGATCCGACCTGTCGGACCTAGGCTTGGAACGAGCTCCTGATGGATAGTACCGATCTGAAAGCGCTGTACGATCGAGTGTACGCGGACGGCAAAGAGGGATTCTTCACCTTCAGTACGGCCGACGTCACCGAGCAGGTCCTCAAGGAAGCAGACTGGCGGGGGCGGTCGGTGCTGGAGGTGGGCTGTGGGACAGGAGAGACCGCCTTCATGATTGCCGCGGCGGGCGGGCTGGTGCTGGCCACCGACTTTGTAGAGGGCGCGATCCAGGAGGCCCAGGAACGACATCAGCATCCCAATCTGAGCTTTGCGGTCGCAAACGTCGACGAAGTGGAGGGGCTCTTCGACTACATCGTTATGCAGGAAGTCATCGAGCACGTCGATGATCCACCCTCGACCCTTTCCCGACTGAAGTCGCACTTGAAACCCGACGGACATCTCATCATTACTTGTCCATCGTTCCTCAACCTGCGAGGGGTCGTTTGGATGACCCTCCAGCTCCTGTTGGACGTGCCCATGTCCCTCACGGATCGACATTTCATCAGTCCTCCCGACATGGAAGCCTGGGCGACGCAACTCGGCCTACACTGCACGTGGCGTACGTTCCGACACAGCCAAGGGATGGGGGAGCAGATGCTCGTCGATTTGGCGAAGCGGCTGCCGAACGCCCTCCGGGATGCAGGCCTGGACAATTCGAAGGCAGGTGCACTTCTGGACTGGCTGGAAGCCGCAAGTGCATTCGAGGCGGAAGCGACTCATAACGGTGCCAAGGCCCTGTATCATCTGACCCTGGTCGCTCCGTGACGCTCTCCTGTGATCGCTGTGCTTGCCCGTTCATCGCGGGGCGCTGGCTCCAGATGCCCGCTCGTTGATGATTGAGAACGAGCGGGAGTCCCGTAAGACGGTCCTCCTGATGGCACACGGGGGACGGGCCGTAACGTATCTATTTCATACCGACGTCGTCCGGGCTCTGCTCAATTCGAACATTCGGGTGGTGGGGCTGGTCGATGACGTGTTGGTGGACCGACTCACCGAGGAATTCAAGGGTTTGGACGTCGTCTTCGAATCCCGGCGTCACGACGCATGCCGGCGGTATGTGGGCTCCTATCGCACGTACCTACAGCTGCTCGTCGACTTCCTGCGGAGGTGCGGAGTATCCTCGCGGATGAACCTAGGTGCGGTCCTCCACCACCAGAGACTCACTGAGAGCCAGACGAACGGGAAGTGGAAGGCGGTGCTCGTAATCGTCAGGCCGTTTATCTGGATGATGAGACGGATCAGACTGCTTCGCACGGCGGTGGCGCAGGCGCAGACGCGATGGTTTACTGCCGACATCTACGGCGACCTCTTCACGAAATATCGTCCTGTACTGGCGGTGTCCAGTTCGCCAGGGTGGTTCTGGGACCGTTTCTTTCTACGTGAGGCCAAAGCCAACGGCATCTCTACAGCCGCGGTCGTCATAGGTTGGGACCACCCCAATAGCAAGGGCGCACCTGGCGCTCCGGTGGACCGGATCACGTGCTGGTCGGAAACCCAAAAGGCAGAGTTGGTGGATGGCTCGGACTGGAACCCGTCCCACGTGAACATGGGCGGGGCCCCAGCCTACGACAGCTACGTGCGGGGAGAGTCGTGTATTCCGCGAGAAGCGTACTTTCAAAAGCACGGGCTGGACCCGGACAGGCGGCTCCTCGCGTACGCGTGCACGTTCGTTTCGTACTCGCCCAACATCCAGAATATCAACGCCCTGGCCCGGTTGGTGGCCGGCGACGAACTGGTGGAGAACGGCCAACTCCTGGTTCGACTACACCCGAGGCACTTCCAGGGCGAGATCTTCGAGCGCGAGCGTGACGAGGTTCTGCGACTCGCCGACGTACACCCCCATGTGCACGTCGTGGAGCCCAAGGCTCTCGCCGGAAAGATGGCCCGGTACTCGAGTGAGGATTCTCCAGAGTTGACGTCCATGTTGAGACACTGCGACGTGTTTCTGTCCGTCTTCTCTACCATGGTGGTGGAAGCAGGGCTGTGCGATAAGCCGATCATTAGCACCTGCCTGGACTCGAACGAGGGATGGGGGGACCGCTATTGGCTGCGCCTCTCGCAGGTTGGGCACTGGCCTACGCACTCGCGCCTCGTGGAGTCCAAGGCCGGGCGTGTCGCCCTGAACGCTGACGAGTTGCGGAACCTAGTGAATGCATACCTGGAGAATCCAGCATTGGATAGAGACAACCGCAAGAAGTTCGTGATCGACGAATGCACCTACGTGGATGGCAGTGCGGGACGCCGAACGGGCGAGTTCCTGGTTTCGCTCACGTGATAGCTACCGCGAGGCTGGTGCAGTCGGACTCCGGCGACCTTGGAGGCCAGCGAGATGACCCGGCCTTCCTCATTGCCGCGCTCGAGGTCTGGTGGGCAGGCGCCGGGGAAGCCAATTGATTGGTGTTTGCGTAGCCATCGACTATCGAGGAGACCGTGATGCTCGAGTAATGGCGACTGTGTTGGCCGAACGATCGGATCCGGCGCGCCGACACCGCTGGTCGTACGCCCGCTATGAACGCGATGTCTCCGTCATTCTTCTATCGCACCGGCTTCACAGTGAGGCCGACCTGGTGGCGACATCGGGCGACGGCTCATTTATCGGCGTCCTGGACGGGGAGGTCTTCAGCCTCGGAACAGCGGACACGGAGGCACGCGGTTGCTCAACCGTGTCGTCGGGTACTCTGCTGCGAAGCTTCGTGGATGGAGCAGTTCGCTCGGTGCCGAACTGGAACGGCGAGTACGTCTTTGCCTGCGTGGATACGAGATCTGGCGAGCTACGATTGGCGACAGATCGGTACGGCCTTCGCCCTCACTATCTGTCCCAAATGGGGGAATGCTGGGCCGTGGCACCCTCGCTCACCGCGGTCCGCGCCATGCCGTGGGTCGGTGACGCGGTGGACAAGGTAGGGATGGCCGAGTTCCTCGCCTTCCAGCACATGCTGGGCGACAGGACGTATCTAGATCAAGTGAAGGTCGTTCCACCTGCCGCCATTATCTCGATTTCCCGCGACGCCTCGCGCACACAGCGGTACTGGCGGTATGAGTATCCCAACAGAGACATCGGTGGTGCCACCACCAGCGTCGAGGAGCGTGCCGAGGAGCTCGCAACGGTGTTGCGCACTGCAGTGGACCGCCGTAGCCAGGGAAACGAACGTCTCGGCGTCCCTTTGTCCGGTGGACTCGATAGCCGGGCGATCGCCGGGTTCGCCCATTCGCTGGGCCGTCCGATCTCCACGTTCACTTTCGGGACCCACGACTCGGAAGACGTCGTATTCGCCCGCCGGATCGCCGAACGTCTCGAAGTACCGTGGACACTCTCCTTGCTGCGCCCCGACTATCTCCTGGAATCCTTCGACTGGGCTGTTCGGGCCACCGACGGACTCTCGGCGTGTTGCAACTACCACTCCTTGGTAATGAACGAGAGCATCGAAGGTTCGGCGGACGTGCTGCTCTCCGGCGTAACCGGCGATGCCCTGACAGGGGGGTTTCATATGCCCAGCATCGTCGGAGCTCCCCCGTCGGAGTTGATGGACCCCATCCTCGACTGGATCAATGTAGGAGTCCCACTCTCGGAATTCGAGCTGGTGTTCGGATCCGCCGAAGGAGCTGAGCTACGCGGAAATGTTCTGGATGCGATGAAGGACGAAATGGCTCAGATAGGGGCGAGTCACCCCGGGGATGTCTGGCACGGCTTCAGCCTGCTGGGCCGGGATGCTCGGGCCATGCGCCTCGGGAACCGACTGCAGCGGGAAATCGTCGAAGTCCGCGACGTCTTCGCCGACTACGACGTGGTCGATTTGGGTCTGCGGCTGGAGCACGAGTTCCGCAGTGACCAACGAGCTTACATCGAGATGCACCGACGACACCTCACGGACATCGCCCGGATTCCGCGTCAAGGCCCCGGCGTTCCCATCACCTCGTCACTATACTTCCCCGTTGCGGGGCTGCGGCGCAAACCATGGAGGGTCCACCAACTGGAAACGCTCGTCCGCCGGTTGATTGGCGTCCCGAAGGGGCCCGGGTTCATTCATTACGGTGAAGTGTTCAACGGACCACTTCGCCCTTTACTGGACCGACACCTGCCAAAGGGTACGGAGACATCGTTCTCGGGTGTGTCGGGAAATTATGTCGACGCAATACGCCTCGAGCACGATGAGCGACAGAACAGAACCTACCTCATCGCGATTCTTCTTACCGCGTCTGGTGCACTGCGTCACTTGGGTATTGAAGACGGAAAGCGTACGTGACGGGCTCGGGCACAAACGTCCTTTCGGACATTCCCACCGCAAAGGAAGGCAACTCCCGGATGAAGAACATCTACCTGACCATTCTTCCCGTGTCCACTGGCGTCCGCGATCTCCTGCGTCTGGGGATGGTGGACGAGCTGCTCTCCCTGTCCGACGAAGTGCGGGTAATATTGGTGACTCCTGCCCATACGGTTCCTGAGTTTCACGAGGAGTTCGCTGGACCGCGTGTGGTCATCCGGGCCCATTCCATGTTCGAGGGTTTCCCGGGGAGACGTCTGCCACAAGCCGTGCTGAACGCTTGTATGGCGATTCAACGCAAGGCCAGTGGCCGGAGGCTCATGAGGCTTGTGAGCCGCATCCAGACTTGGCTGATGGCATTGGATGAGGACAAGATCGCCGGGCTTTTCACCGAGTTCCCGCCGAGCCTCGTGGTCTCGAGCCACCCTCTGATGATTTCGGACTGGCGACTCTTTTACGCCGCCAAGCGACGGCGGATCCCGACCCTCGCCATCGTCCGCAGCTGGGACAATATTCTCAAGGGCCTCAAGATTCTTCCTGATTTTTTGGCGGTGTGGAACGAAATCAATCGTAAGGAGGCCATGGATAGGTATGGCTACACCGAGAACGAGGTCATCGTCACGGGATCTCCGCCCTTCGATCGGTATTTCTTGCCAGGGACGCTGCAACCTCGCGATGCCTACCTGTCTGCCGCGGGCCTGAACCCCGGTCGTCCCGTGATCGTATACGCGACCCTCGGTCAGTTCCACTACGCCTATGACGAAACCTTTCTCCTGGACCTCCTGCTCAAGTTGGCGGACGAACACGACGAGCTTGCAGAGGCGCAAATCGTTTGCCGACTTCATCCAATGTCTCAGATACGGTACTTCTGGAAGTACACGACCAACCCGAGGGTTACCCTGTCGTTCCCGAAGACATACGACAAGACGATAGGGTGGTCGATGACCGTGGAGGAGGCGGATGATTCCGCGAATCTGCTGTGTCATGCTGATGTTGTGATCACACCGACGTCCACGATGATGTTGGAGGCTCCCATCTTCGACACGCCCACGATTCTGCCGATCTTCAGCACCGTGCAGCCAGAATTGGCGGAGCGATACTTTGGCGGCCTCGCCCTGAAACAACATTGCAAGCCCCTAGCAGAAAAGGAGTGGTTGCCGTTCGTGCGCTCGGAACAGGAACTTGCGGACGCTCTATTGCAGGCCATTCGCGACCCTGAACTGGGCCGAGAAGGCAGGCTCGCTGTGGTCGAAGAGTACGTCCCCTTTCGAGATGGCAAGTGCGGAGAACGGGTAGCGAGGCTGATCCTGGACTTGATGCGATCAAACCAATCATCTGCGTGACAACATGAAAGTCCTCTTCCTTACCGCATGGTATCCGACCCCTCAGCGGCCTGCTTTTGGGGTCTTTGTACGCGAACACGCTCGCGCCGCCCAACAGTTTCACGACGTTCACTTGCTTCATGTCGTCCTGACCCCTCGGGCAAAACAGAAGGCCAGGAGGTCGATACATGTGGAGCACTCACGCGACTCGGATCTGCCAGTAAGTCGCGCAACGGTGTCGGTCCCTCCGATGCTTGGATTGGGCGATGTCGTCTACGTTCGTCTCGTGGCTGAGGCACTGGAACAAACCGGCTTCGTACCGGACGTGATTCACTGCAACATCACTCTTCCGGTGGGTCTAGGAGCGTTGTACCTGAAGAAAAAGCTGGGTGTGCCCGTCGTCCTGACGGAGCATTCCAGTGACTTTCGTCTATTCTACACGGGCACGGCCTGGGCGCGAGTCAAGGCTCGTCGGGCGTTACGTGGGGTCGACAGAGTGCTCCCAGTTGGAGAAGGCCAACGCAAGATGATGGAAGCGTTCGAGCCGCGGCCGACGTATGTCACCATTCCGAACGCCATCGATACGGAGATGTTCAGCCCCGGCACCAACTCGCGTCGCCCTGGACCGATACGGGCCCTGACGGTTCTCGGGCTTTGGGAGCACAAAGGCATCCAGTTTCTCCTTCAGGCCTATGCGCGCCTTCCAGAGCAAAGCCAGCGAGCTCTGCAACTCACGATACTGGGCAGCGGTCCATACGAGAACGCCCTCTTCAACCTGCGCGACCAACTCGGCATCGCGGACTCCGTACAGTTCTTGCCCGGTGGCAGATCCAAGGCGGAAATAGCGACTTTGATGCGAGAGTGCGACTTCCTGGTGCACCCGAGCCTTCGCGAGGCTACACCCTGCGTCATCATCGAGGCCATGGCCTGTGGCAAGCCTGTGCTGGTAACCCGGTGCGGGGCCTCGGAATACCTGGTTGGGCCCGCGTCTGGGAAGATCGTGGAGAAGGGCGACGCCGATGCACTCGCCGAGGGCCTGCAGGAGATGATGGACGAGTACCGCCGGTATGATGCCTCACGACTGGCCCTGACGACTGCGCAGAAGTACTCGTACTCGGCCATAGGGCGCCGCTTCGACGAAGTCTACCGTGAGCTCACGGTTCCCTAGGGCGTGGGGGCTGAGCCAGTTGTCTGGAGTTGGGCTCCATTGAGGGACGCTGAGGCCGCAAACGAAGGGCGGCGCGTTCTGGTCATCGCCTATTTCTTTCCTCCAAGTAACGCGTCCGGTACCCATCGCACGATGCGCTACGCGCGTTACCTGCCTGAATTCGGGTGGCAGCCGATCGTTCTGACAGTGAAGGACGAGGTCCACTGGATCGTGGACGAAGGTCTATTGGCTCAGCTACCCCCGGGTCTTCAGGTCCATAGAACTCGATCGATCGAGCCTGCGAGGGCCCTGGGGAGGTTGGCTGGATCGTTTGGCCGCGCCCTTCGCGGCGGGAGGCATCCGGCCGAGGGACCGGCTCCGGTCGGTGACTCCGACCCCCAACCGTCCACGGGGGCTGTAATGGCAACCCTCAAGAAGGGGCTCGGATCTGTTCAGGATCTCCTGTCGATACCGGACGCCCAGATCGGCTGGCTTCCGTTCGCAACGTGGACCGGAATGCGGGTGATCCGTAGTACCAGGCCGGAGCTGATCTATACCACCGCACAGCCTTGGACTGCCTCACTCATCGGGTTGGCGCTGAAGCGCTTGACCGGTCTGCCCTGGATCGCTGACGTGCGTGACGGGTGGACCGTGGCGAGCGGCTTCCACGGCACCACCTCTGGCTTGAAGCGAGTTGTAAGCAGAGCGTTGGAAAGGCTCGTAATTCGTACTGCCGATCTGATCATCGTCACGACCAACGCTACCCGGGACGCCTACCTACGGCATTTCGAGGGGGAGTTGACCGAGAACAGGGTGGCCGTAATCTACAATGGCTTCGATAGCCGGCATCTCGATGCAATGAATTACACGAGCGCGTCGGGGGACAGCCGATTCACGCTGGTCATGGCGGGCACGACCCGCGCGGCGCATGACCTTCTGCCCTTTTGTGAGGCTCTGTCAGACGTTGTGCGTGGCAGAGAACTCTCACCTGAACAGATCAGAGTTTCCTTCGTCGGTGACGTGTACCCTGCCCTCGTTCAGCACGTGAAGTCGCTGGCCATCACGGAGTATGTGTGCTTTACAGAGAGAGTGTCCTATGAGGAATCCAAAAGCGTGATAGGTCAGAGCACCGCGCTGTTGCTCCCGATTGGGTGCGTGGCGGGCTCCGAGTTCACGGTCCCCGCCAAAGCGTTCCACTACCTGCTCGCCGACAAGCCCATTCTTGCCTTGGCACCGGAATCCAGCGAGGTCGCAAACTTGGTGCGGGAAAGCGGGTCTGGGATCGTCGTATCACCGACCGACCGACGCGCGATCGGCGACGCTGTGCTTCGGTTGTACGACGAACATGAGAAGGGCGGTCTCGACAAATACTCGGTCACTCAGAACTTCCTCGATAGGTTTCGTGCGGATCGACTCACAGGGCAGCTTTCCGAGCATATGAAGAACCTCAGCCTCGCGGGGCGCCCGTGACTTCGTCCGGTGCCTTCTCGAAGCTACCGGGGGCCTTCGTGACCGCTGCCTTGCTCGGCGTGGTGATATTCGACGGAACCCGAGTTGGAGACGGCAGCTCGTTGCCTTTGGGCGAAATCGCCCTGGTAATCTTCGTGTTCGTGGCTCTGGCCCACCCAACCTGGGCAATCATCGGCTTTTTTGCCCTGCGTTTGGCACCCGATATCCCCTTGGGTGCGCTGCCCGGGATGAACGTCGCGACGCTAGGGACCGTGGTGCTCTTCGCGATGGGCGTCGGTCGCTGGAGCATGAGTGACCGACGGATATCAGCTTCTCCTTTGTGGGCTCCGACCCTGTGGTTCCACGCTGTTCTCTGGGTCTCATCGATCTACTATCTGGGAAGCTGGGGGACGCCTCAAGTCCCAATCGTCAAAGACCTCGTGGGAATGGCCTCCGGACCGATCCTGTTCCTCTATGTGCTGGGTGGAGATCTTGACCGGCGAGGGGCTGTCACCGTGGTCACGGCGTTGATCGTCCTGTGGGCGGCAACCGCAGGGCAAGTGATCGGAATCGGACTGAACGGCTTCCTAAGCGACTCTGCCGAGTTCTCTGCCTATGTGCGACGGAGCAGCACAATTGACGAATTCTACCCCGCCACCTTCATCGTTTCTGCCGCCTTTTTGGTTGCCGCAGTGCGGTTGGCCCCGGTCGAGTTCAGTCGATGGATTGGGACATTCAGGATGTTGCTGCCGGCGCTGGTGGTAGCGGTGATGTTGAGCACCTTCCTGGGCGCTTTGACTGGTCTGATTCTCGGTTGTGGGTGCGCTCTGTTTCTCACCTGGACTCGTGGGCAGTGGATCCAGTTCAGCTACACCGCACCGATCACTGTGCTCGTGCTGTTGATCCTTATTGCGCCGCTCGTCGAACCTGCGATTTCGGTCGTCTGGACCAAGGTCTCCTATAGGCTGTCCCTGGACGCTGGAGCGGTGGCCCTTCAGGGACCCCTGGCCCAACGGCTAGACTTGTGGTGGCCGCTCGCCTGGGGGCAATTCCTCGGCCACCCACTATTGGGCATCGGGTGGAACAATTCCTGGAGGCTCTTGAACGGTCCGTTCAACTTACCGCTCTACATCTTGTCTCTCTTTGGCATGGTCGGAGGGCTGGCGTTCTCCTGGTGGGTTTTCGCGTTCACCCGCTTCTTCCATCA
>Ga0315339_1000992_pt1 | contig 28286 bp, 24 predicted proteins | sample ASW17metaG_FD_204514 | JGI IMG/M metagenome (GOLD analysis project Ga0315339, IMG submission 204514) | Ammonia-oxidizing marine archaeal communities from Pacific Ocean, United States - ASW #17 | ecosystem: Environmental > Aquatic > Marine > Oceanic | place: USA: California | collected 2016-12-05 | reverse complement strand
GGTGTCCGCAAGGCCCCGCCGTCGCTCATGACAACCAAACGATTCAGTGGCGTGATCACACTCTCGGCCAGTTCCGAGCTGTTGACCCCCAGAAACTTGGCCAGATGCTCGAGTCCGAGTGACATCCCATGTTGGTGAACAAGAGCCACTCCAAAATAAGCCTTTCGCAAAGACTCAGATTCCGGCCCGGCCCCTAGCTCTTTCAACGATTTGGCCACGCTCTCGGCCAGATCCACACCCTCGCAGGCGCGCACCTTCCGGCCGAACAGCGAGGCATCCGAAGTGGCGAGTCCCGAGGCTGCCTCTGCCGCAGTTCCATCACCAGCGAGTCGACCCCGTTCGTGGAGGCCCTCGGCGAGCGAGGCCGCTTCAGCCTCATCCACCCCGACCAACTCCACGTCCAGAGCATCTACGAACCGACGTATGCGGTGATCCAATCCCGACCGCTCCCAGCATCCGCTGTCCGCAGCCAGAAGGAATCGCGCCTTCCCCTTGCCGGTGGACGCAAGATTCTGCAAGAGCCCGGGTAGGTGCTCGAGTTCGTCTGCATCATCCACCACAAAGACAGCCACCGCGTCGTCAGCTTCAGCGGGAACGTAGACATCGGGAAGACCCGAGCCGCTCTCTCGCCAGAAGATGCGCGTGTGCTTCTTGTCCGAAGTGCTGCAGGCCAGATCCCAGGCCGTTTTGCGCATGAGCGTGGACTTTCCGTCTCCAGCAGCTCCTCGCACAAGAACCAGCCGCACCTTGCCTTCAGGCACCTCGCCCAGAAGCACTTCTTCGACGGGCTGCGCGGAACTCCTGGCAACGAGCACTCCGTCTTTGACGGGGCCCCAGCTCCCGGCATCCCCATCGTCGAATCGTCGCAGTTCCTCGGCGGTAGCCGCGGGCACCGAGGCACGGAAATCCTCGGTCAATTCGGTGAAACCTCGCGGGGGGTTGCCCGTGGCGGGCTTCGGAACCTCAAGCTCTTCCAGAAGCCGGCTGACTTCCAACAACGCAGCCTCAGTCCCCACGCTTCTGGGGAACTCCACGAAACTCATCCCAAAATGCATGCTTGCCCGGAGCGCAACCGCTGGGTCAGCAGCCCCATTTTCCACCAGGGCGATGCTCGCCGGCACATGGCCGTTGAACACGCGCGTGACGTCCTCAAGCAATTCATTCAGCCCCCGGTCATCGAGCTTGAATCCCGCGAAGAGGACTGTCCGCGAGAACATCTGCCGGAGAAATGCGTTGTACCGGCTGTCCGTGCGCGTCAGCGCCCGACGATCCTTGGCTGTCAGACTCAGAGTCCCGGGATCGGCTGCCTGTCCGTGAAGGTGAACAACCCCTGCATCTTTGCGGTCAAAGACACTCGCCAGGCCCTTGCTGTCCGGGCCAAAGTGACGCATCTCCGTCTCAAGCTCCTCCGGAAAGGATGCTCCGAGCACGTCATCGATTGCGGTCGTCACCACGCATGGCTGACGCAACAAGTGAACCGACTGCAAAGCTTCATTCGACGAACTCTTGGTCCGAGGATCGTCTGCCAAAGACGCTCGGTCGCCATCACCAAGTGCTTCTTTCAAAGCGAGGCGAGAGGAGATCTCAGCCGAGCCGAAGGCCGGGCCCACGATCACCACGAGTTTTCTGCTTCGGGTGGCCGAGCGGAGGGTGCGGAAGACCCCCCCGTCGATCCAGCGGGGCTTGCTCATCTAAATCATTCCGGGACCGGGCCCACGGCAGGGACCGATGAACTACACCGGTACAGGTCGCCGCACGAGGGTCGATTAACGTAGAAACCCCGCCTCAAGGTGTCAATGTGTGCGCAAAGTCTGCACGGCGGACCCGGCCGAAAACCCGACCCTGGACATCTTGAGGGCCGGTACCTATCACTGGCCAAGCCCACGTTCAGAAACACGTCCCAGCCCCCCCCTTCTCACTTCCATTTTCTTGGATCGCCCCATGGCCAAACGCCGCTCCTCGACCTCAAAGGCCGATCGCCAACCATCGCCGCCCAAGGCCTCCTCAGCACGCCGCAAGGCACCCCGGACGGGCTCCAAGCGACCAGGCACGCCCTCCGGGGCATCCGAACCGGGAAATGCCGTGATCGGGCAGTCAGGCGGCCCCACAGCCGTGATCAATCAGTCCCTGGTCGGCGTCCTCGAAGCCGCGCGAACATGCGGTTTTATCGACAAGGTGTTCGGAGCTCGGCATGGAGTCGCCGGGATTCTCGCGGATGACCTCATTCGCCTCGACAACCAGAGCCAGGCCGTGCTCGAAAAGGTCGCCTTGACCCCCGCCGCCGCCCTGGGCTCCGTGCGCAAAAAACCGACGCGCGAGGAATGCCTCGCCATGTTCGAGACATTTCGGAAACGTGACATTCGGTACGTGTTCTACATCGGCGGCAACGATTCGGCAGAAACAGCCAATATCCTCCTGGAGTGCGCACGCGCCGAGCGCTATTCGCTCAAGGTTTTCCATGTTCCGAAGACCATCGACAACGACCTCAAGATCACAGATCACTGCCCTGGCTTTGGGAGTGCCGCCAAGTTCGTTGCACAGGCCTTCATGGGCGACAACCTCGACAATCGATCGCTCATGGGCGTGAAGATCAACATCGTCATGGGACGCCACGCGGGGTTCCTTACAGCGGCTTCCGTCCTGGGTCGCGTCCATGAAGATGACGGGCCTCATCTGGTCTATGTGCCCGAAGCCGTTTTCAATGAACGGCGATTCGTTGCGGATGTCAAACGAATCTACAAGCAACGCGGCCGATGCCTCGTTGCCGTCAGCGAGGGGATTCACGATCAAAGAGGCAAGACCATCGCCGAAAAAATAGTCGCGCAGGCCGAACGAGACGCTCATGGCAATGTGCAGTTAAGTGGCTCTGGAGCTCTGGGCGACCACCTTGCTGGACTCGTCAGAAAAGCACTCCCCGGGGCTCGCGTCCGCGCAGACACCTTCGGCTACCTGCAGCGGTCTTTCGCGGGTTGCTGGAGCGACTCTGACGCCAAAGAAGCTCGCATGGTTGGCCAGGCAGCGATAGGCTTCGCCGCTTCTCAACAGAGCGGAACCGTGGTGCTGAAGCGCGCTGCAGGCAAACGCTATCGCTGCACGGCAGGACTCGCTCCACTGAAGAAGGTGGCCAAGTTCACCAAGGTCATGCCCGCCAATTTCTTGAACAAAGCGGGTAATGGCGTCACCAAAGCCTTCATCAACTACGCAGCCCCACTTGCAGGAAAACTTCACCCGGTCGGACGCTTACGCGGGATCTAACCCCAGAACAGAGCGGCTCCGAAGGCACATGAAACACTCAAAGCCCTTCCACAGAGCGCCATGACTAGATTCCCCGCAAAACCAGAGACCGCTGGCTCAAGGCATGTCTCCCTGCGTCGCGACTCACGTCCATCAAGAGCCCCCATCCGGCGAGCCATTGTGAAATTCACCTCATTGATTGCGTTGATGCTGCTCTCAACATTTCTCGCGACAGCAACGACGCACGCACAAGAAGCGAAACAGGTCGGAACAGACGTGACCATCGACTTGATCAACGGCGATCGCATCACAGGCAAGTTGCTTGAGCAAAGCGCCTCTGAAATTTTGATCGACAATGAGTATCTGGGTCTCATACGCATCCGCAGAGACTCGATCAAACCGCCCGAGCCACCACCCGCAGAGGTGGTTAAGATCAAGAGCCCGTGGAGTGGTTCTTTCGACCTTTCCATCACGGGCAAGTCCGGCAACAACAATGAACAGAACATGTACTCGGAGTTCAATGCTCGTCGGGAAACCGAGAGCACCATCGACACGTATCGAATGAGCTATGAACGCAGCCTGGCAGAATCTAGCTCCGGCTCAAACAAGTCCACGGACACCACGGTCAATCGCAAGACTGCCGAAGCTCGCCGCGAGTGGTTTCTCGACGAGACCAAGTGGCGGCCGTACATCCAAGGGTACGTAGACGACGACACACTGATGACCTTCAAACGTCGTTACAGAATCTCAGCGGGCGGCGCCTACCCGTGGATTGAAACGGATCAGGAGCGCTGGACCGGACGTATCGGTATGGCGACAGCAAAGGACAGGAGTGGCACAGAAACGTCCTGGCGACCTGAAGCCGCCCTGGGTACGGAGTACTTTCTTCAGATCAACACAGCACAAAGCTTCAGTGCTGGCGCAGAGTTGTATCCAGTCCTTGACGATGACGGCGGATACCAATCAATCACACGTGCCGAATACCGCTTCAAGCTCGTCGCCGATGCCCCATGGACTGTCAAAATCGGCGCAGAGCAAAGTCGGAACTCGAAGCCAGATCCAGGCGACAAGAAAAGCGACCTGACCTACTACTTCGCAGCAGGTTTCGTCTTCTAGAGTCCCTCTCAGGTCATCCCACAGCGGGACCGAAGGGTTAGAAGCTGCCCTTCTATCTCTGCCTCGGATTGCCCCATGACCCTTCGGTCACTGCCACTTTCATGCCTCGCACTGTGCGTGCTGGTTTCCACGCCCCTTGCCTCCGAATTTCCCGCGGGGCACCTCTTCGTGGCCTCGCAGGACAAAGACACCATTCAGGTGTACGCGCCCAAGGGAAATCTCAAGGAGACCCTTGGCCAGTTCTCGACGCTCACAGATCCGTCAGGCCTGGCGTTCGGCCCCGACGGATTGCTCTACGCGCTTTCGCACGGAAGCAACGACATCTGCGTCTTTTCTCCGTCCGGCCAACTGCTTCTCGCGTTTGGCGCCAGTGCCGGCCTCACCTCACCACGAGGGATCGCCATTGGACCAGACGGCTCGCTGTTCGTCGGCGATGGCGGATCCCAGAGCATCTTCGTCTTTACTCGCGACGGCACCTTTCTCGATTCGATCGGCGCGGGCAGTGGCATGGGATCACCCTGCGCCCTGACATTCTCACCTGAAGGACACCTGCTGGTGGCCTCCTCTGACGTCGGAACTCTTCACGAGTTCGATCCCTCTGGCACACTCCTTGACGAGCGAGGCAGGCTCTCAGGCCTGGTTGGTGCAGGAGGCATGGCCTTGAACTCAGACGGACACGCGTTTGTCACTTCTCCTTCCACCAACAGCATCCTGATTCTGGATGGGGAGGGCGTGCTGATCGACGAAGTGGCCGGATCAACAGCGCTTGAGAACCCGGGCGACATCGCTCTCGGGCCAGACGGCCTCCTCTATGTAGTGTCACGTGGCACGGACAACGTCATGGTGTTCGAACAAGATGGCGCATTAGACCGGACCATCGGCGGTGCCAAAAACACCAAGGCTCCCGCCGCTCTTGCGTTCTCACCCTTTCGCTTCAAGTTCGCAGCCAGAGGCATCTTCGCTCACAACGGCCACAGTAAGAATTTGATGAAACAAGAAGCCGTCCTCTCGATTCAACCGGGCGAACAGTCACTCATGGTTCACTTCCTGACCGATGAAGATGAGGACAAAGAGGACCTCGTCGATCTCTTCGGAACAGACACAGTCGTTCTTTCAGGAACCGAAAGCTTCTACAACGGCGACACCAAGAAGCGCCGATACCATGGAGAGTGGATCCCTGCCGAAGCTTCGCTCCAGGGCATCGCAACACTGTCGGTCCTGGTTGCAGGGAAAGTCGATAAAAACGGCTACTTCGCTCCCAGAGCAGCCAAGGGGACCTTTCTCGCTGCCAGCCCCGACCGAGTCTTCATGGGAAGTGGCAAGACGAGCAAGCGACTCAAGTAAACACGCCTCGCGTGCTCACTCCCCCTTGAAATCAGGTTTCCGTTTCTCGCGAAACGCCGCAAGCGCTTCCAACCTGTCACTCGAAGGTAAGACCTCGTCGAGATAGAGCTGCCGCTCGCGCAGCAAACGCTCCTCCAGTTCGCCGCCCATTTGTGAAACATCGATGGCGGCCTTGGCAGCTCGCACAGCCAGCGGACCACAAGCTGCGATTGCCTCTGCAAGCTCACATGCCGAGTCCCGTAAGGACTCGCCACCAACAACGCGGTTCACAAGCCCCATCGACAAGGCTTCGTCCGCATCGATTCTCTGGGCGGCCAAGATCATTTCCTTCGCTCGTGCCACTCCCACAACCGCGGGAAGGCGTTGCGTCCCCCCAGCTCCGGGAATGATGGCAAGTGACGTCTCCGTCAAACCCATCTTCACTCCCTTTGCGGCAATGCGCATATCACATGCCAGGGCAAGCTCGAGACCCCCTCCATAAGCCACACCACCCATCACAGCAATTGTCGGCTGTGGCAGGCGAGCCAAGTCGGTGAACGTGTCGCCAATCAGCGCAACAAACTCGCGTGTCTTTTCTTCGGTAAACCCGACCCGCTCCTTCAGGTCGGCTCCCGCACAAAAAGACTTCTGCCCACTTCCACACACGAGCACAACCCGAGTTGCACGGTCCTCAGCCAAGGTTGCAATGTGTGAGCGGAGTTCTTGAAGCGTCTGAAACGACAGTGCGTTCATGATCTCCGGCCGATTCAATGTCAGCCAGGCGACGCCTTCAGTACGTTCCAGTTTTACAAGTGAGCTCATGTCAATCCCTCTGGTCAGGCGATTGCTCATGCCGTCGGCACATCAAGAAGACCGAGCATGGACCGCGCGCAGAGCCTATCACTGACGTGCTGCAGATCTCGACACATGGAATCGATCCTTCCCTGCAATCGCCCACCGACATGAAGGCACGAATCCCGCAGCCAGAACATTAGGATTGACGATCACCAGGACCACTGAAACGGCGTCCTGCCCCTCCCCCGACACCCTGCGACCACCACGTGCTGTCATCCCGGACCTCCGCAACTGTCCTCGGCGCTGTCCTCGTGGCCGCTTCGATCGGACTCGCTGCCTGCGACCCAGTCGTCGCGCATCCCGTGGCCTCGCTCGCCTGCTTCTCGCTGGCCTTCTGCGCCTACGCCCTGGCTTGCTTCCGGATGCTTTCAGACGAACGCCATGGACGGACCTGGAGCCTGGGCATCTTGATTGCGGTCGCTGTCTGCTGCCGGTTGCTCGCTTTGCCAGCCACCCCTTCCGACGACGTGCATCGATATCTGTGGGAGGGGCGAGTCCTCTCTGCAGGCCACGACCCCTATCGACTTTCGCCAGATTCCCCAGATCTCGCGCACCTGGCACTGAGCGCGCCTGAGCATTCTGAGATCAACCATCCGGACTGGCCTGCGATCTATATGCCCTTCATGCAGTGGTGGCAACGCCTCGTCGTGGGGATCATTCCCGAGGCATGGGCTCTCAAGCTTTCCTTCCTGCTTGCGGAAGCCGGGTTATGCATCGCCTTGCTTGCACTGCTGTCACTATGCGGTCTCCCGGCCTCGCGCCTTTTGATCTATGCGTGGAACCCTCTCACGATTTTCGCCACGGCGAACCAGGGCCATCACGACGTCGTTGCTGCCGCGCTCCTGATTTTTGCATTGCTGCTCTTCATGCGCCGAGCACCCACGACAGCTACAGCAGTGTTCACGTGCTCCGTTCTTGCAAAGGGCTTCGCCCTCGCCGTCTTCCCCGCTCTCCTCGCATCCAGAATGGCACGCGATTCCACGAATGCGGAAAATCGCCAGAGCCTGATGCGCATGGCAGCAACAGCGATCTTTGTCTTTGCCGCACTGAGCCTTCCTTTTCTCATTCCGGATGCCCAAGGCGACGGAAAGCTCGCCATGTTTGGATCTATACAACGTTTCGGCACACAGATGCACACCAACGATTCGCTGTATGCAATCGCGCGATCGCTTTTCTCGCCGCAAGGCGCTCGCATCGCCATGGCCGCTGTCTGGTCTGTCGTCGCACTCACCGTCATCCGGCGCCGCGAAAGCAATCCACTTCATGGATGCGCCCTGCTTCTCGGCACACTCCTCCTTGTCCTGCCCACCATCCACCCCTGGTATCTGGTGATCTTGATCCCCTTCCTCTGTTTCTTTCCGTGGTGGGGGTGGATCTTGCTCAGCGGCACGACAGCGCTCACATGGCTCCCACAACTCGAGATTCAGCAAACTGGACAGTGGGTCGAGTGGCCTGCGATCAAAGTTCTGGAGTACACGCCCTTATTTGTCTGGCTCGCACTCGTTGCCTGGAAACGATTGTCTGGGCGAACTGATCAGCACAGTTAATCTGCCACGCCCCCTTGCACCTAAACACACGAGTTGCACGACCTCATGAACACACTGATCCTCACGGCCTACTGGCTCGCCATCGGGGCCCTCGCGGTGTACGGACTCAACTGCTACGTGTTGTCCTTACAGTTCATGAGACTTCGGCGGCGCCGAACCTTAGAACTTGAATCGACACAGGACGCCTCCACTGCCGAGTCGAATGAACTGCCCTTCGTGACAGTGCAATTGCCCGTGTACAACGAACGCTTGGTGATCGACAGGCTGATCGAGTCCACATGCGCCATCCGGTATCCAGCCGATCGGTTTGAGATCCAAGTACTCGATGACTCGAACGACGAAACAACGGCACACATTGCAAAACTTGTGACTCGATTTCGCTCACAAGGTGTCGATATCGCCCACCTTCACCGCCCGCAACGCACCGGTTACAAAGCGGGAGCCCTGGCGGAAGGGCTGGCGATTTCTCGCGGCGAGTGGATTGCTATTTTTGATTCTGATTTTGTTCCTGGGCCCGACTTTCTAGAACGCACAGCCCCCTTCTTCAACAAACCAGATATAGGTGTCGTGCAATGTCGTTGGGAACACCTTGACCGCGACTACAACGCGTTGACCAAACTCCAGGGACTCGCCATCGATGGACACTTCGGAGTGGAACAAGCCGCACGGTCCTGGAGTCGTTGGTTCCTCAACTTCAATGGCACGGCCGGCATCTGGAGGAGACAGGCCATTGATGAAGCTGGAGGGTGGGAGGGCGACACGCTGACCGAAGATCTCGATCTTTCGTACCGCGCCCAGTTGAAGGGCTGGCGAATCGAGTTCTTGCTCACCACGGGCGTTCCCGCAGAGATCCCTGCGGACATGGCCTCATTCAAAAGCCAACAGCGCCGCTGGGCCAAGGGTTCCATCCAGACGGCTCGCAAGCTCCTCGGACGAGTCCTGCGAGCTGACCTTCGGTGGACGGTCAAAATCCAGGCTGTCATGCATCTCACGCACTACCTGATCCACCCACTGATGCTGATCGTCGCGTTGCTCTCTGTTCCGGTCCATTTTCCGACCGCCTCCACGGCCGGAATGGGCAGCCTTATGGCGGCCTGCCTGCTCATCGGGACCTGCGGACCCACAACCCTTTATGTGATCTCCCAAAAAGCTCTCGGGAGGCGCTCCCGACGCACTCTTCGTTCGCTCCCAACATTGATGCTCGTGGGCACCGGCATCGCCCTCTCTAACAGTGTCGCCGTTGCCCAGGCACTCTGGGGCAAGCCCTCTGAATTTGTTCGCACTCCAAAGCGTCGCGTCGTTGGGCAACAACGGGCCGTCCATGGCGCGTATTCTTTGCCACCAGACCGACTTCCCTTCGCAGAGATTGGACTCGCATGCTGGACCGCTGCAGGATGCGTCCTGCATCTGAACGGTGGCTATCGGCTGTTCTCACCTTTTTTGCTTCTCTATGCAGCCGGATTCGCCACGGTGGCTATCTATTCGATACGGGAGTCGCGTGAACGGTCTCTCGCTTCTTCAGAATCGGAAGTGCTTTCGCGCCTACCGGACACACCAGGTCAACCTAAGATCTCAAACGAAACACAGACTCCTGTCGCATGATCATGCTTCGATTTAATCCGAGCGGAATCCGTGCATGAATATACGCAAGAAGCTGCTCGTAAGCCTCGTGTGCTGCATGCCTTTCGCTTGCGACAGTGCAGACGCTCAGTCTTCTGCTGCCCCCACTCCGGAACAAGCTGAGACGACAGACGCACAGGGTTCCTCTCTAGTCACCGGAGAAGATTCGGGAAACCGCACAAGCATCCACGAAAGCTACGACGAACTTTTACGTGAAACCGTGAGCCTCGGCGTCGTCAACTACACAGCACTCGCGAAACAGCGTCCCCGACTCCAGAAATACCTCGAGGAGCTTTCTGCGATTGACCCGAACTCGCTCGACAGAAATGCAAAACTTGCCTTCTGGATCAATGCATACAACGCATTCACCCTCGAACTGATTCTGGAACACCTTGGGCGCATCGAAAGCATCAAGGACATCTCCTCGAGCAAACGCTGGAAAGACAAGCGCTGGCTGATATCTGGCCGCAGTTACAGCCTGGATGAGATAGAGCACGAAATCTTGCGACCCATGCAAGAACCACGCATTCATTTCGCACTTGTATGCGCGAGTCGCAGTTGCCCTGACCTTCAACCAGAGGCCTTCCTTCCAGAGGATCTCGACGCTCAGCTTGCGTCGGCAACCCGCGGGTTTCTTGCCAACCCGGAAAAAGGGATGCAGACCAGAATCGAAGAGAGCTTCTTCGGCGGAAAAACTCCCACCCTTCTTCTCTCGCGAATCTTCGACTGGTTCGAGGGCGACTTCGAAAAGAATGGGTCTGAGGTAGTGGACTTCGTTCTTCAGTATGCGCCCACGCAAGAAGCTGCGTTTATCAATCGCAACCGAGCCGATCTCGATGTGGAATACCTGGACTACGACTGGTCGCTCAACGGCTCCTGAACCAACGGTGCGCCACCACGCAGCCTCAATAAAAAAACGGTCGCGAGAATTTTGAAGCCGGCTCCCAGGGTTCCTTTGACAGTCCCTGCAATCTTTGAGCGCCCGATCCGGCGGCGATAAGACACCGGCACTTCGGTCACGGCCAAGCCTTCCTGAAGTGCTCGGATTTGCATCTCCACAGTCCAGCCATAAGTCGGGTCGTGCATCGCGAGTCGTTGAAGTGCCGATCGACTCACGGCACGAAAGGGACCTAGATCCGAGTAACGGTGTCCGAACAACAACCGAATAAGCCGCGTCGCAAGCCAATTCCCAAAGCGTTGTTGCGGAAGTAACGACCCTGGCTGTGCGTCACCCAAGACGCGTGACCCGATGACGAGATCCGCACGCCCTTCGACAATCGGCTTCACAACTCGCAACAGTTCATTCGGGTGATCGCTGTAATCGGCATCGAGAAACACGACGATGTCGACCTTCTCACTCAAGGCCGCGATACCCGCCAGGCATGCCGAGCCGTATCCGAGGCGCGTCGCCTCCACAACGCGCGCCCCTCCTTGGCAAGCAACTCCGACCGTTCCATCCGATGATCCATTGTCAGCCACAATGACCTCGGCAAGCCCGGAGGGCAGGTCCGCGAGCACATGACCAAGAGACGCTTCCTCGTTCAGCGCCGGAATAATCACTCCAATGTGTCTCGACTTAACCATGCAAGGGCAGCAAGAGCCTGCTTCCCGACAGGAACAGATGGACCCATGGCATCAAGCGACCTCCTACGTGATTCGGAATGCCCACAATACGATGCCCCCTGCATCCATGATGCGACATATGGATGCCTGACCTTCGGGTCGACTCATAGCTCACGGCCTGAAAGCCTGAAATCTCAACACGGGACCGTTTCTCCAACTCCTGAACTCACGATTGAACTCAAAGGTGGCTCGGGGCATGATTCCGTGCGATCGAGCGCCTCGACGCACAGGCAAACGCGGACAAAGGGCGCCCCTCACACCCTGCCAACCGAAGGAGGCACGACGTGGAAGATCTGCTCGAACTGTTTGACCTTGGAATGGTCTTGCGCTGGGCCCACTTCATCGCAGGCATCACCTGGATCGGCCTGCTCTGGTTCTACAACTACATGAACGGCGCCGTCATGAACTCGCTTGAGCCGGATGTGCGCTCCAAGGTCTTGGTGCAAATCATGCCGCGCACGCTCTGGTGGTTCCGCTGGGGTGCAGCGTTCACCTGGATCACGGGCGTCTGGTACGCGTACGGCATCCTTGCTCGCGATGATCCTGAAGGAACCATGCACTGGATGACCGAGGTCACGCGTGGCCAATGGATCACCATGGGCTTCGTGTACGGCAGCATCATGGCCTTCAACGTGTGGTTCATGATCTGGCCCCGTCAGCAGAAGATCATCAGCGCCACCATCAAGGGCGAAAACCCGCCCGAGAAGGCCGCGTGGGCCAAGACCGCAACGAACTGTTCGCGCGTCAACACGTACCTGTCGATTCCGCTTCTGTTCGCCATGGGCGCCGCGAGTCATCTGACCACGACAGGTCCGTTCCTCGTGAACGCAGCCGTCGTCACAGTGCTTGGCATGTTCGTCGCCTGGGTGTTCATCCACAAAATCGGCCCCTCGGTCGGCAAAGACTGGAAACCGACGAGCTGATCAAAGTCTTACACCAAGAGCTGTCAAAGGCTCTGCGGTAAACACCGACGGCCCGTCCGAGAGATTCTCGGGCGGGCCGTCGACGTTCAGAGCCTCGCGGAAACTCGCGCAGCACCAATGCTCAGGACTTGAAGACAACCTCGGGGACAGTCACGTTCCCATGAGCATCGAGCACCACGGTGACCTCCTGTTGGCCGAGTCGTTCATGCCAGACGCCCAGGGTGAACTCTCCGGGCGGCAATCCATCAAAACGGTACGTGCCATCCGGGCCGGTGACGGCGAAAAACGGGCTATCCACGACGCCTATCCAAGCGGTCATCCAGGGATGGATATCGCAGGTCACACGCACCATGACCTCCGCTCTCTTCAAATCGAGTTCGCGAGGTGAGGAGCCAGCAGGCTGTGCAATATTCTGCGGGCGGTTCTTGTCCGGATGGGTGTGCACGTTGTGCAGGGTGTCATCGCTGTTCATCACGATGATTTCCTGGCCACGCTCTGCGCCGACGACTCGGGGCTCATACATACAGCCCTTCTGATCCAGCTCCACGGGTTTGTCATTCGCCTTGAACTTGTATCCCTCAAGACCACTCATGACCCAGACGAAAGCATTCTGCAACCGACCGTCGTTGACCTGGATTCGGTCATCGAGGATTCCGTCAGTGGCTTTATGGGCAGCGACGCAATAAGGCGCACTGCGCATGGACAGTGGTTTCTGCACGGGAGGCGTGCCCGCAAACCCCACCACTCCATGAACCACCCCAGCAACAGTCGGATCGATGCTCTTCAACTCCACGGGGGCGGGCTTCACCGCATCCGTTGAGGAAGCACCTCCTGAGCCAGTCGTATTCGTGGAGTCGCCGGGCTTATCGCTTCCTCCGCACGCAACCAGCATGAGGGCCACCAGGCAACCGAGCATTCGGGTCACGGTCCATGACCAAGCGTGCGAGGAGTACGCGTCGGTCGGTAAACTCGCGCTCATGGCATACATCGAAACAGTTCCTCCTGGCGAAGCGGACGGGCACCTGGCGAGCATCTACGATGCAGCCGTTGGCCGAGCCGGCAGAGTCTACAACATCCTTCGCATTCAAAGCCCCAACTCGCAAGCACTCGAAGCATCGATGACGCTGTACGCGACTCTGATGCACGGCCCCTCACCGCTGACGCGAGTGGAACGTGAGTCCATCGCAGTGGCTGTCAGTCGCGCCAACGACTGCTTCTACTGAGTACGGGCTCATGCAGATGACCTCCGTGTCGAGGTTCAAAAACAGTTGGAACGAGACGAGCCGCCCAGGGACGCAAAAGGCAAGGTGTCAGGCGACTTTGCCGACCCGGCGAATGCTTTCGCGGAAGACATCGCCTCCCAAGGAAGTGAAGCGGCGCCCAATGAGCGCCTGCGAGCTCTTTTGCAATACGCCGAACGACTCACCATCGATCCGGGCAGCGTTCAAGCTGTGCATGTCCAATCGCTTCGCGACATCGGCCTCGACGATCGAGCCATTCATGATGCCGCTCAAGTTGCAGCCTATTTTGGGTACATCAATCGCGTTGCGGACGGATTGGGAGTCGACCTGGAACCCGAGATGAAGGGCAACTAGTCGTCACAAACCGGCAACGCCAGAGTGAATCCGAGGGCCAGGCGGGAGGCGCTCCATGAGAACTGCTTCCTGCTCTGCCAGGAGAGCGAACCTCTCCTCCACTGCAGCTGCGGGGAAGGTCTCCCGCGCAAGCTCCTGGAAGAGCAAGCCGTGGCGCGCCTCGGCTTCACACAAGTTGCGATAGAGCGACTCCAGATCCCGCATGGCCTCGCACTCTGCCAGTCGCTCAAAGCGCTCGTGAGAACGCATTTCGATCAATGCAGAGATGAGGAGGACATCCAGAAAGCCTCCGTGTGGAAGCCGCACGGGAGGCAGCTTGCGCGCCGCAGCGTGCAACCCTTCCGCCCATGGATTTGGTGCATCCTGAGCAAGCACGCCCCCACGCATTTCGATCTCTCGCAACACACGATGCAGGTGGTCACACTCTTCTTTGATCAACGGGGCCAAACGCAACGCGAACCCGGGTCGATTGGGGTTCCGCTTGAGCATCGTCATCGCATTCGCGCCTGCTTTCAGTTCGCAATGGGCATGGTCAGAAAGCAGGGCCATAAGATCACGTGCGGACTCCGTCGCCCAAGAAGCTGGCGTCTGGGAGAGTTGCCGCTTGAACTGATCAGATTCTGGGAGAGCTTGCGTCATGAAGCTGGAGACAAGTCCACAACAACCCACCCATCGACTTCGCGAGCAGGGAAGATTGGAATAGAAGCCTCAGGAATCAGTGCACACTTGCCGTCTGAAAAACGGAAATGCCAGAGATGACTGTCACAAGTGATTCCGTCATCGGCGATAAAGCCCTCGGAGAGATCTTGGCGCTGGTGCGGGCAGATCGCTCCGAACCCATGAACTGCCCCCCGGTGCCGGGCGACAGCAATGTGCCGGCCCTCCACCACTTCTCGCCGGACAGCCCCCTCAGGCAATTCTTCGACACGGCAGATACGAGAAAGCATGGAGGAACGCGATTCTCTTCGTCTGGGCTTGGCCGCTAAACCAACGAACACGGGCTAGGCACGGCCTTGGAAGTGCGCAAGCGTATCAGTTCCCGCACGACCGCAGGCTGAGTGAGCATCCTCTCACCCCTGCATCGGGCTCGAAAGAGTAGACTCTAGGCCATGAAGGAACGTTCAACTGAAGGAAGTGACCCCGCGCTCGCCCACAGCAGAGACCCTCACCACGCCTTCGCGGGTCCACGCCGAATCTTTCTGTTCGGCGATATCACCGGCGCGAAGGCCGAAGAGACCGTCCACCGATTGCTCAGCTTGTCTGAAGAGAGCGCCGATGCGCCCATCGATGTGCTGATCAACAGCACGGGCGGAGACGTTGAAGCGGCCTGCGCCATCATCAATGCGATGCATGGCATTCCGTGCCGGGTCAACACCGTCTGCATGGGCTTCGCCCAGAGCGCTGCCTGCATCATCCTGATGGCAGGGACGGGAGTTCGCACGGCTTTTGAAAACTCAGTGCTCCTCATCCACCGAATGGTCTGGGATGACCCGCCAGATCGAGAGGAACACGAGTATTTACCGCCACCCGACGAAAAATATGTCGAACTCTGCAGACGCCTCGAAAATGCCTACCTGGGGCGTTTTCTCAACCATGACGCCCACTGGGCGGAGAAGAAGATACCCACCGCCCTGGACATGTCTACTGACGACGCGCTCCGTAATGGCGTTATAGATGGCGTGATCTTCCTCGACCGCGAATAACCCAGGCTAGACTAGAGGAGCCCCCCTCCCCGCTCCTCACCAGATTCACTCTCGGACCGCCTCCATGCTTCGCAAGGCCATCAAGCAGTTCCAACTCGGCGTCAAGAACCCTACCCAGGCTGCACGAGTTCTCGCATCCGAAGCCAAGATGCGCGCCGGCATCCGCACGCTGCGCTCTCTCGAGCTAGCCGTGACCTGGATCTGCAACCTCGACTGCGACTTTTGCTACGCGGAAGACCTGATGAAGGCGCAGCAAAAACCTCCACACATGCCTGTGGCCGAAGTCGCACGCATCACACGCGAAGCTCACGAGCTTGGGCTCATTCACGTCAATGTCACCGGTGGCGAACCGATGGTTCGTAAAGACATCTACGATGTCGTAGATGCCATTCCGAAAGACGTCGTCGTCTCACTCGTAACCAACAGCACGCTTCTCACCGAGGAAAAGGTCGACCTTCTCAAGGAGGCAGGTCTCTCCACGATTCAGATGTCGTACGGCAGCTACTACCTCGACACCTTCAAGCGTGACCTCGCTCGTTATTGCGTAGACCGCGGCATCTCCGTCACGCTTTCTGTTGTCAATCTCGAAAGCGAACGCAAGAACATCGAGCATGCCTTCAAGATGGCAGAGGAAGACGACTTCTCCGTCCTGTTCAACTACCCGATGATCTACAACAACGTCGGCCTGGACAGTGAGTACTACTGGAAGATGCGCTATCACCCTCGGTGCCGCGAAGACAACATGTTCTGGAGTGGCAAGAACCGCTGCCCCGCCGGCACTCACAAGCTCTACGTCACCAACGACGGTGATGTCATGACCTGCGATCGCATCCACGCGATCTATGGCAATATGCATGAGGAGGCGCTGGCACCGATCCACAAGCGCATGTACGAACAGTTCATCAAGCACAAGAGCTTCTGTTTGCTCGAAACCTGCGATAAGCAGTGGGACGAAAACAATCGCCGTTCAGGTCGCAGTTACAGCAAGGACCTCGTCGGCACGAACGTCGACCCGTTCAATGTCTTCGAAGGCACTACGCTGATGAATGGGTCAATCCCTGGCTCAACACTTGCCCAGCAGATGCACAAATCACGTATCGCAGGCAAGGACGGGAAGCCGGAACCAGCCTCCAAGTAACCCGAGTTGGCCCACGGGCCAAGCGCCTCGACCAGTCACGATCGGGGCATGCCTTTCTTTAGTCGCGAGCAGCTTCGGGAGAGTTGCACAGCAGCTTCAGAACCGCCGGGATCGGCGGATAGCGCAACTTCACGCGATATCCTCGAAACTCTCGCAAGGGATGACCGAGTGCATTGACCACCTGATCGACAAGATCCGTATAGCGTGGTACTTCCTGGATTCCCAAATTGGGAAGACCCAGCGGCAACTCATCGACCTCTTCCTGAGCATCTAACCTGTATCGCGAGATCTCCGGAGAGCCTGGACTGTCACTCATTTGCATCCAGCTCTCGACCACAACTCGGGGCGTCTCTTTCACGGGCAACGATTCGTGGATCAACACGTCGAAGTGAGCTGCGCTTACTGGCAAATTGAGCCGCAGACTTTGGTCGGGCACCGCCACTTCTTGACCGGCAGCAAAGCCAGCGGCATTCCGGGTGAGTTGTCCATACACACATGAAAATGCGGCCGTGCTCCCGACAGGCCCATCGGTGATCTCATAGAGGACGCCGGAAGCTCTCTCCACACGCCTGCATTCGGGCAACGGCACCGAACAGAAATCGCGAATCCAGGGCGGACCGTCGCAATCTCCACCAGATGCTTGCAGCGGCTCCACAAATCGAGGACCAGAGGCCGTGCTTGCGGCGCTTTCGCCAGAGTGCATCAGAGGCCAGCATGCATCGGCACGCAAACGCCAGAAGTCCATCACCCCTCCGACGCTCGCAATATCGACGTTACGGTTTCCTGGACTATTTTCAGACGGTGCCACCACCTGCAAGCCAAGCTTCAGGCCCGCACGCACACCCCAGACAGCGCTGTTCCCCTGAAAAGCCAGTTTGCGCGCCGCGAGCATCCCCGCTGGCCCTTCACCTTCGGGTCGCAGGCTACGCAATGTCATCTCAAGTGCGGCCCGGTCTCCCGCCTGCATTTTCACCATCTGGAGAAAACCGTCCATCGCGAGGCCGACAGCATTCAAGACATCTTCGGGTGCGCCCGCGTCACGAAATCTCTCGCAGAGAATTTGCAGCCCATGCTTACCCGGGACGTGACGCACCGAAGCAAGACCGTCACGCTCGCTGATCAAACGCGACACCTTCCAGGCCAGGTTGCGATTGATACCGAAACGGCGCGACACTTTCTGCGGCGTTCTTGGATCTGCGCCAACCGACGCCAACAACCTTCCAAGCGCAATGCGCAGTTCGCGCATAGCCCTTTGAAGGTGCTCATCAAACGAAGGACGGCAACTAGCATCCGCGCCGTCGCCGGCAGCGGTACTCAAAGTCGGGGAGGTCATGTTTTTGCCGAGTTGGTTCGGGATCGGGTTCCGAAGAATAGAGCATCCCTCAGAATTCGATTTCAGGCCACCCCGACTCTGCGAAATGATTTTCCGTTCGCCCGTTGCCGAGGATTCTCACTCCAGGCAGTCGAACACTCGCACCGTACTTCGGCTAGTTGAAGTTCCGTTTTCAGTATGGCTTTCCGTCTGCTGCAGCCTCGGCTTCCTGTTCCGCGCGCCGCTTCAATTTTTCTTCAAATTCTCGCCACTGCTTCTCGCGTGCGGCAACTCGGTCAACAAGCAGTTGTTTCACCCTCGCCCGAAAAATGGCGACACCATTTGCCTGCTCCAGAATGCGCACCCACATACGTCTCCAACCATCAACGACCAGCAGTCGATTTCGCACATCAACAAGTCGGAGGGCCTCCGGGTCAGGGTTCAAGATGACTCGTTTGTAGTGGACCTGCGCGTCATACCACCACTTGCTAAGGGCAGCCGCTCGAACAATGTCATCAGGGTCGGCCATGTCGAGACCTGAGAGCGCGTTGATGAAGACGGGTGTGCCATCCACAACGGGCAACTTCGCCAATTGGTCGTCCAACTCAACGAGTTGTTCCGGTGAGGGATTGCCGAGAAAGCGGGCATTCACAAGCTCTGTCCACTCATCGAACTGCTCTTGAGATGTCCCCTCCACAGGCCCAAAAGCCTCAAGAACCACGACGCTGTTCAGTTCCTGCGGCAAAGCCGAGATTGTGACCTGCGAGTCAGGCGAAGGTGCAGCTTCGCCTCCCTCGGCATCGCGGCCACTCGACTCAGTTCCTCCAGCACCGGCGCAACCAAAACCAAACAGCATGCTCAGTGCACCCACCACGAGAAGTCGCCCAAGAAATAAATAGCTCATATCGATCAGTTTATTCTCCGGTCGGCGTGACAGCCAGCGGAGGCTTTCAGAGCCTCGCGGCGACCGCCTGCTGTGCGCGCTCAAATGCGTTCAGCCGTTCTCAAACACCTAGAGAGCAGGCTCTATTAACAACGTTGATCTGCGGGAGTTGGTCAACACCATGTCTGAAAAACTCAACATGCTTGCGGCATCTAAATCCTCATAGGCCGCGACAAGCTCTCCTCGAGAGAGCCCCATATTGAGCTGTGCATACAGCATGAAAATCATCTGCTGTGCTTCGATCCAACGGGCCCGCTCGTTGCCCAGCGATTCGCGAATCGCTGCAAAATCTGCGTCCTCCGTCAGTTGCATTCTCAACTGGCGGACCACAAGTGCAGCCTCTTGCCCACTGCGGGTGGACTCGATGATTTCCCCAAGATCTGCCTGCAAATCTGCCACAGGCATCCCCGGAGGCAAGGATGCGGAGATAAGCAGCCAGCGACCTTCAGGGGTCACCAGATCCGCCTGGGCCAGAGCGGTCACGCCCTTCTGCCTCAGTGAAGCAAGCTGCTGGATCTTCACATTGATCAGCATCGCAAGCGCATCTGCGAGAACCCGGTCGAGAGGAGTCTGGCTGGGAACCGGATACCACTCCATGTAGTGCCGGGCGTCGACATCCCAAGTCGCCACTCGATCTTGCTGCGCGAGGATCGCTTCTTTTTCCACAGAAGGCGCAGAGACCGCCCAAGGCACCCCGGGTAGAGCCTCCAAGCCCACACGGATTTTTTCCGAGATCTCATCGACCGAAAGGGGCCCGACCGCGACAAACAGCGCGCCCGGCCCACTGCGCAACCGACGCGTCAAATAACGACGAGCATCCTCCACCGAAACATTCGCAACATCTCCATGCACCCCGACATGAGATGTGCCGTGTCGCACGATTTGGTTCCAAGCCGCAAGCGCCCATTTGTGGGTGGCGCCCCGCGCAGACGTATTTTGTTCTTCTGACTCGATGCTTGCTTTCTCCCGAGCAAGCACCTCCCCATCAACCTCGTCCGCAGCCAACCAAGCAACGTGCCTGGCAAACGAAGTCTCCCAGTTCTCGGGATCACCAAAAGACTCAAGTCTCAACGTAAGCCCCGTTGTCTCCCCGTTGACGAGCATGTCATCAGTTATCAACGAATCCGGATCTGTGGAACGCAGGATCAGGTGCTCCATCAGATGGGAGAACTGCGCGCTCTCCGCCTCGTCATCTAGCAATCCAAGTGGGATCAACGTGAAGAACGCTTGCTGTTCGGCCAACGGCGCTTCGAAAATGATCACTTCGATGCCGTTCGCGAGGGTCAACTCGTGCCAGGGCTTCTCATCGGTCGGCGCCAAGCTGCTGCACAAAGCAAAAAGCACGGAAAGGAAGAGCATGTCGAAATCTCAATCAATATTCAGGGCAGAAAGAAGCGAACGCGAGCGACGACCGAAAACATCTAGCCCTACATATGAGAGTCGAACTACCACGATCAACTCACTCGGCTCACGGCCTCTACCAGAATGGCTTCAACGCCACTCAAGTATTCCAGTAATGCATGCTTGGGTGCATCAGGACCAGACGGATCAGCGACATCTTCACCGTTCATGTTCTCCTCGATACCCAGGTCCGTCGCAATGATGATGCGTACGTCATTCATGAATCGAAGCCACAAGTCGATCGATTCACGGTTCAAGATGAGCTCAAGGCCATCGTCTGTCTTTTGCCCGCGGCCAAGTTCTTCGCGAATTTCAGTGAGCATCTCTGTACGAGAAGCCAAGAGTGAGTCGCCCAGGAGTTGGCGATTGAGCGCCTCCTCCTCCGGGTCTTCATAAGAACTCGGGAAGAGGCGTTCAATCACTCGCCGATTGCTATCCGGGTTGGCTAGCAACAACTGAAACTGTTCGGGCAGGCCGCTGAGAATGTTTGCCTCGACCTCAACGAAGTGCAACGTCCAAGCATCTTCGCCAGTAGCACTATCCTTGCCGTCGTGCCTCAGCCGCGTCACTCCTGCTTACACTCCAGCGTGGCCTGCAGCCCATAGGCATGCAGACGAGTCACGTAAAACTCTGCACGCTCGCGCTCGACACTGGCAACCACACTGCGCCCATCATTGTGAACTTCCAGCATCTTTGTGTTGGCGACCGATCCGTTGAACCCGAACAGCTTCTGGAACACATACACCACGTAGCTCATCAGGTTCACTGGGTCGTCCCAAACCACAACATTCCAAGGACGCAATGTCTCCTGCCGGGTGTTGGCCTCCGGCTTGGCGTCGGTGTCGAAATCCGTGTCTGGCTTGTCGCGACTCATGGCTCCTTTATTCTAACGTGCTGTTGGCCGTGAGTCCTCGGGTGGGCAAGAATCTACTCCCTCACGCTTCCCAAAGATTTTGCATAAGGATCAAATCCTGAGGCAACCTTGGCTTCCCCGTGGGTTCCGCTACAGAGACGAGGGGCCTCCGCGGTATCATGGCCATTTCACCGCCGCGGACCGAAAAAAGACCCTGCAGAGTCCCTTGCCAGCCCCCTTAGCTCTGCCTCAATGAGGCAGCCAATTTTATGACATCTTCAAACTCGCGCACATCGACCACGCTTCTGCTCGGAGCGGTTGTCATCATTCTCATCGGGGTCTATTGGATGCTTGATCCTGGCCCACGCTCGGATGGCTCCGGTGTGACAACAGTTGCCGAGCCCACTCAGAGACCTCAAGGCGGGACCGCCCTCCCCGTGGAAGGCGAGGGCAACACCCCAGACTCCACGTCCAACGACCCCGAGCCACTGTCGCCAGGCAAAGCGGTCTCCCTCCTCCCTCTCACCGAGACCGCCTCATGGGAAGAGGACCCGCTACTGGTAACGGGACACGTGGAAGATCTGCAGGAGAAGCGGCTCCCAGACGTAGAGATCAATCTGTTCGATGACTCCGGTGACTTCGTTGACTCCGAGTTCACGGATGAGCAAGGAGTGTTTCGCTTTTACTCCGACGAGCCGCTCGCCCCAGGCTGGTCTGTTGGCACGGAACCTGAGTTCGGCGACCCAGATGATCCGAGTCTTCTTGCACCTGTTCACTACACCCATACCTACTCAGCCCTCCCGGGCAAGCCCCCGGTGTACGTCAAGCTGGCCATGGGCAGACCTCCGCGCATCGAAGGAAAGGTCTTCGACCTGGAAAGCGGCGACCCCATCGACATGGCGGACGTCGAAGTCGTCAGTCTTGCGCCTGCCTGGGATGGTGAATACCAGGATGAGTTCACGGATGAGCGCGGGCACTACAGCATGAATCTCGTGGATGTCCCCCCGACGAACTTCATGATTCGATTTGCAGACGACGACGACCGCTACAAAGTCGTGGGGCCCCTCAGCCTTCAGCCTGGAGAGATTCGCATCATCGATGTCGGCCTCAAGGACCCTGACTCACTTGAAGGCTACGTGTACAGCTTGGGAGACAACACACCAATAAGCGGAGTCGAAATCACCGTACTGCCAGCACATGAAGAGTTTGAGTCTATCGATGCGTGGGACGTGAGCGGCGACGACGGCGAATGGGCCATCGACGACACGGGCACCCATGCCGACAACATCTGGCTGCTGCTGCAGGGCGACGATTATGGGCCGGTTCTGACCCAGGTTTCCGACACCAGCCAACTCATCCGAGTTGGCTTGGGTGGACAGATCTCAGTCACAGGAAAACTCGTCGACAGCACCACAGGTGAGCCTGTCACTGATGGCGAAGTCACGTTTGCACTCAAGGGCCCCTCCGGGATCCTCTATGACAACACGGACATGGACTTCATCGCAGATGATGGCACCTTCTCACTCTTGCTCGAGCTCTGCCCTCCAAATGGCGCCATCGTGATTGTTGAAGCCGACGAATACGTAAATTTTCGGGCGCCACTCTCTACGCTAGCCAATACGGGACTCGACTTGCGCAACTACGAGATATCCATCGCATTGACCCCGCTGCCCTAAAACCCCTCGGGCCGACGCGACACTGCTTGAGTACGACCAACCTGAATCACCGGAAGGGCTCACTATGAATCGGACCTGTTGGTTGGTCTCTCGCGCGACTCAAGTACTGATTATCTTCTGCATTGTTGCCTGCAGTTCTGCATCACGGCAGGTGCTGCAGCCTGTGGACTGGCGTGAGCCGCAGGTAGATATTCTCCACTACGACATAGATATCGAGATGGACCACGAGGCCGGATATCTCGAAGGCACCGTAGAGATCACGTATGAAGGCTTGCCGGGTCAAACGCCTTCGGAAATCGTGTTGGATGCCGTCGATCTGAATGTCACAGGTGCGTGGGACTCAGAAGGAAACGACCTTCGCACAGAACAGCAGAACGACACATTGACTGTCTCTCTTGAACAGCCTGCACAACCTGGCGTCAAGCAGTCGATCCGACTCGCCTGGAGTTGCTTTCCACAACGAGGCTTTGTGTTTGTTCCCCCATCAGGCCGAGCCCAGGGGCGAACATGGCACATCTGGACCCAGGGGCAAGCCGAAGACACCAGGCACTGGATGCCCGTCTGGGACATACCGAATGAGATGGCGACGCACGAACTCACGGTCAACCTGGACGCCGAACTGGAGTCGATGGGTGCAGGGCGACTGGTGGACAGCCATGACTTCCCTCGCACAGGCAAACGCTCGGAGACCTGGCGGTCCGATCGGCCGCACGTCAGCTATCTGATTACCTACTTGGCCGGCGAATTCGCGCGCGGGGAGTTGCCCGGCGGCACCGTCCCACTGCCCGTGCTTGCAGATCCGGATGACCTTGCGCTTGCGATAGACAACTCGCGGCACACAGCTGACATCCTTCAGTACATGGGTGAACTCACGGGCATTCCTTACCCATATTCCAAATACGCGCAATCCTATGTTCGTGATTTCACAGCAGGCGGCATGGAGAACATATCCGCGACCACGCTCTACGATGAGGGTCTTCACGACCCCGCAGACGAGCCCCAAATCGATGTCACGGATCTCTTGGCACACGAGGCCGCCCATCAATGGTTCGGCGACCTGCTTTGCGGACGTGGCTGGAAAGAAATCTGGCTGAACGAAGGCTTCGCCAATTACCTGGAAGCCTTGTACATGGGGCATCTGCAGGGCCCCGCACGCCTCGACATCATTCTGCGCGAGTGGCAGAAAAGTTACGTCGCTGCGGAATGGGCAAATAGCCATCCCATTGTATGGGACGGATTCACAGACCCCGACGCCGTATTCGATGCACACGTCTACGAAGGAGGCGCAGCTCGACTCCATTTGTTGCGCGATCAAATCGGCGACGAAGCATTCATGGCCGGCCTTCGCACCTACGTTCAGCGGTTTGAAGGCAACATTGTCGAGACCACTGACTTTCAAGAAGTCATGGAAGAGGCGAGTGGACGAGACCTTCAGACATTTTTTGACGAATGGCTTTTTGGCCCAGGCTATCCGACGCTTGAAGCCCGTGTTTTGCGTGAAACGGTCCTGCAGATCAAACAAATAGCCATGCGTTCGGAGTGGCCACAGTTCTTTCATGTAGAGCTTGAGATCACGTGGTCACGTGGAGGGAGAGAGCACACAGAGCGCCTCGCGCTCGATGCTCCCACATCCGCACTCACCCTCACTGGGGAGGGAGATCTGGACTGGCTTCGCATTGACAGTCGAGGTGTGCTTCCCGGGCGTATCACTCTCGAGCAACCTGCCGCCGCCTGGCAACGGCAGTTGTCTTCCGCCACAGACCCTCTCACACGACTGATCGCTGCCGAGTGGTTTCTAGGAGATCGGTGGACGCTGGGCAATGAAGCAGACCGCCCGGAACTCGATGAAAAATCGATTGATGTTCTGTGCCAAGCTGCCCGCGTTGACCCGATCTCCGAGGTTCGTATCCTCGCGATCAACGCCTTGGAGGCCGTCGCGGGCGAAGAAACACGCATGACCTTCATCGATCTGTCATTCGATGCGGACCCCCGCGTGCGCGAAGCTGCAATCCAAGCCCTTGCGGTTTCCCCCGGGAGCGAAGGTATTCCTGTACTGCGCAGTGCAGTCAACGACCCTTACGGATGGACTGCACTTGCAGCCATGACCGGCCTCGTTGAACTCCAAGATCCAGGGGCATTCAATTCACTCACGCGTCTCTTCCATGAAAGCGGGCCCCGCCGAGTGCGCCTCCAGCGAGACCTTGTCACGCTGGCATCCACCATGAAAGACCCGGGCGTGCTCCCCTTCCTCATGAGTGTCGCGCGCACACACGGTCAGCGCTGGGTCCGGGCAGCAGCCGTCGAGGCCTTGGCCATGCGCCAAGGGCCCCACGCTGAACGCATCTTCCAGCAACTCTGCAATTCGTTGCATGACGAGAGCTACGACGTTCGGATGGCTGCTGCCCAAGCACTTGCCATCCGAGGCGACAAACGTGCAATCCAACACCTCAAAGCACGTTTAGACCTTGAAGGCAATGCGTATGCCCTTGCGGAACTGCATTTCGCCCTTCAAATGCAGAACCACTGAGGTCTCGACGCACACTCTAATTCCGGAGGAGCCCCACAAAAGCGCAGATTGCGCATAGGCTGTGGAACTGCGAACGCGCTGCGCGGGGGCGCCGCGATCGAATCATCGGTTGCCAAACTGGGCACCACCTATGAGTGCAACTCTGGACAGCCTCTTTCCGGACAGCCGTGTCGTCCTCTTGGATGGTGCCATGGGCTCTTCACTGCATGAGTTGGGCTGGCCAACAGACCAACCAACGGACCTCGCCAATCTCGTACGACCAGAACTGGTTGAAGCGATACACGCTGCTCACCATGGGGCAGGCGCCCAGGTCATCACAACCAACACATTCGGTGCTCTCATTGCGACTCATGACAACTGCTTGGAAGCTGTACGCGAGGGCAGCCGAATCGCGCGCCGAGTCGCCGGGTTTGGAACACGTGTAGCGGGCTCAGTGGCCGCCTTCGATCTCGCAGCCAACGACATCCAGGCAGGAGAAGTCGTCAAGGCTCTCGTTGAGGAAGGCGTAGACCTCTTGGTTTTTGAGACCTGCAATAAGCTAGAGGACGCTGCTGAGGCGATCGCTCTTCGCCAAAGATTCGCCCCCGCGTTGCCTGCAGTGATTTCTGCGAGTACAACCGACGGGTCTCGACCGGACTGGACCCGCGTGCGTGACATCATTGCCTACGTCCGAGGCGCAGGGGACTCACAGATTGAAGCCGGCCTCAATTGCTGCCGAGGCCCCTACAATGCTCTGCGGATTGCACTTTCTTCAGCACCTGTCATTCGCTGGCTCAAGCCATCAACAGGGCCTCCGTCCGACCGAGTCGGCGATGAGGTTATGAGCGCCTTTGCGCGTGCTGCGACACGACATTCGGTCCGCTATGTCGGCGGGTGCTGTGGTGCCAACCAGGAGACACTGGCCGCGATGTCCACGGCACTTCACTTTGCCTACTGACTTCAATCGAGAATCCTTCTCTTGGCATCAAAGCGCGACCCTCTGTGATGTGATCTGGGACCAACTTGCTAGCGTGTCAGGGATCTACTTCGGAGTTCGACATGAAGCTGCCCTCCACTCGTCTTCCCAAATCTAAATTCGGAAGATTGAGGCCGTGGATCCTGCCGATAGCCTTTGTCATCACTCTTTTCGCCATCATAGATCGACCCTTCGACGCAGAAGCATTGCGCGAAGAGCTTCGTGCTGGTCACACAGAAGATGCGCTCCGTTCCCTTCAAGGGAGTCAGCCCGGCCAACTCCCCCTCGATATAGCAGCCGTGAACTGGTGGCCTCATGACGCCCGGCAGCAGCGTATACGGTCACTGCGCGCACATGCCGCCAAGGACCCTGATGAGAGCCTTGCCTACCCCACGATCTCATCGCCGCTTGACGCCTGGCGCCACCCCCCGACCGAGTTCAGGCTTCGAGAGCCTAGCGAGAAAGATCTCATTCTCGACATCGACAGCCTCGATCTCGGACTGCCCGTCGCAAAACTTCCCATCCCCTCTGGCACGCAACACATACCTTTGACGGTCTTGTGGGTTCCGGGTGTTTCATTCGTGATGTCAGTCCGCGAAAAAGAAACCGGACAAGTGATCGCTCTCGCTCAGTTCCAACTGCTCGCAGAACCGCGTGCAAAAGAGTTGGGGCGAGCCATGAGAACTGCGCACGACCTCGCCTCCGGAGGTGCAAACTCAGGGCTTCTCGCAGCAGTGGTCGCTCTCAATTACGGACTCTATGCTGAAGCGATCGAACGACTTGCGGCCGTCATCGCAGAACCTGACGCATCCTCTGAGACAGTCACCGTAGCCAGAGAGCTACGTGCGATTGCACTGGCTGAGCAAGGCCTCGACATCACAGCCGTGACATCGCTCGACAACTGACCGCCTGCGATTGCCTGTCGGCATACGCACTCAGGCCATCCTGGCTTGAGCCTCTAAAGACAAAAGGCGCGTGCAGCGCATGGCCAAGTATCTGTCGTGATCAGAAGCAGCTAAATGAACAAGGTTGCGCATGGTTCTTAGCAAGACTTCACGATCATCAGTATCAAGATCCTCGATGTCCTTGTCGCTCATACTGTGAGCAGCAAGCTGCTTCCTGCAAGCACGCTGATCGACAAGCAACCCGCCGCTATACGCATCGATCACAAGTGGCTTTTCGGGCCTAGCCATTCGCAAGAGAAAGTGCCCCGGCATGTTCATGCCGATCAAAGGAACTCCCAGTCTCCGGGCAACAAGTAACCAGGCGAGGCACAGCGGAAGCGGCATGCCTCGCCGATGAGATGTCACTCCATGCAAGAGGGCGTCGATAGGCTTTGCGCGTCCTGGCGCCACGCCTGCAATGGCATACTCTTCTACGAGAACCCGCCGCATGACACCGATCTGGCGCATGGGATCGCCATCGTCCATCAACAGCGCATCTGCGCGGTCGGCCATTTTGTCCAGGATTGCTGAGGTCTCACCGAGTTCTGGCCCGCCGTCTACCAGGCGCGCGACGAGTAAAGCCCCAGCCTCCAAAGCTGCAGCGCCCGACAAGTGATTCAGCAACTGAGCTTCGATGTCAGGAAAGCGAAGGCGGGCCAACACCGAGCGAAGACGCCGCTCTTCTCGACCGCTTGACTCCGGCAAGCGCGTCTCCAAGAGGGGGACAGCTCGCTCGCCCTGCTTGACCAATGCTTCAGCGCAACCTTCGACAACTTTCTCGGAGGCATCCGAAAGCAGCGAAACCATGGCCGAGATTTGACCATGACTTGCAGACGTCTCAGGCTCGACTTCCATCTCTTCGTTCACAGCGATATCAGCTTTCATTCGCCGGGAGAAAAGCGTCGAGCTGCTCCACGACAAGCAAGAGCGGGTCAGTCCACCCAGCCCATGGATGCTTGGCACCGAAGGTGTGATCTCCTCCTGGCACTGTGAAATAG
>Ga0315339_1000991_pt1 | contig 28314 bp, 28 predicted proteins | sample ASW17metaG_FD_204514 | JGI IMG/M metagenome (GOLD analysis project Ga0315339, IMG submission 204514) | Ammonia-oxidizing marine archaeal communities from Pacific Ocean, United States - ASW #17 | ecosystem: Environmental > Aquatic > Marine > Oceanic | place: USA: California | collected 2016-12-05 | reverse complement strand
GAAGCGTTCGCGCGATCTGGTCGGAATATTTCGGCATCTGAATAGAGGCCCAGACATCCAGCATGCCGTCCCAGGCGTTCCATTCCGCAATGACACCGAAGGTTTCGATCGGAACGGTCGAATTACGCCCCCAGGTCACACGAAGTTTCAGGGTTTCGTCGCTGGCGGCAAAGTCATCATCGACCGGCCCCCAATCAAACGTGCGATCTAACAGCAGGTTGGACCCGTGTTCGGGATGAACCGGGGTCGAGTCTGGTTTCAGGGCCTGTTCAGCGTCGATGACATAGTCCAGCTTTTCGACCTGAACCTTGACCTTTTCAGCGGCATCCTCTGCCAGAGCGCGGGTTTCGGCGACAACGGCCGCGATCCATTCACCGGCATAACGGTTCTGCCCGACGGCCAGCGGAAAGCGGCGCACATTAGGTGTATCCAGCCCGTTCATCAGCGGGTTGGTCGCCGCCGAAATCTCTTGCCCGTCGATCACGTCGATCACGCCGGACATGGCAAGGGCCTCGGACGCATCAATGTTGATGATGCGGGCGGCGGGGTGCTGTGCGGCAACAAGGGCGACATGAACCATGCCGGGCCGTTCGATATCTTGCACGAACCGGCCAGAGCCCGCGACAAAGCGTTTGTCTTCGCGCACACGGCGGTTTGCCGAAATAAAGCGGCGGGGTGTGTCTTGGCTGGTCATTCGCCTGCCTCCGCCAAAACGAGGTTGCTTTCGCGCAGGCGTTTTGCCGCCAGCCGGATCGCCTCAATAATCTGCGTGTAGCCAGTGCACCGGCAGATGTTGCCCGAAATCGCCTCTCGGATGGTCTCATCAGTGGGGTTCTTGTCGCGGGCCAGCAGCGCGCGCGCGGCCAGTATCATGCCCGACGTGCAGTATCCGCATTGCAAGCCGTGGGTCTCACAAAAGCTGTCCTGAATAATGTCCATCTCGCCATCGGCGGGCGAGACACCTTCGATCGTGGTGATATCCAGCCCATCGCATTGCACCGCCAGCATCAGGCAAGATCGCACGGCCTCGCCATCGACAATCACGGTGCAGGCACCGCAAACGCCGTGTTCGCAACCGGCCTTGGTGCCCTTTAGCCCAAGATCGTCGCGCAGGGCGTCCAATAATGTGGTGCGCGGTTCGACATCAATCTGGCGGTTGCGGCCGTTTATAGTCAGTTCGGTGGTCATGCGGCGGCTCCGGTGGCTTGGTCGCGGGCATCGGTCAGTGCCTGAACAGCAAGGCGAGTCGCGGCGCGATGTCGGTAGGTGGCGGTGGCGTGCAGGTCATCCACACACTCCAGATCAGTCAGGGCCGCATCGACAGCCCCTTTAATGTCAGCGGCAGTAATGCGGGTGCCGATCATGTCGGAAATGTCCACTGCAACCGGCACGTCCCCGACGCTGCCAATGCCCAGTAAAGCCTCGGCGCAGCTGCCGTCATCATTCAGCCGGACCTGCGCGCCGGCCGACGCGAATGCATAGTCCGAGCGTCGGGAGGCGATCTCACGAAAACCGACGCCAACTGCGCCATCAGGCCGTTTGGGAAACACCAACCCGGTCAGCAGGCCGCCCATCGGTGCCATTGTGACGGTCGGGCCGATAAAGAACTCTTCAGGGGCGAATTCCTCGGTTTCGTCGTCGACCTGAAATACGATGCTGGCGTCAAGGATTGTCGCGGCCAGCGCGATTTCGGCTGACGGATCGCCATGCGCGATCGAGCCGCCGATGGTGCCACGGGCGCGGGTTGGTGGGTGCCCGACATTGGGCAGAGCGGCTGCCAGCAAAGGCACCTCGCGCGCGATCAGATCTGAAACCAGAGCTTGGGCTTGTCGCACAGCGGCACCGATCTCTATGCCGTCATCGGTGGCAGTGATGGTCTTGAGCGCGTCAAGCCGCGTGACATCGACCAGCATCGAGGGGCGCGAAAGGCGCATTGCCAGCATTGGCACCAGCGTCTGCCCTCCCGCCAAAACTCGTGCTTCTGGGTCAGCGGAAAGCGCCTCGCAGGCTTCGGCCACGGTTGACGGCCTTTGGTACGAAAACGAAGCAGCTTTCATAGTGATATCATCCTTTCGAAGGCGCTGGGTCGGTCAGGAAATCGGTAAGTTAGACATAACCGGATTCAAAACAGTCTTCCGCTGTTTTGCGATAAGAGGGCCATTGACTTCGGACGCAGCCTTGGCAGCCAGCCAACCGCTGTCACTGCCGAAAGAGGCCCAAGCCATGTCGCTGGCGGCCTTGTCTGGAAAGCGGGTCAGATACGTCAGCATGCCGGTCTCAGCATCCGTGAACGCTCCGACAAGCTCTATCCCATGAAGCGGAAATCGTGTGGCAACCTCTGTCTCAAAGCGTTGTCGCACCAGTTCTGCACAGCCATCCAAGTGTTCGTAAACGCGCATTTCGTAAAGCACAGCAGCCCTCCCGTGAATTGTCATCCTGAAAGCGCAAATTTAGGCGCGACAATGTCACAATGTCAACCCAAAGATACATTATTAATGATGTAATGAGAAATTTTGGAGTGCTGCAATGCGACAAAGCATACTGCAGTGCTGCGAAAAAGCCCATTTTCGCCCGGAAGTTGCTGAAAAGTGGGAATCTGGTTGCGACAATTGGCGGATTGTCATACTTTCCATTCCAAAAGATTGAGGATTGTATGGACTGGTATCCAACGTTGCCCTTCGGTGAGGGCCCCCGCTATCTTCAGATTGTTGCGGCCTTGCGAAATGATATCGTGACAGGGTCCGTGGCTGTCGGCCAACGTCTGCCCACCCATCGAGAGATGGCGTCACAGTTGGGGCTTAGTGTTGGCACCATCTCAAAGGCCTATGCTGCGGCCGAGCGTAGCGGTCTGATTTCCGGCCAGGTCGGTCGCGGTACCTTCGTGCTTCAGCCCAATCCAGATATGGGCGTTTCGGATGCAGTGACGCCAGAGCGGACGCGCGTTAATCTTGCGTTGAACGCCCCGCCCAACACCGGAGAGGCCGAGGTCATTGCCAAAAAGCTGACCGAAATTGCGGCAAGTCCGGATATGCCGCGGCTGTTGGAATATTTACCACATCAGGGGCTTGAAACGCATCGTGAAACCATTGCGCGTTGGTTGTCTGACAGGGGTGTAGAGGCAACGGCAGCAGGGCTTTACGTGACCCACGGTGCGCAGCACGCAATTTCGATAGCGGTGCGCCTGCTGGCCAGCCCCGGCGCACCTATCCTTGTCGAGAACGTTACTTATTCCGGAATGTCTGCCCTGGCGCTGATGGAGGGTTACAGCCTGTCTGGGGTTGCAATGGACGAACATGGGCTGGTCCCGGAGTCCCTTGATGCAGCGTTTCGTCAGACCGATGCAAAGCTGGTTTACTGCACGCCCACGTTCCAGACAGCGACTGGTGCAATCATGCCCGAAGATCGCCGCCGAGAGATCGTAGAGATTGTCCGAGCTCATGATGGCTGGATCGTTGAGGATGACGCCTATGGCTTTCTTCAAAAAGTGCCGTTGCCGACATTGTCATCCATGTTGCCCGAGCGCAGCTTTTATGTTGTCAGTTTTGCGAAATGTCTTGCGCCGGGATTGCGCATTGGCGCGATGATCGCACCAACCCAAGTCCGCGACCGGATCGTCAACGGAATTCGTTCTACCGGATGGATGGCCAACGCCATCATGACCGAGGTTGTCGTGCAAATGATGTTATCGGGTGAACTTGACCGCCAGATCGTCATGAAACGCGCTGCAGCCGCCGAGCGTACCCTGATCGCTCGCCAAATCCTTGGCGAGCGTCTTCAGCCCAGCGATGTCCCCGCATTTCATGTCTGGCTGAACCTGCCTGCGGGTCGTACGGCATCCGGGTTGGTTGCGCAGGCGGCTCTGTCGGGTATCACTTTGGCTGCGCCCAATCCGTTAAGCATGGCCTCCGCCGGACGTGAGGGGATTCGGCTGTGCCTTGGTGCGGCACGCTCGCCTAACCACCTGAAACGGGCGCTGAACGCTGTGCGCGAAATCCTGACCGATACCGAGGAGATGGCGCTGGTATAGCAGGAATTAATTACCACCTTCGCAGAACCGTGCCTGAATGCTGCGGCCCGTTTTGGGATTATTCTTTCGCGACGCCAAAAAGCTTTGCCGCGATAGGCGCGCCGGTGATGACCAGAAAGACCCGAGTCAAATGGTGCACAACCACATAACCAAGGTCTGCGCCCACCACGATTGCTAGAACCGTCATTTCCGCCTGACCCGCCGGAGCAAAGGCCAGAAAGGCGTCGACGGGCGGGGCAAGCCCGGCGAAAATGACAAGCTCTGTAAAGGCTACGGTGAAGACCGATAGCAATAGTACAAAGAACACCCCGGCCAGAACATCACGGCGGATTTCGTGTAGCGTAACGCCGATATATCCGGCCCCAAGCGTGATTCCGATGAAGAATTGCGCGGCAAGGATCGCCTCGGCCGGGGGGCGAAAATGGATCACACCGGTCAAGGACAGAGCTCCGGCAAGGATCATCGGCCCCAGCATGGCGGCACCGAACATACCGATGCGTTCAGCTACCTTCCAGCCGATTATGGCAGCGGCGGCCATGATCGCCAGTTCATGCATCGGGATAGTGCTGGCCGGAGCCCCGATGGGATTGTCGAGCGTGGCGCCAAATAATCGGGTCAAAATGAGCGGCGCGAGGGTGATGATTATCATGACCCTTGTTGCATGGATCAAGGACAACGCGCGCGTGTCGGCACCGGCCTCTTGCCCAAACAGCACCATGTCCTGTAATCCGCCGGGCATCGCCGCATACCACGCTGTTGCCCCATCAAAGCGATACACCTTGCGAAAGAATGGCACCCCAATCAGGGCGATCAGGACGATATAGACCGGTACCAATGCAACAGAAGCCGCCATTTGCGGCAAGCTTCCGACAACCGCCGGGGTCAACGAGGCCCCGATGGCGACGCCAAGGATGGTGCGCATGGCCTGGCTAAGGCGCTTTACGCCCTTCAACGGCGCACCCAGCAAGGCGGCAATCAAGCACGCGGCGAGCGGGCCAAATAAAAAGGGCAGGGTCAGGCCCAAGGCCCAGAACAGGAGCGCGCCCGCGGCTGCCAAAAGCAGTGTCAGCCCCTGTTGCCGCTTTGGATCAGCGCGAAACCAGTAGCCGGAAGGACGGGCCATGGGCGGTCTCCTTCTCGGGCGTGACTTAGGTGGACTGCCCGCCGTTGACCCCGATCATTTGCCCGGTGACAAAGCGCGCCTGCGGCGAGGCGAGGAATCCGGTCATGGCAGCAATATCGTCGGGTTGCCCCATGAACCCGGTCGGAATTTGCGCAGCACGCTTTGGGTCGTCTTCTGCTGCGCTTTCACTGCGGATCTGGCCGGGCGAAATCACGTTAGCGGTGATACCCTTGCCGGCGAATTCCTCGGACAGTGCCTTGGTCAGCCCCCAAACGCCATGCTTGGCGGCCGAAATCGGCGCGCCCTCGAAATAGCCTTTGATCGCCTTCATACCGGCAAAGTTGATGATCCGGCCCCAGCCCTTTTCGACCATCCCCGGAAGAAAGGCGCGGCTGGTGTAGAACACGCCAGTCAGCGCGGTATCGACCACCGCGTTCCAGTCCGCATCGGACATCTCCAGAAAAGGTTTATGGGGGCGGCGGGCGGCGTTGTTCACCACGATGTCGACGGTGCCAAATTTCGCCAGCGCCGCATCGGCCATTGCGGTGACGGCGGCAGAATTACCAACGTCGCCCATCGCCACCAGGGATTGCACGCCGGTCGCGGCGACCATGTCAGCGGTCCTTTGCGCGGCGACCTTATCGCTGGAGCCGTTAACGACGACATTACAGCCCATCTGCGCCAGATGCACCGCGATCGCCCTGCCGATGTTTTGCCCCGAACCAGAGACAAATGCAGTTTTCCCGCTAAGAACTTTTTCGGCCATCGTTAGGATCCCTTTTCGTTTGAATTCAAAAGCCCAACTTTCCGTGAGCTTAGGCACTAGCCGCCAACCGCAGCCGATTTTCGTGGATTTTGCCCAACATCCGGCCTTGAAAGATAATTGTCAATCGGCAGAATAATGTTGACAATCGGCAATTTGAAAGGCGACATGCACTCATGGAAACACGCTTTGCCACTCAAGACACCTTTCAGAAACTGCGACAGAGGTCGTTGGTGGGAGAGGTGCGCGATGAGCTGGAGAGAATGATTCTGGAAGGCGAGTTGCAAACCGGAGAGCGGCTGAACGAAAACCGGCTTGCCGACCAGCTTGGGGTCAGCCGGGGACCGGTGCGCGAGGCCGCGCGGTCGCTGGAGCGCGAAGGGCTGGTTAAGGCCGTTGCCAACCAGGGCGTCTTTGTTCGCAAGCTGACTATCGAGGACGCGCTAGAGCTTTATGACCTGCGCGCGATGCTGGCCGGATATCTGTGCGCCTGCGTGGCAGAGGCGGGTGACCCGGTCACTATCGCCGAATTGCGTGATTATGTGGCCCGCATGCAGAACGCCGCCGAGGCTGACGATGAGGTGACCTATTTTGATCTGAACCTGGCGTTTCATGACTGTATAGCGGCGGCCTCTGGTGCGTCGCGCTCGGCAGAGATTTACGGATCACTGGGAAAAGAAGTGCGGTTGATGCGCTTGCGGGTGCTTTCCGGCAAGGCGGCTCTTGCGCTGTCGAACACCGAACATGCACGCATCGTCGACGCCATCGAAAGCGGCGATGTAGACCGCGCCCGCGCCGAGGGCGCGCAGCACCATACCAACGGAAAGAAACGACTTCTGGAGAAACTGTAAGCCCAATCAAACTGGGCGAAGCGCCTAAGTCGTCAAGACGGCCTGCGACCTTAAGGAGGAGGGGCGGGTCGAACTAAGAAAATCAAAAGGGGAGGACTACCAATGATCAATATGACCAACTCAACGGGCGGATGGCTGCGTGCCACGGCCTTTGCGGCGCTGGCGGCCATACCGTTCGCCATTGCAGAGCCTGCATCTGCGCAGGGCTATCCGTCTGCTGACGAGACGCTAGACTGGACCATCGCGTTCGGCCCCGGCGGCGGCAACGACATCATGGCGCGCACGATCATCGACATTCTGGCCAAATATGACATGTACCCCGGCAACATCGCCGCCGAGAACCGCGCGGGCGGTTCTGGTGCGGTTGGCTGGGGCTACCTGTTCGGCCAGTCCGGCGACGGCTACGGTATTTCGACCACCTCGGGCAGCTTTGTGACAACCCCGTTGCAGGCCGACACGCCTTGGCAGCCCGAAGACTTTACGCCCGTCGCACTATTGGCAACTGACGATCTGGTGCTGGTGGTCAACGGCTCTTCCGAGATCCAGAACATCGACGAATTCATCGCCGCCGCCAAGGCCAGCCCGATGAACATCGGTGGCACTGGTACAGTGAACGTCGACTTTATCGTGCCGACGCTTTTTGCGCAAAAAGCGGGCTTTGAATTTGACTATGTCTCGTTCAACTCTATGGCCGATCAAACCACCGCACTATTGTCCAGCGCGCTGGATGCAATGGTTGGCAATCCCGGCGAAATCCTTGGCTTGATCGAGTCCGGTGAGCTGCGCCCGTTGGTCTTCTCTGGCCAAAATACACCGGACGCGTTGGAAGGCACGCCGACCATGGGCGATATCGGCTATGACATTGGCGTGTCGATGCCGCGCGGTCTAATTCTGGCACCTGACGCCCCAGCAGAGGCGCAGGAGTGGTGGATCGCAACCATGAAAGAGGTTGTGGAGAAGCCAGAGTGGGCCGCCTATATCGCGACCAACACGCTGACACCAACCGTCATCTACGGCGAGGACTTCCGTACATTCCTTGGCAACACCAAGAACGGGTTTGAAACCGTTCTGCGGTCTGTCGGCGCAATTGACTGACACGATTGCAGATCAATACTGAACCGGTCGCGCATAGATGCGCGGCCGGTTCTTTCCACTTTGGGGCAAGATACATGCGCATTGCATTCCTGATCGTCGTGTTGGCGGGGGCGATTTTTTACACCTATATCGCATTTGCGGATCTGGCGTTTCTGACCCGAACTGGGCGTCTTGGCCCCGGATTTTTCCCGCGTCTTGTGGGTGTGTCGATGGTCGTGTTGCTTATCTGGGCGACACTTGATGCGTGGCGCGAGGGTTCAGGCAACGCACCTGCAACTGGAAGCTGGCGCGATGTCATGACCCTGATGGGGCTTGCGATTATCTACGCAGTTTTGCTGCGTCTGTTTGGCGGCATACCCGCAACCGTGGTCTATCTTGGCCTGACCCTTGCGACCATCAACCGGGGGCGACATTTGCAGAATGTTATCCTGACGGTGACCATGCCGATCATCATCTATCTGCTTTTCGACAAGCTGTTGAATGCCAACATGCCGCCCGCCCTTTTTGAATTGCCGTTCTAAACCACAGCGCGGCCAAACGGCCTGCGGACAGGAGACCTTTTGATGGATATTTTCGGTGATCTTTTCATGGGGCTTTCGATAGCCGTCACACCAGTGAATATGCTGTATTTACTGGCCGGTGCCGTGATTGGGATGATCGTGGGCACGATACCCGGATTCGGCCCGTCCGCTGGGCTTGCCATCTTGCTGCCAGTGACGTTCGGTATGGATCCGGTTCCGGCCATCATGATGCTTGCGGCGATTTATTACGGCGCGATGTATGGCGGCACGATCACGTCTATCTTGCTGAATACCCCGGGCGAAAGCGCGACCGTCGCCAGCACTTTCGACGGCTTTCCCTTGGCCAAAAATGGCCGTGCGGGGCCCGCGCTGGTGATGCAGGCAATCGCGTCGTTCGTGGGGGGCACAGTTGGTGTCATCCTGATCACGATCCTTGCGCCGATGTTCGCTCTGGTTTCGCGCAGTTTCGGGCCGCCAGAATACTTCCTACTGGCCATCATGGGGTTGCTGACCCTGATCGTGATGATCGGAGAGCATTGGAAACTTGGCGTTATCTCGGCGCTTATCGGTCTCGCGCTTGGCACTGTTGGTGTTGATCTAGAGACGGGTCAAGGGCGCTATACCTTTGGTTCGGCAGAACTAATCGGCGGTATCTATTTCATTCCTATCGCCATTGGTCTTTTCGGCCTCGGAGAGCTGTTTTACGCCTTTTACAAGGGCATGCACAAAACCGGCACCGGCGGCATCGTGCAATACGACAAAGAAAAGCGGTTTTGGCCTACGCGCCATGATTGGATGTCGACCCGGATGACCATGGCCAGGAACTCTATTCTGGGCTTCGTTGTGGGCGTTATTCCCGGTGCGGGGGCCACGATTGCGTCGTTGATGGCTTATTCCACTGAACGTTCGATTTCAAAGAACAAGGATAATTTTGGCAAAGGGGAAATGGCGGGGCTGGTGGCACCGGAAACGGCGAATAACGCCGCGTCCTCTGGTGCGATGATCCCACTGCTGACGCTGGGCATTCCCGGCTCTGCCTCGACAGCCGTCTTGCTGGCGGCCTTCCTGATGTGGGGCCTGCGCCCCGGACCGTTGTTTATGGAGCAGAACCCGGAACTGGCATGGGGGCTGATCGCCTCGATGTACCTGGGCAATATGGCGCTGCTGGCGATCAGCATCTTTGCGATCCCGCTTTTTGTGCAAATCATCAAGGTGCCGTACCGCGTGCTTGGGCCCACAATCGTTGTGATCTGCACCTTGGGCACCTTCAGTGTGCATGCGTCGTTTATCGAAACGTATCTGATGTTTGCCGCCGGTATCATCGGGTTCTTCATGCGGCTTTACGGGTTTTCCCCGGCGGCGCTTGTGCTTGCGCTGGTGCTTGGGCCATTGGCAGAAGAGGCCTTGCGCCAGACGATGACGATATCTCGTGGGTCATTCGGGATATTTTTTGACCGATCAGCCTCGCTTTGGATCATTGGGGTGACCTTTGCGTTGCTGGTGTTGCTGCCGTTGCTAAACCGCATGGGAAAAAACGCAGGCGACGCGGAAAAGGCCGGGAGCTAGCGTTTCATGCTTTTATCAGAGCAAGACGCCGTCGCCCTGGTAACCCAAGCCTTTATGGGGGCTGGGGTGTCTGCAAGCATGGCACAGGACGCGGCGCAGATGTTGACGACGGCGCAGATGATGGGGATCGACACACATGGCCTTGCCCGCGTCACCAATTATATTGATCGTATCAATGCAGGTGGCGTGAACCCAAAAGCTGACCCTGTGATAACGTCGCCTGCGCCCGCGTTGTTGCAGGTTGACGGCCAAAACGGGCTGGGGGCCGCCGTCGCGCTGCGGGCCACCCGCGCCACTATGGATGCCGCACGGCAGACAGGTATTGCGGCCGCATTCTGTCGGCATTCCAGCCATCTGGGCGCTTTGGCCCCTTTACTATGGGTCGCCGCACAAGAGGGTTTTGCAGCGATTATCACCACCAACTCGGCACCGATGATTGCACCGGCTGGGGGCTGTCAGGCGATGTTGGGCAACGCACCGTTTGGTTTGGCGATGCCGGACGCCGATGGCGATCCGGTCTTGCTGGATATGGCGCTATCTGTTGCCGCCCGCTCCAAAGTGCGCGCGGCAGAGACGGCGGGCACAGCCATACCAGAGACATGGGCTACGGATGCTTCGGGCCGCCCGACAACCGATGCCGCAGCCGCGATGAAGGGGCTGATGCAGGCGATAGGCGGCACCAAAGGGGCCAATCTTTCGTTATGTCTTGACCTGTTTGCGGGTGGCCTTTCGGGTGCAGGGATGATGGATGAGATTCCGAATGCAAACCTGACGCCGGGTGCCGTGGCAAACGTGGGTCATATGATCATCGTGATTGACGCGGCGCGCCTGATGCCTGCCGAGGATCTATCGCAGCGTCTTGCAGGCACCCGCTCAAAACTTGAAACCAGCGCCGCTGTTGAGGCGTCGCAACCAGTGCGCCTGCCCGGTGCGCGCGCAGTGGCGGCATTGAAAACAGCCCAGACGCAAGGGTTTAGCATTGCGCCTGAACTGTTTGAGAAATTGAACGAATTGGCCGAAACCTAGGCCGCCTCAACGATCTCTCGCATAGCTTGCAAAAACTGCGCCACCTCTGCCTTTGTATTGTAATGGCACATCGAAACGCGGATTGCGTCGGTCATTCCCAATGGGTCAAGGATGTTGCCCGAATAATGATCGGCCTTACGCGTATGGGTGCGAATGCCGCGTTCGCGCAGTTTCGTCACCACATCGGGAGAGTCCATTCCGGCAACAGAGATCGCAACCAAGCCCTCGCGGCGCGGATTCTCTACGCCGCCGATGATTGTCACGCTGGGCATATCGGCCAGACCTTTTAGGTTGCCGGTGCCGTGGATCATCGCATCGGTCAGCGCCTTCTCATAGTCATGGATCGCGGCACCGGCAGCCACGATACGGTCGCGCCGGTCGGTCGCGTCAGAGACCTGACTGCCCAGCCAGTCGAAATAGTCCACAACATCCGAGAACGTCGCATAAGAGCCGGTATCGCGCGTGCCGAATTCCCACGGATCGCCGGGCGCGCCCAGCAGGTGGTCATGGGGCAGGGCGGACAGGCGGTCTGATATCCAGGCCACGCCGTACCCATGCCGCGAGAACACCTTGTAGGGCGACACGACATAGCCGTCGATATCGTAGCTTTCGATATCAAGCCGCCCGTGGGCTGCGTGCTGAATGCCATCGACAATGATGAAACATTCAGGGGCCACGGCCCGGATCGCCTTGGCAATTTCGGCGACATCCATACCCATACCCGTCACCGGCGAGGTGTGCAGAATGGTCGCCACTTGCGTATCTGGCGTGACCTGCGCGGCATAAGACGCGGCCTCGACCGCGCCGGTCGCATCATCATGGGCGATCAGAACGTGGCGTTTGCCCGCTGTTTCGGCCCACTTATGCGCGGCGCTTCGGGTTGCTGGGTGTTCAACCGTGCTGCCCAGAACGATGCCGCCGGGCGTTCCCATGGTGGCCACGCGAATAAGCCGGAACAGCAGTTCGGTCCCGCTTTCGCCGACGAAAAACTGACCGGTGGGCGCGTTAAACATCACCGCCATGTCGGCCTTGGCCTTGTCGATCATCGCAACCAGCGCATGAGCAGCGGGGTTGTCGCGCCCCTGATTGTCAGGGATCGCGGCCATTTTGCCCGAGGTTTCAACGACAGACTTCAGCGTCAGCGCGCCGCCTGCGTTTTCAAAGAACACACGCGGGCCATCAAACGGGCAGGTGTCTACATGAGCGAAACGCGCGCGGACTTTTTCGACCAGTTCTGGGTTAGAGGTAAGCATCACAAATTTCCTTAGGCCCTAAGTTCGGGGCATTTTCCATGTCGCGGTCGCCAGCGCGGCCAGCTCCCCGTCAGCGTCCATCAGGCGACTTTCCATGAAAGACATGCCGCGGCCGCGTCGGGTAAAACGCCCCTCGCATGTAACCATACCTTCCATGACAGGACGCATGAACTGGACTTTCATTTCAATCGTCGCGCCTGGTCCTGCCACCTTATTCACCAGATGACCCATAGAGATGTCCATGACCGACGCCATCGCACCACCATGCAGTGACCCTTGGGGGTTCTTGACCATGTCTGTCACTTCGAACGTCAGGCGGCAAACCTCTTTGTCGGCATCTGGCGCATCTTGTGGCAGATAGTCAAACGACAAGCCAAGAAAACGGGCGAAAAAGAAGGTCTCGAAGGCCTGTTCATGATCGTTAAGCGCGGCGTCAAGATGCGCGCGCGCGGCGGGTTCATCGACGCGCTTGGGCGTGCTTTCTGACATCTATGCGCCTATAAAGTTGGCTTTGCGTTTTTCCAGAAACGCACGGCGACCTTCGATATAGTCCTTACTGTCAAAGCAGGCTTTGACGCGGGCATCACAGGCGTCCAGATCCTGCTGGCTTTCGGGCAACAGAGTTTGGCCGATGATGAATTTGGTAGAGGCAACCGTCATTGGCGCATTGGCCCCGATCATCTTGGCAGTGTCTTCTGCAACCCTGCCAACCTCGGCGTCAGGCACAACGCGGTTGACCAATCCCATGGCTTTGCATTCCTGGGCGTTAAACCGACGCGCGGTATAGAAAATCTCTTTGGCAAAGGCAGGGCCAACCACATCAACAAGACGTTTCAGGCCGGGAAAGCCATAGCCAAGCCCCAGTTTGGCCGCGGGCACGGCAAGGTTGGACCCCTCGCCACAAATCCGAATGTCACAGCACAGCGCCAAGGCAACGCCGCCGCCAATGCAAAAGCCGTCGATTTGGGCGATGGTCGGCTTGGGGAACGCCTCGACCATGTCATAAACACGCTTTGTGGTGGCATTGTAATGCGCGACGGCTTCTTCGCTGGCGCGCTCGGATTCGAACTTGGAAATGTCGGCACCAGATACGAACGCTTTGCCGCCAGCCCCTGACAGGATCAGGATGCGGACGCTGTCATCGGCCGCAAACCGGGTCACAGCGGCCTCTACCGCCTGCCACATCTCTAGCGAGACGGCGTTGCGCTTTTCGGGCTGGTTAAAGATGATACGGGCGATTTCGCCCGATTGCTCTGTAAGGATCTTGTCGGTCATGGGGGCATCCCTTTTCTTATTCTAAATAGCGCCAGAGGCTTTCATCTCGGCGATTTCTGATTTGCTAAAGCCGATTTCTGTCAGGATATCAGCGTTGTGCTGACCTGCCAGTGGCGGCGGCATCGCGATACGGCTTTTGGTTCGGCTCATATGGATGGGCTGACCGACCAATTCGGTCTCGCCGCGTTCCTGGCTGATGACCGGTTGCGCAAGGCCAAGGTGGCGGACCTGTGGATTGCTGAAAACCTGTCCAATATCGTTGATCTCACCGGCGGGCACACCGACCTTGGTGAACAACTCGATCCAATCGGCGGTGGACCGGGTTACGGTGATCGCCTCTATCTCGGCTCCCAGTGCATCGCGGTTTTCAGACCGGGCCGGGGCGGTGGCGTAACGATCATCCGTCAGCCATTCGGGGTGATCTATTGTTTCGGCGAATTTGGTCCAGATGTTATTGCCCGTGACGGCAAGGTTCATAAAGCCGTCCGAGGTTTTGAACACACCAGTTGGGATAGAGGTCGGGTGGTTGTTGCCCGCTTGCTTGGGAATGTCGCCATCCATCAGGAAACGCGCGGCCTGGAAATCCAGCATGAAGACCTGCGCCTGCAATAGCGAGGTTTGCACCCATTGGCCCTTGCCAGACGCGTGCCGTTCAAACAAGGCGATCAGGATGCCCTGGGCGGCGAAAAGCCCGGCGCACAGATCAGCGATCGGGATGCCAACACGCATTGGCCCGGCACCGGGTTCGCCGGTAATCGACATAAGCCCACCCATGCCTTGCGCGATCTGGTCAAAACCGGGTCGGTCGGCCAAAGGCCCATCCTGACCAAATCCCGAAATCGACGCATAGATCAGGCGAGGGTTGGTTTTTGACAACGTGTCATAGTCGATGCCAAGCCGTTTTTTTACCGCAGGGCGGAAGTTTTCAACGATGATGTCTGCGGTGTCGGCCAGTTTGCGAAACGCGGCGATCCCGGCCTCATTCTTCAGATCGAGCGTCAGGCTGCGCTTGTTGCGATGCAGGTTCTGGAAATCCGCACCGGACCGTGGACCACCGAATTGGGCGGTATCGACCGGGGCCTCAATCTTGATGACATCGGCACCCCAATCGGCCAACTGCCGCACGCATGTTGGCCCGGACCGTACACGCGTCAAATCCAACACGCGCAACCCGTTAAGCGCCGTGCTGGCAGCATTTGCCGGGTCATTCGGTTGCTGGTTCTGCGCATCTGGCATGGTGGTCCCTTCCATGGACGAACTGCTTGGATATGGTATATGTGTGCGGTCTTTTGATGACAATGTAAATGTTAATTGTTGACAAAATGGCGTGGCTTGTACCAACAGAGAGTATGACAATGAGCGGAAAAGCAATTGGACAACGGCGCGCCACCCTTGCGGGCGAAGTTCGCGGCGAAATAGAGCGGATGATCGTAGATGGCGAAATAGCCGCTGGTGAGAAGATGAATGAGCTTGCCCTGTCCAATGTGATGGGTGTCAGCCGTGGAACTGTACGAGAGGCGATACGCTCGCTTGCCGATAGCGGGTTGATCGACCTGATCACCAATCGCGGTGCCTTCGTGCATGAAATCACCCTGGCCGAGGTGCGCGATCTATATGATCTGCGCGGGGCGATATTTGCGATGGCCTGTGCCTCTGCCGCGCGTCGTGTGGGCGAGGGGTCGGGGTCTGCCTTGCCGCAAAAGTTGCTGCGCAACATCGAAAAAATGCAAAACGCCTACGGCAATGAAGACACCGAACGCTATTACGCGCTGAATATCGAATTCCATAACATGTTGATCGAAGGGGCGGATAACGCCAAGGCAAAGACGGTCTATGACAACCTGGTCAGGGAAATGCACCTGTTTCGCCGCCGGGGATTGTCTATCGTGAACAACCTCGGCCGGTCGCTGCAAGAGCATATCGTCATCAGCGACGCTGTGATTGCCGGCGATGGCGAGGCGGCGCGCGCCGCTGCGCATCATCACATCACGTCTGGTTTTGCGCGTTACATGCATGTTCTGGAAAACGAGCCCAAGTTTACACCCTAACCGGCCAGTGGCCGCATCATGCTTGCACGAAAGAGAAACGATAAGATGAGCAATCCGCTATATGACGCCCTTTTCGCACCGCACGTTGGAAAGGATAGCGCGTTTCTGCATCTTTTGGATGGCACTTCGATCAGCCACGCCGCATTTCTGCAGCAAGCCGCACAAAACGCCAATGCGCTGGCGGCTTTGGGTGTGCAACCGGGTGACCGGGTAGCGGTTCATATCCAGAAATCACCCCAGGCGCTGGCGCTTTATGCGGGGTGTGTGCAGGCGGGCGCGGTGTTTTTGCCACTTAACACGGCATATACCGCGACAGAGCTTGAATATTTCGTTGGTGATAGCGGTGCCTCACTGTTCGTATGCGACCCAACAGAGGCTGACGCCATGACCGCAATCGCCGCCTCCAATGGCTGTGTGTTGCACACGTTGGCGAGCGATGGCAGCGGGTCCTTGGCCGAATTGGTCGCGACGCAGCCCACGATTGCCCAAGTCGCCGCGCGCGGTGACGATGACCTGGCCGCGCTGCTTTATACTTCGGGAACCACCGGACGTTCAAAAGGGGCCATGCTGACACAGCGCAATCTTTTGTCCAACGCGCAGGCCTTGGTTGAGGGTTGGCGTTTTACGTCTGATGACGTACTGCTGCACGCCCTGCCGATCTTTCACAGTCATGGCCTTTTCGTGGCCTGCAACGTCTCACTATTGGCCGGCGGGTCGATGATCTTTTTACCAAAATTTGACACCGACAGCGTGATTGCCCGCCTTCCGGAAGCGACCGCGATGATGGGAGTACCAACCTTCTACACTCGCCTTCTGGATGACCCGCGTTTTACCAAGCAATTGACGACCCATATGCGCCTCTTCATCTCTGGCTCTGCCCCGCTGTTGGCCGAAACCCATGAGCGGTTTGAAAACCGCACCGGCCACCGCATTCTGGAACGTTACGGCATGACGGAAACCAGCATGAACACCTCTAACCCCTATGAAGGTGAACGGCGCGCGGGCACAGTCGGCTTTGCGTTGCCGGGAGTAGAGGTAAAGGTCTGCGATCCCAAGACCGGCGCAGAACTGCCTCAGGGTGAGATTGGCGTGCTAGAGGTGCGCGGCCCCAATGTATTCAAGGGCTATTGGCAGATGCCCGACAAGACTCGCGAAGAGCTGCGCGAGGATGGGTTCTTTATCACCGGTGATCTGTCGATGATTGATGCCGACGGATATGTAACGATCGTTGGGCGCGGCAAGGATCTGATCATTTCCGGTGGCTTCAACATCTACCCCAAAGAGATAGAGGTGTTTCTTGATGACCTGCCCGGCGTGCTGGAAAGCGCCGTAATCGGTGCGCCGCATCCCGATTTTGGCGAAAGTGTCGTGGCGGTTCTGGTCGCCGAGGCTGGGGGTGAATGCGACGTCGCGGCGATAGAGGCCGCCGTGCGCCGGGATTTGGCAGGCTTCAAACGCCCTCGCCATATCGTGGTGCTGGAAGAGCTACCGCGTAACACCATGGGCAAAGTGCAAAAGAAGGAGCTTCGCGATCGATTCGTCGATGTGTTCCGCACGGCAGAGGTGAATTCAGCGTAGGCGGGTACCGAGTCCGGCACGTCAAAGTATGAACGATACCTTCAAGAGCGCGCCCGATTGTATTTGAGAGTAAGCGCTGCGGCCCAGTTCCTCCATCATCTTTTCATGGAACACCACCGCGGGGTCTTCCAGTGTTTGACCGACCTCTGCCGGGTCTCGAACTAGCTCGCTGTCTCAGTCTGGAAGCGGTGCGTATCGCTCTCGATGGTATGCTGCGCGGTGCCAACAAAGATTTTCAAATCGATCCTGAAGCTCGTGAGCTGGGACGAGATCGAGGCGACGTGTTCGGCCCGGATCGTGTCGAGCTCCGCGATCAACTTCTCGCTCAGCCGGGTCGGCTTGCCAGTCTTCATAAAAAACCTCTTCTTTCAGCCGCCAACGCTCGATGGTGTCGCGGACCTTCTGGATGCGCTCCAGCTCCATCGGATCAACCCAGGCGTGGCGCTGGTTCATAACATCGCGCAGACTGTCGAGAGCGTCCTGATAGCCGGGCGGCGTAATGTTCAGGCTCCCACCCGAGGTCAGCTCCAAGCACGGCGTGCAGAAGTAAAGCTCGACATGGTCTTCGTGGGTCCAGCCCCCGCGAAGGCCAGCCGCTCGAACCCGTCCATCGCCTCGGATTGCTGTTCCTCAGTTGGGTCATCCTCGGCGGCAAAGCTGATCACGCCTGCGCGGTAGGTCCACTGGTGGCGCATGTATTCGCAACCCGCCAGCTCATTGGGGGAACCCAAAGAGCGCAAAGACGTGCGAATTTTGTACAGGTTTTGTACAGGAATTTGGTGATTTCAGTCGATATCGGCCTGCATCCCAGCGCAAGTTTCTGCAAGCACCTGCACAAAGCCCTGTAAATATGCCATATTTTTCAAGCGTTTTTGGTGACCCCGGCAGGATTCGAACCTGCAACCTGCCCCTTAGGAGGGGGCTGCTCTATCCAGTTGAGCCACGGGGCCATTTCAGTTTCATAACAGTTCGGAACACTGCTTGCGGAACATGGGTAGTTCAAGTGCGCCTTGTGTTCAAAGGCAAAATTTCGGGTTGACCAAACGCTTAGGCGGCGGTCGCTCTATCCAGCTGAGCTACGGGGCCTTGTGGCAGAGTTCAAACCCATTCGGGCGCGCAAGTCTAGGGGCGTCTTGGGGGCAGTTCGGCGATCAAGGTCGTGCAAGATACTTGCCGCAAAATGCTTAGCCGAATGCAGCATCACTATGCTTGACCAGATCGTCGAACACCCCCGGCACACCGACCACGACGCGGCCGCCCTTGGCGATCATCGCGTCGGCATCCTGATCTTCGACGCCTCCGCCCGCTTCTGCGACGATCAACTGGCCGGCCAGACAATCCCATGCGTTCATATGCTCCTCGGAATAGCCCAAAAGCCGACCAGCCGCGACATAGGCTATCGACAGCGCCCCCGAGGCATTGCGCAGAAATATCCCGCCATCGTCGAAAATCGCCTGCATCAACCGCATCACGCCGCTGTTGCCGACGCGGTTGGAGAACCCGACCCCGGTCGTGCCGTCACTTATCGTTTTGCCCGTCGGGGCCCGCAAAGGCACGCCGTTCAGCGTGGCACCCGCACCGCGCACAGCTGCGAATACCTCATCATGGATTGGGTCCAGAATGATGCCAATCTGCGTCCGACCGTCGCGCACCCCGGCCAAGACCACCGTCCAGGCGGGGATGCCGTTGATGAAATTCGTGGTGCCATCAATCGGGTCGATGACCCATGTGAAACCGGAGGTTCCGAATGTGGCCGCACCCTCTTCGCCGACCACGCTGTCATCCGGGAATGCCAAGGCCAGCGCGGCGCGCATCGCCAGTTCAACCTCTTTGTCGGCCTGACTGACGAAATCCTGATGGCCCTTTTGGTCAATCACCAGACTGTCGATCTGGCGGAAATACTCCAACGCCAGCGCGCCAGAGTCTGCCACGATTTTCAAAGCTTTGGCATGGCGCTCTGCATTGCTCAGTTCCATCATCAATCCCTTCAACGCAATCTCGTTCCCCTGACAAGACCACACAATCGCTAAACGCGAAAGGCCGATCCGCATTTCACCGCACTGCTTGCCCGAATCGTCAAATAGCCGTTACGGTTTGAGAATAATAAGAAAATACCAAATAAGAATACCAAGGGAGACAACTATGAAAATCAAGACATTCCTGGGCGCGGTCGCGTCCTCGCTTGCGTTGGCCACAGGGGCCTATGCGCAGACAGAAATCCAGTGGTGGCACGCGTTTACTGGCCGCTTGGGTGACCTGCTGGCCGAACAAATCACGCAATTCAACGCCAGCCAGTCCGACTATGTCGTCGTCGGGGCCCATAAGGGCAACTATTCCGAAACGCTGAACGCCGGCATCGCCGCCTTCCGCGCCGGTGAGCAGCCCAATATCCTGATGGTGTTTGAGGTTGGCACTGCCACGATGATGGCCGCCGCGGGCGCGATCAAACCGATCTATGAGGTCATGGCCGAGGGCGGCGCAGAGTTTGACCCCGATGCCTATCTGGGCGCTGTCAAAGGCTATTACACCACCACCGACGGCAAGATGCTGTCGATGCCCTATAACTCGTCCACGCCCGTGCTTTGGGTGAACCGTGACGCGCTATCCGGTGCTGGCCTTGACCCTGACATGGACCTGTCGACTTGGCAGGCCGTTGGCGGTGCGCTTGATACACTAAAGGCGGCTGGCCACGAATGTCCGCTGACCACCGCATGGCAAAGCTGGATCCACCTGGAAAACATGTCGGCCTGGCACAATGTGCCCTTCGCCAGCCAGGAAAACGGCTTTGCTGGTCTGGATACCGAGCTTAGCTTTAATGGTCCGGTTCAGGTGCAGCACATTCAGCAGATGGGTGACTGGGCGCGCGACGGCAAGTTCATCTACGCCGGGCGCCGCAACGAAGGTGGCGCGAACTTCCGCGCCGGTGATTGCGCCTTCTTCACCGAAAGCTCTGCCGGGTATGCTGGCATCAAGGCCGAAGCCACGTTTGACTTTGAAATCCGCCCACTGCCCTATTGGGAGGGCGTAGAGGGCGCGCCGCAGAATACCATCATCGGCGGCTCGTCGCTTTGGGTTCTGTCTGGTAAGTCCGAGGAAGAATATAAAGGCGTCGCTGCCTTCATGGCCTTCCTGTCGACCTCGGATATCCAGTCGGCCTGGCACCAGAACACCGGCTACCTGCCGATTACTTTGGCCGCAGCCGAGCAGTCCAAAGCCGAGGGCTTCTATGATGCCAACCCCGGCACCGATATCGCGGGCATGCAGATGACCGCCAAGGCCCCAACGGCGAATTCAAAAGGTCTGCGTCTTGGGTCGTTTGATCAGATCCGCGGCATCATCGACGAAGAGCTAGAGGCCGTCTGGGCGGGTGACAAAACCGCCGAAGCCGCGCTGAACAACGCGGTCGAGCGTGGCAATGCTCTGCTGCGCCGGTTCGAGCAAGCCAACCGCTAAACACTTACCGCTCCGGGTATTCCCGGGGCGGTACCCCACTTGGCGGGATTGATTTTGGAAAAACGCGTTACTTTCAAGGGCTGGCTGTTGCCGATGCTGCTGCTGTTGCCGCAGGTCATCGTGACGGCTGTGTTCTTTTTCTATCCGGCGGGGCAGGCGGTTTGGCAATCGCTGTTCATCCCCGATCCCTTTGGCCTAAAGTCGCAATTCGTCGGGCTGGGTAATTTCGAATACCTTCTGGGTGATCCCTATTACCGGGCAAGTTTTGCCACCACGGCGATCTTTTCCACCCTCGTCACCGTCGTCTCTATGGGCATGGCATTGTTTCTGGCGGTGCTGGCCGACCGGCTGATCAAAGGCTCTGGTGTTTACCGCACGCTGCTGATCTGGCCCTATGCTGTCGCGCCTGCCGTGGCCGGTGTGCTGTGGCTATTCATGTTCAACACCCGAGTCGGCGTCGTCGCCTGGTATCTGGGTCTGCTGGGCTATGACTGGAACCACGTTCTGAACGGCGAAGAGGCGATGGGGCTGGTCGTCGTCGCCTCCAGCTGGGGCCGCATCAGCTATAACTTCCTGTTTTTCCTGGCGGGTCTTCAGGCGATCCCGCGCAGCGTCATAGAGGCAGCGGCGATTGACGGCGCGCGGTTCTGGCGACGGTTCTGGACGATCGTCTTTCCGCTGCTGTCTCCGACCACCTTTTTCCTGCTGGTCGTCAATATCGTCTACGCGTTCTTTGAGACTTTCGGGGTAATCCACACCATTACTTCCGGCGGCCCGCAGCAATCGACGACTATTCTGGTCTACAAGGTGTTCTCTGACGGCTTTGTCGGCCAAGACCTTGGGTCTAGCGCGGCGCAGTCGGTGATCTTGCTGGTTGTTGTTGGCATCCTGACCATCGTGCAGTTCAAATTCATCGAACGCCGGGTGCATTACTGATGGCGCGAAATATGCAGAACGGCATGGTCGAAAAGCGCGGCTGGGGGCATATTTTCACCCATGTCGGCATGATCATCGGCGTTTTGATCATCGCCTTCCCGATCTGGCTGGCCTTTGTCGCCAGCACCGTATCGCAGCCCGAAATCGTCAAGCCACCGATGCCGCTGTGGCCCGGTGATCAGTTTCTCGCGAATTACTCCAAGGCGCTGATATCCGGCGTGAATGCGCCGGTGGCGAAGATGCTGATGAACTCTGCCATCATGGCGTTGGGCATTGCGCTGGGCAAAATCCTGATCTCGCTGCTGTCGGCCTTTGCCATCGTCTATTTCCGCTTTCCGGGGCGAAAGCTGTTCTTTTGGCTGATCTTCCTGACGCTGATGCTGCCGGTCGAGGTCAGAATAGTCCCGACATACGAAGTCGCGGCCAACCTTGGCCTGCTGAACAGCTATCCGGGTCTGATCTTTCCGCTGATCGCCTCTGCCACGGCCACCTTTCTGTTTCGCCAGTTCTTCATGACGGTGCCCGATGAGCTGGCCGAGGCCGCGCGGGTCGACGGCGCACGCCCCATGCAGTTTTTCTGGGATATCCTGATGCCGATGAGCCGCACCAACATGGCGGCGCTGTTCGTGATCTTGTTCATCTACGGCTGGAACCAGTACCTTTGGCCGCTGCTGATCACCACCGACCCGTCAATGAATACCATCGTCATGGGCATCAAGCAGATGTTTCCGTCAGGTGACGACATCGCTGACTGGCCGGTGATCATGGCGACGTCGATTCTGGCGATGCTGCCGCCGGTAATCGTGGTGATCTCGATGCAGAAACTATTCATCCGCGGCCTTGTGGACAGCGAGAAATAAATGGCAACGATTAAACTCGACAACATCCAGAAGAGCTTTGGAAAAACCGATGTGATCCACGGCGTGTCCATCGACATCGAAGACGGCGAGTTCATCGTCATCGTCGGCCCATCGGGCTGTGGCAAGTCAACGCTGCTGCGCATGGTCGCGGGGCTGGAAACCGTCACGGACGGAGAGGTGCAAATCGACGGGCGGCGCGTCAATGACGAAGAGCCGATGGATCGCGACATCGCCATGGTGTTCCAGAACTACGCGCTTTATCCGCATATGTCGGTCTTTGAAAACATGGCCTACGGGCTGAAAATTGCGAAGACGCCGAAGGCAGAGATTGCCGAGCGTGTGGCGACCGCGGCCAAGATGCTACAACTTGAGGACTACCTGAAACGCAAGCCGCGTGAATTGTCCGGTGGACAGCGTCAGCGTGTCGCCATGGGCCGCGCAATTGTCAGAAAGCCCAAAGTGTTTCTGTTTGACGAACCGCTCAGCAATCTTGACGCTAAACTGCGGGTGCAGATGCGGTTGGAAATCAAGGCGTTGCAGCGCGAGCTTGGCATCACTGCGCTTTACGTGACCCATGATCAGGTCGAGGCAATGACGATGGCCGACCGGATGATCGTGATGAAGGATGGTGTCGCGGAGCAGATCGGTGCTCCGCTGGAAGTGTATGAGAATCCGCAAAGCACATTTGTCGCCGGGTTTATCGGCTCGCCCGCGACGAATTTTCTGGCCCCAGAGGTATTGCCCGATAGCTATCCCGATAGTGCCACTGTTGGCATCCGGCCAGAGCATCTGGAACTGGCCGATGGTGACGGGCATCTGAGCGGAGAGATTGTTAGCGTCGAGGCTTTGGGTGCGGAAACTCTGGTTCATATTCGTCTACCCAACGGCCAGATGATCGCGGTGCGCCAGGACGGTGCGCTGCCGCGTCCGGCGGAACGCCAGACTGTGTCGGTCACCTGGGATAATGAAGCAGAGATGGTATTCGACAGCGCCGGAAAACGGATTTAGCGCGGGCTGATCCAAAGGAGGCGCTTTGCGCCGCTTTATCCTCCCCATTCCGGCCTTTGGCCGGACCGGGGCCCGCCGCCCAGACGCGCAGTTAGTGCTGCATTTCCTATGTTTCATTTGTCTGATCTGAATCAAACCGCTTGCTGCAACGGAATGCTACATTCCCGGTACAGAATTCAACGCAGTGCGGAGGAATGCGGCATGCGGATTACCAAGAGAACCAATTTGGCGATGCGAGTATTGATGTTTTGCGCCGTCAATCCGGACCGCATCATCAACAAGGCGCAGATCGCAAGCTGTTGTAATGCCTCTGAAAACCATCTTGGTCACGTGGTCAATCAACTTGGCCAGTTCGGCTATCTGGACACTTTGCGTGGACGGCGCGGTGGCGTGAAACTGGCAAAGAAACCGCATGAGATTTCCATAGGCGAGGTATTTCGCAAGTTTGAGGCCGATGTACCGGTGGCGGAGTGTTTTTCCGGCGGTGATAACACCTGCCCGTTGGCCCCAGTCTGTCGTTTGCGAGAGCATATCAGCTGTGCCGTCAAGGCGTTTTACGACCATCTTGATGGGGTGATGCTGGATACCTTGGTGGATGGTAACACTGGGTTGAATGAGCTGCTGGAACAACCGGCTGCGGCCTGAGCTTAACGCGTCAGGCAATCACCCGGCGCGTGGTACAGCACTTGTGGATGTCGCCGGTAGGCACCTTCCGTGGGGGTGATCTCGGCCAGTTTGGTGGCTTCGGCACAGGGGGCTGGTTCCGTCTGGCGGGTTGCGATCAGGATATCGCCCTCTACCGTCACATAAGGAAAGCGTAGCGCATAATGGTGTGGTGCGCGGCCTTGTGGTGGCAGTGCGTAGATTTCCACGGGACGGTCACGGGCGGAATAAAACAGATCAGCCAGAATATCGCGGTCGGTGGCGACGATGGTTTCCAGCCCGTTGTCGATGGCGGTTTGCAGGATGGTTTGCGTCATTTCTGTGCGGCCAACGTAGCGTTCCAACAGCAAGTGTTTGCGGCCCAGTGTCAGCGTGTCGGCAACGGTGGTCGCCAGCGGAAATATCAGGCAAAGCGTGCCGTTAATGGCAAAGCTGGCGATCAGCCAAAGGCGAGAGCGTTGCATTAGCCAGCCTATCGCCATTGACGTTCCGGCCAGATAAGCGGCGGCGGCCCAGTTGGCGTAGGCGCGGCTTAGGAGCGCTTGCATACAGACGATCAGGATGATCGGCAGGGCAAAAAGCAGCAAGGTTTTGGGCCGCGGATTTAGCTTGCGCCAATTGGCGGCGGCGATCAGTAGGGCAGCAAATAACACAGGGCCGAAAACGGCGAATTGTGCGGCGAAAAATTCGGCCAACCCCGCAAGGTTCAGCCCGGCGCGCGCGGCCGGGTCGCGCACCCAATCGGCGTTATCCAGCGTGTGCTGCATTGTGGTCAGACCGTTGGCGAGGTTCCAGATCAGGTTGGGCGAGATGGTGACCAGAAAGGCCAGGGCGACGAGACCGCTGGCGCGCCAGCCGGGGCGCGACGTTGGCACGGCGATGGCGGCCAATCCGGCGCAGAGGATGTAATAGACGGCAGCGTATTTTGATAGGAAGGCAAGGCCAAGGGCGATGCCGGTCAACAGGGCCAAGGTGGTTGCGGGCTGTTTGATCAGGCGCAGGTGACCGGCCAGCGCTGCGGCCAGAAACGGAAACATGATGGTGTCGGTAGAGATCAACAGGCTGGCAACAGCGACCATTGGCAGCGTCACATAGGCCAGCGCGGTCACCACAGCAGCCCGCGCGCCGTAAATCTGCGCCGCGATGCTGGCGAGGATCAGAGCGGTTGCGCCGTGAAACAGCGGGCCGGGCAGACGTATCCAAAACGGCGCGTCGCTGCCAATCTCGGTAAAGGCGCGGATCACCCAGCCGATCATCGGCGGCTTGGAATAATAGCCGAGCGCCAGCTCTTGGCCCCACAGCCAATACTGCGCTTCATCGACGAACAGATCGGTGCGGTTGAACGCCAGCAAGATCACCCGCAGCGCGGTGATCGCCAACACGCCAAATGCGGCGGGCATTAGCCAGCTTCGGGTCTCAGCCACGACGGCGTTCCGCGCGGATCAGCCAAAGGTTCCGGCCATAGATGAAGACGCCGATAGACTGTCCGAGGATGAACACCGGATCGCCGCGATAGCAGGCGTAGGTGAACAGGATCAGCCCGCCGCCGATAGAGAAATACCAGAATGCCACCGGAATGACTGACCGTTTTTCCCGCTCTGACGCGATCCATTGCACCAGAAAGCGGCCCATGAACAACAACTGCCCGCCAAGGCCGAAGATCACCCACCAAAACTCTGCCCAGTTCTGGACGTTGAGCCAGCCGAACACAGCCTCACTCATCAAAGGTCACCGGGCTGGCCTTTTTGCGGCGGCGGATCAGCCAGGCAACGCCGATCAGATCATAGATGCCCACCAAAGCCCGCTGCAGATTGTTGTATTTTGAATCGCCAGCATGGCGCGCGGCGTGGTCGACATCGACCAACAGGATCGGCCAGCCATCCCGTTTGAACAGCGCAGGCAGATAGCGGTGCATGTGATCAAAATAGGGCAGGCGCAGGAACCCCTCGCGCCGGAAACCCTTTAGCCCACAACCGGTATCGCGTGTGCCGTCATTTAACAGCCAACCGCGTAGTGCATTGGCCGCACGCGACGCAAGACGCTTTGACAGCGTGTCCTGTCGGTTCACCCGTTGCCCGGCGACAAGCCCCAACGCAGGATCGGCCAGCAAGGGCGTAAACAGCTTTGGCAACTCGGCGGGCGGATTCTGGCCATCACCGTCCAGCGTGCAAATGATCGGCGACTTTGCCGCCAACACACCACTATGCACAGCGGCGCTTTGGCCGCCAGATTGCGGATGCTGCACCAGCCGAAGTTGTGGATGTTCCGCCATCAAACCGGTGACGCGCGCGGCTGTCTCGTCGGTGGATCCGTCATCGACGACGATAATCTCAAACCTATCCAGCCCCTGACATGCCGTGGCGATGCCAGCGACCAGCAAACTGACGTTACCGGCCTCGTTGTGCATCGGGATCACGATCGAAACTGATGTCATGAAAGCCTCATCCAAAACGCAGAACCCGCCGTGCGCTGCCTCGGTTAAACAATCGCCTGAACAATGTCTACTGGCGCGCCGGTTTGCGTTTCAGCGTCTCGCCGAATTGCAGGCGTGGCACCAGTACGTGGCGTTCGCCGTCACCGTTTTCCTGCCCAGTCCGTTCTGCAATAATGCGCGCGGCCTTGCGGCCGATTTCGGCGCGGCAAGCATCCATCGTGGCCAGCTTGCGCGGCAGCCCATCCAGCAGACGCAGGCCGTTGAACCCGGCAAGCCCAACTTGTCCGGGCACGTCAATGCCGGCCTCCAGACAATACAGCAGCCCACCTGACCCAATCATGTCATTGGAATAATACAGGAAATCAAGATCTGGCGTGCGTTTCAGAATGGCCTCTGTCATCTCGCGGCCCTTCAGCATGGCCGAGCCGCCCTCATAGAACTCCTGATCCGCGACCTCTAGCCCGGCCTTGGCCATCGCCTCGGTAAAGCCCTCGAACCGTTTGCGGGCGCGGTGATCCAGCGGCATCTTGGTGCCCAGAAACCCGATGCGGCGATATCCTGCGGCCACAATCGCCTGCGCCATCTCGCGGCCGGCGCGGCGATGCGAGATACCAACCATGGCGTCAATCGGCTCGCCATCGGTGTCCATGATCTCGACAATCGGAATGCCCGCAGCCTTTAGCATGGCGCGGCTGGCGTCGGTATGTTCCAGCCCGGCGATGATCACGCCCGACGGCCGCCAGCTAAGCATCTCATACAGCACTTTTTCTTCACGCTCTGGCTCGTAATTCGTGACGCCAAAGACGGGCTGCAAAGGCGTTTCATCCAGCACCTCTGTGATGCCAGACAGAACCTCTGGAAATACCAGATTGCCCAGCGAGGGGACGATGACGGCCACAAGATTGACCCGCTGGCTGGCCAGCGCTCCGGCAATTTTGTTGGGCACATAGCCCAGCGTCTTGGCCGCGGCCAGAACCTTTGCGCGCGTCGCTTCTGACACGTCACCACGGTTGCGCAACACGCGGCTGACGGTCATTTCGCTAACGCCCGACGCCTCTGACACATCACGCAGGGTCAGGGGGCGGTTTACACTGGCATTTGGATCTTTGTTCAACGGGTGCCCTTTGTGCATCACTTGTTTTCTTTAGTGTTAGACCTAAAGCAGGGCCTTGTCCAAGGCTACGGCGTCACGTTTGTTAACGGCAATCAGATTAGGAGGATGCGCCATGCGGCCATTAGAGGGTGTTGTCGTTCTTGATTTTTCGAATTTGCTGCCGGGGCCGCTGGCGTCTTTGCTGCTGGCGGAAGCCGGGGCAGAGGTGATCAAGGTCGAACGCGCGGGTATTGGCGATGAAATGCGGCATTACCCGCCGTTTATCGGCAACCAAAGCGCGCTGTTTGCCCTGTTGAACCGCGGCAAGACCAGCTTGGCGTTGGATCTGAAGTCAGCAGAGGATCGCGCACGGCTAGAGCCGTATCTGGAACGTGCGGACATCGTGATTGAACAATTCCGTCCAGGTGTGATGGATCGGCTGGGGTTGGGGTTTGATGCGCTGGCCGCGCGGTTTCCGCAGTTGATCTACTGCTCGATCACCGGGTTTGGTCAAACCGGCCCCAAGGCGCAGATCGCCGGTCATGACCTGAATTATATCGCCGAGACAGGTCTGTTGTCGTTGTCGATGGGGGCTGTTGATCAGCCATCGGTGCCACCTGCGCTGATTGCGGACATCGCTGGCGGGGCTTATCCGGCAATGATGAATATGTTGCTGGGGCTAGAGCAGCGTCGCAAAACCGGCAAGGGCCTGCATCTGGACATCTCGATGAGCGATAACAT